>MDTG01151364.1_pt1 | contig 118727 bp, 104 predicted proteins | sample 811421 | NCBI WGS metagenome assembly MDTG01 (sample SAMN05326645, study PRJNA326480) | marine metagenome | isolation source: seawater | place: Pacific Ocean: South East | collected 2011
AATGTCAGAGCACGCTGAATTCTATGCTCAAGCATATCTCTAGGAAGCTTCTTTGTTGTCCAAGGTATCTCATCTAACCAAGGGTGTGCGTTACTCATTTTTTCCCCCATTTTATATGGCGCGCCCGGAGGGATTCGAACCCCCGACCACCTGGTTCGAAGCCAGATACTCTATCCAGCTGAGCTACGGGCGCGCGATAGAGTGGGGGATGTTAAAGATTTTTATAGAATTTTGCAAATTATCCTCTCCTAAACGAACGAATGTTTACAAACCTGCTACACTGTAAACAATAGTGATACTTTATGAGTGGGTTTACGCGTGCAATACAGGGAAAGGTTACTTAAAGTACAATATTTGTCGACAGATCAGTCGATTCAAGCTTTATTTGACGATGTGGCGCGGGCTCATGGTTTTGAGCTTCTTGATTATAATAGCCTCGAAGATAGCATAAGGGCGCTGGAATCAGCCAAGTCTGAGCTTATCGTTATTGATACCTCTTACCCTGAAGCCGTCTACAAGAAACTTTTATATACTATAAGTACTATTAAGCGCAATGTAGCGGTAATCATGATTGGTCCTCATGCCAAAGATTATGAGCTACTTAAAACAAGTTCAAATGTAACTTATATTGCTATGCTCAATACGCCAGTCAAAGCTTGCGATATTTCGCAGGCGCTGGATAAATTTCACAACGCCCATAATGCAGCTCTAAAGGAAGATCTATCAAACGCCTTCCAACAGCACCAATTTCAGCTGTATTACCAACCAATCATCGATTTATCAGATAATACCTTGGTCGGTGCTGAGTCACTGATTCGTTGGAATCGCCCGGGGCATGGTATTGTCGAACCCGGAAGCTTTTTGCCTTATATTGAGGAATTTGGACTATTAGGGGATATGACCAATGAAACATTTGATATTTGTTTCCAACAACAAGCGGCTTGGGTCAAAAGCCACCTAAAATTAAACTTGCACATCAATTTAGCGGAATCACTGTTAAATGACTTATCAGCAGTTAGTGAAATTACCGATAAAATTCAACGTTTTGCCGTTCAGCCTGAGAAAATATGCATAGAAATAGCTGCAGAGCTATTCATTGCTGAGTCAAAAAAGATTATTGAATCATTACAGACGCTGCGCGGGGCGGGGTTTAATTTAACCATGGATAATTTCAAAGTAGAGAATTTGCAGATCAGTCCTCGTTACTTAAGCCATTTTAATAGCGTTAAAATAAATATGTTTTTAATCAAGGAATTGCAAGATAAACCTGATGTAAGACAGCAGGTTTTGAGCACTATAGAACATGCTCATACTATGAGCCAGCAAGTGATTGCCCTGGGGGTAGAGGATGAAAATACATTAGCATTATTACAGGATATGGGGTGTGATGCAGCCCAGGGATATTTCTTCTCTAAGCCATTGGCACTAAACAACTTTAACAAATGGTTTTCAGTGTATTTATAATTTGTTACAGAAAAACCGACCAAATGGTTAGACTATTTGGCTCTGCTGCACTACAATGGAACAGTAGGTAGATGGAAAGTTGGACGAAATACCATGGGCAAGGAACTTAGTAAACATAGGATACTCCTCATAGAAGATGACTTGAGCGCCCGTTCATCTTTACTGGCAATGCTTGCCAATGATTTTTCCCATCAAGATAACTTGTTAGAAGCCAGCAGCTTACCAGAAGGCTTAATACTATTTGAAGAGAATACAGTTGACTGTATTTTATTGGGAGAGCAATTTCTCTATTACTCAGATAATGAAGCATTGGATAAATTCCAGCAGAAACAACAAGCTTTAGAGACTCCAGTCGTATTGTTAAATGATATCACGTTGCGTAAAGAGGATAGAGTACACACGGACCAGCCGCAATGGGAGAGGGTGCCGAAACAGGGCGTCAGTGGTGATGAGCTTAATCGCGTTATTCGTTTCAGTATAGAACACACCAAACTCAATAAAAAAATTCGCCAGATACAACATGAACAAAATCTTATTCTTGAGTGTGCCGGTGAAGGGATCATTGTTACAGACAAGGAAGGCATTATAACCTATGTCAATCAAGCGGGCTTAGACTATTTAGCGGCAAACCAAACTGATCTCATCGGCAAACACGTAAAAACGCTGATTGCTGATACTAAACCGTTGTCAGCTGAGCATGGTAGTAACAACCTTATTAACCTGCCGAATGAGCTTAAGAGTCGAATGGGCATTGAAATATCACCGGGTTTTTCATTCTTGAATATTCATAATCAACCATTCCCTGTTGAATACAGCTCTACATTGTTGCACGATGAAGATTATAATCACTTGGGAATGGTGATATTATTTCAAGATATCTCGAATCGCTTAAAGGCCGAAAAAATCGCGGCATTCCACACTTGTTTTGACCGACTAACTGAATTACCTAACCGTGATTTATTTAAAGAAGTTATCACACTGGCAATTTTAGAGGCTAGCAAAAAAGCATCGAACTTTGCTGTTTTTCATATTGATATCGATGGCTTCAAAAAGGTCAATGAAGCGCTGGATGAGCAATCCGGGGATGCATTATTAAAAGCATTTGCTAATCGACTTGAAACGAATCTATACCCAGAGAGTTTCTTGGCGCGATTTAGTGGCGACGAGTTTGGGATTTTGATAAAAGATATCAACTCTATGCGGCAAGTTGAACACTATGCACAATCGTTATTAGATAGTATTTCGGATCCTTTTGCGATAGATGGTAATGAACTTTATGTTCATGCGAGTATTGGGGCTTCCGTGTATGGGGATAATGATGCGAGTGCTGAAACTTTACTGCGACAAGCAGACATTGCCCTGCAACTAGCCAAAGAAAATGGCCGTAATAGCTATTATGTTCACGACAAAAAGGCCAACTCTATCAATACAGAGCGGCTCAAAATCGCGAGTTATTTGCATCGTGCTATTGAGAATCAAGAGTTTTATCTTAATCTACACCCTCAGTATTGTATTAAGCAGAATAAGTTACTGGGATTTGAGGTATTATTGCGTTGGAATAATCCGGATCTTGGCATAGTGTCACCCGACAAGTTTATACCCATTGCCGAAGAAGTTGGTTTGATTAATCAGATAGATGACTGGGTCTTAGAGCAAGCGTGTCAAGAGCTGTCGCAATGGCAACAACAACATTTAATAGGGGATGATTTTGTTTTGGCAGTTAATATATCTGCGTTCCAGCTGCGACAAAAAGATTTTTCGCAAAAAGTTAAAGCCACCCTCGATAGCTATAATATTTCCCCTCAGCACCTTGAGTTTGAGTTGACAGAAACCGCCTTGATGCGAAGTGTTGATGACTCTATCGAAGTCTTAGGTAAGTTACGAGCCATGGGTGTTACTATCTCTATTGATGACTTTGGTACGGCTTATGCGTCATTGACTTATTTGAAGCGATTGCCGGTGCACAACTTAAAGATTGATCGATCTTTTGTTATGGATATTGAGAATAGCCAGTCTGATGCTAAAATTGTTGAGGCTATCATCCACCTTGCCCATAGTTTAGATTTGGCTGTTATCGCCGAAGGGGTTGAGACCAAAGCGCAATTAGAATTTTTGCAAGACCATGACTGTGAAAAAGCACAAGGCTATTACTTCAGCAAGCCAACAGATGTTGAAACCGCAACTAACTTATTGCGTACAATGCATTTAAAAGTTTCTTAATAAATCATCTTAAGTTTTAGTTTGATAATGGTATTTGTTTTTATAAAACAATCAATAGGTTACTGCTGTCAAGTAACTTGCTACAAAAAAAGTGAAAAAAAACTATTGCTTATTATTTTTATTGCTCTAGAATGGAAAGTGGGTGTACTGTAGAGCACATTATTTGAACCGAATGCTTACAGTTACGGAACTGAACTCGCTGATGTTGTGTGCAAGCCTGCCTTGAGTAGGACGCCTAATGCATCACAGATCTACTCCACTTGGTGAGAGTGTGGGTTCAATTCTAAGTGCTCCGCACCCATAAAAAGGCCTGCAATTGCGGGCCTTTTTTTATACCTATTGTTTGATGTCATAAAAGCGACAAATAGCTGCCCAGGCTTGTTCTGCGGTTTCAACATACTCAAACAACGCTAAGTCTTCTGGTGCTACCATACCTTCTTCAACCAATGCTTCAAAATTAATGACTTTGCGCCAAAAATTTTCACCGAATAGTAACACGGGAATACGGGTCATTTTTTTTGTTTGCAATAACGTCAACGCCTCAATTAACTCATCCAAGGTGCCAAATCCTCCAGGGAAGGCGACCAAGGCTTTGGCTCTTATCAATAAATGCATTTTGCGAATAGCAAAATAGTGAAAATGAAAGGTAAGCTCAGGAGTAATATAAGGATTGGGTTCTCGCTCATGGGAGACTGCGATACTCATGGCAATGCTTTTAGCGCCCGCATCGGCCGCACCCCGATTTGCGGCTTCCATAACACCTGGACCGCCGCCGGTTTTGATGACAAAATGTTGCGCCTGGTCACTTGATGAAACAATCTGACCAAAACGCCGGGCTTCATCATAAAAATGACTTTTGTCTGCCAGACTTTTGGCTTTTGCTAAGGCTTGTTGCAGCTGTTTGTCATCGGGATTTTGTTGCAGAGCGCGCTTTGCATCTTCAATACGTTCTTGGGCAACCGAAGGTGCTGGGATCCGTGCACTACCAAAAATCACAACACTGGATTCAATGCCATGGTCTTGTTGAATAAGCTCGGGCTTTAATAGTTCTAACTGTAATCGTACAGGTCGAAGTTCGTCGCGCAAGAGGAAGTCCTTGTCAGCAAAAGCAAGCTTGAAGGCATCGTGTTTGTGGAATAGGCGTTGTTGAAGCTCTTCGACTTCTGTAATTTCCTCATCAGCGCTCAAGAAGGGGTTAGATTCAAATTTTTTACTCATGGGTGTCCTTAGTGTTAGTACCAGGTATTGGCAGCACGTACTGCCATTGTATTTTCAGGCTGGGCTTTAAGTCCAGTCTCTGTCAGCCAAATTGAAAATTTAGCCTGATTAGCCATTGGGGCGTAGGTACCATTATCATAGATGCTGTCAACAATAGGTAGCCATGCTTGGTTTTTTTTGAGTAGCTGTGACAAATCAATGCCGTGGTTCTTGCCTAGACCGTAATGGGAAGATTGAGGTTGAGTATTAGTCGCTTGTCGAAAACCACTAGTGATGTTTTCTAAACGGTATAACGGTTGCAGACCGAGTGATTGTGCAAGTTTACGCCAGCGAAGGATGTGAGCATCAATTTGCCACTGATCACCATCCAAATTGAACTGTTTTACCCGCCGTTTACCGCGAATTTTGAGAATCACATGATAACGGTTAGGGCCAATTTCAACAAAATGTATGGTTGCTAAGGCTTTGCCAGGCTCCAAGGATTGATAGGTATCAAGGTTATGGGTAAAACCGATACCTAAGAGTCCCACGACAATCAGTACGCCAGCAACAAAGGCACTTTGAATGGCCCGTACCCAGCGGGCTTTGCAGAGAGTTGTCAGGGCAAAAATAAGACAACCAAGCCCCAATACAATCACGAGATAAAAAAACCATAATACCATGGCCACGTTCCTTGTTAGACACTAGGAAATACTAGCATGGCATAGTATGGATAGCCATTACCGACATTGAGCACTTGTCTTGTTGCCCCTTTCTGCAGCAAAAATAGCTCTGGTGCGAAAAGCCGGCAATTAAGGCTACTAACTATTTATAGCCGACTTGCCGAGCCGACTTGTCGGGCCGACCTGCCGTCCGAAGCCGTTAGGCGTAGGATGGAGCTTTAGCGTAGGCTGGCCTGCCGAGCCGACTTGTCGGGCCGAAGCATTAGCGTAGGCCGAAGCACCTTTAGTTTAGTAGGATGGCCTGCCGAGCCGACTTGTCGGGCCGAAGCATTAGCGTAGGCCGAAGCACCTTTAGGTGCGTAGGCTGGTGCCCCGGGCAGGATTCGAACCTGCGACCTATCCCTTAGGAGGGGATCGCGCTATCCAGCTGTGCCACCGGGGCAGGATTTACCCAGTGGCTGATTCTGAAGTAAATCCCTTGGATGTGCAAGTTTGCACGCTACACATCGATAAATGCTGGCTGCGATGAAGCTAGGCCGGTCAGTAGGCTTTGTTGATCGGCTAATTGTAATGCTTCTACGGCATCCCGCAGATCCGTCGCCGTTGCAAGTAGGGCATGAATATATTCAATGCTCGCACAGGTCGAGGTTTCAAGAAACACATAACGATAGGCAATATCCAATAAGCTTTGCAGAGTGTAAAGCGTTTCGATAAAAGGATAGCGCAGTTCTATTAGAGGTAAGGCGCTGTCAAGTTTGAATGCTCGCTCACTCACCGGTAAGGCATCGATATCAACTATCGAAACATCATGAAGTGCTTGATAAAGTTGACAGGCCCGCAAACTATAGCGGCGGATAGTTTGTAGCAATTGCACATGTTCTGCCGGTTCTGTTTCAAGAAACACTGCGTCAATACCCAGGGTGAGTGTGTGATAAAGCTCTTCCAACAAATCGCCAATGAACTTTTCAAGCTCTGCTTGGCTGATAAAGTGATTGAGCTGAAAGGTTTTTGTCATCGTGTTCTTCATGTTATTATCTCCCGACAGAATAATCGTTGTGGTTTGATGGACAAGATAAAGAACGCAAATAATTCTCCATCGCATCGATTTCTTGTTGTGTCGGCAAGTGGCGGCCAATCAGTTCTAACATTAGGATGGCTGTAAAATTATTCCAGTCAACAGTTAATTTTGATGTTTCTCGTTTCATCGTTTCTCCTTTCAGTAAGTACGACAAGCTATAATCCTAATTCAGAATTAGGATCGATTAATTACGTTAATTTTCCATAGGTATTTTTTACCTATATAAAATCATAGAAAAAATGTTGACATGAATTCCAAGTATCGCTACGATGCAAAGCGTTTTGAGAGTCTACAAGTAGAGACGGTAGTGGCATGACAGCAAATAATGATAAGGATGCTTGCGAAAAAGTCCGTGAGTATTGCCAGACTTTTTTTCAGTTAACCGGGATAAGGTTTTATAACTTCACTCGGATTTTTTCAGATCTAACAAGAGGTTGTCTTAATAGCCATCAAGGATGGCAGCACTTTCTTGACCAGCATCATCAGCATTACCGTTTTATTATTGAAGAACGCACCACAGTGCCATCTAATGCCTGTGTGATTTGGGATTTAGTGGAAGGCTTACGCGAGGATCCACTAATAAAAGTAGCCCGGGAACAATTCAATATTGATCATGGGATTTGTTTGATCAGACATTATACGGGATTTAGCGAATTCCATTATTTTGCGACTAGCCGAGAGCGACCAGAAATAAATCAATTTTATTTGAATAATATGGACGTGCTGCAGGATTTTTGTTTTTATTTTAAAGAAAAAGCCCATCGCTTGATTAAAACGATGGAGCACAGCAAACATTATTTGCCTCACCATCCATTACCATGGTTTGAAGCCCCTAGCACATGCTCAACAAGTCATGATGCATTTGATTTTAATCGTGAAATCTTTGACAAACACTGCAAAGTCCGCCGTTATTACCTGGGTGGGGCTTACCGAGATTTGTATTTATCCCGCCGAGAAGCAGAGTGCTTGAGCTATTTATCCGATGGTTTGTCAGCTAAAGAAATTTCAAAGCACATGAAAATATCTTATCGCACAACACAGCAGCATCTGGAACGCATCAAGATAAAATTCGGGGCGCTTAGTCGCGGCGATTTATTAGTGAAAGCAAGAAACGGTGGCTTTGATGAAATTTATCAAGCATTACACCGTGATATGACTTTGCCGGTGATTTCAACCGGAACTATTGCAGATCCGGTAAGGTTGTATACGGCGGAGATGCTGGAGGATTGAATTTCCTCCAGCGAAAAGTTTAAGAATCCCCCCCATTGCGAAAGGTGTGTTTGGTAAACTACGACTCCATCGCCTCAGTATATTTACCCAAACAAGCCTCGCTATTAAGCCGAGCACGTTTGGTGAGGGCGGCGCGGGCGTTGTCGACGTTGTCAGCTTTTCCATGCCACAAATCTAAACTTGGTTGTTGTAATGCACGACCGTAAGAAAAACTCAAATACCAAGGCAAGTCACTGTGCAAGGTATGCATGGCATTTAAGTGTTGGGTAGCGAGTTCAGCGCTTTGGCCACCGGATAAGAAGTTAATGCTAGGAACGGCAGAAGGCACCGTGCGCTGTAAGACTTTAACAGTTTCACGGGCTACGTCTTCAACACTAGCAGGTGCGTGTTCAGTGCCTGGGATCACCATGCTAGGTTTCAAAATCATGCCTTCTAAAATCACATGTTGTGATTCTAATTCGTGGAATACTTGGTGCAAGACATGCTCCGTGACTTCAGAACAGCGTTCAAGACTGTGATCACCATCCATCAATACTTCAGGCTCAACAATAGGAACGAGTCCTGCGTGTTGACAAAACGCTGCATACCGCGCCAACGCGTGGGCATTGGCATGGATAGCCAACTCAGACGGTTTGTCATTGGTAATGTTAAATACGGCACGCCACTTGGCAAAACGTGCACCCATTTCATAATATTGCGCCAAACGTTCCGCTAAACCATCCAAACCTTGGGTAACTTTTTCATGCTCAGTAAAAGGTAAATCCACCAAGCCTTTATCGACTTTAATGCCGGGAAGAATATCTTGATCAAGCAATACTTTGCTGAGTGGTGTACCATCTTTGGCTTTTTGGCCCAAGGTTTCTTCAAATAAAATCACGCCACTGACATAGTTACCTAAATCAGGGGCAGTAAATAGCATTTCGCGATAGTCACGGCGATTCTCTTCCGTAGACTCGACATTGATAGTGGCAAACCGTTTTGCGATAGTTTTGTGGCTCTCGTCAGCAGCGAGGATCCCTTTACCGGGTTCGGCGATTTTTTGGGCGATTTTAATCAATTCAACATGATTAGACACAGCATTCTCCTAGGATTAATTCGAGCCGTAGTCTACCTCTTGGAATCAGAATGTTCAAACTCCCGCAACCACATGAGACTGGCACCACATACCGCCGCTGGCATGACAAAAAAGTTTACAATTGGAATCAAAGCAAATAGCATAACGCCGAGGCCAAAACCTAAACCCATACCACGATAGCGACGCAAGGTCTTTTGCAGGGTGGGGAAGTCGATACCCTCGACATCCATCGGGTAATCCACATATTCCACCGCCATCATCCAGCCATTGAATAGGAACCACAGCACACCCGCCACCACATGGACTATAGGGACGATGAATAGGATCAATAGCAGAATGGCCCGTGGCAGGTAATAGAGGATTTTGCGTCCCTCACGCAGTAGACTGCGGGGCACTTCCTTGACGACATGATGCCAACTGCTGGGGGCTGGTAATTGACCGCCGGCCTGCAGAATAACCTGTTCAGCTAAAAAGCCATTGAAGGGGGCGCCAATCAAGTTAGCCACAAGAGTGAAGGTATAGACCATGACTAATAGACCGGACAGGATAAATATTAACCACATAAGCCAACTGAGCCAAGCAAGCCAGCTAGGTAACATGCCTTCAACCCAGTGAGTCAGTTGAGAAAAATAATGGATCCCTGCCCAAATCACCAGGCAGTACACTAACACATTGATTATTAGGGGAATTATCACATAAGGGCGAATTTTGGGGCGGTTTAACCAGGCAAAGCCTTGGAGAAAATAGCGAAAACCGGTCATTGGATTGTGGGGCATGGGCATTCTCTTGTTAATTAACTGCAATTAGGGCTCAAATCTTTTGGAAATTTAAGGTAAAATGTGACGTTTAACAAGATACCATATGGAAAGTAAGTACAGATTATGGCAACAGCAGCGACGCGATTACGTTTAAATAACATCAAACTGGTTGGTTTTAAGTCATTTGTTGATCCGACCACTGTCCCATTCCCCAGCGATTTAGTGGCCATCGTCGGCCCCAATGGCTGTGGTAAATCCAATATTATTGATGCTGTCCGCTGGGTGATGGGGGAGAGTTCCGCCAAGAACCTGCGAGGTGAGAGCATGGCGGATGTTATCTTTAATGGCTCTGCAGATCGTAAGCCCCTCGGGCAAGCATCCATTGAGCTGACCTTTGATAACCCCAATGGCGCCATTGGTGGCCAATATGCCGAATATAGCCAAATCAGTATTAAGCGTCAGGTGACCCGAGATGGTCAGTCCAGTTATTACTTGAATGGTGTCAAATGCCGTCGCCGGGATATCACTGATATCTTTCTTGGCACGGGGCTTGGGCCCCGTAGTTATGCCATTATTGGGCAAGGCACCATCAGCCGTATTATTGAGGCAAAACCTGAAGAGTTGCGGGTTTATCTGGAAGAAGCTGCGGGGATCTCTAAGTACAAAGAACGCCGCCGCGAGACAGAAAACCGTATTCGCCATACCCGAGATAATTTGGACCGTTTAAATGATTTGCGCGAAGAGCTCGAGAAACAACTCAACCGCCTAAACCGCCAAGCCAAAGCCGCAGAACGTTACAAAGAACTCAAAGTCGAAGAACGTCAATACAAAGCCCAATTACTTGCCCTACGCTGGCAAACTATCAATGAACAGTTGGGCCAGTACGAAGGCATCATCAGTGAATACGAGTTACAACTCGAAGCTGCCCGTACCGAGCAAACCTCAGCAGACGCTAATATCGAAAAATTCCGTGAAGCCCTGCATGATGATCAAGAAGCCTTCAATGGCGTGCAAGAGCAGTTTTATAGCATCGGTGCTGAAGTGGCCCGGCTTGAGCAATCCCTACAACATCACCGTGAGCGCCAACAACAATTGCAAACTGATTTGGCGCAAAGTGAAACGGCGTTGCAAGAAGCAGAACACCATTGGCAACAAGACAGTGAGCGCTTGACTGTCGTTAAAGCCGAGCTTGCTGAGATTGAACCTGAATATGAAATGATTGCTAAAGCCGATGAAGCAAGCCAAGAGCAATTATTCGATGCGGAACAAGTGATGCAAGACTGGCAAGCTCGCTGGGATAGCTTCAGTGAAAATGCAGCCCTTGCACAACAGCAAGCGGAAGTTGAACAAACTCGCATTCAGCATTTTGAACAAACTATCCAGTCCATTCGCCAACGGGTTGCAAAACAACAAGACGAAAAAGAACGCATGGCCAATAACCGCTATCCGGCGGAGATTGAGACCTTACAGGGCCAAAGTGAAACCTTGGCTGGTGAACAAACTGAACTCGAAGCCCAAGTACAATCAGCGCTCGAACGTATCAATGAACAACGCCAAGCTAACAAAAGCATCACCCGCCAACTGGATGAATCCCGTGGTGAATTGCAACGCTTAAAGGGGCGTCAAGCCTCCCTTGAAGCATTACAGCAAGCCGCACTGGGCCAACAAAACGACAACGTTTCTGGTTGGTTAGAGCAGCATCATCTAAGTGATAATGCCCGTCTAGCCCAAGGCTTAGACGTGACTGAAGGCTGGGAAAAAGCCGTTGAGGTTGTACTGGGTGAGAATTTACAAGCTGTCTGTGTTGATGGCTTTGATCCCTTAACGGGCATCATTGAGCAACTCGACAAAGGCAGTATCACCTTCATTGATACGTCCCGTCAGCAGCAAAGCAGCTCTGTTAACGCTGAACTACTCAGCAGTAAAGTCAGCTCAAATGTTGAGTTATCATCACTCTTAGGCGGTGTTTATATCGCCGATAGTTTAACCCAAGCGTTAAGTTTGCGTGATAACCTCAGTGCTCACGAATCAGTTGTCACTCGCGATGGTCTTTGGTTGAGTCAAACCTGGTTACGAGTCGCCAAAGATGTCGACAAAGATGCCGGTGTTATCGCTCGTGAACGTGAGTTAAAACAACTCGCAGATACCATTGATGAGCAAAGCCAACTGGTCAAAGACTATGATAGTCAGTTAGATTCTGGGCGCGAAGCGCTACAGTCCCTTGAAGCTGAACGTGAAGAATTACAAAAGACCGCAGCGACAATCAGTAATCAATTAGGTGATGTTAAAGCAGATTTGCGGGTCAAACAAAGCCGATTTGAGCAAGTGCAGCAGCGGGTTAATCAAATTGAACAAGAGATTGCCGATCAACAAGCAACCAGCGAAGAAGCCAGCACAGAGTTAGCCAGCGCCCGTCAAATTTGGCAACAAGCCATGGAAACGCTGGAGAATAACGTTGAGATGCGTGAAGCCTTGGAGCTAGAGCGAGATGAATACCGGGAAGCCTTAGATCACGCCAAGCATCGTGCTCGAGATGACCGTAACAAAGCTCAAGAATTATCTGTACGCTTGCAAGTGTTACGCACAGAACTGGACACCAAGCAACAGCACCAAGAGCGTATGCAACAGCAAATGACTCAGTTGCGTGAACGCAAAGCCTATTTGGATCAGTCTCTTGAAGGATCTGATGAGCCAATTATCGAATTCCAGCAACAATTAGAGACAGCCCTTGAGCAACGTTTAGTGGCAGAGGAATCGTTAACCAGCGCGAAAGAAAAACTCAGCACCACTGAATCGCAATTGCGTCAACAAGAAGAATTGCGCCATCTGGCGGAGAAGCGTGCGGAGGAAATTCGTACCACGTTGGATGCCAAGCGGATGGAATGGCAAGAGCAAAAAGTCCGCCGCAATACAATTCAAGAGCAACTCCAAGAAGCGGAAGAAAATCTCGATGAGATTTTACAAGCCATGCCGGAAGAGGCCAATGTCACGGAATGGGAAACAACCCTTGAGCAGATCAGTACTCGCATTCAGCGCTTAGGTCCTATTAACTTGGCAGCAATTGAAGAATTCACTACCGAGTCTGAGCGTAAGAATTATCTTGATGCGCAACACGAAGATTTGATAGAGGCATTAACCACGCTGGAAAATGCTATCCATAAGATCGACAAAGAAACCCGCGCCCGCTTCAAAGATACTTATGACAAGGTCAATAACTCATTTAAGACGTTGTTCCCGAAAATTTTCGGTGGCGGTAGTGCGAGCCTTGATATGACCGGTGAAGATTTATTGGATACGGGTATCGCAGTAATGGCGCGACCACCGGGTAAACGCAACAGTACTATTCATTTATTATCCGGTGGTGAAAAAGCGTTAACAGCCATCGCCCTGGTATTCGCGATTTTCCAATTAACCCCAGCACCGTTCTGTATGCTGGATGAGGTGGATGCACCGCTGGATGATGCCAATGTGATGCGTTACTGTAATCTCGTGAAAGAAATGTCTGCTGATGTCCAGTTTATCTTTATTAGCCACAACAAAGTGGCCATAGAGATGGCGGATCATCTCGCAGGGGTGACCATGAAAGAACCCGGCGTGTCTCGCATGGTATCTGTTGATATTGATGAAGCCATGGCGTTAGCCGAAGATTAATACCTTTAAACAGGGAGGAACTCGTGAGTATTTCGTTACATGTGATTTTTGCGGCAGTTGCCGTATTGTTCGTGGTTGCTTTAATTGCTATTGGTGTTGTCAAAAATCGTCGTCGTGGTTTATTACCCAGTAATGCCTGTGATCAAAGCATTGGTTTGCAATTCAATGCAGACGTGTCGGGGGAGTACTCTGATGGTGTGGTAGGCAAGCCACGAATCGTCGGCGAAAACCAAAGCGCCGCGACTAGCACACAAAGTCCAGCAGTTACCGATGTCGCTGATTATGTGAACAATGGATTTATTACTCTCTATGTTATGGCTAAACCCAATCAGCAATTTGCGGGTTATGAATTGATGCAAGCCCTATTAGCAGCCAATCTTGCTTATGGTGAGATGGAAATTTTTCACCGTTATGATGAAATCAATCCCAAAGCGCCTGTGTTTAGCGTAGCTTCCGCCACTAAGCCCGGCACTATCGATTTTGATGGTATCGGATCTTACAGTTGTACCGGTTTATGTTTGTTTATGAAGATCAAGAATACCAATAGCCCAGCTCGCGCATTGTCATCGATGTTAGAAGCAGCGGATCGCTTAGCTGAAGATCTCAATGGTGTGATTGAGGACCAATATCATCAGCCGGTGACTAATATGACCCTAGAGGCTTTATTTAAAGCCATCGAATTACAAAGTGCTGAACAAATCGAAATGGCGTATTAATGGCATCGTCATCGCTCAAGCAACAAGTTAACGCTCTACGGGAACAACTTAATCAGTATAACTATCAGTATTATGTGTTAGATGAGCCAATGGTTCCCGATGCGGAATATGATCGTTTGTTAAACGAGCTAAAAACGCTAGAACAAGAACACCCGGAATTAATTACCCCCGACTCACCGACCCAGCGAGTTGGTGCTGAGCCTCTCAAAGCCTTCCAACAAGTTACCCATGCCGTGCCCATGTTATCCCTGGATAATGCCTTCAGTGTTGAAGAGGCAACGGCATTCAACCGGCGTCTACAAGACCGGCTCAAATCCACGGCGGAGATTGCTTTTACCTGTGAGCCTAAGCTTGATGGCTTGGCGGTGAGTTTATTGTATGAAGATGGTCATTTAATCCAAGGTGCAACCCGCGGTGATGGCGCGGTTGGAGAAGATATCACCAGCAACGTCCGCACAGTTCCCTCTATTCCGTTAGTGTTACGAGGAGATTATCCGAAACGCATTGAAGTTCGCGGTGAAGTCTATATGCCCAAAGCCGGCTTTAATGAATTGAATGAGCGGGCGAAAGCCAAGGGCGAGAAAGTCTTTGCCAATCCCCGCAATGCCGCTGCCGGTAGTTTACGTCAATTAGATCCTAAAATTACCGCCACTCGACCATTAGCTATTTATTGTTATGGCATTGGTGTGGTTGAGGGTATGACGTTACCAGACAAGCACAGTGACATACTAGCGTTTTTGCGCAGCATTGGTTTGCGGGTTAATGAAGAGATTGACACGGTTAAAGGTATTGATGCTTGCCTTCGTTACTACGAAACCATTCTCAATAAGCGTGCCTCATTAGGTTATGATATTGATGGGGTGGTTTACAAAGTTGATGATTTAGCATTGCAAGCGCAACTAGGTTTTGTTTCTCGCGCACCGCGCTGGGCCGTGGCCCATAAGTTCCCGGCGGAAGAAGAAATCACAGTTATTGAAGAGGTGGAATTCCAAGTTGGTCGCACCGGCAGTCTAACCCCCGTTGCGCGCTTGAAGCCAGTATTTGTTGGCGGTGTGACTGTGAGTAATGCCACACTCCACAATATGGATGAGATCACCCGTAAAGATGTCCATATCGGCGATGTGGTAATTATACGACGGGCTGGGGATGTTATTCCTGAAGTCGTGTCGGTGGTTAAACAACGTCGATCCAAATCCGTTAAACCGGTACGTTTACCCAAACAGTGTCCCGTATGCGGCTCTGATGTGACACGTACTCCCGGTGAGGCAGTCGCCCGTTGTAATGGCGGTCTTTATTGTTCGGCACAACGCAAAGAAGCCATCAAACACTTTGCTGCTCGTAAAGCCATGGATATTGATGGGCTAGGGGATAAACTCATCGAGCAAATGGTGAATTTAGATCTCATCAAGACCATCGCTGATTTGTATGCACTCGACCTACAACAATTGGCGGGGCTAGAACGAATGGCGATGAAATCCGCGCAAAACATTATTGATGCGCTGGAGAAAAGCAAACAAACTACGTTAGCAAAATTTCTCTATGCCTTAGGTATTCGCGAAGTGGGTGAAGCGACAGCACGTTCTTTAGCGAATCATTACGGGAATTTACCCGACATCATGAAAGCGACTGAAGAAGAGTTACAACAAATCAGTGATGTTGGCCCCATTGTCGCGTCTCATATTCACGCGTTTTTTCAGCAAACGCATAATTTAGAAATCATCGGTGCTCTTCAAGCCGCTGGTATTCACTGGCCCGATGTCAGTAAGCCATCAAGTGATGCCCAACCCTTGGCGGGTCTTACTTATGTGTTAACTGGGACCTTGAGCACCATGACCCGTGATGAAGCTAAGGATAAACTCCAAGCCTTAGGCGCCAAAGTCAGTGGCAGTGTCTCGAAGAAAACCCATTGTGTGGTGGCAGGCGAGGCTGCCGGCTCTAAACTTACCAAAGCCGAACAACTGGGGGTAGAAGTCATGGATGAGGCGGGGCTTTTGGAACTTTTTGTCCAGCATGGGATGGGAAGTCACTAGACCCTGGTACTATTCAACAATTCCTGCATCTTCGCCTTGATAATCTCAATCGCAATACGGTTCTCGCCGCCCCGGGGGACAATTATGTCAGCGTGGCGTTTGGACGGTTCGATAAATTGCATATACATGGGCCTAACGGTAGCATTGTATTGAGTGATCACCGATTCCACACTACGTTCCCGCTCGATGACGTCACGCTTGATGCGACGCAGTAAACAAATATCCAACGGCGTGTCCATAAAGATTTTGATATCCATCATGTCCCGCAGTTCTGGGTCATTCAATAACAAAATTCCTTCCATCACAATAATGCGGTGATTGCCGACAGGACGGGTTTCATCAGCCCGGTTGTGAACGGAGTGATCATAAATCGGAACTTGAATCGTTTCACCCGCCTGCAGGGCTTGGAGGTGATCGCGCAGAAGAGCATGGTCGAAGGCATCAGGATGGTCGTAGTTGGTCTTCTCCCGCTCCTCAAAGGCCATATGGGTTTGGTCTTTGTAGTAAGAGTCTTCGGTTATTACGGCTACTTGATCAGAGCCAAGCTCATTGACGATAGTGTTAGCGAGTAAACTTTTACCCGATGCAGAGGCTCCTGAGATCCCAATGACCATGATTTTTTTCATGCTAGCGCGCCTTAAGCTCAAAAAATTTGGCACATTCTACACAGATGTTAGGTTCGCTTCAACAGAATATACACCGCTCCCGCGCCGCCATCCTTGGATTTGCAGCTGGCAAATGCCAAAACTTGGTCTTGTTCCCGTAACCAATTGTTCAAGAAGTTCTTTAACAGTGGGGTTGATTCTTTTGTGCTCAAGCCTTTGCCATGAATGATGTGGATGTGGCGGTATTCTCGCGCCAAGCACTCACCGAGAAATTTATTCAAACTGGCTTCTGCTTCAGAGAGGGTGAGGCGGTGTAGGTCCAGACTGGCTTCGATAGGGAATTGGCCTTGCTTTAGGCGCTTTTGTTGCCGTGCTTGTATCCCTGGTCGACAAAAGAACAACTTATCCTCGGCGCCAACGGTAATTTCTGGGCTTGGGGTTGGATAAATTACTTCGCGATGTTGCGTCGCATTTTGTCGCCGCTCGTTACGGTTGTCTGGCATTGGGGCTTCTCGTTTCACCCGCCCAGAGGGCTTATTTGGCGTGACACCGGACATAGCATCACGAAACAGGGCTTTATCTTTATCGCTAATATCTTTACTATCTGTCATTCTATTCTCATTGAGGCTAAACCTGTGATTGATGAAGCATTCGAACAAGCGCTGCGCGAACTCCATACTATTAGAGATATACTACGTTGGGGCACGAGTCAATTTAATGAAGCGGGATTATTTTATGGCCATGGCACGGATAATGCCTGGGATGAAGCCTTGGCCCTGACCTTACATGCCTTGCATCTGTCCCATGACAGTGGCACCGAAATCCTCGATAGCCGTCTGACCCATAGCGAAAAGCAATCCATTCTCGCCCTGTTTCGCCGCCGCATCATCGATCGAATACCCGTGCCTTATTTAACGCAAGAAGCCTGGTTTGCGGGCTTGCCGTTTTATGTGGATGAGCGGGTTATTGTACCCCGTTCTCCCATTGCTGAATTGATTGAAAATGGCTTTTCACCCTGGGCGGATAGTATGCCGGTTCGTCGTGTTTTAGATCTCTGTACCGGCAGTGGCTGTATTGCTATTGCTTGTGCGATGGCCTTTCCCGATGCGTATGTTGATGGGGTTGAGCTGTGTAACGATGCCTTAGCCGTCGCACAACTGAATGTGGCGAAATACGACTGTGATGAACACGTGTCGATATTACAATCTGATTTGTTTGATGCAGTCCGTGATGAGCGCTATGACATTATTGTCAGTAATCCTCCCTATGTGGCACGCACGGAGATGGATGAATTGCCCCATGAATATCAACACGAACCTGAGAAAGCCTTGCATGCTAGCGACGAGGGCATAGCTATTGCTATTAAGATTTTACAACAAGCAGGGCAACACTTAACGGATGAGGGTTTCATGGTGGTGGAAGTGGGCAATTCCCAATGGGCTCTGCAAGAACGCTTCCCTGAGGTGCCATTCTTATGGCTGGAATTTGAGCGCGGCGGCGAAGGGGTATTTTTGATGACGGCCCAGGAACTAAAGCAATACCACGACATATTTGCGAAGGAGTCCACTGATGCCCGGTAATAGTTTTGGTCAAGCGTTTAAAGTGACAAGTTTTGGCGAAAGCCACGGCCCCGCCATTGGCATCGTCGTGGATGGTTGCCCACCGAATTTGGCTTTAACAGAAGACGATATCCAACCCTATCTTGACAAGCGTCGCCCAGGCAGCTCCCATTACACGACGCAACGCAAAGAACCGGATAGGGTAAAAATTCTTTCCGGGGTGTTTGAGGGCAAAACCACGGGCACCCCCATTGCCATGGTTATCGAGAATGTGGATCAGAAATCCAAAGATTACTCGGACATCAAAGACAAATTTCGTCCGGGTCATGCAGACTTTACCTATCTACAAAAATACGGCATCCGTGATTATCGCGGTGGTGGGCGCTCGAGTGCTAGAGAAACCGCTATGCGGGTGGCAGCGGGTGCTATCGCCCGCAAGTATTTGCAAGAAACTCACGACATTACTATCCGCGGTTATTTAGCACAGATGGGAGATATTAAAATCACCCAAGTTGACTGGCATGAAGTGGACAATAATCCCTTCTTCAGCCCTGATGCAACGGTTGTGCCACAGTTCGAAAGTCTAATTCAACAAACCCGCAAAGCAGGTGACTCTATTGGTGCGCTTATTCATGTGGAAGCAAACAATGTGCCGGCGGGGCTAGGTGAGCCAGTATTTAATCGACTCGATGCCGATATTGCTGCTGCACTCATGAGTATTAATGCGGTTAAGGGCGTTGAGATTGGGGCCGGTTTTGAATCTGTGGTACAAAAGGGCAGTGAGCATCGCGATGAAATGACCACCGATGGCTTTTTGAGTAATCATGCAGGGGGTATTCTCGGTGGGATCTCTTCCGGGCAAACCATCACCGCTAATCTTGCCTTGAAGCCTGCGTCCAGTATTCTGATCCCTGGCAAAACCATAGACGTCCACGGTGATAACACCGAAGTCGTCACCAAGGGCCGCCATGATCCCTGTGTGGGTATTCGTGCCACGCCGATTGCTGAAGCGATGCTTGCTTTGGTATTGATGGATCATTTATTACGACAAAGAACGTTAGGACGGTGAGATGACTAGAGAATCAGTTAATGTTGCAGTACTAGGTGCTACTGGTGCGGTGGGAGAGACACTACTGACGGTGCTCAAGGAACGTAATGTTCCAATAGGCACGCTGTATCCCTTAGCCAGTGCCCGCTCAGCAGGTAAGACCGTGACGTTTAAAGGCCAGACACTCACAGTGTTGGATGTGGCGCAATTTGATTTTGCTAAAGCCGATATTGGGCTCTTCTCAGCCGGAGGCAGCGTGTCAGCGGATTATGCCCCTAAAGCAGCCCAGGCTGGTTGTGTGGTCATCGATAATACGTCCCAGTTCCGTTATGAGAAGGGTATACCGCTGGTGGTGCCTGAGGTGAACCCTGAGGCTATTAGTGGCTACAAAACTCGCAATATCATCGCTAACCCCAATTGTTCCACTATCCAGATGTTAGTGGCCCTAAAGCCCATTTATGACGCTGTGGGTATTGAGCGTATCAATGTGGCCACCTATCAAGCGGTCTCAGGGGCGGGAAAATCCGCTATCGAGGCGCTATTACAGCAAACTGAGGCCCTATTAAAGGGGCAAGAGCCAGAACTTAATGTATTTTCTCAACAAATCGCTTTTAATGTAATTCCTCAAATTGATAATTTTCAGGCAAATGGCTATACCCGGGAAGAAATGAAGATGGTATGGGAAACCCAGAAGATTTTGGCAGATGACAGGATTAAGGTGAATCCTACCGCGGTTAGGGTGCCGGTACTCTATGGCCATAGCGAGGCAATTAGTCTTGAGACTAGCCGCAAAATTACCGTTGATGAGGCAAGAACTATTTTATCAAAAGCCAATGGAATCAGAGTCTTAGATGATGTTTCTCAAGCGCTTTACCCGTTGCCGGCCAGAGAGGGAACCGGCCACGATACGGTATTCGTCGGCCGCATCCGTGAGGATATCAGCCACCCTAATGGCCTTAATCTCTGGGTGGTAGCGGATAATATTCGCAAGGGAGCTGCTACCAATGCGGTACAAATTGTGGAAATACTCTTGGCAAAATACTTATAATGGCGTAAACTCGGCAATAAGGGACTGTTTATACGGTAAATAGGCTTAGCCTTTAAGATAACATTAAGGTGAAAGCGCTACCATTACGATTATTTTTCACGCCTTAAGGCGTAAATCTAAGAGACGAGCAACGATGACAGATCCAGTAAACACAATACGACGCGAACAAGAAGGCCTTCTCGATGGTTTCTTCGGTGCACTGTCTGGTGCATTTGGCGGTTTTTTCAAGAATATCTCTGATACCGTTACTGGTTCCCTTGCCCTTAAACATCAAACTAAGGCTAACGGTTACCGTTATGCTCAGTTAACTGCCGGTGGTTCATCCGCTGTTATTCAAAGTGCCCTTGGTGGCAGTGAGCAGAATTTTTATCGTAATGATCCCAATGCCATAGCCCCAGCCCCTGTTAAACAGCAACTACGCCGGGTTGAACAGGGTACTTTCCAATTATCCCGTGAAGATTTACGTAAAGATTTCGATGTGGTTGTCCAAGACAGCTCAATTGATCACCAATTAAACCGCAATCCTTCTGATACGGTTACCCGCTATTCCATCCTCCAGGGGGACAGCGAGGTTGCTGAGGTTGTAGTTGGTCCTGATTTCGTGGCCTATAATGTTGTGCCAGTAGGAGCTTTTGAGAATACACGCCCTATCACTCGTCATCTACAAGTACTTGAACAACATGTGAGCGATATCGTTCGTGACAAGCATTTCCAAGCGCCAACAGTATCAGGTGCGGATGCGACGATGGCACGGGTTGCTCATGATCAATTAGGCAAACGCTATGACATCTCTGCTCAGTTGGAGCAGCGCTACCGCAAAGCACCAGTACAGCAAGCGACAGAAGTGGCAGTTACACGACAAAAATGGTCTCGCATGGCAGATGAAGCTGCGCCTGAGGTTGCGCCAGAAGTGTCTCAACCAGAGCCAAAGCTACAGCGTAGCAATGTGTTGTCATTCTCACGCAAGGTAAGACCACAAGAAGAGAAGGATTACACGCCATCTCCAACACCTGGCCCTACAACGCCACGTCCAGGAAGATAGCGATTTAACGAATCACCCCAAAAAGCCGATGCCACCATCGGCTTTTTTTATTGCCCTGAGCCAGCAAATCAACCTCAGATTTTCTCCCTAAACGGATGAAATCATTCGATTTCTAATTTATACTCATAAATCGGGCTCAAAAGGTCTTGTGTACCTGTGGGCTCTCGGTTGAAAGGGTTAGGGAGTGCATGTTGCGCAAATTACGTCTCTTCTTGGTTAGCGGATTGTTATTGTTACCCTCTATTGCCATGGCAGTGGGGTTAGGGGCAATTAAAGTCAATTCTGCGCTAACCCAGCCTTTCAATGCTTCTATCCCGATTCTTCAGCTGGGGGTGGTGCCCACCGACGAGTTGAAGGTTAAGCTGGCCTCTGGGGACAGATTCAAAGAAATGGGCATCGAGCGCCCCAATTATATTCTCGATCTTAAGTTCAAAGTGGAACGTGCATCTGACGGTAAACCCTATATTCGCGTGACTACCGATGATCCCATGTCACAACCAACGGTACAATTCCTCTTAGACATTAGCTGGCCCAATGGTCAATTATTCCGTGAATACACGGTATTCTTGGATCCACCGAATTATGCCGCTTATACCCCAGAAACCCGCAGAGTGATCCGTCACCGGGTGAAAGTTAAGCGCCCAACGCGTCGACCAGTATCCAAACCTAAAGTAACTTCTCAAGTTGCGACGGTAACTGAGCCAGAAGAAAGTAAGCCCGATACCACGGCAGCGCCACCAACGATGCATAAACCTGAAGCTAAGCCGGAGCCAACGCTAACCCATAAGGCACCAGAGCCTAAAGTCATGCAGATGCCAAAATCCGCTACCGTGAGTTATGGTCCTACTACACCCCATGACAGCATGTGGCATATTGCGACGGAAGTGCGGCCTGATCCAAGTTTGAGCATCCAGCAAGTGATGGTGGGGATCTTCAAGAATAATCCCAAAGCCTTCACCCATCACAATATTAATGGCTTAATGGCAGGGCAGTTGTTGCATGTGCCACCAGCGGACAAACTGGCTGAGACTAGCAAGTCCGAAGCGATTCAATTTATTAATGAACAAAACCAAGCCTGGGCTGTCCATGACAAACCACTGAAGACCGTCAGTGTCGCGAAGACGGGCATTACCCGAGCGGTGAAACCTCATCAAGCACCGCACCACAAACCACAAGCTGCCAGTGAGTTCCCGGATGAGTTAGAGTTACAACCAAGCTTGCCCCATGATGTAGAGAGCTTTGGTTTTGCTGACGGACCGAAGCCAGAATTGCCTGAAGATGTCAAAACTTTACAGGCGGAACTCGCGGTTTCTGCTGAAGCCTTAGGCGCCAGCAAACAACAAAACAAAATGCTCTCTCAAGAAGTCACGGCCATGGAAGATAAAATGAAGTCCATGGAACAGCAAATGCAGAGCAAAGACGATGAAATCATCGCCTTAGAGAAAGTTATTTCTGAACAAACCGGGACTGCCGCTCCGACCACAGGTCAACCCGGTGCCCAGACAGCTGATCTGCAAAGCGTACAACTACCAGCTCGCAAATCTTCTTTTATGTCTCGGATGATGCTGCCGGTATTGTTAGCCATCATTATTCTTTTACTGGTTGCCGGTATTTACTGGCAACGTCGACGCGCCGCGGGTGCTAAATTAGTCGAGGCAGATGATGATGCTGAGCATACGGTGGTGACGACGTTTGATGAGGAGACCACCGAAGAGGACGAAGAGGACGAAGAGGAGCATACACTCCTTAACCCTGACAAGGAACCTGAAAGCTCAGTTTTCGAAGCAGTGGACACAGTGGAAGAAGCCAATGTGTTAATTGCCTATGGTCGCCACTCTCAAGCCATTCGTTTATTACAAACAGCCCTAGAGCAAGCTCCCGAGCAACAAGATGTGCGGGTAAAGTTACTGGAAGTATATGCACTGGATAAAAACAAAGACGAATTTAACCAAGTCTTGAACCAACTGCCAGAGGATCTTGAACAAACAGCGCCTGAGCTATGGCAAAAAGTTGAAGAGCTAGTCGCTGATTGGGATACCGTGGCGACAGCGCAACCTGCAGGTGAAATTATTCACGATGACGGGGCAGCGTCCGCTTCTGACGTACCTGCCGAGTCGCGCCCATCCTCTGAGCCTGCGCCAGAATCTTCGGCAACAGCATCAGAAACTGAAGGATCCTTGGACTCTCTTGATGATGGGGATTTGAATTTTGAGGATATTACGGCAGTAGAGCCTACAGAGGAAGAGCAGGAAGATAGCATACCGACACTGGATTTGACGGATGAGAGCGATGAGCAGAGCAGTGAAGATGAGCTACAAGCGTTGAGTGATGAAATTGCAGCAACTGAAGCGACACAAGAAGACGATGATCATGTGCTCGAGTTTACGCTCGATGATGAGGACAAACCTGAAAAACCACTTACAGATATTGCGACTGAAGACGAAACGATCAGCACTGGATCGACGTCTGACTCTGCTGCAGAGGCCAGTAGTGATGATGGCAATACCATAGAGTTTGACAATGATTTCGATTGGGAGAGCGTACCTGAATCTAGCGAGGTAGTTACTTCTAGCGAAACTGGGAATGGTGAAGACCGGACCCTTGAACTTGAAACTATCGAAACACTGGAACAGGCATCTATTGAAACCCCAGATGTGACAGAGGATCTGCATACCCCAGCTGAAGCGACTGACGACAGCGATGATGGCTTTGCCAGCCTCGAGCAAACCTTAAAAGACTTCGAAGTGCCATCAGAACTGCATAGTGAAGAACCCGACTCGCCGTTCGAGGTGGATATGCGGGATTCTGAGGCGATGGCGGAATTAACCTCGATTTCTGCCCAAGATGAAGATACAATGGCCACCAAGTTGGATTTAGCCCGTGCTTATATTGATATGGGTGATCATGTGGAAGCCCGTTTTATTCTCGAAGAAGTACAAAAACACGGCTCCAAAGATCAAGGCAGCGAAGCCCAAGAATTGTTAGATAGGATTATTGGCGAAGACGAATAGATAAGTTGTACTGTATTCGCCATCTTTACGCGATGGGGAATCCTTAAGGGGGAGAACCGCGGTTCTCCCCCTTAAGCGCAAGTGCGAATTTATTTCGCGCTTAGCGTATTATAACAGCGAGGATTATTGGCGAAGACGAATAAGCTATTTGTTTAATTTTGCCAAAACATAATGAACCAAACACCCATGAATCGCATTGCTTTAGGTATCGAATACGATGGTACGGATTTTTATGGTTGGCAACAGCAGGCTAACGTTATCAGTGTGCAGGAAGCCCTACAAACCGCGCTCTCACGAGTAGCGGATGAACCTATACATGTATTTGCCGCAGGACGTACGGATAGAGGTGTACATGCCACCCATCAAGTTACCCATTTTAATACCACCGCCACACGTAGTCTGGAGAATTGGCTGCGCGGCACTAACCGTTATTTACCCGATGGGGTCAGAGTAGTATGGGCAAAAGTCGTTGATAATGAATTTCACGCACGGTTTTCTGCCGTGAGTCGGCGCTATTTATATATCACTCACAATGCCCCAGGACGTTCTGGCTTATTTCACAATCGCGTCAGCCATTATCCTAAGCCTTTAGACTTAGCGCGCATGCAAGCGGGGGCCCAATATTTGCTGGGTGAACATGATTTTTCTTCGTTTCGGGCAGCCGCATGCCAAGCGAAGAGTCCCATCAAGACAGTCCACCACCTTGAGCTCAGTCAATATGGGGATTTAATTTATTTGGATATAAAGGCCAACGCTTTTTTGCACCATATGGTGCGTAATATTGCGGGTATTTTGCATTCTGTGGGGGCGGGGGAAGCGACCCCCGAATCGGTTAAAACCGTCCTCGAAGCGCGGGATCGTTGCAGTGGTGATGTAACAGCAGTACCAGAGGGCTTGTATTTTATTGCGGTGGAATACCCCGAAAATTACGGTATTTCAGCCGATCCACACTTTCCCTTACTCTATCATCAGAATTAATCATTTGGACATAATTCTGTTAATCAACTGAATATTTGCGAAATGACGCGCTTTTAACTTTACTGTAAGAAGAGCAATAGTTATAGGATAGAACAATGGCACCACAGGAAGCCCGTGATACACAAGACAATGCGGATTACCGGCCCACCGTATTATTGGTTGAAGACAACAAGATCTCTGCTAAAGCCGCGCTGATGCTATTGAATGAATTGGGTTGTGATGTGGATTATGCTGAAGATGGGCAAATGGCCTTGGAATTCACCACCGAAAAAGCCTATGACATGATCTTTATGGACATTGGTTTACCGGACATGGATGGTCTTGAGGTCACAAAACGCATCCGTGCTTACCACCAAATGCCAATCGTTGCCCTAACTGCACAAGGTGAACTCTCTCAAGATTCCTGCCAAGATGTTGGTATCATTGAAATCATCGAAAAGCCTCTCGACAAAGCCAAAGCCCAAAAAACCCTGGATTTTTACGTCACTAAAACCTTAAACAGTCATTCCGTTGCTCGTCCTGTGGTACTAGATTTGGAATACGGGATTGATTTAGTGAACGGCGACAAAGACGCCGCTTACGAAATGCTAGCTATTCTTGCCGAAGATGTGCCAGGGGATATCGACCAAATCAAATCATTCGCTCAAGCTGAAGACAAAGGCCAACTTTGTTTTGCCTTACATCGATTACGTAGTGCCGTTCTCTATTGCGGCGTGCCTCGCCTACAACATGCCTTAAAAGATCTCTGCAGCAAATCCATCAAAGCCCGCTCCATCGAAGAAATCGAAGGGGACTTGCAAGGACTCTACGACGAGGTGGATATGGTGCTAGCTGCTTATCGCGCGTTGCCACGCTAATTAACTCGTCGATAATTTCCATCCGCGCTAATGATATAGCGTTAAGCAATTGAAATATATCCAATTTTTAATACAGGCCTCATCAAAGCTATTGCTTTTTTGCACTGATGCGGATTTCAGGTATAATCAGGCGCTCAATAATAAATGACAATTATCAGGAGTCCAGTCATGTATCCCAAAGATGGCATCGAATTAACGGATTTTAGCAGTATTGTTCCACCAGCCTTTGACGTCTTATCCTTTGAGCTTTTTCTATATCTGACAAGGACTTTATCGCTGCAAGATATTGCTGCCCTTGCTGCCACAAATAAAATGTTACGTGCCTGGGTTAATAGTGAAGATTTTTGGACTGATAGGTTGCACGCGCATTTTCCGCATATTTCGAGAAGCATTACAGATCCACAACTGTATACTTATAAGTCGCGCTATCGATATAGATATGAATTCGAGTATGGAAGATTATCGGGTGATGAGAAGTATATTTTCAATTTGGTTAAAATAGGTGATGCGGATGAGATCGCTAAGCGGTTTGACAATAAAAACATTGCCATGAAGTGGCTTTTCATTCGTGATAATAGAGGTAAGTCTCTGGTTGACTGGGCGAGGATGCAAGGACATCAGTCGATGCTTAATGTATTTTATGCTAATGCCAAGAAATTTTATGTGTCTGATGAGGGCAGTTTTAGCCCGAAAATGCAGGATGCAATCGGGTATACCTTACTTCATTGGGCTATGGAATTTCAGCAATCCGAAGACGAGATTGAGTTATTGCTGGCGACAGATGAGAAGATTGCCTTAGATATAACAGATAAAAAGCGTCGTACACCACTTCATTTAGCGGCATGTTATCATTCAGAAGCGGTTTGTAGTTTGCTAGTGGATAAAGGCGCATCAATCACTGCGCAAGATAAGTTTGGCTTTTCGCCACTGAGTATGGCAATGTCGAAAGATTCGAGACAGAACGTCGAGGCGATGTTAATGCTACAAAAGGATCGCTCGTTACAAGACTCTGTTGTACATAAACCTGATGAGCTTAGTTTGTACAGAGTTGCATTCTCTTATGCTGCATGGCGCAATGACATGAATTTTGTGCGACTGTTATTGCAAAAACTTGAAAGAATCCCAGGTAGTGAATTAACAAAAGTTGTCAGACTAGCTGCTGATTGTGATGACGATGATATCGTTAGACAGTGTTTTGAAGTAGCGAGAAATACAGGTGTAAACCTATCAGTGATGGTACAGCGATATGTACTTACAAATGCAGTTTTTAAAAAAGAGCAAAAAGTCGCCAAGCTTTTTCTAGATAATGATCTTTACAGTTACGATGATTTTCGTTGGATTCACTATGAGGCTCGTAGCTGCTATTTTGGTGATGTTAGCGAGCGCGCATTATCTTTTATTAAGATCCCTATGTTAGCTGCGTATATCGAGAAAATGGAACAACGGGTTCAACACCATGGCGAAGACTATCAGGCGTCTGGATTTGGTGTTTTCCATGGAGTTTTTGGTTTTGGCACAGGCACGCGTCAATATACTCTATGGGGTTTTGGTTACACCGCCAAACAAAAGTTAGATGCCGCGAGAGCATTACAACAACAGCTTGATAACTCATCAGAAGACGAAGCAGAGCTTGAGGCTTACAAAGCGCCATTAGAGCAAGGTGAGTTAGGGACAATCAATCGATTATTTCGCCGAGGTTCATGATAGCGCACAAATTGTCTCTACCTTCAGGGATATGGTATATTGCGCCCTCAACCAAAACAATGAATGTGAGCAAAATATGAGCTGGTTTGCAAAATTATTACCGTCCAAGATCCGTACCTCGTCCCAGGGCAAAAAAGGCGTGCCGGAAGGGGTTTGGAGCCAATGCCCTGCCTGTAACGCAGTATTGTACCGCCCTGAACTCGAGCGTAACCAAGAAGTCTGTCCAAAATGCAATCACCACCTTCGTATCGGTGCCCGCAAGCGGTTAGAGGGCTTTTTGGATGAGGGTACCTTTATTGAGATTGCCGCTGATTTAGAACCGGTAGATAAGCTCAAATTCAAAGACACCAAAAAGTACAAAGACCGGATCAGTACAGCCACCAAAAAATCCGGCGAAAAAGAAGCCTTGATTGCTGCTCGTGGCCAGTTATTGTCGATGCCGGTGACGGTTGCTGCTTTTGTCTATGACTATATCGGTGGATCTATGGGCGCGGTTGTCGGCGAAAAATTCGTCCAAGCGGTGAATACTGCCCTTGAGTATCGTACGCCATTGATATGTTTTTCTGCCAGTGGTGGTGCGCGAATGCAAGAAGCGTTAATTTCACTAATGCAAATGGCGAAGACCAGTGCCGCCTTGAAACGCCTATCGGAGCAAGGCTTACCGTTTATCTCTGTGTTAACGGATCCGACCATGGGTGGCGTGTCAGCCAGTCTAGCGATGTTAGGGGATATCGTTATTGCTGAACCCAATGCGCTGATTGGTTTTGCGGGACCACGGGTGATCGAACAAACCGTGCGGGAAGTCTTACCTGAGGGCTTTCAGCGTAGCGAGTTCTTATTGGAACACGGCGCTATCGATAAAGTCGTCGATCGTCGCGAAATGGCTGAAACCATTGCGCGCATGTTAGCGAAGTTAATGCGCCAGGCAGAGCCAATTGTGCCTGAAACAACGAGCGAACCCCTCGAAAATATTCCTGAGCCACCACCTGGTGAGTAGCCTATGCTTGCCCCACCGCAACACAACGCCACTTTAACAGATTGGTTACAGTGGCTAGAGGCCAATCATCCGCGGGACATTAAACTGGGGTTAGAGCGTGTCAGAGCAGCAGCGGATAAACTCAAAATTACTGAATTCTCTTGCCCCGTCATTACCGTTGCGGGCACCAATGGCAAAGGCAGTTGTGTGGCGTTGCTGGATGCAATCTATCGCCAAGCTGGATATCGGACAGGAACGTTTACCTCACCCCATTTTATTGATTACAACGAACGGGTTTGTTTGAATGGTAACGCCGTGACTGACAGCCAACTCATAAATGCCTTTACTATCATTCATCATACATGCGCTAATATCCCATTAACCTACTATGAATATTCAACCCTCGCCGCATTAGTGATTTTTCAGCAACAGGCATTGGATGTGGTTATCCTTGAAGTCGGCCTTGGTGGGCGTTTGGATGCGGTAAATATTATCGACCCAAGTTTAAGTATTGTTAGCTCGATAGCACTGGATCACATGGAATGGTTAGGTAACACCCGAGACAGTATTGCTCGGGAAAAAGCAGGAATTTTTCGGGCTGGCAAACCCGCAGTGTGTGGTTGCCTTGAGCCACCACAGAGTTTGCTTGATTATGCAAATACTATCGGTGCACCATTGTATTTACAGGGTAGAGACTTTCAGTACCAAGAGGATGCCACCTCCTGGTCTTGGTCATCTCAGCAAGGGGAATACACGAATCTCGCCAAAACCTTTTTCGTTGCGCAAAATGGCGCAACCGTATTAATGGCGGTTGAGTTATTACAAAATGACTTACCGGTAGCTGAAGAGGCTATCCGGGCGGGCATCCTCCAGGCAACCTTGCGGGGACGACGGCAATCTTGGCCGGTTGCTAACGGGGAGTGTCTACTGGATGTGGCCCATAATCCCCACAGTTGTGCGGCCTTAGCGGACTACTTGGTAGAGCGGCCTGTTAATGGTCGCCAAATAGCCGTATTTGCGATGTTAGCTGACAAGGATATAGCTGGATGTATTGCGGCCTTTGGGGATAATTTCAGCGAATGGCATTTGCCTGCACTTGACGCAGAGCGAGGGGCCGGTCCTGCCCGGCTTGCTACGTTATTGGCTGAGGCGGGGCAGGCGAACGTCCAGCTGTACGATTCTGTGGTTGAGGCCTATCACAAGGCTACTCATGGCCTAGGCACTCATGATAGACTTGTGGTCTTTGGGTCGTTTCACACGGTTGCAGCTGTCATGGCAACAGCCTAGTAGTGGAGAATGAGGGTGAATTTCAAGCGATACTTGCTGATTGCAGTGGTTATTGTCGCCTTGGGTGTGATTTTTTTGCCCATGTTGTTTGGCGATCACAACTCTCAGGGCACCAAGGTTATCGATGTCACTATCCCACCACCGCCACCGATGGTAGAGAAAAAGCCTGAGGGGCCTAAGACGTCGTTCTATGATGAAGACAATAATTGGTCGGAAAAGAACCTAACTGCACCCGCTAAGCCCAAAGCCGAAGCAGCGTCGGCCAAGCCTGCGCCTAAGACTAAATCAAAGCCTACAAGCCACCAAACCAAGCCAACATCCAGTCACAGCAAGCCTAATAAGGCCACAGCTAAGCATACAGCGCCCAAGAAACCCACCAAGAAGGCTGCAGCAGCAACGCCTAAGCCTAAAGCTAAGCCCACTCTAAAGACGGCCGCTAAAGCGTCAGCGAAGACAACAACTACTCAACCAACGGCAAAACAAGCCAAGACAACGAGCAAGCCGGTTAAGACCACAGCAAGCAAGCCTGCAACGAAGCCTGCCACCGCAACCCAATCTGCGAAACAAGCCTCAGCGCCCACGCCCACAACAACACCCAAAACGGTAGAAGTGATATCCCTCACTACCCCAGAATCTGCCAAAGCAACTCAAGAGGTAGTGTCTCCCAAAGCGGGTAGTGATGATTTACTCCCACCGGTTGAGACCTTGAGCGCCCCTGAGGATGGTTTACCCCCTGTGGAGCAATTATCTGCGCCACCAGCTGAAACGCCAAAGCCAACCCCTAAACCAGCTAAAACTGTCGATTATAAGCGCCATCCCCCCAAAGTTGCCGCTAGCCCAGCAGCTTGGGCGGTCAAAGTGGGGAGTTTCACTGATGATGAGAATGCCAATCAACTGGTTTTTAAATTACAGCAACATGATTTTAATGCTTTCACCGAAACAAATAAGACCAAAAATGGTATAATCACCCGTGTTTATGTTGGACCGGCTTTGATGCGTGATAAAGCCGAGGCGGAGTCAAAGCGACTCGATAAGCGCCTGCATATGAAGGGTGTCATTGTGGCTTATGAGCCGCAAGCAACAACGCCAAGTAAGGATACATAACCTATGGACCAATCACATTTTCTCAGTATTGCTGACTACGGCATTATTCTGATCTTTGGTATTTCCATTCTCATCAGTATCGTTCGCGGTTTCATCAAAGAATCCTTATCCCTCATTGTCTGGGGGGTGGCTATTTGGCTCGGTATAACGTTCTCAGCGGATGTAGCTAATCTACTTAAGGGGGTGATTGAGCGTCCACAAATTCGCCAAATGGTAGGATTCTTGATTATCTTCATTTTGAGTCTCATTTTGGGGGCTATCCTTAACCATGCCGTTGCTACCTTGATCAAAAAAACCGGCTTAAGTGGAACAGATAGGTTGCTTGGCGTTATCTTTGGTTTTTTGCGCGGTACCTTAGTGGTGGCGGTGCTTATTTTGTTGGGTACATTTACGAACTTACCCAAAGAAAGTTGGTGGAAGAATTCTGTTACGATCCCGTACTTCCAAGACGTAGCGGAGTGGATGCGGCAATTTGTCCCTTATGCCAGTAATGCCACCGATCATATCCTCACAGCCAAAACGCGGGTTGAAGAATTAGAACGAGAAAAACAGGGGTAAATGCATGTGTGGCATTGTCGGGCTGGTCGCCAAGAATTCAGCGAATCAAGAAATTTATGACGCCTTAACCATCATCCAACATCGCGGCCAAGATGCAGCCGGTATTGCGACCTGTGACGGCGACCGAGTTTATTTACGCAAAGCCAATGGCTTGGTACGTGATGCTATCCGTACACGACACATGTTGCGACTGAAGGGCAACATGGGCATTGGTCATGTCCGCTATCCCACAGCAGGGTGTGCCAGTGAAGCCGAAGCTCAGCCTTTTTATGTGAATTCGCCCTATGGTATTAGCTTGGCTCATAATGGGAATTTAACCAATGGTGAAGTCCTCAAACAAGAGCTCTGGAAAGATGATCTACGTCATCTGAATACCTTTTCGGATTCTGAAATTATCTTGAACGTGTTTGCCCATGAGTTACAAATTGCCCACAAAACTGATCTGAAGCCTGCTGATGCCTTTGCGGCAATCACAGCACTACATGAACGATGTCGTGGTGCTTATGCAGTTGTAGCAATGTTGGCGGGCCATGGTATTGTGGCATTCCGCGATCCCTTCGGCATTCGTCCCTTGTGTCTCGGCAAACGCACAGGGCCTGAGGGTGATGAATATATGGTGGCCTCTGAAAGTGTCGCTTTGGACGGTTCTGGTTTTGAGCTGATGGGTGATATTGAACCTGGGGAAGGGGTGGTTATTACCCAAGAAGGTGAATTACATCGGCAACAATGCGCCAAGGTCACACAAACCTCGCCCTGTATCTTTGAACATGTGTATCTAGCTCGCCCCGATTCAGTTATTGATAAAATTTTGGTTTACAAATTTCGTTTGAAGCTAGGCCAATTCTTGGCGGATAAGATCCGCAAGGAGTGGGCCGAGCATGATATCGATGTGGTGATGCCAGTGCCTGATACGTCTCGCACTGCAGCTCACTCTCTGGCGCGGGAGTTAGGGGTGAAGTACCGCGAAGGTATCATGAAAAACCGCTATATCGCCCGTACCTTTATTATGCCGGGACAAAAAGTCCGCAAAAAATCTGTCCGCCAAAAACTCAATGCCATCCGGCTAGAGTTCAAGGGCAAAAATGTCTTACTCGTGGATGACTCTATCGTCAGAGGCACAACCTCCAAAGAGATCATCCAGATGGCCCGGGATGCCGGTGCGACTAAAGTTTATTTTGCTTCAGCGGCGCCGGAAGTATTGCATCCCAATGTGTATGGTATCGATATGCCGAGCGCCAAAGAACTCATCGCCCATGGGCGCGATAATGCCGAGATTTGCCAAAAGATCGGGGCGGATGGTTTGATTTTTCAGGATTTAGACGCTTTAATTGCTGCTGCCCGTGAAGGTAATCCTGGGATTCGGCGCTTTGAAGATTGCGTTTTCACCGGCGACTATATTACGGGTGATATTTCCGCTGAGTACCTTGCCCAACTTGAACAACGCCGTAATGATGCTGCCAAGGAGGCTGAACACCTTACCAACGATAATTTGCTCGTTGGTTTGCATAATGATGATTAAAGGCCATGAGTGAAACAGTAGTTGCCGTTAACTCCGGTGTTGACATCAGTGAATTACAGGCCTTTCTCGGTTGTGTCACTCCCCAAGCCTGGCTTGATGAAGCATTGCAACAACAAGATGTGTTGCTCATTGATCATGCCCATTGCGAAAAAAAAGCCGCCTCCAGTGCGCTTAATTTGATTTTTCACTATCCTCGCTATCCTGAGTTATTGCAGAAAATGTCGCGCCTAGCCCGAGAAGAATTATTGCATTTCGAAAAAGTCTTAAAAATCCTCAAACGTCGCAATATTACCTATAACCACTTGAGCCCCTCACATTACGCAGCGGGGCTTCGCCAACATGTGCGTACCTTCGAACCGCAACGTTTGGTGGATTTATTGATTATCGGTGCCTTTATTGAGGCGCGCTCCTGTGAACGCTTCGCCAAAATCGCGCCGTATTTAGATGAGGAGTTACAGCGTTTTTACCTATCGTTGCTCAAATCTGAGGCTCGCCATTATCAGGATTATTTAAGTTTAGCTGAGCTCTACAGCCCAGAGCCTATAACCCAGAGAGTGGCATATTTCCGCGATGCTGAGGCTGCTCTCATCCAAGCCCCTGATAAGCGCTTTCGCTTTCACAGTGGCTTGCCCCAGACGTAGGCTTTCTTTGCAACAAATGCTTTCTTTATGCGATAATCCTTCGGTTTTAATGGATAGCAACCGAAGAGATGGGGAAATAATGCACAAAAGCCAATTAATCAATCGCTTAGAAGATAAATCAGCCATTATTGGCATCGTCGGCCTGGGCTATGTGGGCTTGCCGTTGATGATTCGCTATGCCGAAATGGGTTATAAAGTCATTGGTTTTGATATTGACCAAGCCAAAGTCGATAGTCTCAACCGCGGTGAATCCTATATTGAGCATATTCCTGCGGATGCTATTCAAGCTGCCATTAGCCAGGGGTTCAAGGCCACCACGGCATTTAGCCAAATCGGGGATGTGGATGGCATTATTCTTTGTGTGCCAACACCGCTCAACAAATACCGTGAGCCAGACTTGAGCTATGTTATCGATACCACTGAATCGGTTATTCCCTTTTTACGCCCTGGCCAAGTTGTTTCCCTTGAGAGTACAACGTATCCAGGTACCACTGAAGAAGAGTTACAGCCTCGTATCGAAGCGGCAGGCCACACTGTGGGCGAAGATATCTTCTTAGTCTTTTCACCAGAACGGGAAGACCCAGGCAATCAGCATTTTGATACCGCCACCATCCCCAAAGTCTGTGGTGGTGTGACAGCAAATTGTCTCGACGCAGGTTTAGCCTTATATGGCCAAGTCATTAATCAAATGGTGCCTGTCAGTTCTGCCAAAACCGCAGAGATGTCAAAATTACTCGAGAATATTCACCGCGCAGTGAACATTGGTCTTGTTAATGAGATGAAGATAGTCGCTGATAAAATGGGTATTGATATTCATGAAGTTATTCGTGCGGCGGCGACAAAGCCGTTTGGGTTTGTGCCTTATTATCCGGGGCCAGGGCTTGGGGGGCATTGTATTCCTATTGATCCATTCTATTTAACGTGGAAAGCCCGCGAGTACGGTGTGCACACACGCTTTATTGAATTAGCTGGTGAAGTCAATAATGCCATGCCAAATTATGTGGTCCATAAAGTGGCTGACGGTCTTAACCGTAAGAGCAAATCCATCAGTGGTAGTCGTATTTTGATTCTTGGTGTGGCGTACAAAAGCAATATCGATGATATGCGCGAATCGCCGGCGGTTGAAATTATGGAAATATTGCGTCGCAAAGGGGCCGAGCTTGCCTATACAGATCCCCATGTACCCGTATTTCCGAAGATGCGCCAGCATAGCTTTGATTTACAAAGTGAGCCTCTAACAGCGGATTTATTGCAAACCTGTGATTGCGCGGTATTAGTCACCGGACATGATGCCTTTGATTATGACTTAATTGCTAAGCATGCGGATTTGATCATTGATTCTCGCGGTGTTTACCAAGGTGAGCACAGCAACGTCATTAAAGCATAAGGACAATTATGAACAAAGCACCGACTATCATTACCGATCGTAAAATACGCATTGCCCTTGTGGGCTGCGGCCGTATTGCTAAGAATCATTTAGCCTCTATTGCAAAATACCCCGATGATTTTGAGCTTGTGGCTGTGTGTGACATCGATAATACGGCTGTGGATACGGCTGCAACTGAATATGGTGTGCCTGGTTTTACGGCGCTTAGTGAGATGCTCGACAAGATTAATTGTGATGTTGTATCAATCTGCACGCCCAGTGGTGTGCATCCTAAACAAGCTATCCAAATTGCTAATCATGGCCGTCATGTTATTACCGAGAAGCCCATGGCAACGCACTGGCAAGATGGTCTAGACATGGTGGATGCTTGTGAGCAAAATGATGTGCGTTTGTTTGTGGTTAAACAAAACCGTCGCAATGCAACCTTGCAGCTACTCAAAAAAGCCGTCGAAGCAAAACGTTTTGGCAAGATTTATATGATCAATCTCAATGTGTTTTGGACGCGACCGCAGTCTTATTATGACCAAGCTTCATGGCGCGGTACGTGGGAGTTTGATGGTGGTGCATTCATGAATCAAGCCAGCCACTATGTGGATTTATTGCATTGGTTAGGCGGCCCGATTGAGAGTATTAATGCAATGACAGGGACCTTGGCCCGCAATATCGAAGCGGAAGATACTGGGGTGGTGAATATCCGCTGGCGTGATGGTGCCTTAGGTTCCATGGCGGTGACGATGTTGACGTACCCTAAGAACCTTGAAGGTTCAATTACTATCCTCGGCGAAAAAGGCACAGCCCGTATCGGCGGTGTAGCGGTCAATGAAATTCAAGAGTGGTCATTCGAAGAAGAGCTACCTGAAGATAAAGATATTCAAGCAGCGAATTACGAAACAACCTCTGTATACGGTTTTGGCCATCCCTTGTATTACAAAAATGTGATTGATGTCTTGCGTGGCGAGGCGGAGCCTGAAACCGATGGGCGAGAGGGGCTGAAGTCATTGGAAACGCTTGTTGCGATTTACAAATCTGCCCGAGACAAACAAACTGTCGCGTTACCTTTAGAGTTTTGAGATGAATTACACAGCACATGAAACAGCAATCATTGACGAAGGTGCCAATATTGGCGAAGGGAGTCGCATTTGGCATTGGGTGCATGTTTGCGGTGGTGCAACCATTGGCGCAAATTGTTCTTTGGGACAGAATGTTTTTGTCGGCAATAAGGTGACTATCGGCAATAACGTCAAGATCCAAAATAATGTTTCAGTCTACGATAACGTTCACTTAGCCGATGATGTATTTTGTGGGCCGAGCATGGTATTTACTAATGTTTATAATCCTCGTTCCGCAGTGTCACGCAAAGATGAGTACTTAGATACCAGTGTCGCCCGTGGAGTTACCTTTGGTGCCAATTGTACAGTTGTGTGTGGGGTGACGATTAATGAGTATGCTTTTATCGGTGCCGGCGCCGTAATCAACAAGGATGTTCCAGCCTATGCCTTGATGGTAGGTGTGCCAGCACGGCAAATTGGCTGGATGAGTGAATATGGCGAACAATTGGATTTGCCGCTGAGCGGGAACGGTGAGGCACGTTGTCGCCATACCGATGCTATTTATATTCTTGAAGACGGTGTATGCCGCAAACAGTGAGAAAAAAACTATGGAATTTATCGATCTAAAAACCCAATACCGTGAAATTGAAGAAGAAGTACAACTGCGCATTAATAAAGTATTAGAACATGGTCGCTATATCATGGGACCGGAAATTTTAACCCTGGAACAGCATCTTTCAGATTTTGTTGGTATCAAACATAGTGTTGGTGTTGCCAGTGGTACCGATGCTTTGTTGCTAGCATTAATGGCATTAGAGATAAAGCCGGGCGATGAAGTGATTACGACACCGTTTACCTTTATTGCTACAGCTGAAATGATTGCTCTAATAGGAGCGAAACCGGTATTTGTTGATATTGATCCTGAGACTTATAATATTGACCCAAATCAGCTCGAAGCAGCTATTACAGACAAGACAAAGGCAATTATCACTGTCGATCTCTACGGTCTTTGTGCAGATTATGATGCGGTATCCGCCGTCGCCAAACAACACAATGTTGCGGTTATTGAAGATGCGGCCCAGAGTTTTGGTGCGACGTACAAAGGCCGCAAGGCTTGTAGTCTGGGTGATATCACCTGCACTAGCTTTTTCCCCTCTAAACCCTTGGGGTGTTATGGCGATGGTGGGGCGGTTTTTACTGACAATGACGTGTTGGCCGAGAGGATCAAACAACTGCGAGTGCATGGCCAGTCTAAACGCTACTACCATACGTCTATTGGTTTTAATGGTCGCTTAGATACCTTACAAGCAGCAATTTTATTGGCCAAGTTAGCGATTTTTCCCCAAGAAGTACAGGCCCGCCATCGAATCGGCGAGCGCTATATTGATTTACTAAAAGATCATGTGGTGACACCGGTACAATTGCCAGATTACCAGTCTGTTTATGGTCAGTTTACTGTGCGGGTCAAACATCGCGATCAGGTACAAGCCACGTTAAAGGAACAAGGGATCCCAACCGCCATTCACTATCCCGTGTGTATTCACCAACAGCCAGCATTCGAATACCTTGGTTATAAGCCAGGTGATTTTCCACATGCTGAAAAAGCAGCAGCTGAGGTGATGAGTTTACCAATGCATCCTTATCTTGCCGACGAGGATATCAAAAAAATCGCCTTAGCGGTGATTGCGACCCAAGACTAGGTGTTTGATGGGTAAGGTCATTTGGTATTGCCATCATTATGCCGGTAGTCCTTCCCTTGGAATGTCTTATCGACCTTATTATTTAGCCCAAGCTTTCAAGAAGTTTGGCCACAAACCTTATGTGGTGGCTTCGAGCTTTCATCATCTGCATGCTGAGCCTCGTCAGCAATCAGCGCCATTAGTCAACGAAACCATCGATGGTGTTGATTATTGTTGGCTAAAAACTAATGCTTATCAAGGCAATGGTATCGGCCGTATTCGCAATATGATGGCTTATGCACGGCAATTGAAGCGTCAAGCCTCAGCGTTGGTTAAGGTAACAGGCCAGCCCGAAGTGATTATTGTTTCGTCCTCCCACCCGTTGCATTTTAAAGTCGCCAACGATATCGCACAACGATATGATGCCCAATTGATTTTTGAAGTCAGAGATTTGTGGCCACTGTCATTAATCGATTTAGTGGGCTTATCAGCATGGCATCCATTGGTTGTGTGGTTAGGCCACATAGAAAAATGCGCCTACCGCAATGCTGACGTGGTGGTGTCATTACTACAAGATAGCCAAGAACATATGGTTGAGCGGGGGCTCGCGAACGATAAATTTCATTATATCCCCAATGGCGTCGCTAATAATCACTTGGCAGATATACACGGTCAGTTGCCGTCTGAGCTTGAGTTAGCTATCAACCAACAGCGCCAAATGGGCAAGACCCTCATTGGTTATGCCGGTGCTCACGGCATTCCAAATGCCTTGGATCAACTGCTGGATGCTTTGGCGATAGTGCAAGAGCAGGGAAAGAGTGACATCCATGTGTTTGCCATCGGCAAGGGGATCAAAAAACAGCACTTGCTGGACAAAGCTCGCCAGCTTAACTTGCATAATATCAGTTTTTATCCACCAATCCCCAAAGTTTGTGTCCCTACATTTTTGCAGCAAATGGATGGGTTATACCTGGGTTGGCAAGATAAAGCGATTTATCGCTATGGAATGAGCCCGAATAAATTATTTGACTATATGCTCGCCGCTAAGCCGGTTATTCATGCAACGAATAGTTCCCACGATTTGGTAGCACAAGCCGAGTGTGGTGTGTCGGTTCCTGCAGAATCACCAATCGATTTAGCGACAAGCTTAAGTCATTTTTGCGCAATGTCACCTGCCAAACGTGAATACTTTGGGCAAAATGGCAAGAACTATGTCCTAGCACATCACAATTATGATGTCTTGGCACAACAATACAATAAACTCTTTAATGATAAGGATAACCATGTGGGCGGATAAACATTACCTGCTTGTTGCGGCGAGTGTTGCATTCTTGGTGACGCTGGGCTTTTTGCATTTGTTGGCACCGGTGGCGCAACATTTAAACTTAGTCGATAAGCCAGGTGGGCGTAAGCAACATGAAGGCAGTATTCCACTCATTGGCGGCATGGCCATGTTTTTGGGCTTCGCCTTCGCTGCTTTAACCTTACCTATATCTCTGGCAAACTATCGAAGTTATCTTGCGGCAACAGCGTTATTAGTTATCATCGGAGTATTAGATGACTTTCATGAATTAAGGCCGCGCTACCGTTTATACACCCAAATCATTGCGGGCCTATTAATGGCTATTTGGGGTGGCAATCTTCTTTATGACTTAGGTGATTTGGTATTTTTAGGTAATATTCATTTAGGGTGGTTTGCTGTGCCTTTTACCGTCGTGGCGGTGGTTGGGACTATCAATGCTGTTAATATGACGGATGGCGTCGATGGTTTAGCGTCTGGTCTTTGTGTCATACAATTTGCGATGATGGCTATTTTGGCGATGATTGCACAACTACTACAACCTGCTCATATTCTCTGGGTCATCATTGCGGGGTCTTTAGGTTTTGTAGCATTAAATTTTCCACTGCCAGGACGTAAACAAGCCAGTGTCTTCATGGGGGATTCAGGCAGTATGTTTTTGGGTTTTACTGTGACCTGGTTTTTGGTGGAATTATCACAGCAACCTCAGCAAGCCTTCGCGCCGGTTACTATTCTTTGGATCTTGGCTGTTCCTATTTTTGACATTACTACCGTGACGATTAAGCGCATACGCAATAAACAGTCGCCATTCAAAGCGTCTCGGGATCATATTCACCATATCTTGCTTGCGATGGGTTGTAGCCGTCGGCTCACGACTTGGTTGATATTGTTTATGGCAATTATCTTGGCTGCTAGTGGCGCATTAGGTTATTTATTCCAGATCGCTGATGGGATAATGTTCCTCTCGTTGATTATTGTCTATTTGATTTATCTTATGTTTTACAACCACCAATGGAAAAAATTAAAGCCATGTCAGTTCATCGAATAAAACAATTTTTTGCAACCTCTTATGCGCTGTATCTTTTTACAGCGCTTATTAGTGTATTTTTTTCTCTGTATTTCATCTTGATTAACGACACGATCAATCGTGATGGTATCTTATACATAAGAACAGCCTATCATTTTGTCAATGATGGGCTAATTGCTGCTTATCATACGTATTCGTGGCCATTTTTTTCGATGTTAATTGGTATTGTTCACCAAATCACAGCTTTGCCTTTAGTTGCCTGCGCCTATACGGTCACAATTGCACTGCAAATAATGCTTGCCTATGGTTTTATTGCCTTGGTGCGTGAGCTGGGAGGGAATCGACAGCTGCAGTGGATTGCGGCTATTACCATTTTATTATTTCCACATTTGAATGACTATCGTGATTATCTTATTCGTGACTTTGGTTACTGGGCTTTTTGCCTGTGGTCTCTTGTTGCATTAACTCGGTATATGCGAACCTTATCTTGGTGGACAGCACTAGGTTGGGGCTTTGGCATGCTAGTGGCCATCAGTTTTCGGGTGGAAGGTGCGCCATTGATGATACTGGTTCCTATAATCGTCTTATTACATCCTCGGCTTAATTTATGGCAGCGCATCAAGTATTTCCTCAAGGTTAATTGTGTCGGTATTGTTTTTACAGCGACGGTTATTGTTTTGATCGTTACCATACCGCGTAATCACTTACTATTAATGGACCGCCTAATTACTATCAAAGATGTAGTGGGCATTGGTTGGAAGCCATTGGTTGAGCGAATTTATCAAGCAAGTAATGCTATTGGACCTTATGTTATGGGTGATAAGCCACTTGATAACACACCAACAATCATTGTAACGGGCATTTTTGGTTACTTTTTTGTGAAAGTTATAACTGGGCTTGGTGTCCTGGTGAGTATTATTTGTGGTTATGGCATGGTGCGACGTGTGCTACCAGCTGATAGGGTAGGTATATTGCCGCTTGCAAGTTATATCTTCATGAACAGTGTAATGATGTTCTATTTTCTTTGGACGCATTTCTTTTTATCAGGTCGTTATCTGATGCCACTACAATTAGGATTGCTAGTGTGGTTCCCGTTTGCCATTCATCAACTCTATGAGAATTGGCGCACTAGTGTGGCGAGCATTAGTGGCCGACGCTGGTTGTTTCCTTTGATTTGTCTGGCATTGTTGTGGGTCGCAAGTGCCAGCTTTATTCATCTTGGAGCCTCTAAAGCCCATATCGTTGAAGCAGGGCATTGGTTAGCAGACAATACCTCAGCCAAGAGTCGACTGTATACCAATAGTTCGCAAGTGATGTTTTACGCCAAAGGCCCGGGCGGTGACTGGGATGATGGGGTTGATATGCAATCCCAGCGATTGTCTGATAATACCTGGCAACAGTATGATTATTTGGCGATTCGTTTACGTCACCGTGATGATGGTAACACTATTAACAAGCTGGGTGTTGAGCCGATTAAAACTTTTGCTAATCGCAAAAATGACCGTGTTGTCATCGTAAAAGTGAAAGCCGATGAGTAAGCCAGTAACTTTTCAGCGTGCTTTTTTAAAGCCTAAATACTGGGGTGTTTGGGCAGGACTATTATTTCTGCGGCTGTTAGTGTTTTTGCCTTATAAAACACAGTTAGCCATTGGGCGGCTGCTGGGACGCTTAACCATGCGCTTTTCTCCGTATCGTCGCCATATCGTTGAGGTGAATTTACGCTTATGTTTCCCTGAGCTATCGCCCAACGCGCGAAATAAATTAATGCAAAAGAATTTTTTAGACATTGGTATGGGCACGATGGAAATGGCCATGGCCTGGTGGATGTCCAAGCGCCGTATCCGAAAAATTAAAGTTGACTATGTTAATCAGGATATTATGGATGCCGCAATTGATAGCGGCAAAGGGGTGGTGTTCATCAGTGGTCACTTCACCTGCCTAGAATTAGCAGGGCGTTTGCATGGACGCGACTATAAGGTGAATGGCTTATACCGGCGCCATAAGAACCCTGTGTTTAATTATGTCATGGTGAAACGTCGTAGTCATTATGCCGAGTTGATTGAGCGCCGAGATTTTAGGGCATTTTTGCGCAGTCTTCGGCGTAATATTCCTGTGTGGTATGCGTCAGATCAAGATTATGGGGCTAAACATAGCGTGTTCGCGCCTTTTTTTGGGGTGCCAGCAGCGACGGTTACCGCGCTGTCAAAACTACAACGGATCCACAAACCCATCGTGTTATTAGGGGGTTACTACCGCAAGCCAGATTATTCAGGTTATGATTTTGTTTTAACCCCTATGCCGGAGAGCTTCCCCAGTGGTGATGAAAAAGCTGATGCCATATTGATGAACCGGTTCTTAGAGGACAGTATTCGCCGCAGTCCCGAGCAATATCTCTGGCAGCATCGTCGTTTCAAGACCAGACCAAAAGGTGAGGCAAGGCCTTACAAGAAGAAGCGGGAGTTTTAGCCGACATTCCGCTTTTTCGTTAACTTTTTACCCCTTTCTGCATCAAAAATAGCTCTGCTGCGAAAAGCCGGTTTTAGGTTAGAGATTCGACTATTGTTTCCCGGATTCTTTGCGTCGCAAATGTTCTTGATTAAATGCCAAACGCATTTTGCGGCGCATTTCGGCTTCTTCAAAACGGCGTTTATCGATGTCGGATTCTAAAATGAGCGGGGGAACTTTTGTTGGTTTACCATTATCGTCTACTGCCACCATGGTGAAGTAACTGGTATTGGTGTGACGCTGCTCGCCGGTTTTGACATTTTCGGCGACGACTTTGATGCCAATTTCCATTGATGAGTTGCCAACGTAATTAACCGTGGCTAGGCAGGTTACCAAGTCACCGACATGAATGGGTTCCTTAAAAAACACTCTGTCAACCGATAAGGTCACAATACCTAAGCCACAATAACGACTTGCGCAGGCATAAGCGACTTTATCGAGGAAACTTAACAGAAATCCGCCGTGTACATTGCCACTAAAATTCGTCATGTTCGGCGTCATGATTTCTGCCATGGTGATGGTTTTGTTTTGCTGGTTTTTGCTTTGCATAGGAATTCCTTGTTTCTTATGATTATAGTCAATCTGATGCTATACGTCAGATTGACTATAATTCTTCGTAATTCGGCCCGCCACCGCCTTCGGGTGGTACCCAGTTGATGTTTTGCGTCGGATCTTTAATGTCACAGGTTTTACAGTGGATGCAGTTTTGGGCATTGATTTGTAGGTAAGGTTGTTGCTTGTCATCCAGTTGGATTTCATAGACGGCAGCAGGGCAGTAATAACTCTCGGGGCTAGCAAACACTTCGTAGTTGATATCAATGGCTCGCTTGGGATCACCAAGCTGAAGATGACAGGGCTGGTTTTCTTCATGAAAGGTATTGGTCAAATACACCGACGATAATCTATCGAAGGTTAACACGCCATCGGGTTTTGGGTAATCGATCTTTTGGCAGTCCTTAGCAGGCTTTAGGCTTTTATTGTCAGGGTGATTTTTAAACGTCCATGGTGCACGCCCTCGAAAAATATAAGTATCAATGGCTGAATAAATTAAGCCTAACCACAATCCCCAACGAAATGCGGGGCGAACATTACGGACTCGTTTTAATTCGGGCCAAACCCAGGATTTTTTTAGTGCAGCTTTGTAGAGTAGAGGAGTGGTTAGCTCGTTTTTTTTGATAGCGCTAAAAACAGTCTCAGCTGCAACCATGCCTGATTTCATGGCCGTGTGATTGCCTTTGATTTTGGGGACATTCAAAAAGCCCGCACTGCAACCGATCAATAATCCTCCCGGGAAACTTAACTCAGGAATAGACTGAAATCCACCTTCGTTTAACGCCCTTGCGCCATAGGCGATGCGTTTTGCGCCTTCAAATAATGGCTTAATATGTGGGTGGGTCTTAAAGCGTTGCATTTCTTGAAAGGGGCTCAAATAAGGGTTTTGATAATCCAGGCCCACGACAAAGCCCACAGCGACCTTGTTGTCATTCATCTGATAAATAAAACTGCCGCCATAGGTATGATTATCCAGAGGCCAGCCGATGGTATGGATGACTTTACCGGGTTGGTAATGTTCGTTATTTACTTCCCACACTTCTTTGATACCAAGCCCATAGGTTTGTGGTTCGGCATTGCGGGCTAGGTTAAATTTCTCAACTAATATCTTTGTGAGTGATCCCCGACAGCCTTCAGCGAACAGGGTTTGCTTGGCATGGAGTTCGATCCCTGGTTGATAGCGTTCAGTGTGTTGGCCATGTTTATCAATTCCCATATCACCAGTGGCAACTCCGATAACACCGCCATTATCATCATACAGCACCTCAGTAGCCGCAAATCCTGGGAAAATTTCAACGCCTAGCTGTTGTGCTTGCTCACTCAACCAGCGACACAGTTTAGCGAGGCTGATGATGAAGTTGCCTTGGTTGCACATAGGTTTAGGGGTAGGGAGGCGGGTTGCCTTATTGGCGGACAATAGTAAAAATTCATCACTCGTGACAGGTGTATCCAACGGGGCGTCCAAATCTTGCCAATTAGGAAACAATTCAGCCAATGCCCGAGGTTCTAGCACCGCACCTGATAAAATATGACCGCCCACATTAGCGGCTTTGTCCAGTACACAAACAGATAATTCAGAGTTAGCAGCATTGGCTAACTGTTTCAGACGAATTGCAGCACTTAAGCCCGCTGGCCCTGCGCCAACAATGACCACGTCAAATGGGATGGATTCTCGTTGCACGATATACTCCTCAATAGAGGTTTCATCTTGACCTCGAATCCATTTAAGGTCAAGATGGCCTGCCTAGTAAGAGGAGTGTTATGAAAGCATTAGTGGCAATCAAACGAGTGATCGACCCCTACGTTAAGATCCGCGTCAAGGCGGATGGTTCAGGTGTTGAGACGACTAATGTCAAAATGGCCATCAATCCTTTTTGTGAAATTGCTATCGAAGAAGCTATGCGCTTGAAAGAGGCTGGTATTGTCACGGAAGTGGTACTAGTTTCCCTGGGGGATGCTATCGTGCAAGAGACTTTGCGAGCTGGTCTTGCCTTGGGTGCTGACAGAGCGGTCCATATTGAGACAGACGTTTCTCCAGAACCACTGACGGTTGCCAAAACATTAGCTGAGCTCTGCCAGCGTGAAGCGCCTGGCGTGGTGATCTTAGGCAAACAATCCATTGATGGGGACAATAACCAAACGGGTCAAATGTTGTCAGCATTGCTGAGTTGGCCCCAGGCTACTTTTGCTTCTACAATTACGATCTCCGAACAAACCGCGACTGTAACCCGTGAAATCGATGGTGGTCTTGAAACTTTGAGTGTGGATTTGCCTGCAGTCATCACCACGGATCTGCGTTTGAATCAACCCCGTTATGCTTCACTGCCGAATATCATGAAGGCCAAGAGCAAACCTTTACAAACCCTAACCCTCAGCGAACTCGGTATTGATGCCAAGCAGCACACGATGGTGGAAGTTATCGAGCCACCACCGACACGACAGGCAGGAGTCATGGTTGAGTCTGTCAGTGAACTGGTGGACAAGCTACGCAATGAAGCGCAGGTGTTATCATGAAAGTGCTCATTATCGCGGAACATGACCATCAACAGCTGGCTGAAAGCACAGCCCATGTGGTGACGGCCGCCAAGCAACTATCTGACGATGTCACCGTATTGGTTGCTGGCTCACAGTGCCAAGGAGTTGCGGAACAGGCTGCAGCTAGCGTTGGCGTTAAGCAGGTACTCGTAGCAGATAATTCCGCCTATGCACATCAACTGGCTGAGAATACGGCTGAGCTAATATACAGTATTGCTGAGTCTTATGACTACCTATTAGCGCCGGCCAGTACTTTCGGCAAAAACCTGATGCCCCGGGTGGCAGCGTTATTGGATGTGGGGCAATTATCCGATGTGATTGCGATCCTTGATAAGGACCGTTTTAAACGCCCCATCTATGCTGGCAATGCTATTGCCACCGTGAAATCACTCGACAGCAAAAAAGTGATAACAATCCGCCCTACGGCATTTGCCGCCGAAAAACAACAGCAAACGCCTGTGGCCATTGAACCAGTGATGGCAGTTTATGAAGCCCCAGCAACCCGCTTCGTCGAACACAGTATGACAGCGTCCGAACGCCCCGAGCTTACCAGTGCCAACGTGGTCGTCTCTGGCGGTCGCGGTGTGGGCAGTGCGGAGAACTTTGTTTTAATCGAAAAACTCGCGGATTGTTTAGGTGCTGCGGTAGGGGCTACCCGTGCAGTGGTGGATGCGGGTTTTGTGCCAAATGATTATCAAGTTGGCCAAACAGGCAAGATTGTCGCACCAGAGTTATACATTGCGGTCGGTATCTCTGGCGCCATTCAGCACATCGCCGGCATGAAAGACAGCAAAGTTATCGTTGCCATCAATAAAGATCCGGATGCGCCGATATTTAGTGTGGCAGATTATGGTTTAGTCGGGGATTTGTTTGATATCGTACCAGAATTACAAAATGCATTAACAAAATAGGAGTTATCCATGTTAGTAGGTTTACCCAAAGAAATTAAAAATCAAGAATATCGAGTTGGCATGGTGCCTGCAATTGTTAGAGAGCTTGTCAAAGATGGTCATGAAGTGTTGGTTGAAACCAACGCCGGTAGTGGTATTGGTATTAGTGATGAAGACTATGAAAATGCAGGTGCATTGGTGGTTGATACCGCAGAAGAAGTTTTTGCGCGCAGTGATATGATCGTCAAGGTCAAAGAGCCCCAGCCCAACGAGTGCAAAATGCTGCGAGAAGGGCAGGTGTTATTTACCTATTTACATTTAGCCCCTGATCCTGAACAAGCTAAATTATTACTCGCATCGGGTTGTACAGCCATTGCCTACGAAACAGTAACGGATAGACACGGGACGTTGCCTCTGTTATCACCAATGAGTGAAGTGGCAGGACGCTTATCCATTCAAGCGGGCGCCCACTGTCTCGAAAAGCCCCAAGGTGGTAGTGGGGTATTGTTAGGCGGTGTGCCTGGCGTGTCACCGTCTAATGTTGTCGTTATTGGCGGTGGTGTTGTCGGCACCAATGCTATTCGAATGGCAATGGGTAAAGAAGCCCATGTGACCGTATTGGATAAATCACTGTATCGCCTGAAAGAATTAGATTTTCAATTTGGCTCTAAGCTCAATACTATTTTCGCGACAGAAGAGACTATCGAAGAATATGTACATGATGCTGATTTGGTGGTTGGTGCAGTGCTGGTTCCTGGTGCTGCTGCGCCAAAATTAGTGAACCGCAATATGCTCAAGCAAATGCGTCCAGGCTCAGTCGTGGTTGATGTCGCTATCGACCAAGGTGGCTGTTTTGATACAAGTCGACCGACAACTCATACGGAGCCGACGTTTATTGAAGAGAACATTGTACATTACTGTGTTGCCAACATGCCGGGTGCAGTGCCGCGTACAGCAACGTTTGCCTTGAATAATGCTACGTATCCATTCATCCTAGCGCTGGCGAACCATGGTTACCAGGCAGCATTATTGGCCGATCACCATTTAATGAATGGCTTGAATGTGCATCAAGGGTATTTGACCTATGATGCGGTGGCAAGGGACTTAGGTCTTCCATACAAAGATGCCAAAGAAATGCTAACGACGGTGGTGTGATGCGCTGGCTGAGCGGTTTTATTTGTTGTTGCTTAGCCTGGTCTTGCGTTGCTGGTCCAGTTGCGCTTTATGGTCATCGTGGTGCGGCAGGCTTAGCGCCTGAGAACACCCTTCCTGCTTATGACACTGCGTTGCGCTTAGGGGTAGATGTGGTGGATATGGATGTGGGTATGACCAAAGATGGGGTTGTGGTGGTGAGTCATGATTTAGCCTTGAATCCAGCCTTTACTACTGATCCTGAGGGTATGCCGGTACCAGCGGATAAACTCTATATCAAGGATTTAACCTTTGCTGAGTTGCAACGTTATGATGTGGGTACGCTAAACAAAAGCACGGAATATGCGAAGCAATTTCCCAATCAAATTGCTATTCCCAATACTCATATTCCTCGTCTTGAAGCTGTTATCGACTATGTTAACAAACGCAGCAATGGTAAGGTGCGTTTTCAGATCGAGCTTAAAACAGATCCGAGTCAACCGGATGCGACGGTTAGCCCAGAACAATTAGCTAAAGCAGTCGTCGATGTGGTGCAACAGACTGGGGTTGCAGATAAGGTTGAAATTCATTCTTTTGATTGGCGCGGTTTGCAGGCCATTAAACAATTAGATCCCAGTATTAAATTGTCCTATTTAACAGACTTCACTTGGTACAATGGGATCTTGGCGCAGGATCCAAAGCAAGCGGCTCTTTGGTATGCAGGACATAAGGTTGATACTGATCCAAAAACCACGCTCAAGCTTATTAAACAATTAGGCGGCAACGTTTGGTGTGCTAACTATGAAGACATTACCCCTGCGCTGGTTAAACAAGCCCATGACTTAGGTCTTGAAGTGGTGGTGTGGAGTGTGGATGCTGTGCCCGATATGGTACGGATGAGTGATGCTAAGGTGGATGGTATTATCACGAATCGGCCTGATGTGTTACGGGGCGTGATGGCAGTTAGAAAGGAGCCGCTGTCCAAAGCCTATTGAAGCTTTTTATTAAACGTCTCAACATCTAACGCATTTTCACTTTTGCCAATAATGGTTGAAATGGCAGCATCGCCGGTGATGTTGACAGCGGTGCGGACCATATCGAGTATTCTATCGACACCAATGATTAAACCAATGCCTTCGGCCGGTAAACCCACCTGACGTAATACCATGATCAAGGTAATTAATCCCACACTCGGGACACCAGCAGTACCAATAGAGGCAACTGTGGCAGTAAGCACCACCATCAAGTAGCCGCCGATACCAATATGCAGATTATAGGCATGAGCGATAAACACAGTAGCCACACCTTGCATAATGGCAGTACCGTCCATGTTGATGGTTGCTCCTAAGGGCACGATAAACGATGCGACAGAATTTTTAACCCCCAGTTTACGTTCTACGGTTTCGAGGGTGACGGGGATGGAGACATTAGAGCTTGAGGTACTGAAGGCAAACATCATTGCAGAACCCATCTTGCGAAAGAATCGTAGTGGGTTAAGGCCTGTGAAGATTTTTAGTAAAATACTATTGGTTAATATTACGTGAATAACCAGTACTACCAATACGGTCATAAAGTACCCGAGTAAATCATCAATAACGCCAAAACCCATTTTGGCAAATAGCCGACCAATCAAACAAAATACCCCATAGGGAGCGGCTTTGATTATCAGCATTACTAATTCCATGACAACTTCATTAGCATCCGCAAAAAAGTCCCGCAGCCGCCGGCCGGGCTCTTTGGCAAACGAAATTGACGTGCCCAGTAGCAGGGCAAAGACAATAATTTGTATCATATTCCCCTCCGACATCGCCGCAATTGGATTGCTGGGGAAGAAATCAAGCACAACTTCTTTAAATGAGGGGGCCGCTTCCGTCACTGCTGCTTGCTCAGCGGCTAAATTCATTCCATGACCAATATTGAGAAAACTGGCAATGGCCAAACCGAGGCTAATGGCAATGGCTGTGGTAAGAATGTACAGCAAGATGGCTTTCGCGCCGACACGCCCTAGGGCCTTTGGGTTGGCAAGACTGGTTACCCCAGTGACGAGAGAGACGAAGACCACCGGGACGACACACATTTTCATCACATCAATGAAGATCAGCCCGCCAATATCCAGTAAACCATCGGTGACATAGGTAGTGATAAAGGCAGAATCTGGCGCAAAATTGATCGCGGTGCCGATAATGGCGCCGAGGAGCATGGCAATTAAAATTTGCGCGGTGAGGCTGAGTTTTTTGTCGGGCATAGCAACGTCCTTTTAGCGAGCATGATTACTCATCTTAAAGGACAGTGTGATTGAAATCCAGCAATTCCCTATTTGTAGGGCGACGGCGTTGGTAATTGGGTGGGGTCGGGGATTTGGCCCGGGCCAGGAGGTGGTGATTTGGGCTCAGGCTTCGTTTCATGGTCGCTGCTGTTCTTCTGGGCTAGTGATACTTCTACTATACTGGCTGACTCAAACGCTTCAGCCGTCTCCATCACTTCGACTGCGGCAGTGAAGACATTCTCAATGCCGGCATCTGCGGCTGCGCCTTGGGGGGTATTTTCTCGGGTATGGTTGTGAACAGTGAGTTTACCGTCTTGTTCGGCGTCAATGATGGCAGCAGTGGCAATATAGCCTTTAGCGTTCGTATCCATGCCGAGACCTCGAGCGATTACGGCAAAAGAGCCGTTATCCTCTTGATTTTCATGGGATTTTTCTTCCTGCTTGGGGGATGGCTGGGGTTGCTCTTCAGCCAATTCGCGCATCCGTTCTCGTTTAGATTTACCTGCCATGAGTGTCCTGCCTGGTTAATAATTGGTTAGTCATAGGTGGAGTATAGTGAAATAGTCTGAATGTTTCCTTAAACCAGGCTTAACTCGCGCAAGTTATCTCTGAAAAAAACCGCAGAGATGGCTTACCTAAACGGCTTTACCCAGCAAAAAGTCCCGAATTGCCTCAGCAATGGTTTCATCAGCATAGAATGCATCATGACCGTAAGGGGAATTATGCTCCAAAAATGACACATCCACGCCATTGGCCTTGAGCTTGGCATAGAGCTCTTGTTGTTGTTCAGGGGGGAAGAGTAGATCAGAGTTCACAGAGACGATGAGGCACTGGGCGCTAACCCGTTTGAACGGTTCATCACTGTCTTGATAGCCCTGACAGACATCAAATTCATCCATGGCATCAATCAAGCGAATATAAGCGTTAACATCAAATTTATTCGCAAATTTCTCGGCATTGTAATTTAAGTAATTGGTCAAATCGTCTTTTTCCCGAAAGCGGCTATTTAACTCATCGGGGTGGCGATAGCTCAACAAGCCGAATTTGCGCATGGTGGTGAAGGCTTTAGTGGGTGGCTCATCATAATAACCCTCATTCCAGTTTGGATCTAAGCGGATAATTTCTTTTTGTACCCGGTGAGTGGCAATGCTTAATGGATAAGCACGATAACAAGATGATACGGATATTAGTCGTTCAACATCTGTTGGGAACTTTATGGTATAAGCGAGGCTCAGCATTGCCCCCATGGAATTACCAACAATGGCGTAGAGTTTGTTCAGTCCCAAATGTTCAAGTAATTGCTGCTGGGAATTCACCATGTCATTGATGGTGATGGAGGGAAAGTCTTGTTGGTAGGCTTTGTCGGTTTCAGGATTATGGCTGATAGGACTCGAAGAGCCAAAACAACTACCGAGGTTATTGATGCAAATGACGTAATACTTATCGGTATCGATAGATTTGCCGGGACCGACGATGGCTTCCCACCAACCTTTACTGGGATCCTTGTCATGGGAAGCAATGTGGCTACCGCTGGACAGAGCATGGTGAATCAAGATGACATTATCTTTGGCGGGCGTTAATTCGCCGTAGGTCTCATAGACCAATTCTAAGGGTTGGATAAAACTACCGTGCTCGCAGGCAAAGGGAGTATCGCTGGTGTATTTAAATTTACCGTCGTCTAATTCAGTAACTGTATTCATCGATGGTCTCGCAAATAGGAAGCATTCTATAGTTTCGCTTCGTCAAAGTCTAATGGGGGCCGTCTAGATAGCCACGCCAGCTAAGCTGGAAATTCCCATTGCGCGAGACGTTAAACGGAGGCCGCTAGTATTTGTTGAAATAAGGTATACACTACAAGTAAGGGCCAATAGGAGATGCAATGTCAGTTTCAGCGCAGTTTGAATTACCGCCTGGCCGTCTGCTGGGGAGGCACTACCGTGTGATAGAATTTTTAGGGCACGGCTGGGAAGGTGAGGTCTACAAAGTCGAGGAGACTGCCACGGGTATTATTCGTGCCGCTAAATTATTCTACAAAAACCGCTATGAATTCAAACAACGTACCCCCATAAGTTACGCCAAAAAACTCTATAAGCTCAGGGCTTGCCCCATTGTCATTCAATATCACCACCAGGATATTGTTTCTGTAAAAGGCGAAACTATCGACTTTTTGGTGTCGGATTTAGCGGATGGTGAGGTATTATCGGATTATATTGCTGAACAACCGCAACGGCGTATACAGCCCTTCGAGGCGCTGCATTTGTTCTATGCCATTGTCCAAGGCGTTGAGCATATTCACTTCTTGGGAGAGTATCATGGCGATATCCACGCAGATAATATCATGGTGCAACGCAAAGGCTTGCATTTTGACGTTAAGCTGATTGACTTGCGTCATTTAGGTCGGCCAAGCAGACAGCAAATTCAACATGATGTTTATGACCTGATAGCGTTATTTTATCAAATGATCGGTGGCTTAAAATATTATCATCGTATGCCAGAAAATATCAAAGCTATTATCCTAGGTCGTAAACAGTCCCTGATTAACAAACATTTCAAGATGGCAGGTCATCTGCGCCTATTTATGGAAAACCTTGAATGGTAAGCTAACAATCATCGTTGTAATCATCAAGATAATCCGCCAGCATGTTCCGTAGTTTTTTGCTTTCAAGCAACTCTTCAATACGCCGCCGCTTGGCGAGGGGATCCAGTTTCAGCATTGTATCCGCTTCAACAAAGTTATCGTTTATATCGTCGGTCAATAGCGCGTCATCAAAGTCATCCACTTGATAGATTTCATGTGTTGCCATTATTGTTATCCTCTGGTTATCAATAGGGGCATTGTTAGTGGCTACTGCTATAGATGCCGTCTGTAGACAACGGCATTGACGTCGTTGGCCACTATTTTTTGCTATATAGCGCAATTTTAGCAGGCTGTAAATCTTTTTTTGCTTGGCAATGAAAATTATCTGAGTCCGGCTAGTTTGTGATACCACTGCGGCAAATGCCAACGCTGATGGGCAAGGTAATCAATAGAGAGTTTTCCGGCCCCTGTGACGGCGAAGACGAGGGTAAAGACTATCCATAGGGTGGGGTACTCCCAACCACCACCCGGGTTGGCCCAAATATAGCCTAAGGTAAAGTGGGCGCCGAGATAAGTGGCGATGAATAAGTACAGTGCTGTACATATTGCCCCTAGACGAGTCAATAAGCCTAAACCGATAGCGATAGCACCGGCAATTTCACAGACACCTGCCAAGGCGACGAAGAATTCAGGCATAGGCACGCCAAGGGTGACAAAGGCGCTGACATCTTGCATAAAAGGCTCGGGGCCAGCTAATAATTTTTCGCTACCATGGGCCATTAAATTAAAGCCTAAGTAGAGCCGGATAAAGGTCATGACGCCTGCCCAGATAGAATAAACCTCTTTATGCTGGGATAAATACACGAGCAAGGCAATGAACAGCAGTAATAACTGTACGCCAGCTAAACACACCACGGGCACAATGTCATGGATGCCAGCGATGCGCAGCGTAGTCACTACCATTAATCCCGAGACCAACAAGCCCAGTTCATGGTGCCTCAAGGCGAGTAGTAAGGATACACTGGATAAGATTAGGAAGCCCGTAAGAGAGGTTAGCAGCCAGGTTTGCTCAGCCCAACTGAAGGGATTTAAGAATAACCCAATGATAATGTTTACCAGGGATAAACATAACGCAAAACTAATTAGGACTGGAAGCCATTTTTTGCCCATAATTACACCTATGTATTAGGTATAATTATAGCCAATCGTGATTTTAACGAGCTAAGTGAACCTTAATCGAGCTAACTGCCGCTGAATGCTCCGGTGATAAAACCACCTGCTGCGATAACTCGTTCGGCAGCAGATTGATTACTGTTGGACTGGGCCTGGGCAATGCTGACAGATTGGTGAGAATCATCGTGAGTGTGGGTTGTGGCTAACTGTTCGGTATCTTGCTCTGGTAGGGCACAACCGCTGAAGGTCAGCACAGTGAAGATTAAGGTAATTGCCAAACTGCCACGTTTCATCGTCGGTTCCATACTATCGTCTCCTTACCATCGACCACGAGTCCAAAGATTTTTCTATCATACGGCTTGTGGGGGGCAGGTGCAAGGGGTAGGGCTTAACAGTAGTAAGTTACATTACATACTGCGTATGTCGGTTGACAGCCGAATTTCAGGATATGCAATGTAACTTCTGAACAGCAATTCCCGCTAAAAGCGGGGAATTGCTTCCCAAGTACTATCGCCAGCGCGGCCAAGCCGCACGTATGGCGACCAAAGGGGGAAAATCGCGATTTCCCCCTTTGGAAACCCCCATCGCGAGATGTTCAGCCTGTCACCCGAGGTTCGCAGAACATAGGGGGGCGGGAGCCGCTGACTCCTGAATGTATACTATCGCTATAACACCATCTCTCTCACCTCACCGTCGATGACTAATTTGCCTGAGGTGAGTGACTGGATGGTTTCAATCTCAACGCCAGGGGCGCGTTCACGCAAGTGAAATGCACCATCATAGATCTCTAGTACGGCTAAGTCGGTGACGACTTTGTTGATGCAATTCACTCCAGTTAAGGGTAAGGTGCATTTATCGAGTAATTTGGACTCGCCTTGTTTGTTGGCGTGGGCCATGGCAACCACAATATTACGGGCGCCGGCGACTAAATCCATAGCGCCCCCCATGCCTTTGACTAATTTGCCGGGAATCATATAAGACGCGATATCGCCGTTCACATCCACCTCAAAGGCACCAAGCACGGTCAAGTCCACATGGCCACCTCTAATCATGGCAAAACTTTCAGCGGATGAAAAAAACGCTGCACCAGTTGCGGTGGTGACGGTTTCTTTGCCGGCATTAATCAAATCAGGATCAACCGCGTCCTCTGTTGGATATGGTCCCATGCCCAGCAGACCGTTCTCAGATTGCAACATCACATTGACGCCGGTTGGGATATAGTTAGCGACTAAAGTCGGGATACCGATGCCCAAATTGACATAATAACCGTCTTGTAATTCTTGGGCGATACGTTGGGCAATTTGTTCGCGGGTTAACGCCATAATTAACTCCTCACAGTGCGACGCTCAATGCGTTTTTCAAAGTTACCTTGAATGACCCGTTGTACATAAATACCGGGAGTGTGGATGTGGTCAGGATCTAATTCACCGGCTTCGACGATTTCTTCCACTTCGGCGACCGTGATCTTACCGGCAGTGGCCATCATTGGATTAAAATTTTGGGTAGTTTTGCGATAGATTAAATTACCCATAGTGTCGGCCTTCCAAGCTTTGACTAAGGCAAAGTCCGCAGTGAGGGCAGTTTCCATAATATAGGGCCTGCCATCAAACTCCCGTACTTCTTTGTCATCACCCACGGGGGTGCCGTAGCCCGTGGCAGTATAGAATGCTGGGATGCCAGCACCGCCAGCACGAATTTTTTCGGCTAAACTGCCTTGGGGGGTGAGAATGACGTCCATTTCACCGCTGATAGAGAGCTCTTCAAATAAGGCATTTTCGCCAACATAAGAAGCAATCATGGTGCTGATTTGGCGTTTTTCTAGCAAAATACCTAACCCAAAACCATCCACACCGGCATTGTTAGAGATACAGGTAAGACCCGTCACTCCCATATCATGAACCCGTTGAATTAAGCCCTCTGGGATCCCGCATAGGCCAAAGCCACCGACCATCAGGGTCATATTATTGTCCAAACCGGCCAGGGCCGCGTTATAGTCATTGACAACTTTATTGAAACCGCTCACTTGTTACCTCGCTGGTTTTCTCCAAGAGCTATATGGTACATTATAGAACTTCTGATGAAATTGATAGGGCCATTAATTGGGCATGTTTAAACCAACGTCATTTTTTATTGGCCTGCGTTACACGCGCGCCAAACGGCGCAGTTTCTTTGTGTCATTTATTTCTCTCGTGTCTATGTTGGGCATTGCGTTTGGGGTGATGGTACTCATCACCGTGCTGTCAGTCATGAATGGCTTTGATGAACAAATTCGTAATCGCGTGTTTGGCATGGCCATGCAAGTGGGGGTTGGGACTTTTGATAACAACCTTACAGATTGGCAGGCGCTGGATAAACGCTTGCAACAAATGCCAGAGGTAGAAGAAACCGCACCCTATGTCGCTAATCAAGTGATGTTAACTGCCATGGGACAAGTGCATCCGTCGATGTTGTTTGGCATTGAACCTGAGCGAGAGGCTAACGTCTCAGTACTCGACAAAAGTATGGTGCAGGGCAGTGTGAATGCGCTAAAACCTGGTAGCTTTGGTATTGTGATGGGGCAAGAGCTAGCTGCTAGTTTGGGCTTGATGGTGGGAGACAAAGTCACGGTAGTAACACCCCAAGGTGCAGTGTCACCGGTGGGCTTTATTCCACGCTTTAAGCGTTTTACCGTGGTGGGAATTTTCAACGTTGGCAAGGGTTTTGGTTTTGATAATGTGTATTCATTTATTAGCATGAAAGATGCGCAAACTTTATTCCAAAAAGGCGATGCGATTACTGCGGTGCGTTTGAAGCTTAAAGATCTATACCAAGCACCCAATGTCTCACAACAATTACGGGAGATGTTGCCTGCCAGTTATCTTATTAGTGATTGGACGGAACAATACGGCGCGTTTCTTGAAGCAGTCAGTCTCGAGAAAACCATGATGCTAATTATTCTCTCCCTGATAGTGTTGATTGCGGCATTTAATTTGATCTCAAGTTTGGTGATGGTAGTGAACGAAAAGAACGCTGATATTGCTATTTTACGCACCATCGGCGCTAAACCCAGAACTATCATGGGTATTTTTATGGTGCAGGGTATGGTGATTGGTATCGTAGGAACTATTCTAGGGTTAGTCTTGGGTATTGCCTTAGCACTCAATGTCACGACTATTGTCTCGGCCTTACAAGATTTATTGCACGTGCAATTATTGTCGTCCAGTGTGTATTTTGTTGATTACTTACCGTCGCGAATTGAAATGGGTGACGTGGTAACCACCTGCTCGATTGCCTTGGTGTTGAGTTTAGTGGCGACTATCATCCCTGCCTGGATGGGCTCCAAAGTGCGGCCAGTGGAGGCACTGCGTTATGAATGATGTCACTCATGGTTTTGCACTGCAGTGCCAGCACATTGCCAAGACTTATCATGATGGCAAGCTTGAGGTGCCGGTACTGAACGATGTCGACTTTGCCGTTAAACCAGGTGAGCAGTTAGCTATCGTTGGTGCGTCGGGGGAAGGTAAGAGTACTTTGTTGCATGTGTTGGGTGGTTTAGATAAACCATCCAAGGGCAGTGTCTTAGTGGATGGGGTTGATGTTAATCGCCTATCGGAGAAAAAACGCTGCCGTTTTCGCAATCAGAAGCTTGGTTTTGTTTATCAATTGCATCATCTTTTGTTCGAGTTTAGTGTCCTTGAAAATGTCGCTATGCCCGTCTTGTTGGGACAGGGGGATGTAAGCGCTGCTATCGAAGCAGCAACTCAAGTGTTGGACAAAGTCGGTTTAAGTCATCGTCTCGAACACAAAATCAGTGAAATTTCCGGTGGTGAGCGACAACGGGCAGCCATTGCTCGCGCGTTGGTGAATAATCCCAGTTGTGTATTAGCAGATGAACCGACGGGGAATCTTGATCATCGTACTGCTGACAAAGTCTATGATACGTTTCTTGAACTTAACCGCGAATACAATACCAGCATCATTATCGTTACCCATGACCCGCGTTTGGCCCAACGTATGGATAGAGTGCTAATTCTTGAAGGCGGTACCTTAATTGAAGCTTAACGCAATTAAAGCCGGCTTTTCGCACCAGTCTCTTTTTTGTTGCTGTCTTTGCGTTTAAAGAATAGTCTGCGGTGGCGTTCTTTACGGTGTTTCATGGCGCGAATGACCCAGAGGCGCCAGAACAATAGTATAAACCCATAGCCTATCAGGGCTGCAATAATCCCACAAATCACTGATCCTAGTAGGAGAGGTTCCCAGATGCGCAGAAACTTCGTCTCTAGCCAATGTAAAGATAATTCCATATGAAAAGGCTCATGGGGAATACGTAAAATTGTCGTGCCGACTTTGTAGCAGAAGAAAAATATCGGCGGCATGGTAAAAGGATTGGTTATCCAGACCAAACACACCGAGATAGGCAAGTTACCGCGCCATAAGATAGCCAGGGCTGCAGCAACGACCATTTGAAATGGGATCGGCAGGAAGGCCGTAAACAAACCGATGGCAAATGCTCGAGCTACACTGTGGCGGTTCATATGCCAGAGGTTTTCATTGTGCAAAATTGTACCGAACATTTGTAAATATTTATGTTCGCGAATCAACTTGGGATCAGGCAAAAAACGTTTAAAGATATGTTTTGGCATTCGCATCCTTTATGTGTTTGTATATAATAATCCAATGATTGGATTTGTTATATGTTTTTTTATCGGCAGTTTGACCTTATTGCTATCAAGTACGGTGCCAATTTGGTTAATGGTTTGCCTCGTTGCGTCCATTGTTGCCTTTAGTCATTTTGCCCTGACACCACGTTGCCAACGTTATAGCCTGTGGTGTCTCGCTGGCTGTTGTTGGATAGGCTTGTATAGCAATTTTTTTGCGCCTTGGCAATTGCCAGAAGAGTGGATAGGAAAAAATTTATCCGTGCAAGGGGTGGTGTCATCAGTGCCATTGCGAAGTGATGAGGCTCAACGGTTTGAATTGAGAACAAATCAACTGTGTTTTAAAGCCCACTGCGTTAAACGCCGTGCACGTTTGCGCTTGAGTTGGTATCGAGCGCCGGATGTGAAATTACGGGCAGGGGATGAGTGGCAGTTAACGGTACGGGTAAAACCACCCCATGGTTATGGTAATCCGGGGAGTTATCCAGTGGAGCAGGCGGCATTAGCACAAAAAATCTCTGCTCACGGCTATGTGGTTGCTAAACAAGCTCATCGATTCGTCTCGCATCGCTGGTATCGACATCCGGTTAATCAACTGCGGCAGCGATTGTATCAGCGTATATCGGCAAGCAAATTACCTTATAGCGCAATGATAACGGCGTTGAGTTTAGGCTTGCGCAGTGGGTTTGATAATCAACAGTGGCAAGTGTTGCAAAATACTGGGACGAATCATCTATTGGCTATTTCAGGTTTGCACATTGGGTTGGTAGCAGGGTTATTTTATAGCTTAGTGAGTGTGTTATGGCGCTTAAGTGCGCGAGCTTGTGATGTGATGGCGACGCCTCGGATTGCTGCCATGGCGGCCGTCATTGCTGCGGGTAGTTATAGTTTGTTGGCGGGATTCACGCTAGCAACGGAGCGTGCGTTTATCATGGTGGCAGTTTTCGCTTGCGCACGGTTTTTTGTTCGCAGTCATAACGTCTGGCAGAGTTACTGTTTGGCGCTATTTATTTGTCTGTTGCTGAATCCATTTGCATTATTGACTGCAGGGTTTTGGTTATCATTCTCAGCAGTGGCGGTGTTACTGTTAGGCTTTGCTAATCGCGTCGGGACAATGCCTAGATGGAAAAGTCTATTGCAGGCGCAATTGCTGGTGTTGATAGGCTTGTTGCCCATTACGTTATTTTATTTTCAGCAATTCTCCATAATCAGTATCGTGGCAAATAGCGTAGCGATCCCATGGGTAGGGTTTGTTATTGTGCCTTTGAGCTTATTGGCCAGTATTGTCAGTTTTAGTCATACTTTGGGTGGCGTATTACTATGGTTTGCTAATACTAATCTTACCGCACTGTGGTGGCTGTTAGCGAAACTCAGTGCAATGCCCCACAGTGTTTGGCACCACGGTATAGCATCGCCATGGACTTTACCTTTGGGAGTAATAGGGGTAGGGTTATTGCTGTTACCTAGAGGAGTACCAGGAAAATGGCTAGGGTTACTGTGGTTGTTACCGGTATTATTTTACCGTGGCGAAACCGTTGCGCCAAATAGTTTTAAACTAACAATGTTAGATGTGGGGCAGGGGCTGAGTGTGATTATCCGTACAAGCAACCACGTATTAGTCTATGACACAGGACGTAGTTTTCCTAGCGGTACTGATTTGGGCAAACAAGTGGTGGTGCCGTATCTACGCACGCAAAATATTCACAAACTCGATAAGATAGTCATTAGTCACGGGGATAATGATCATAGTGGTGGTTTGCAGAGTGTCATGCAAGCCTATCCTCACACGGAGGTTGTTAGCAGCGCGCCAAAGAAACTCAAGGTTACTGGCGTTAATCAATGCTTAGCAGGACAGCAGTGGCAGTGGGATGGCGTGATATTTGAGTTCTTATATCCGACGGAGTCTACTTTAGGCCGTAATAATGATAGCTCTTGCGTCTTGAAAATATCAGCCGGGAAATACAGCGCCTTGCTTCCTGGTGATATAGAACATTATGGCGAAAACTACCTTGTGCATCATGTTGCAAATCTCAAGAGCAATATTTTGATAGCCCCCCATCACGGTAGCAGTACGTCCTCGACAGAAACATTTCTACAAGCAGTTCAACCTCAGTACGGCTTGATTTCTGCCGGGTTTTATAACCGCTATCATTTTCCTCGAGCAGATGTTATTGAGCGCTATGCAAGGCAAGGCTCTATTATTCTTAATACAGGGAATAGTGGTATGGTTACAGCGGTAATGGATCCCCAAAACGGTATAAGCAACCTTCAAGGCTTTGTCGGTCACTAACGTTTGGAAGGTTGACGATTCATCAGAATAACGTAAAATTGGCATCAATATTAACAATATTGTTCAATAACTATAGGAATTTACGATGAGTTACCCTAATCTACCTAATGAGCTCAACTCGGACGCCGGAGCAGCTACTATTAAAGAGACTTTTGAAATCGCGGCGTCTGCTGTTGACAACTTACCTGAGGGTGCGAAAAACAATTTTGATGAATTTTTGACTTGGCTTGAAGACAACAAAGCTCAATTTATACAAAACTCAAGTGCGGCTTGTATATTCATCTGCCTCTGTAATGATAGGAAAGTAGATCCAAAGATAATTTTTCATCTTATAAAACAATATCTTTTAAACAATCCGATGCATGATGAGGTTATGAAGGAATTCCTTAATATAATAAAAAATCAAGGCGTTGACAACAAGCCTCTTAAGTCAATGCTTGAACAAAGTGAGTTGTTAACGGATGTTGGCAAGCATTTAATTGAACGTCTTGTCAATCTAGACCCAATGCTAATAGATACAATGCTAATAGATATGTTTGTGGATGTTGTAAGAGAATGTCTGACAATATCTTTTACGCTCATGAGGTCAACTAAAGACTACCCTGGCGAGTATACTCAGGAATCAGTTTTTGAGATTATTAATAGATTAAGACTTCAATTATTCAACACCTATAAGGCTTTTGATACTGACAGTGAAAGTATTGAGTCAAAGTTTTTTTATCATAACTTCTATTTAATCTCATCAGGATATCATATTATTCGCCGAGATTGGCAATCAATGGTGAAGCAATTTAAAAAGATTTGTAGTCTAAGGAGCGCCCTTGAGGGGAAGTTGTCCTCTGTGAACCAGGATGCATTTAGAAATTCTGTCTTTCAGTTGTTTCACTTATCGAGTATACTAATGACTGGACCCGACAAAGATCTGGAGGCTGCAGCTAAGCTTATTTTAGCCTATCCATTTGCTGCTGCAAACGATGACGATTTTTATTGTCCAGACCTCCCATATCTCGAGAAGGCGATAATTCATATAAATTCCCTTATAAACGAGCTCGAAGCATCAGGTAACAGAAGACTGGTAAAAGGGCTGCGCAAAGCCGTGCAAGCATTGTCGGATCTTCTCGACGGCAACAAGCCAAAATCACAGCAGTTAACATTAGCACCATTGATGGAGCACAATGAGCAGGGTCGTATGATAAGCGACAAAAAAGATAGGCTAGAAAAAATAAACTCTAAGATTACAAAATTCTTGCTAGAGAATATAGATTCTCCTAATGTTGTCTTTGAAAGAAAATTCAATAAAAAAAGCATCCAAAATCATTGGAATAAAAGCACTAGTAATCATTTTGAAATAATTATTGCTGCGTTGCATTGCAACCCACTTAATGCATTTTATCTGTTTCGCAAAGCAAAGAGCATTGTGCTGGCTAAAAAACAACATATACTTCGACAAGTAATTCATAGATTACAAGCGAAACTAAGGCTTAATGTATCTTCAGCATATGACAAGGTGTTAAATATCCAGTTGATTGACGAATTGATCAAATATTTAGGTAATCAGGCAACAAGAAGTGATGAGCATATTGTTGCACTCGTGAATGCTTTAGCGAATGCCATGGTCCATGATACTGAGATAGAACTATTAATGCTATTTGTAGAAAAAGCGAATATCTTGTTAAGCTATCTAAGCATTGATAAAGACCTCATTCACAAAATTGAGGCCGGGTTTATTTATAAGTTGGCTAAAATTGCTTGGCTGAGAGAAAGTTATAGTTTATCACTGCAGTGTTGTGAGAAGATTATTGATGCCATGCCCTGCGATGATACTGAAACAATACCTTATCGGCGGTTGCTCGAAGCTTTAGATGAATGTTCACATAAAATTAGTTCGCCCGAGGTTAAGCGCCAAAAAAAGGACTTTTAATTGATGATATTTTCGACGCTTTTGAACAGCTCTGGGGTCTTGACTATGACTTCTTAAAACACAAGCTTAATGAGCTGGAGTCTGATGTCCTTCCCATCAATGAAAAACATAAGAAAATTGATAAGCCCTCACGGCCAACTCATTCTCAACAGCGCAAACCCAGAGCGCCATCAACAAAGTCGGTACCTAATCCAGCAACAAAGCCGGGTCGCCGCAAGGCAAAAGCGAAAAGAACCAAACGCTCACGGACTGATGACGTCATTCAACCCCCTGTATTGCCTGAAGCTACAGCAACAGTCTCCAGTGAGTTTGACCAAGCGCAACAACGCTTATCAGCTATTGATTCAACTCTGGGTAAACTTTTTGAGTCACAAACGCAATTCGATGAGTCCTGTGATAGATTGATTCAATCCTGCCTAGAGCAAAGAGAACGGTTGGATAATTTGGCTAAACAAGCTAAATCTAAAATGCTAAATGACACTGACCGACCTGAATTAGATGCTTTACTTCTTCTTAATCGACACAGGTTAAAAGTCGGTGAAAACATTCAACTTGAGAGTAACCTTAACGTGGATGACAGCTTGGAAACTCTCCGAGGACAGCACGCCAGCTTCGATAATATATTGGCAGATAAGCCAGATGTTATTGAGCGTGTTAATGAGGGATTAGATGAGCTCAAATCAAGCATTGAGGAACTACGGCAGACCATCGACTCTTTTGCCAAACGCTTGGCGAAAGAAACCCAAGATAGTCCGGGTGAGGAACCTCTAAGTAAACGCGTTACTCGACTCAAGGCTAAGCTTGCGCGCGCTAAAGATAGACTACAACAGCCTGATGCAGAGCCACAACAACCCGCACGCCCTAGGCGGCAAGTTGCTAGGTTCAGGCGCGGTAGAAATGCGCCTCAAAAAGAGCGCCAACAGCCAGCACAGGTTGCTCAGCGTCGCTCTCAGCCACGCCAGCCCAGCAGCAATGGGGCTAGTATGACAAGCAGCTCTACGAGTAATGCGGGTGCTCTAATAGCACGTTTGCCAATGCGACGCCAGCCTCCCATTGCAAGTCGTAACGACTATTTGCGCTGGGAAATTTGTAATAACGCTCATTTGCTTTCAGAATGGGGCAATAGTGAAGTTAGCCTGAATCCAGCTCTTAGCCAATATTATTTGCTGTTGCGCTTGTGCCATAGTTTGTCACTGATTGAACATAGCTACAAACGTCTAAGCTATGCAGATGATGCTAAAGTGATTCGTAATTATCTCATGCACCATGCAGACTGTGTTGATGCGGCTCCCGAACTGATGCAAGAATTACGTCATGCTTTGACGCCGGTTATTGAGTCTCCTGGGCAACGCCACCAACTTATGCTGAAATCAACCGGAATTTGTCAAATGGCTTATGCTCAACTTAACCTGCAGACAGGCAGACGATCGCCCGAACGTCGAGCAGCTGGAAGCTGTCTTGAACGTTTAACGAAATTAACACGTGATTTATGTCAGTATCGTGATTATCGTGAACGTAATAATGATAAATGGGAATATTTTTCAGTGTTGCAAAGTGAAGTAAAAGGCCTAGTGGTTAAAATAGGCCAAACCTTACGTGACTTAGAGGCATCAACCTGTCCGCACAAGTATCGAGAGGTGCGGTTAGCTTTGATTGCAAGGCAATACTCATTGGGACGTCCTCACCAAACTATCCCTGGCAAGTGTATCACTGTCTTTGAATTCTATCGTAACAAGATGGGCCATGAATTCACCGATCGTGAATTTGCGGTGGATAGGAATGGACTTGAGGCGGGTGGATTTGAGTTGATTTCGATGATGGAATTGAATTTAGTCCTAGACCATGCAGGTGCACTCCTTGAAATTATTCAACAAGCAAGTCAGTCGCAAGCACAGTCATCATTTCATGCCCCAGCCTCTATGACGAGTACCGGTGATGATGAACAGTCTCAACCTGAACCCGAAGCTCCACAAGAGGAAGAGCAAAAAGCTAATGGCAGAGGGGCTCGACGTTAAGGTTAATACAGCAACTGTTATGACTGCCATTTGATGCTATAATGCCGCCCAGTTATTAAACAGCTGAAGGTAACCTATTGATATGGCTAAATATCACGCAATTCCACGCAAACGCCCTCAAGGTAACGCGGTGGCTCTCTACAAGCGCTTGCTCAGTTATGGCCGGCCGTTTTTGGGAATTTTTGTCATTGCCATCATCGCTAATTTGGCCTACTCCGGTATTGATGCCCTGTATGTCTACTCTTTGAAGCCGTTACTGGATGTGGGCTTTTATGCGAAGAACTCCACCTTCTTAAAGTTGGTGCCTTTTATCGCGGTGGGGTTATTCCTGTTGCGATCAGTGGCTAACCTTGGCGGTAACTATGCCATGTCCTATGTAGGGCGTAGTGTAGTGATGCGTTTTCGGCAGGAAATTTTTAATCAGTTCTTGCGTCTACCTTGTAGCTTCTACGATAAAAGTTCTTCTGGGCACTTGTTATCGATGGTGGTCTACAATGCTTCCCAAGTAGCCGATGCCAGTACCGATGCTTTAGTGACGGTCGCGCAGTCGGGTTTCTTTGTTATAGGATTGCTGGTGGTAATGTTCTCTATCAGTTGGCAATTGTCGCTTATTTTTTTCGTCACGGCACCATTCCTGGCGGTCATCATGAAAATCAGCAGTAAGCGTTTAAAGTCATTAAACCGTGGTGTGCAAGAAGGGGTGGGAGATATCTCTCATGTCGCCGAAGAGGCTATTGAAGGTTATCGTGTTGTGCGTACCTTTGGTGGTGAAGACTATGAATCGAAAAAATTTAACAAAGCCATCCTCAAAAACTTAAAACGCGAATTAAAAGTAGTTATCACTAAGTCATTGAGCTCATCATCGGTACAAATTGTGGGTGTTATCGTGCTGGCAATTATGATCATGGTGGGGACGTCGAATATGGGCCATAAGGCCTTAACACCGGGTGCTTTTATTGCTTTGATCTCATCCATGATGGCGTTATTGAAACCCATGAAAGATTTAACCAAAGTCAATGCCACTATTCAGCGCGGACTTGCGGGTGCTGAAAGTATTTTTGAGTTGATTGACGAGCCAGCGGAAAGAGATACCGGCACTCTGGAGCTCGACAGAGTGCACGGTGATATCATCTATAAAGACGTTGGTTTCAGTTATAACCAAAGCAATGGTAATGTGCTAGAAAACATCAGCTTCACCGTCAGTTCGGGCAAGACCATTGCCTTTGTTGGTCGTTCCGGGAGTGGTAAATCAACCCTTGTTAATTTATTGCCGCGCTTTTATGACCATGATACTGGCACCATAACAATTGATGGCAATGATGTGAATGACATCAAGCTTAGCTCATTACGTCAACAATTTGCCTTAGTGACGCAACACGTGACGCTATTCAACGATACTATCGCTAACAATATCGCCTACGGTCGTCTCGGCGATGATGTGACGGATGCAGATATTGAACAGGCGGCGAAAGCGGCCCATGCTATGGAATTCATTCAAGAGTTACCGGAAGGTCTCCATACTTTGATTGGTGAGAATGGGGTGTTGTTATCGGGCGGGCAACGCCAGCGCATAGCTATTGCCCGTGCCATCTTAAAAGACGCGCCAATTTTGATCCTTGATGAAGCGACCTCGGCGTTGGATACCGAATCTGAGCGCCATATCCAAGCAGCACTGGAAGAAGTCATGCGTAACCGAACCACCTTGGTTATTGCCCATCGGTTATCAACTATTGAGAATGCCGATCAGATAGTTGTGTTAGACAAAGGCCATATTGTCGAGACCGGCACCCACAGTGAATTATTGGCAAAAGAAGGTCATTATGCCAAATTACATCGCTTACAATTTAAAGATCCCCGTGCCGCAATTGTCAATCCATTAGGAGAAGCTGGGTGAGGTTCTGGTACCGGACATCATTGCTCGGTTATTTACTCGCACCGCTCGGTTTTGTCTTTGTATTAGTGGGTAAATGTCGGCGCCTATGTTATCGTCTTGGTCTCAAACAAGTCTATCGTGCGCCTGTGCCAGTCATTGTGGTTGGCAATATTCATTTTGGTGGTACGGGTAAAACACCATTGGTTATCGCACTAGCTAATTACCTCAAACGCCAGGGCCTTAAGCCAGCCATTGTCAGTCGTGGCTATAGTGGCAAATCTAAACAGTACCCCTGTGTGGTAACGCAAAAAAGTGATCCATTAGTCGTGGGTGATGAGCCTTGTTTGATGGCCCGCAGGACAGATTGCCCGATTGTTATCGATCCCGTGCGTCCCAATGCTATCCAGCATGTTATAGAGCACTTTCAAGCAAATGTCATCATCAGTGATGACGGTTTGCAGCATTATGCCATGGCTCGTGATATTGAGATCGCCGTTATTGATGGCCAGCGTTGGTTTGGTAATGGGTTTTGTCTACCGGCAGGACCATTGCGTGAACCTGTGTCGCGTCTGAAGCAGGTGGATTTCACCGTTGTGAATGGCGGTAGTACCCGTTATCATGGCCAAAGCTATTTGATGCAGTTGCGCGCCGAGCAATTGCGTCGCGTTGATGGTACAGACACTATTGCAGAAGTGGGAGGCTTTCGTGATACAACGGTGCATGCTGTGGCTGGGATTGGACATCCTGAACGATTTTTCTTGACCTTAGAGTCTATGGGTATTCGTGTGCAACGCCATCCTTTCCCAGACCATCATCACTTTATTCCGAGTGATATCCTATTTAATGATACCGCACCAGTTATTATGACGGAGAAAGACGCGGTTAAATGTTGGAATTTTGCTAATGATAATTGTTGGTATTTGCCAGTAACTGCCGAACTTGAGGTAGATTTTTTGGATATGGTATCAGCCATGCTTGGTGTATCGCATTGATCATGATATGACTGCCAAAATGACGATGTTTTACTTGTTGAATTGATTTTGCTTTATGGGTTAGAAAGCAACAAGTTAGACGAGCTACTTGGTAGCACTGATAAAGATAACAAAAAGCCCAAAGATCTAGCTGGCCTGGCTGTTAAGGGGTTATTTAGGCATATTGACATTTTACGTAATAAACCTTCAGAGAATAACCAAGACCTAGAAAGAGGCTTACGAGACTCAGTGGGATATCTATTAGGTCCGGATACCGATCTCGCTCAACAAGCACGCCAAATATATCATGGTGATGGTGAGCTTGAACAAAAGATTCAAACGTTTTTCGGCAAGACGGCCTAGCATATTTTCCCATCCATATAGGATGTCGGCTTGATTTATTGCCTGACGGTTGGTATATTCTGCGACTGGTTACGATTATAATAACAATTAGAGGTCAGCATTATGTACAATGAAGATTTAACCCCCAATCAACTTATGGATATTAAAGATTTTATTATCTCCTGTGCTGGGTGTCCTGGTGATCATCCCCGTTATCAGCAATTACTAGCAAAATTTCAAGATAAGGAGATCAGTTTTTCTAAAGGTATACACATTAAGCGCTTTGACGGAAGGGGTGGTGCAATTTATCGGTTCACAGCTTGTCCTGATGACCCTGATCCCTTTGTTTGTTTTGCTGCTGATGTTGCAAAATTGCTTGAGTATATTGATGAGGTTTCGGTATATTCATCCGACGATTCAGATGAGCCGGAAGCTGTAAGGTCCTCTGTTGACTCTCGCGTCTGTCGACGTTAACAATTAGCGAAAATTCCGCAATTGCCAATGCTCGCCATTTACTTCGAGCTTATTGCCGTAGCCTTCCCAGTCGCTTAATACGTAGCGCGTGTAGCGGTGTTTGCCGTGCCAGCGTAGCTCGATAGCAGGGCGATGGGTATGGCCGTGGATCATAACCCGTACGTGGTGTTGTTGCATTGCTTCGAATACGGCCTGTTGATTGGCATCCATGATCTCAAGACTGGCACGACGGTTATGCCAACGACTACGCCAACGTAGGAATCGTGCAATTAGGCGGCGAACCCACAGCGGCTTTTGCAGGACTTTTGATTGAAACTGCTCGCCCCTCACTTGCTGGCGATAGGCTTGGTATTCTAAGTCATCGATACACAGTAAATCACCATGCATCAATAAGGTTGGTGTGCCGTAAAGGTTGATAACAGTAGGATCGGATAGTAGTTGGCAACCTGTTTGCTGACAAAATGCATCACCCAGTAAAAAGTCCCGATTGCCATGCATCAGGTAGACAGGGATGCCGCAGTCATGGACGTGCTTTAGGGTGGCTATGATGGTTTCGTATAGGGGGCTGGTGTCATCATCCCCCAGCCAGGCTTCAAATAAATCACCCAAGATATAGAGCGCGTCGGTGTCTCTATCAAGATTGGCCAACAATCGCAGGAATATCTCACTGTTGCTGTTGGGCTCTCGGGCCAGGTGGAGATCGGAGATAAAGACAGTCTTCATGTCGCTCGCTACGCTATCAATCTGAAAAAAATATGATATAGTGTTTGGTCCCAAAATTGAAGCAATAAGAGCCTAACAATGTCCGTAAAAGCCCGTTTTTGTCCAAGTCCTACAGGCCGTATTCACCTCGGGAATGCCCGAACTGCCATCTTGAACGCCTTGTTCGCTAAAAGTGATCAGGGTGTGTTTTTATTGCGCATCGAAGATACGGATCCGGAGCGCTCCACCAAGGAGTATGCTGATGGCTTGATGACGGATCTCAAATGGCTGGGTTTAGACTGGGATGAGGGGCCGGGTGTGGAAGGCGAGGCGGGGCCTTATTGGCAATCACAGCGCCAAGCCGTTTATGACCAATATTACGATGAATTAATCAGCAAAGACTTGGCATATCCTTGTTTTTGTAGTGAAGAGCAATTGGCCATGACTCGCAAAGTGCAACGGGCCTCAGGCAAACCACCCCGCTATCCTGGGACATGTCGTCATCTGAGTGAAGACGAAATCAATAGCAAATTAGCCGAGGGGTTAAAGCCGACTTTGCGCTTTAAGATCCCGGCAGGTGACGTGGTAGAGTTCAATGATGCGGTTAAAGGCCCACAAAAATTCGAAACCGCGGTGATAGGGGATTTTATCATTCGCCGCGTGGATGGTACCCCGACTTTTATGTATTGCAATGCCATTGATGATGCCTTAATGGGAGTTACCCATGTGATGCGGGGTGATGATCACTTAACGAATTCTCCGCGCCAAGCGTTATTATTACGTGCGCTGGGATTACCGGAGCCCATCTATTGTCATATTTCCTTGATAGTCGGTTCAGACAATGCACCCTTGTCTAAGCGCCATGGATCTAAGAGTGTGGAAGAATTACGACAAGCAGGCTTCTTGCCTATTGGTATTCTGAATTATCTGGCTCGCCTGGGACATTATTACGAAGACAGTGAATTCATGACCCAAGATGAATTAGCCAAGAAGTTCCGACTTGAAAGTCTCAGCAAATCACCGGCGAAATTTGATAAGGACCAAATGCTCTATTGGCAGCGTGAGGCCGTTGCCCGCGTCGATGATGAAACTTTATGGCAATGGTTTGGTGAAGATGTTCATGGATTGGTTCCCGGTGACAAGCAACAGGCGTTCATCGCGGCCATCCGGCCAAATGTGGAATTTCCTGCCCAGGCGTTGCAGTGGGCGAAGGTATTTTTTACTGATACCCTTGAAATTGCTGATGAGCACCAAGATATAGTGAATAATGCCGGTCAAGCAGTGTTCCAAGCGGCACTGGAAGGGGCCAATCAACATGGTGAAGATTTTAAAGCCATTAGCCAATACGTAAAAGATGCGGCCGGTGTGAAAGGCAAAGCTTTATTCCAACCCCTGCGCGTAGCACTGACAGGCGTGTTACACGGTCCAGACATGGGTAGCATTTGCCAATTATTGGGCGCTGGGCGCATTCAACAGCGATTTGAGAATGTATTACGTTAACAGGTAGAGCAATGCAAATATTCAATTCTATTACGAAACAAAAACAAGAATTTACCCCGTTAATACCCGGCAAGATAGGGCTCTATGTTTGTGGTAATACCGTGTATGATCACAGTCATATTGGTCATGCTCGGACCGCGGTGAGCTTTGATATCATTACCCGTTATTGGCGTTACCGTGGTTTTGAAGTTAACTATGTCCGCAATATCACGGATGTGGATGACAAAATCATTAATCGCGCGCAAGAGAATGATGAGGACATCGATAGTCTTACTGAGCGCATGATCAAAAGCGGCGAAGAAGATTATGCTAAGCTCGGCATTCTGCCGCCAGACAATGAGCCCCGCGCCACCATGCACATGGCTGAAATGATTGCGATGATTGAGGCATTGATCAACAAAGGCTTTGCTTATGTTGGTGGTAATGGTGATGTATTTTATGATGTGCGTAAGTTCGATAACTATGGCGCATTGTCCCACAAGAATATCGATGAACTGCAAGTCGGTGCACGTATGGCCATCGATGAAGCGAAAAATAATCCCTTAGATTTCGTCTTGTGGAAAATGGCAAAACCAAATGAGCCCAGCTGGGACTCTCCCTGGGGCAAAGGCCGTCCTGGTTGGCATATTGAATGTTCTGCCATGTCAACAACATGTTTAGGTGAGAACTTTGATATCCACGGTGGCGGTATGGATCTAAAGTTCCCACACCATGAAAATGAAATCGCCCAATCAGAAGCGGCGACTGGCAAGACGTTCGCCAATCTTTGGATTCATTCTGGGCTTGTGACGATTAACCGCGAAAAAATGTCCAAGTCCCTAGGTAACTTTTTTACGATCAAAGAAGTGTTAGAGAAATATAAAGCCGAAACTGTTCGTTATTTCTTAATGTCCAGTCATTATCGTAGCCCGGTGAATTATTCCCAGGAATCATTAGAGATAGCCGAGGGGGCGCTAGTGCGGTTTTATACAACATTGCGAGGGTTGCAGTCAGGGCTGGCACCTGAGAATAGTGAATATGAAACCCGTTTTCAGATTGCGATGGATGATGATTTTAATACACCTGAAGCATTAGCGGTGATGTTTGATATCACCCATAAAATTAATCGCGTGCGCGAGACTGAACCGGAGCATGCTGCCAATTTGGGTGCGTTACTATCTAAATTGGGCGGCGTATTTGGGCTGCTAGACCAACAGCCCGAAGCCTTTTTGCAAGCGCCCGCAGCTGAAGATGCCATCAGTGCGGATGCCATTGAAGCATTAATTGCTGAACGCAACCAAGCCCGCGCAGATAAAAACTGGGCCCGTGCTGATGAAATTCGCGATGAACTCATTGCTCACGGTGTAGCCTTAGAGGACGGTGCTAAGGGGACCACGTGGCGGCGAGAAGTTTAAGGCTACCTCTATAAATTGCTCATTTGTCCTAACTCGTTGTTGCAATGGTTTCTGCCTGTCTCGCCGAAGCTTTAGCGTAGGCAGGCGGTGCTTATTTACTACATGTAAACTCCGCTCCTCGAAACCTTTGCGCCTTGATTTAGGACAAGTCGCTAATTTATAGAGGCACCCTTAATCTAGCCTCAGGAGCAAGAGGGTTTACAAAAAACGAAGCATAGCGCGTTTAGCGTCAGCCCTGTGCCCATTGCTCGGCAGCGAATAAGGTGTTGCGTAATAATGTTATGACTGTCATGGGTCCAACACCGCCGGGTACAGGGGTGATGAGACTGGCTTTGTCTTTAGCGCTGTCAAAATCAAGATCGCCGACTAACTTGCCATCTTCAAGACGGTTCATACCGACGTCGACAACGATGGCACCGGGTTTGATCCAGTCACTGTTGACAACGCCATGTTTGCCCACGGCGACGATCAGTAGATCAGCATCACGCACGTGATGCTCTAAATCTTGGGTAAAACGATGACAGGTGGTGACGGTACAGGCGGCAAGAAGTAATTCCAGCGCCATAGGCCGGCCCACGATATTCGAAGCACCCACCACCGTGGCATTCATACCACGCAATTCAACGCCATTACGTTCCAATAATGTAATAATGCCATATGGGGTGCAAGAACGGAGTAGGGGGCGGCGCTGGGCTAGACGGCCAATATTATAGGGGTGGAAGCCATCCACGTCTTTTTTCGGGTCGATATGTTCGAGGATATTATTGGGGTCAATATGCTCCGGGAGGGGAAATTGCACCAAAATGCCGTCAATATGAGGGGTATGGTTAAGTTTATCGATGAGCTTTAAGAGTTCAGCTTCACTGGTAGAGGCAGGTAAATCATAGGCCTCAGAGCGAAAGCCCACCTCATCGCAGGTTTGGCGCTTTTTGTTGACATATATCTGGGAGGCCGCGTCATCGCCAATCAGGATGACGGCAAGTCCAGGAGCCCGCTCACCCTTGGCCAAGCGCTGTTGCACGCTCTCAGCGAGTTCTGCTTGGATATCTTTTGCTAAGGCTTTACCGGATAAGAGTTTGGCTGCCATGGTTTTATCGCCCTAATGAGTTGAAAGAATGGCTATTCTACGGAATGTTTCGTCAATTTGCACCCCAAAAAAGTCCCTATTTGCCATTGACCTGGGCGGCCACAATACAGTATTATCCGTGCCTCGGTTCGGGGTATAGCGCAGTCTGGTAGCGCGCCTGCTTTGGGAGCAGGATGTCGGGGGTTCGAATCCCTCTACCCCGACCAAAAGCTCAAGGAGTGTTCAGAGCTTGAGCACCTTGCGCCCGTAGCTCATTTGGATAGAGCATCGGCCTTCTAAGCCGAGGGTAGCAGGTTCGAATCCTGCCGGGCGTGCCAGTTCTCTGGTAGGATACAAGTCTACGATAGTGGTGAGCGTAGCTCAGTTGGTAGAGCCCCGGATTGTGATTCCGGTTGTCGTGGGTTCGAGCCCCATCGTTCACCCCAATTTTTCTTATCCCTGAATGATATCTTGAATTCGCTCTAGGACGATGGTTTCACGCTCAGTAGTTTCTGAGGCGTAATTTAGGTGTCCCGGCAAAGCCTGGCAAAAATTTTGATTGTTGATAAGCGTAGTAGGCTACTCACTAAGTAAAGCAGATAATAACTCAATGGCAATATTTTTTTCTCTTGCTTTGCCTGTGCGAATGGCATCAATTAAAGCAAGCAAATCATAGAATGGCTGGTCGGGGAATTTATCTAGTGCTTTTGGTAGCGCAGGGTAAAGAGGTTTAATGGCTAGTCCCCTCGCTTTACCTTTGGCGTATGGCCATACAGGAATAGGTTCGTCACCCTGTGCAATATGTTGCTTTAAGCAAGGTGCTGCATAACTCGTCGGCATGCCGCGAACAAGTTCACCCTGTTGAGCTGGAAAGGCATAGGCGACGCCGTGGGTGAAAAAGTTTTTACAGGATTGTAGTATCGGTCGTGGTTTATTCGGGGGACGATAAGGTGTAACTAGTGATGACTCAACAAGTCGTTTAAAGGCGCTATTAACTTGAGAGGGACTTAGACACATCTCAACAGCCAGACTGTTTTGTGACCATTCCAGACTGCTTTTTTGTGCAATTAATTTACAGATAACTGCTATATCTTGCGGTTTTAAGGCCATATAATCTCCTATTCGCTATTCTAGATTCTAGAATACAGAATAAGATTGTCAAGATTTGTTCTTGTTCCAGGTTCTTTCTCCCGTTAAAATGCCTACCAGATAGTAACAATGACGAGGTAATTTCATCTCAGAGACTGGGGCGGATTTACCAAGACGGTACAAACTCAAGACCTGTGTGGCAGTGAGCCGTTTGTCTGTCTAATGATAATAAGGATACCTATGCAGCCGATCCGAGTCAGTGAAATCAATGCTTTTAAGCGGACATTGTATTCAGCAAGGCAGAATCCTGACAGCGCAAAAATAGAAACAATCACTAAGAAGATTTCAGCGATCCTCCGACGCTATCCAGGTAGGGGCAATGTCCATTTTGATTGTCTAAAACAGCTACGAACGTTACTCGGTGATAGCCTCGATAATAACTCACGTTTAATCGATGAACCAAAGCGCATGATCGTGGATATGCACGCAAAAATTAAAGCACAAGCTGATTTCGTAGAGCAGGGGTTAGCACAAGAACTAACAAGAGCAAGAGCGAGAATGCAGCCAGTTAAAGAGCGGCTGGCTATCAATCTTGTCAATGTTATCAATTGGCAAGACACATTGTCCTGGGAGAGTGAACATCGCATTCGTCTCACCTATGAATTGCGAGCATTACTCCATCGTGAAGATGATAAAAAAACTAAAATTCTCTCTGAAGACATGATAAAGATCCTAACACACCGTGATGCCAGTGGAACTACGTTATTGCATTTGCTGGTAGAACATCGTTGTTACTCACAGTTTAGTAGCTGTGTGGCAATCTGTGCCGGCTCAGAGTTGCTGGCGGCAGTGGTTGATAAACAAGGTAATACATTACTACATACAGCGGCTTGGAATAATGATGAGTTCTTTTTAGAGGATCTATTAGACTACTCTATGTCAGAAGTTGTTAACAAAAGCAATATCAACCGCGATACTCCCTTGCATGTCGCATTGCGTCGAAATTGTTATGATGCGGCCAGTTTTTTATTAAGAAAGGGCGCGGATTATTCGATCTTGTCACCGGGTGGCAGGCATCCTTTGCTGATGGTGTTGTCTGAATATGATCATGTATGGCAATTTATCTCGCCATGGTCATCAGCTAAAGCACAATGTGCAGCGCAGTTTATATTAGCGGGGTGTGGCTTTACGCCTTTGCAACAGGCTGGAGCTAATATCGAGCTGACAGTTATTGAAAGGGATCATATTAACATCGCTGTGCTTTATTATCATAAACGCTACACTGTCCACTATGATAAGTCAAAGTCGTGGCAAGTTGTTCGTGCGGAACAGTCAAGAGCCCGGGAGTCAATCATAAGGCATTTTGATAGACTTTGGAACAACAATGAAAATACATTAGCAAAAGCATATTCACTGATCCCCGAAGGCCAGGAAATGGCATTCCTCTTTGAACTGGCGGTAATTACTCAGTTTAAAAACTTTAAACATTATGCAGCCGCAAAGAAGCGACTAATGAATTGCTTAACGACGCTTTATCAATTCAGGGCAGTCCATGCGATTATTGCTATCTGCCAACTATTAAATCTTAGCTGGATTGATGCTTATAGTAAGATGCACGAGACTGAGCTGCACCTAAGTTTAGCGCCGGCTGATTTTGGCATGAGTTTCTCTTGTCGTGTGCTGCGCCAATACTTTGGGCATGGGGTGAAATTTAAGCATAACGAAATTTTAACTAAATTATTCCAGGTTTATATTAACGATAAAATTATTCCTAGCAGGGCAACAGGCGTTGCCGGCGAACCTGCTTACGTGTCAGCAACGTCAAGTGAATATGATCTGATGGAACTCAGGTCCCATGACCCACTCGACGATTGGTTATTGCTGTTGGAGACAGTTCTTGCTGATCCAAGTTTTCATAAAGCTGGGCAAAGGATTTGGAAGATTACCCCTGCTACTATTAACGCCTTGCACTCAATATTAGGACAAGAAACAGAGTCCATGGCAAAGCTTGCTGCCATCAAACAACTGATTGAGAACAAGATCAGTGATAATGATAAGGTGGCGCAATTTTATAGCACTATTGCTAATCAAGTTCAGCAGCTTGCTGAGTTTTATGTTGATGAGTTACAAGCGCTCGCGACAACCCAGTCTTTTGCTGAGGGGGCTTGCGTTGAGATGAAACCTTTAGTATCCTTCAGATCTCATGGTTCTTCTACTTAGGAACAGGTATATGTCAACGCCAAGCACGACAATTCAATACAGCAGCCACTGCCGCCGCTTGTTTGGTATTGGCGTGACCCCCGTCTTGCCTGCCCAAGTCAATAGGCGAAGCTCTACCACTGTCGAGAGGATTATGCTGGTATTCTAGCATCACTATCGCACTCGAGATCTATCTATTTGTTTTTCAAGCATTTATGACCCCTTAAGAGGTGGAGTTTATTATGATTCAACTACAACAATTATCGTTTTATCGTGGCGAGCGGGTTATCTTAGATAAAGTTGATTTAACCCTGCAGAACAAGCACAAAGTCGGCGTTGCCGGCAAAAATGGCAGTGGCAAAACAACCCTGTTCAAGCTCATTCTCGGCGAATTAAGCCCGGATATGGGGGAGTTGAGCCTGTCGAACAATTTACGTATTGCCAGTGTTGACCAGGCGATGCCAGATTCAACCCTAACCGCCTTAGAGTTTGTGGTCAGTGGAGACAGGGCTCTGGTAGAGCTGGAGCATGCCTTAACAGCGGCAGAAGCCGAAGAAGACTTCGAAAAAATCGTCGACATTCATGGCAAGCTTGCTGATATTGATGGTTATACGGCCCGGGCTCGTGCAGGTAAGCTGCTGTCGGGATTGGGGTTCTCTAATGACGATCAAAGCAAACCCGTTAACAGCTTCTCCGGTGGCTGGCGCATGCGTTTAAGCTTAGCCAAGACCTTGATGAGCCCAGCAGAGGTGTTATTGCTGGATGAGCCCACTAACCACCTAGATATGGGGGCTATGATCTGGCTTGAGCGTTGGTTACAAAGCTTCAATGGTACGCTATTGGTGATTTCCCATGACCGGGAGTTTTTGGATAATGTGGTGGACCACATGGTGCACGTGCATCACCATAAGTTAACGCTCTACAATGGTAATTACTCGAGTTTTGAGAGCCAGTGGTCTGAGCATATGGCTTACCAAGAGGCTGCTTTCCAAAAACAACAAGCGCACATTAAACATATGATGAAATATGTCGATAGATTTCGTTATAAATCATCCAAGGCACGCCAAGCGCAGAGTCGACTTAAAGCTATTGAACGCTTGCCAGTGATTGATAGAGTGCAGCAAGACAGTCAATTTCATTTTGAGTTTTTCCCGCCGAGTCATGGCTCAAACCCATTGATCCGGTTGACCAAGGCTGAGATTGGCTATGAGGATAAGCAAATCTTCCGGCATTTGAATTTGCAGATTAATCTTGAGCAGCGTATTGGTTTGGTGGGCCCCAATGGGGCAGGGAAGTCGACACTGATCAAAGCTATACTCGGTGAGATGCCATTACAATACGGTGAGCGCCTCGTTAATGGCAAAACCAAGATTGGTTATTTTGCCCAAAATCAACTGGATCACTTAACGCCGGCGAATACTGCGTTGTGGCATATGCAAGACTTGGCTCCAGAAGCAAGTCAACAAGAGTTACGTAACTACTTGGGCCGGTTTGGTTTTGGTAACGATTTGGCAATGTCTGCTATTTCGACATTTTCCGGTGGTGAAAAAGCGCGCCTGGTATTAGCAATGTTAATTTGGCAACGCCCTGCATTGTTATTATTGGATGAGCCGACTAATCACCTTGATATGGATATGCGTAATGCGTTGTTATTGGCGTTACAAAATTTCCAAGGCGCATTGGTTATTGTTTCCCATGACCGGTATTTGCTGCGCATGACAACTAACGAATTATGGTTAGTCAATGGCGGCGACGTTGAGGAATTTGCCGGTGATATAGTTGATTATCAACGCTGGTTTATGCAGAATAGCTGAGGCGTTGAAGAGGTCGGTTATACTCGGCCTCTTTTTTCTATCAACAATTCAAATAGGGAGCACTTTATGCCTAAAGGTTTAATTGGCAAGACCAGCATTCTTCATATTACCACGGGAACATTTCAGTTTTTATCTTATGTCGCAAAAACATTTGTAAAGCGTCAACCACACAATCATTTGCGTGCATTGCGATTGCTCGTTACGCACGGTTTAGATGATGGGTTGCTAGCCGGGCGTGTTGATAGTTTGGCTGAGCAGTGTGAAATGCTTGCCAGCTCACCACTGGCTGTTCATGTTAATTGTATCGACTGGCAATCAGATCGTAGTGTGGAGTCAATGCTTGAGTCGGCAACTTTAGATAGCGTCATCAGCAGTATTGTGATGAGTGATGAGCCTGCTGTTGGTAGTGCAGAGTCTTTTAGTCGAACATTAGCAAATTTTCAGCGTGATCAACGCTCTGTGGTTGGTAGACCTTTACCGATGTTAAAAAATGCTCCTTTTGTAGATTTAAGCCATGATAGTGCAACTACTGATACAGGAATGCTGGCTAATCAAGAGATCCGTCGCATCATAGCCTATAGTACCCAGGTCGTTGCTAAACAGGGTGATGTGATACCCGCCAGCCCTCAAGTACTTGATACTTATATGCGAGCGTTGTTACAAGAGATGAATTATGGCCTGGGACTTCGTAGTCGCTTGAATTTGGACGAGGCAGTTGCAAGGTTAGACGAAGACGCTAGCATTGACGTTGCTGCCGCTAATGGTGAAGAGGAGCAGCCTAGGCATTTTGTAAGGCCTTAGATAGGTGATTTGTATTGGGATAAAAAAAGCCTGACCGAGTCAGGCTTTTTTGAAGTGTTAGAGATATTAGTGTTATCTCGACAGATTTGCAGATGAACGTTGCACAGCGTCAACGCCAGGATTTCTGCCTGCTGAGGCGAGTTGATTTTGTTTGGCATTGAGCTGACGCTCCACTTCATACAACTTGCTGAGGAGCTCACCTAGACCATCAATGGAAGCTGGGATTTCAGGCTGGTCATTTAGCGTACTTTGTGCCAATTTTTGCATGCGAATGCTAGTGCTACGGTGGCTTTGGAAAAGCGCTTCATAGAATTGGTTTTGGTTGCGCACAGCTTTATCAGAAAGGCTGGTATGATCGAAGCCAAGCTGGGTTAGGGTTCCTCTGAGTCTACCGGTTGCATGTTCTTCAACAGAAAATTCTTCAGGTTTCTCGAGTATACGTCGTACTGGAACAGGACGAGGAAGCAAAGGGGCCGCTCTATGTGCTGGACCAGGCATGATTACATGGACTGGATCAGACGCTGTAAGAGCAGGTATTAAATCTGGTGCATGGGCAGCCACGATATCTTTGATAGCAAGATCACTGGCTGCGTAAATCTTATCCACTTCAGCTTCAAAGGCTTCAATGGCGGCGATTTCTGGGGCGTAGTCTTTTAGGAATTGTTCATAAGCTTCTTGTAATGCTTGATAATCGCGAACTAATTGATTGATATCTTGTTGTAAATCAGCAATCAATTGTTGTAAGTGTGCTTCAGTATCAAGGCTATTTGATTCAACGGTCATAGGCTGTTGTGGAGGTAAAGGATCGTTACCCTGTTTACGTGATTTGCGGAGATTATTGAGTTGTTTGCTTAGATTTTCGCGGCGAGCAATTAGTTGAGCGACTTTGCGGCCGATATCACTGAGCATACGCTTAATTTCAACGACGGTTATATTATGTCGTAGCGCTTTGTTCTCTTCACTATTGGGATCCATAAAAGCGAGGGGTGAATTGGCGATTTCACGGGATTGTTTGGTGCTCTCAGGCATGTCCTTAGTCCTCATTTACTGTAATTGTTATCACATTCTTTAGCTAAAAATCACTAAAAATCAATGTAGTTAGTATTTCCAGCTCTCTGTAGCCTACTTAAAAAGCATTTAACTCATCAAGTTGGGCCATTCTAACCGATGTCTAGAAATATAGCAACCTCTTTTTGGCTTTTTTTTGGACTATTGTCAGCTGTACATGTCGCAATTGAGTCACTGCTTAAGGCTGGGTTAAGTTAACAATCCCTAGCGCCCAAACTTGCCTCTAGGACCAGGGCTGGGGCGGGAGGGGTCATTGATTTCATCGAGCTTTGCATTGGCTTTATCAAGCTCTGCTGGACTGAAGCCAAGTATCTTATTGATGGCCTCGCAGCGTTTCTTGTAATCAGCGGCGCGGTTGGCTAATACTTCAGTGCGCTCTGTGATTTTTTCACGCTGCTCTAAGCAGTTGCCCATGCGTTCTCTGCCAATTAGAGTGGTGACTCGGTTACGGATATTGGTTGTGGTTTGGTGTAAGCGAGAACGGGTATTGGTTTCAAAGTTTACTTGATCGGAGCTATCCATCTGCGTGTATTGTTTAGAAATTGCATCACGGATTTGTGCATAAAGCCTATCGACAATTACATCATCAGTGCCTCCCATCATAGCATCGATATCAAATTTACCGTCAGGAGAGGGGGCTTTTAATTCGGGTATAGGGCCTGTGATAGTGCTGATAGTTGCTCTACTTTCTTCGTCTAAATCTATCCCATGATCATCGATAATATCGGTGATACCCGCATGTGAGCTGGCGTAGACTTCAGATACATCTTCGTAGAAGGAGTCAATAGCATCAAGTTCATCAGCAAAGTCTTCGGCAAATTTCGCATAATCGTGCTGCAGGGCGGCATAATCCTTTATGAGCTGGTCAATCTCTTTATTGAGTTGCTCTATCTGTTGTTGTAATTGTTGTAGTTCTTCTGGTTCCTGTGAAATGGGCTGGGGTTCACTCTGTTGCAAATGGGGAGGAAGTGGGTCTTTACTGGAGCGTTTTGGCTGTCTCAAAGCGCGTATTTGATCATTCAATTGATCTTGTTGTGCTTGTAGCCTATTCATCTCTGCGATTAAATTTTCCATCGCTTCCTTCATGATGACAACCCCAATATTATGGCGCAGGGCTCTGTGGGCTTCGCTATGGGGGTTGCGAATATCGTTGGGATCACTGGGATAAGCCATGGTAAGTCCTCTTTTTAGTGTTACAGGCCACGGGGGCGAAAAAAATTTTTATTTAATTATAAGGTTAGTCCAGTTTAGCAGGTTTTGCCTGCCGAAACCTAGGTGCAATTTTTATCAAAATATCAACAGCTTAGCTAGTGAAGCGAGAAAAAATTAATTTTAGCCTAAGATTTTTACTAGGTAAAAATTCCCATACAAATATTAATTCGGTCGTGTTGTAATCCCTGCCGTCAATTATAACTACATATTCAGAGGTTACTTATGAGCACAGCACGTGTTGGTTACAATAAAGTTATTTCACTCGCTACAGAACTATTTGTCCGCAAAGGTTACAGCGATACCTCAATTGCAGATATTGCTAGTGCTTGCGGTATTCGCAAATCCAGTCTTTATCACTACATTACCAGTAAAGAAGATTTGGCCGAAAAGGTACTCGCCCATCAGTGTGATATCTTCAAAAAAGACATTTTTGCCATTGCTTATGATGAGCAACTATCTGAAGCTGAGCGCTTAAATGCGTTATTGGATAAGCTGGTTGAATTTTACTCTGCTAGCCAGAATGGTTGTTTAATGGGTAACTGGGCAACAGAAATAACGGACAGTAATCCACAGTTGGCACAATACATTCGCGACTTTTTCAGTGCTTGGGTTGATGCATTCGCTGTTGTCTTTAAGCCAAAGTTTAATGGCCAATCGGTTCAAGTTGCCGAAGACTGCGTACAGCGCTTCCAAGGTGCATTGATGTTGAAGCGTGTTTTCGACAACAGTGCTGTTCTTGAGCGCGCAGTAGCCGATATCAAGAATCTTCTTGGTTAAGACCTAGCACTTCACACACTGATCCCGGCTCACGTTTCTTTGCACCTTTGATGCAGACAAACGGGCCGGGATTGTCATTTTACAATCCAGCCTTGAGTGTCATCTATCAAATTAAGTGTAAGTCGCGTGATATTAAGAATTTGGCTCCCCGAACAGGACTCGAACCTGTGACCCAGTGGTTAACAGCCACTTGCTCTACCAACTGAGCTATCGGGGAATAACTGTTGGAACTGAGGCGGCTATACTAATCGTCTAGACCTTAACGGTCAAGCCCCAACAGGGATTTTTTTGAATTTAGAGAATTGTCTTCAAGCGTTTCATGGCATCGTCCAGCTTGTCGACAGCTGCTGCGAAAGAAATGCGCAAACTGTTGCTGGCACCAAATGCGCTACCTGGCACTGTCGCCACACCGGTTTTAGCGAGAATATGCTCAGCTAAGGCTAAATCATCATCAACACCCTTGGTATTTTCGACGGCGCCGGTGACATCAGGAAACACGTAAAAAGTACCATTGCTAGGGTGGCATTGAATACCATCAATGTCGTTTAAACTCTCAACGACGAAGTCATGGCGGCTTTTGAACTCTTTCACCATGTCCTGTACACATTGCTGGGGCTCAGCCAATGCTGCAGCAGCAGCATATTGGGCGATGGAGCAAGGGTTTGAGGTGGATTGGGATTGAATAGTTTTCATTGCTTTGATGATATCGGCATGCCCCGCTGTGTAGCCAATACGCCAACCAGTCATGGCATAGGCCTTAGAGACGCCATTAATGACAACAACTCGGTCAGTTAACTCGGGACAGGCATTAGCTAAATTGCTGAACTCGTTGTGGGTCCAGAGAATATGCTCATAAATATCGTCGCTCAAGATAATGATATCAGGGTGTTTGAGTAATACTTCACCAAAGGCGGCTAATTCTTCTTTGCTATAGGCCATGCCTGAAGGATTACTGGGGCTATTTAGGATAAAGAGCCGGGTTTTGTCAGTGATATGGCTTTCGAGCTGTTCCGGTGTGATTTTGTACTGATGTTGGTGAGAGGTGTTAATGATTACTGGTTTGGCATCAGCTAGTAGAGCCATGTCAGGGTAAGAAACCCAATAGGGCGCCGGAATGAGGACTTCATCACCGGGATTTAAGAGGGCTTGCATGGCATTGTACAAAGAATGTTTGGCACCGCAGGAGACAATTATTTGATCAAGTTCGTATTGCAGGTTATTCTCGTTGGCGAATTTAGTCTGGATTGCTTTTTTGAGTTTAGGGATACCATCGGTTGCTGTGTATTTGGTTTTGCCTTCTTGGATAGCTTTGATGGCTGCAGTTTTAATGTGCTCTGGCGTATCAAAATCTGGTTCTCCCACACTAAGGCTGATAATATCACCACCGGAGAGCTTGAGTTTTTTGGCGCGAGCATTCATTGCCAATGTCATGGAAGGTTTTACCCGCGTAGCGCGCTCGGAGAGACGTGTGGTCATGGTTTGATCCTTAGCTAAAAACTCATCAAGGCAACCATTATAGAGAAGTGCTTTGCGGCTTTAAAGAGCTGTGGACATGTCGGAAGGGAGAAACCTTCTCTCAATCGAACAAATGGGCAAACCCCCAACAGAGGTGAGTAACAGTTGGACAAAATTATCAAGCCGTTTCAATTACAAAGTTCGTTTACCCCCGCTGGCGATCAGCCGGCGGCAATTAAAACACTGGTACAAGGACTCAAAGATGGCTTATCACACCAGACCCTATTAGGGGTGACGGGTTCCGGCAAGACCTTCACCATGGCCCATGTTATCGAGCACCTGCAAAAGCCGACGATTATTTTGGCCCCCAATAAAACCTTAGCCGCGCAACTGTACGGTGAGATGCGGGAGTTTTTCCCCAAGAACGCTGTTGAGTATTTTGTGTCGTACTACGATTACTATCAACCAGAAGCCTATGTGCCAACCTCGGATACTTTTATCGAAAAAGACGCCTCGGTAAATGAGCATATTGAACAAATGCGCTTGTCTGCCACCAAGGCTTTATTGGAACGCCGCGATGCGGTAATTGTAGCGACAGTGTCGGCAATTTATGGTTTGGGTGACCCAAAAGCTTATCTCAGTATGGTGTTGCATTTAAGCCGCGGTGAGCAAATCGACCAACGTAAAATTCTCCGTGGTCTTGCGGAGTTGCAATACACCCGTAACGATATGCACCTACAGCGAGCAACTTATCGCGTGCGTGGTGATGTCATTGATATTTTCCCGGCGGAGTCTGACAAAGATGCGGTGCGTATCGAATTATTTGATGAAGAAATCGAAAATATCAGTTATTTTGATCCCTTGACTGGCGAGATATTGCAGCGTCTACCACGGATCACTATTTATCCCAAATCCCATTACGTCACGCCACGTCAGCGGGTGTTGGATACCATTGATCTGATCAAAGAAGAATTAGCCGAGCGCTTAAAGCAATTTCGCGATAATAACAAACTGGTCGAGGCGCAACGCTTAGAGCAGCGGGCGCGGTTTGATATTGAGATGTTGAACGAGTTAGGGTATTGCAACGGTGTGGAGAATTATTCCCGTTATTTATCAGGTCGTGGTGAAGGGGAGCCGCCACCGACGTTATTTGATTATTTGCCGGAAGACTCCCTGTTAATTATCGATGAGTCCCATGTGACGGTGCCGCAATTGGGCGGCATGTACCGCGGCGATCGGGCACGTAAAGAAACCTTGGTCGAATACGGTTTTCGTTTGCCTTCGGCATTGGATAATCGGCCGTTGCGGTTTGATGAATTTGAAGCACGCTCGCCGCAAACGGTCTTTGTCTCAGCGACACCTGGCCCCTACGAAGTAGAATACTCCGGTGCGATAGCAGAACAAATTGTGCGTCCAACGGGCTTGGTCGATCCAGACGTTGACATTCGTCCCGTTGCTAGCCAAGTGGATGACTTGTTATCTGAAATTCGTTTGCGGGTAGCGGTGAGAGAGCGGGTACTTGTTACCACACTCACAAAACGCATGGCGGAAGATTTGACAGAGTATTTAGGCGAGCATGGTATTGCCGTGCGTTATTTGCATTCCGATGTTGATACCGTGGAGCGGGTCGAAATTTTGCGGGATTTACGTCATGGCGCCTTTGATGTATTGGTGGGAATTAATTTATTGCGTGAAGGGTTAGACTTGCCAGAAGTTTCATTGGTCGCCATTCTCGATGCGGATAAAGAAGGCTTTTTGCGATCGGATAGATCCCTGATTCAAACCATGGGACGAGCCGCTCGTAATATCAACGGTAAAGTGATCATGTATGCAGACAAGGTGACGGGGTCGATGGAACGTGCATTAGCAGAAACCGAACGCCGCCGCAAAAAACAAGAAGCCTACAACAAAGAACATAACATCGAACCCCAAGGTATCAAGAAAGCCGTACAAGATATCATGGAAGGTGCGCGTCCTGAAGGCTTGCCGTCATCGGTGCGATTTGCCAAAGTTGCTGAGACCCGTGCGCAATACGCGCAATTAAGCCCAGCCGAAGTCAAAAAGCAAATTGCCGACATGGAAGCGAAAATGTTCGAGCACGCTAAGAATCTTGAGTTCGAACAAGCCGCCAAACTCCGCGATGAAATCGCCCATTTACAGGATGGGGTTTTGGGGTTGGAGACGTAATATTTTCTCTGGCAGTATTAGTCGGGCTTTAGGGGGCGGGCATCAAGATTTCGATGCAATCATGGGTTGATCCTTGTCGCCAAGGCTATGGATGTCCTTAGCAGCGGCTTGAAGGGGTTAATGCCGGGCTAAGCTGGATAAGCATAGAACTAGCCGCCCGTAGGCGGCTATCGCTCTAAAAGTTCAATCTACGAAAATGCAGCAGTGGCTTTATGGCCTTGTTTTTGCTGAAAATCCGTAAAATTATCATTGTATTGTCGGCAAAACTCACCGACTCGCATATTGCTATCAGCAATTAGCGTAGACTCATCACATTTTTTGGCGCTGACATAAGGCCCTTCTTTTTTGAGTTGATTGGTCTTGTTGCAGGCTGAGTCACTGACTTCCCAATATTGGAATAAATCACTCTTTTGCGCATTACAACAAACAAATAGTGGCGTGCCAGCAATTTTGTTATTGTTTTTTTTGTCTTTACAGTAAGCCTGTTGGGCATTGCCCGCAAAGGCAGAGGCGCTAAATGCTAGCAAACCGACAGATAGGATGGTGGTGAATTTATTCATGATAATGCTCCTCATAGTGAAACTGTCATTACAGTATAGGCAAGGTTTGGAGAAAATGTTGGTTTATTTCTGGGGCGTTTGTAACGTTTTGCAATCGTAAATTTTCTGTGCTTTAATCGCGCCGTCATAATTATCACAAGAGGTCGGCGATGTATCCTTATCAACGTGTTTTTCAGATTTTATCCGATAAAAAAGGCAGAAATCAAACTGGCGAACGTCATGAATATTTATCAAGTCTGCTAAGTAACTCGCAGCTGCTAGGGCTTGTTGATCCTTCCTCTCAAACTAACGATAGCGAGACCGATACTTCAAAAACTGAGCCGCGTAAATCTTTTCCTTTTGCAACTGAAAAGGGAAGTACACTCTTGCATATGGCTTGTCACGCTGGAAATTGGGATTTGTTGGAAGATATATTGTCTTTTCGCTATGAACACAATGGAGAAGATGTTTATCCTTTTGTTGAAATAATTAATGAGCTTGATAGCGAAGGCGAAACCGTTTGTCATTATTTAGTGAAAGCCAATAAAGTTGATACTCTCGGATCTATTTTTGAAAAGTTCTCATTTGGTATTAATCCGTTTGTCTTAAACCGAGAGAGTGAGACGCTTTGTGAGGTTGCAAATTACGCGGCACACCCAACGGATGCAAGTCTAGGCAATATGGCGATGGTTAAGCTGTTTGCCAGACAGCAGTGTTTTATCGGTACGACATTAACTGAACTCGATGTATCCATAACAGAGGATATGGAAGTGCTTGCACTGGGAAGTTTTCTTGATGTTGATGAGGATCATATGCCCCACACGCGTTTAATTCATAGTTTTGACGATTATGGGCAGCGTGCAATGCCATCTGTTTATGGGGTTGTAGAGAATGATCAGGGCTCTATAGATGTCCCACCGGGAAACAAAGCTACGCCGCGACAGTTAACAGACGGTGAAAAACGCTTGTATTCTCATCGTTTAGCGCAAGCATTTAACGCCCTGTGCCATAGCCGTGTTGTGGTGATGGCTTCTTATAAGCAATTTATTGCGCTAGACGGTGCTATCGGAATCAGATTGGATCGAGAAGGACTTCTCGAATTTAACAAACCTACCCATGAATCACTTGAAAAGCCATTGCACTATATCGCAACATTAGCGCAAATTGCTAAATTACAAGAAGACTTAGGGTTGTTGCTGCGCGGCCTTAACGCAAGAGAAAAGTACCGTAGAAACATAACGGGTACTTTAGCTTGCCCGCTTGCAATAATATTTATTGTTATGCCGCTTACAATCCCAATAGTGACGATAGATATTTGGTTTCTCTATTACCTTTTTGCTTTGTCTGATCTTCATTTCTTCGATACATTTTGGCATGGTTTATTAACAATAATTGGCGTTCCTGTTGCTACTATATTGGCAACCCTAACAGCTTATTTTGCTGTCGCCGTAGCTGGGCTTATTATAGCCTCACCTTTTATTGGTGCATGGATTTGCCTATATCAGTGTGTGTTAGAAAATTGGCTTAAGCAGCTTGAGCAGGAGCATGATCTGGATATAACAGCATACCCGCTCAAGATTGCTGTTGTTGAAAGGCTCTTTGAAGGTCAGTTATTACGTGAAGTATTAGCCTACCTAGAAGCTAACCCCGTTACTGCCAGCAGATATCAGAGGACTATCGTTCATGCCTCACAAATGTATGAAATTACTTTTGCTAATGCGAAACAATTAGTCGAGGAGCTGCAAGCAATTTCTGCAGAGCTGTTACAAGGAGCTGACTTCCTTCAAGACGCTGCTGTAAAAGCTTCACTTGAAGCTGAACTGCGGTTGCTGCAGACTGAGGATGATACATCATCAGCAGCATCTTTAGACTCTGAAACTTCGTCAGCATCAGCTAGTGATAATTCTGCCCATTATCCACAAGCGATGTTCAACCGCCTAAGACGGCGTCTTGGCGAACAGCTACACTCTGACTTTCAAGAGTTACAAGAAGTTGTCGTTGAGCATGGCGAAGAGGAAGACGACTTACTTAGAGCTGGTACAACAGGGCCAGGTTACGGTGCAGTGGGCACCACCATACACTAGTAGTTGAAATCTCCGGGAGCAAATGCTAAGTTAGCGTCCCTCTAGGCACGTAGCTCAGTGGTAGAGCACCACCTTGACATGGTGGTGGTCGGTGGTTCGATCCCACTCGTGCCTACCATTTTTTCTGTTCCCCGATGTTAGGAGCCCATAATGCTGAGGATCACATTACCTGACGGCAGCCAACGGCAATTTGAAGGTCCCGTCACTGTTGCAGACATTGCTGGCGATATTGGCGCTGGTCTAGCCAAGGCCGCCCTTGCCGGTACCGTTAACGGTCAATTAGTCGATACTTCTTTTACCGTCGCAGCTGATAGTGATGTGGCAATTATCACTGACCGTGATCCTGAAGGGCTTGAAGTGCTGCGGCATTCTTGTGCTCATTTATTGGCCCAGGCGGTGAAACAATTGTTCCCAACGGCGCAAGTCACCATCGGCCCCGTGGTCGAGTACGGTTTTTATTATGACTTTGCCTTTGGTCGTTCGTTTACCCCTGAGGATTTGGAACGCATTGAAGCGAAGATGAAAGAATTAGCCAAACAGGATTTGCCTGTGAGTCGTCAAGAAATGGGGCGGGATGAGGCTATCCAATTCTTCCGTGATATGGGCGAGGAATACAAAGCCAAAATTATTGAAGATATACCTGAAGATGAGACGCTAAGTCTCTATCAGCAAGGGGATTTTATTGATTTATGCCGTGGTCCCCATGTGCCGAGTACGGGGCGTCTTAAAGCCTTCAAATTGATGAAGCTGGCCGGTGCCTATTGGCGCGGGGATGCCAATAATGAAATGCTGCAGCGGATTTATGGGACAGCCTGGGCGAATAAGAAAGACTTACAAGCGCACCTGGAGCGCCTCGAAGAAGCCGAGAAGCGCGATCACCGTAAGCTCGGTAAGCAGTTAGATTTGTTTCATTTCCAGGATATTGCCCCTGGTATGGCTTATTGGCACCCTAAGGGTTGGTCAATTTACCAAGTCATCGAGCAATATATCCGCAGCAAGTTGAAAAAGTACAGCTACAATGAGATCCGTACCCCTCAGCTCGCTGATAGGAGCTTATGGGAGAAGTCAGGCCACTGGGACAAATACCACGAAGAAATGTTTATAACCCAGTCTGAGGACCGCACTTTCGCGATAAAGCCCATGAACTGTCCCGGCCATGTCCAGGTTTTTAAACAGGGTTTTCACTCTTATCGGGATTTACCCATGCGTCTGGCGGAATTTGGTTCCTGTCACCGGGATGAGCCGTCAGGCACACTGCATGGCTTGATGCGGGTGCGTAACTTCGTCCAAGATGATGCTCATATCTTCTGTACCGAGGACCAAATCCAATCCGAAGTCAGCCAAATGCTAGAATTCGTGTTCGAGGTCTACAAAGATTTCGGCTTTACCGATTTAATCTTCAAATTATCCACCCGGCCAGAGCGGCGTATCGGCTCTGATGCCATCTGGGATAAAGCCGAGAAGGCGCTCGAAATTGCCCTAGATAACAAAGGCTTAGACTGGGAACTTAATCCAGGCGATGGGGCATTCTATGGTCCCAAAATTGATTTCTCAGTGCGGGATTGCCTGGAACGGGTTTGGCAATGTGCCACTATCCAAGTGGATTTTTCGATGCCAGAACGCTTAGGTGCCACCTATGTTGCCGAAGATGGCTCTCGCCAGCATCCTGTGATGCTGCATCGAGCTATATTGGGCTCTGTGGAGCGCTTTATGGGGGTTCTCATCGAGCATTACGCCGGTAAATTACCCACCTGGTTGGCGCCAAATCAGGTCGTAGTCATGAATATTACCGATAGGCAGGCCGAATATTGCAAAAAAATCACTGAATCATTGAAAAATCTTGGATTTAGGGCCATTTCGGACTTGAGAAATGAGAAGATTGGCTTTAAAATCCGCGAGCATACTCTACAAAGGGTTCCCTATCAGCTAGTTATCGGTGACAAAGAACTTGAAGCCGAGACATTATCTGTCAGAACTCAGAGTGGTGACGATTTAGGCGCGATGTCATTAGCACAATTTACCGAGGTGCTAGAACGTGATATCGCCAGTTTTAGTGGTACAGCGGAGGAATAGACAATTAGTTCCACAATGGATAAAAAGAAACCCAGGGTCAATCGTGAGATCCGGGTGAGTGAGGTTCGAGTTATCGATGCCGAGGGTGAACAGGTTGGGGTAATGCCCACCAGTGACGCTCTCAAACGCGCTGAAGATGCTGGCCTTGATCTGGTGGAAGTCTCACCGAATGCTAAGCCGCCCGTGTGCACTATTGTTGATTACGGTAAATACCAATATCAGCAGAAAAAGCGCGCCGCTGAAGCGAAAAAGAAACAAGTCGTCACAAAGGTAAAAGAAGTCAAATTCCGTCCAGTGACGGAAGAAGGGGATTATCAGGTAAAACTACGCAACCTGATACGTTTCCTAGAGCATGGGGACAAGGTCAAGGTAACAATTCGTTTCCGTGGCCGTGAAATGTCTCACCAGGAGTTAGGTCGTGATCTATTGGCGCGTGTGCGCGAAGATGCTGCTGAGTATGGCACCGTCGAGCAAATGCCCCAGGTAGAAGGCCGACAAATGGTGATGGTCATTGGTCCTAAGAGAAAAAAGTAGTGTAAATATACAAAACAATAGTTTTGTGAACAACAAATAGCGGAGTGAATTATCATGCCAAAAATGAAAACCAAAAGTGGTGCAGCGAAGCGCTTCAAGCGCACAGCTAACGGCTTTAAACACCGTCGTACCAATCGCGCACACATCCTAACCAAAAAAGCCAAAAAGCGTAAACGTCATTTACGCGGCACGAATCAGGTTACGAAGTGTGAAGTCAAAACCGTCGTTAAGATGTTAGCTGATCATTAATTTGGGAGAAGAAGAATGGCAAGAGTTAAACGCGGCGTTAACGCCAAAGCACGCCACAAAAAAGTATTAAAAAAAGCCAAAGGCTATCAAGGTGCCCGCTCACGGGTCTACCGAGTTGCCAAACAGGCAGTTATCAAAGCCGGTCAATACGCATACCGTGACCGTCGCACCAAAAAGCGCCAATTCCGTGCCCTTTGGATCACGCGTATTAATGCGGGTGTGAGAGAGCATGGCATGATCTACAGCCGATTCATCAATGGCCTCAACAAAGCCGGTATCGAACTGGATCGTAAAGTGTTGGCAGACATGGCAGTGCACGATAAAGACGGTTTTGCAGCTATCGTAGAGCAAGCAAAGTCAGCACTGGCTGCGGCGGAATAAGCATTAGACGATTTTCGTTATAATGATCCCAAAAAAGCGGTGCTGGTCACCGCTTTTTTTATGTTGAGAAGGGAACCATGCAAAAATTAACTGATATTCTTGAACAAGCAAAACAACAAATTGCTGCGGCGGCTGATCTGGCGGCACTTGATACGGTACGGGTGAAATGCCTGGGCAAACAAGGGGAGCTCACCGAGATCTTAAAAGGCCTCGGCAAATTACCCCCGGAAGAACGCCCCAAAGTTGGCGAAGCTGTCAATATCGCCAAGCAAGAATTACAAGGCTTAATCAACGACAAAAAATCAGCCTTTGAGCGCGAGATCTTAAATGCCAAACTGGCCGGTGAAACCATCGATGTCACCTTGCCAGGACGCCTGAGTAATGTCGGCACGTTACATCCCGTCAGCAAGGTGCGCGCGCGCGTCGAAGAGTATTTCAAACATCGAGGTTTTGAGATTGTTGATGGGCCTGAGATTGAAGACGAATATTACAATTTCGAGGCCTTGAATATTCCGGCTCACCATCCAGCACGGGCGATGCATGATACGTTTTATTTTGCCGATGGTTTAGTGCTGCGTACCCATACCTCCAATGTGCAAATCCGTTATATGGAAGACAACCCGCCGCCATTGCGGATGGTGTCTTTGGGGCGCGTGTACCGGTGTGATTCTGATGTCACCCACACGCCAATGTTCCATCAGGCGGAATTACTCGTCATCAACGAAACCGCTAATTTTGCTGAGCTCAAAGGCTTGATTGTGGACTTCATGCAGTTTTTCTTCGAGCAAGATTTGCAAATGCGCTTTCGTCCGTCGTATTTTCCATTCACGGAGCCTTCTGCAGAGGCTGACATCCAATGTGTGATTTGCCAGGCGGAGGATCCTAATTGTCGTGTGTGCGGCGGTAGTGGTTGGTTAGAGATCTTAGGTTGCGGCATGGTCCATCCTAATGTGTTGAAAGCCGTTGGTGTGGACAGTGAAAAATACCGCGGTTACGCTTTTGGTCTTGGGCTTGATAGGCTTGCGATGTTGCGTTATGGCATTAATGATTTGCGTTTATTCTTCGAAAGCGATGTGCGCTTCTTGAAACAATTTTAAGGAACCAGCGATGAAACTCAGTGAATTATGGTTACGTGAATGGGCTAATCCAGCCATCGACAGTGACACTCTGGTTGCGCGGTTAACCATGGCCGGTCTTGAAGTGGATAGCGTTGACACGGTTGCCCAACACTTCAATGGCATCGTGGTGGGTGAGGTAGTAGAGGTTAGCCAACATCCTGATGCGGATAAATTACGGGTATGTAAAGTCAATGTGGGTGAGGCCGAGCCTTTAAGTATTGTGTGTGGTGCTGCCAATGTGGCTAAAGGCATGCGGGTGCCAGTGGCGACGGTGGGGGCTGTTATCGGTGATGATTTCAAGATCAAAAAAGCCAAGCTCCGTGGCGTAGAATCCTTCGGTATGATTTGTTCCACCAGCGAATTGGGTTTAACCGAAACTTCTGATGGTATTATGGGCTTACCCCAAGATGCGCCTATCGGCGAAGATATTCGAACTTATTTGCAATTAGACGACAGCAGTATCGATGTCGACTTAACCCCGAACCGTGGTGATTGTTTAAGTGTGCAAGGGGTGGCGCGAGATGTGGCGGTGATGAATCGTTGTGATTTCACACCCTTGGCTATCGCGTCGGTTAAAGCGACGCACGATGATACTTTTCCCGTTAACATCATTGCCAAAGAAGACTGTCCTCATTATGTGGGTCGTGTTATCAAGAATATTGATATTCATCGACCTAGTCCCTTATGGTTGACAGAACGCTTGCGCCGTAGTGGTTTACGCAGCATTGACCCGGTAGTGGATGTGACTAACTACGTCTTGTTGGAATTGGGCCAACCCATGCATGCCTTTGATTTGGATACTCTGAAAGACGGCATCACTGTGCGTAAAGCTCGGGAAGGGGAAAGTTTAGTCTTACTCGACGGTGAAAACATTACCTTGACCGATGACGTGTTAGTGATTGCCGATGACGATGGTCCACTGGCGATGGCGGGCATCATGGGTGGTGAGAATAGCGGCGTTACCAGCAATAGCAAGAATATATTCTTGGAGAGTGCTTTTTTTGCGCCGCAGTTATTAGCGGGCAAAGCCCGCCGTTTTGGTTTGCATACCGATTCGTCTCATCGTTTTGAGCGCGGTGTGGATCCGGCCTTGCAGGTACAAGCCATTGAGCGTGCGACAGCATTATTGCTCGATATCGTTGGTGGTGAAGCGGGGCCGATTATTGAGGTCCGTGAACCTAGTCTTTATCCTGCCCGCAACATTATTGAACTGCGCCGTGAGCGTTTGCAAGCGGTATTGGGCATAACAATACCTGACGCGGATGTCTTGGATATTTTGCAGCGTTGTCAATTTGAGCCGACTGAGACCAAGGATGGCTGGCAAGTGACAGCGCCGAGTTTCCGTTTTGATATTGAGCGCGAAGAAGATTTAATTGAAGAAGTCATTCGTATTTATGGCTATGATAATGTACCGGCAGCAACAGTCTTCGACGAATTAACGGCGAAACATACCAGTGAACGCCAGTTGCCCCTCGACAGGTTTAAGCAATGTTTGAATGACAGGGATTACAGTGAGGTGATCACTTATAGCTTTGTTGATCACAAGCTACAACAGCGTATGACACCGGGAGACAAGCCTGTCCACTTGTTGAATCCGATTTCTGCGGATATGTCAGTGATGCGTACCAGTCTTTGGCCGGGGCTTCTACAAGCGGCGGTTTATAATCTTAATCGTCAACAAAGCCGTTTGCGCTTTTTTGAATCAGGTTTATGTTTCAGCCAGCCGGCAGAAGATATCGAACAAGAGCAACGACTCGCTGGCATTGCAGTTGGCACCATGGCAGAGAAGCAATGGGGCGTGGGCCAGCGAGCGCTGGATTTTTATGACGTCAAAGGCGATGTGGAGGCGCTGTTCAGTCTCGGTCATGAGTCAGCGACGGTGGAATTCAGCGCTGGTGAGCATCCAGCCCTGCATCCAGGCCAAACCGCGAAAATTTTCCGTGATAACAAAGAGATAGGCTTGATTGGCCGTTTACACCCACAAATCGCCCAACAGTGGGGTATAAATGGGGCAGTTTTCTTATTTGAGCTGTCTTTTCAAGGACTTCGGCATGCAGAATTGCCAAACTTTGCTACACTTTCAAAGTATCCGGCAATTAGCCGAGATATTGCGGTTGTGGTGGATGAGTCTACCCATGCCGCAGCTGTTATGGAAAACATCAATAATAGTGCAGGTGAATTACTAACCAACCTTCAACTATTTGACGTTTATCAAGGAGAAGGAATTGACCCTGGCCACAAAAGTTTAGCTTTAGGCTTGACTTGGCAGGCAGATTCAAGGACTTTGGTAGATGATGAAGTTAACCAATTGATGGAGAAGGTTATTAACTCACTCAAAAACAATTTTGGAGCAGTACTGAGGGATTAAGACATGGCATTAACGAAAGCAGATATCAGTGAACGATTAGCGGCGAAGATAGGCCTTAATAAGCGCGAGGCGAAAGAAGTCGTCGAATGTTTTTTTCATGAAATTATCAAAGGCTTAGTCACGGAAGGTGAAGTAAAACTTTCCGGTTTTGGTAATTTTTCGACCCGCGACAAAAAAGCACGACCCGGCCGCAACCCAAAAACCGGCGAAGCAGTAGAAATTAGTGCGCGACGTGTGGTAACGTTCCATGCAGGGCAAAAACTCAAGACACATGTTGAGCAATATGCAGGAACGAACGATCAAGAAGACAGCTGATTTAGGGCCGATACCGGAGAAACGCTATTTCACGATAGGTGAGGCTAGCGTTCTTTGTGACGTCAAAGCCCATGTGCTGCGCTATTGGGAGCAGGAATTCCCTCAGCTCGAACCCTGCAAACGCCGCGGTAACCGCCGTTATTATCAGCATAAAGACGTTGAATTAGCCCGTCGCATCCGTTGGTTGCTCTACGAGCAGGGTTACACCATCAGTGGTGCCCGTGCCATTCTCAACAAAGAAAATTCCCAGCCCGAACCCCCAGCTAGTCAGAAAGCACAAGTATCTTCGCCAGCAAATACTCAGATTATCAATGAGTTAGAAGAAGTTCTTCAGATCTTAGATTAATTGGGGGTTACTTTAGTTTGCTGGAGACTGATGACACCAATGTTGTCAAATCAAAATTAACTGAGCTTAATAAGCTGCATGCAAAATTAAACGAAGCAACGACAGCAGGTGAATTTTTGCTCAAACTCAAGCTCTTTGAGCTTCAGGAAGTTATTAACTCACTCCAGGATAGTGAAGACACGGCTCATCAGTTTATACAAGGTATTGCTGAGATCAAACAAATCATAGAAGAGGAAAATACCGACCCAAATTCCAACTACACAACGACAAAGCTCATAGATATAGCACAGCATACCCTTGATTATGTGCATGATATTCAATGTATTCGTGACATGAAAGCCACAGATGAGGTTAAAAATAAACATTACGTTGCCGTGTCAAAAAACTTCCGCATGGATATGGCCACTGACAAACGTTTAAGGGGAGCAACCGTGATGTTAGTTTCTGGTGCGGCGACGTATATTGGTGGTGTGTGTATCACCCTAGGATTGACGATTGCGCTGGGACCGCTGGGATTTGCGTTAGGTGCTGCAGGTACAGTGGCGGCTGTTTTTGCTGCCAGTGGTGCAGGATTTTTGGCGGGTAAGCAAAGCGCGTCAGAAGCTGAGCAAAAAATACAAGACCATGCCAAAGATGCTGGCGAGGAGGCAAAAAAGGGCTTTAAATCCGGCCCACCAGGCGCTAGCTAAGCTGACTCTCTTGATGGCTGGGTAAAAATCACCCAAATCCGTGCTATTTCTGTAATAAATTCGCTTAAATCCCACAAAATCACCACACCATAATAGTTTGTTAAGAATCAAAGTGTTAGTATACGCACAATACTTATCCAGAATAGGTTCCTAATATGCCAGGTCAAGCTAAATCCATCAAACACCAACCTCGCTATCGCGGTGAGAGAGCGCCTGCGGATCTCGAGTTTGACGCAGCTAATGGTAAGGTAGATTATTCAGCATTTTATCGTTTCCTAGGTATCAATATTGGCATTACCGAAAAGAAGGGCGTGAGAAGTTCCCAAGAAGACCGTGTCACTGTAAACCGTATCGAGTTCTGGGGGTTGCTTAGTTCACAAGAGCAAACTGCTGCATTCAAGGCAGCCTGCGCCTTACTACAAACACAGATCAATACCCAACAAGAACCTGAGTACCAAGCATGGCTTGCAGATGCACGGCGGAAGGCACGGGCAAAGCAAAAAGTAACAAAGCATTCTGAATCCGGCGCAACCGCCGTTTTCGCTGTTACTGGCAAGAATGGCGTTCTCGCCAGTAATCTAGGTGATGCAGAGGGATTGCGCGTTGTTGCTGATGCTGAAACACCGGTTTCGTTGACACCTGAGCTGCATGATTGCCACAGTGCGGCTGAAAATCAGCGGATACGGACTCTAATCAATAGCGAAGCACCAGAAGTCCAAAATCAGTCATACGAGGGCACAGTTACTGAAACTGATGCTCTTGGGATAGAAAGAGAAAGAAAAATTACAATATCTCGCGGTATTAATAAAATGCCGGAGGGGAAACGACTTGCAACAGGCTCGACACGAGCTCGCGGTGCTCTTGAACCGACAGCTGGTTTCGGTGATAGTGGTTATGGTAATCTAGTGCTTCGAGAGCCAGCGACTAATCACTACAATCATTTAGCTAGCGAACAGCGAACTTTTGATATCTATGCTTGTGATGGTTTGCGAGAAGGCTTTGCTGAGCCAATTTTGAAGCAATGGTATAGAGATCGCCATGGGTATGTTCCTGATGATGGTGTGCCACATGATTATAGAGAGTCAATTCTTGACGACCCAACTCAAAGTACAAGGCTAACTAGCGCAACAAACAAAGCTATACAAAAATTTATTAATGACCTCCTTAAGCATAATGCTGATATCACTACACAAGATCTGAGCGAGGTCTTAGCACAAGAGGCCATTGAGCGCGGCTCATGCGATAATGTGTCGGTTCAAGTCGTTGAGATTACGCCTCAGGAGATAGATCCAGAGGTAGGTATTCTCACGGCTGTTTATGATGGCCATAGCGGTGAGAAAACTTCCCAGCACTTGGCAGACCATTTCAATACTGTTTTGCAAGCGCAAGTGTTAAAGAAAGTGTTGAGCAAAGAGAGTGAGCTCAGTGAAAGACTGAATGCGTTAAAAAGCCAGCTTGACGAGCTTTTACAGCGAGCAGAGGTCGGTGAAGGCTATTATGCCCAGCTTCGAGTTGTGAATGAAGAGGTTATTGCCCGCTGTGCAATTCACAAGGCTGAGAATAAAAAAGAAGCATTGCGAAATTCAACAGCGGCTAGGTTTGCGCTGCAAAACGCTGACTCAAATCAATTATTTCAATCACTGCTTGCACAAAGTGTGGCGCTTCGTGATGAGTTAAATCGACTTAATAATGATTATAATTTAAATTTGGACAATACAAATAATGATTTTAGCACCGAAGCTTGTTTCGATACACTTACTAAACTGTTTACTGTTGATGAGCAAACTATCCTAAAAAACCTTCGCCAAATCCACCAGGTTTTTCACCCTGAGTCTGTGGGCTCGGATGGTGGACGAGATGATCAGCAGCGTGACTCAGACAGTGAGAGTGAAAGTGAAGGAGACGAAAGTCGGCAACCATTAGTCGCTAAACCGTCTACTCTCTTTGAACAAAGTCTCAATGAGTTCCGTGAAGTTGTTTTACAAAATCTCGATGATCCTGATGGCGGATACACAACCTCGCAGCTTGTCCAAATTGCTGCTGCGGGTGTTACCTACGCAAAAGCGATAAAACGTATTCACGATGATGCTGATATGCAACCACGAGAGAAACAAGCCCTGTATATCGAGGCATCCAAACAATTCCGCCACCAAGCGTTGATGCCGAAATCAACACGCCAAAAAGTAAAAGGCGTCGCTGCTGGTGGGGTATGTGGCTTGCTCACCGGTGCCGTGGCCGGTTGTATTGCGTCAGGCGGGGGCTATTTAGGCTTTCATGTTATTGCTGCTACCACGATTGCTGCAGCCCTAGGTCCTATTGGCTGGGCCGTGGTTGGTGGTATCGTGGCTGTTGCTCTCGTGGGTGCTGGCATAGGGGCTGGTGTTGGCTTCTGGGCAGGCTCCCGCAAATCTGCATCCGAGCGAGCGATGGATAGTGAAATTAACAAGACTGCTAAAGCAGCCAAGTCATATGCTCTGTCTTCACCCAGTGCTCGAGCTGGCTAAGTCATTGATTTAGGTCTTTAGAGCAGGTTTCTCTGCAGATTTACCAAAACTTTACAGTAAATAACTACAAAAACCCGTATTTTACAGTGATTAGGGTGATTTTTATAAGATTACCTTAACTTTCGCGGCCTATGCTTTAGGCAGTAATTAAGTAATCAGCCCGTGAGGCTGGGGAAAGAGTTAGTGTATACGTTTCTGCGATATTTTGATTTAACAGAAGGACTACCCACAGAGCAGTTCGAGATTAAAGATCTTGCTGCTCGAAGGCTTATTGACTATAGCGTCAGTGACACCGATGTTGGCGCAACAGAGCTAAAAGGGCGGCGACCTTATCAAGAAGATAGCATTGCTTTCGGTGCTGTTGATGGTTTTCATTTACTGTCTGACGATGAAAAAACGGCATTTCTAAAAGAGCTCTATCGGCGGTTGCAACAAAATCATGGTCAGCAGCGGGAGATAGGCTCTACTGCTGTCACTGCTGTTATTAATAGACAAGACGGTAAATTCTCTATTACAACTGCCCATGCGGGTGATAGTGAAGCCTTCGTCTATAGAAGAAGTGAGACTCCCTCAAGACTTGAGCCATTGATTGAAGTCTTGCATAACCCATCGAGCCCCAGTGAGAAACAACGAATCGAAGGTGCTGGAGGTGTTGTCGATGGTAAGCGTCTAGGCGGGCGCTTTGGCCTTGCTGTTTCTCGAGGGCTTGGCGATACAGCTCATGAAGCCTATCATTTATCTCATGATCCAGATATTGGCACTCATAATTTAGACTCGCCAGATGAAGGCGAACGCATCTTTGTTATCGCAGCTTGTGATGGCTTGCGAGAGGGATTCAATAAGGCAGCGAAGAGAGTAAACAAAGATTTAGAGGGAGATGCACTAACAACGAAGGTCAATAATGATATTAATGCATTTATTCAAGAAAATCTCCAAGCAAATTCTGACATCACCTGTGAGGAGCTCAGCCAAGCCCTTGCAGAAGAAGCCATTAGACGTGGCTCAAGAGACAATGTCTCTGTCGTCGTCCGCGAAGTCAAAGCTGATATGCCTGATGGCGCTTATGCAGTCAATGTTTTTGATGGGCATGGTGAAGAAGAGCTTGGCCATGTAGTATCACAAGCATTGGGTAATAATTTCATGGCTGATTTTCAGGGGTTGTATAATGAGTTATACCTTAATCCAGAGGAAGAACGTTTTTCAAGTTATCTAGCTGACGATGATTTTTCTGCGGCGATGAATGATGCTACCACTAGTTATGCGCAGTACCGTGTCTTGGCTGACCTTGCTAAGGGGGCTGCAACAACGGGTTTGGGTCAAGGCGACAATAATAAATTTGTACACTTGAAGCCAGCGTTTATTTTCTCTGAAATGATTAAACGGCAAAACCTATCAAATCCTGAGATACTGCAAGAATTATTTGCCGAAGAATTGCGTTCAGGCAAAGTCTTCTCTGAGACTGATTTTAAAGCTGAGTATGACAACGGAATGGAGCCTGCAAATCTGGCTGCTTATCTTAAAAGCAATGAGTTTGCCAACGTTGCAGCTTCACAAGATCGGGATCAGTCAGTAGAAGAGTATAGTTTTGATATCAATGAAGAGGCAGCAGCAGATAAGCCTGAGGGAAGGTATAATACGCTAGCAAGTCTTGCTAGAGACGCTGCTGCAAAAGGGTTAGGTAGAGCTGGTAATAAACATACATACACTCATCTAAGCCCTGAGCACATCTTTGCTGAGATGATTAAAGCAAAAGAGTTTGAGAATCAAGATCTATTGAACGATATTTTCGCCCTAGAGAAGGCTCTATTGCAAAGTGATCTTGCCGGTCATGAGTATTCAGATCTGAGACAGAAGGTGAAAAACTTAAAGCGCAAAGTATTTGACAACCTTGATGCAGAGGACTCTTACTCTGTAACACAACTCCGCCACACTGTCCAAAGTACGACAGAGTTTGTCAATGAAGTTGCACGTTTACACAAGCAGTATCAACCAGCTCAACAAAGTAGTAGGACAGAAGATCAACAGCGGGACTTAACCACAGAGCTTGGTGAAGCTGCTGATAAGTATTACGCAAAAGCTGTCCCTGCAATGCCTAAGAAGTGGGCGGTAGGTGAAACAGTAATGGCAGTCATTGGTGCTGTAGTAGGTGCAGTAATTGGAACTGTAGCTGGATTATTTTTAGCGCCTATTGCGGCTGCAGTTGCAAGTGGACCTACAGCAGGCTGGGGCGCTGCTCCTGCAGGTATATTGACGCTTGCTGGGTGTATTGCGTTAGGCTTTAATCTTGGACTTGGTGCAGGTGTTAAGGGTACAAGAGAAGTTTACGCTCGTTTCTTCAAATCCCCACCCAAACAAGATCTCGACCAAGCGGTTGAAGATATTGTCAAGGAAGTAAAGAAGCCCCCAGGTCCATCTCCCGTTTAATCGTACTTCTTACCGCCACAACACCTTTAACGTATCAAAACTGCTTAAACCAATAACAACTAGCGTGCCAATAATCCAGATAATACTATCACGCCAATAATGTTGGGGCAGGGTGTTAGTATCTTTGGTTCCTAATACCCGATTCACTTGTCGTACTTGCAACGGTGTTAATAACACTAACCACAGTATACCCGCGATAACTAACAGACCTGTGTAATGAACGAAACTATCTACACCCGTGTTTAAACTTACACTGGCAGCAAACAAGACGATAAGGCTACCTAACACGGCAATAAACTCAGCGCCACTAAATTGCCGTTGGGCTTGGCGTATCACGGCCACATCAAGGCTACTGTCCGCACGCAGTTTCCACAATAGGGTTAAGACCACGTGACCGATGAAAACGGCACTGGCAAATAGATAAAGGGTTTTGCTGAATAAATGCGTCATAGCATGGCCAAAATTTACTCGTCAATAAGGTAAGGCAGATAGTACCATTTCTTTAGCGGATCGGGTATCATAGCCAGCCATTTCGGGGCGTAGCGCAGCCTGGTAGCGCACATGCATGGGGTGCATGTGGTCGCTGGTTCGAATCCAGTCGCCCCGACCATTCTTTCGGCACAGCACAATAAGGAGTTCCTATGGCATACCAACATATCACAGTGCCTACTGCAGGCGAAAAAATCACCGTTAATGACGATTTCTCTTTGAATGTCCCTGACAACCCCGTTATTCCCTTTATCGAAGGGGATGGCATTGGGGTTGATGTCACACCTGCCATGCGCAAAGTGGTGGATGCGGCTGTTGAACGGGCATCAGAAGGTAACCGCAAAATTACCTGGATGGAAATTTATGCCGGCGAGAAGGCCAACAACCTCTACGGTGGTGATGTGTGGCTGCCTGATGAAACACTACAGGCGGTCAAAGACTTCGCGGTTGCCATTAAAGGCCCGTTGACGACACCCGTCGGTGGCGGCATTCGTTCCTTAAATGTGAGTCTGCGCCAACAGTTAGATCTCTATGTGTGTTTGCGTCCTGTGCGTTATTATCAAGGCACACCAAGCCCCCTTAAGGAACCCGAAAAAACCGACATGGTGATTTTCCGAGAAAACTCTGAAGATATCTACGCCGGTATTGAATGGCAAGCCGATACGCCTGACGCCAAAAAAGTCATTGACTTTTTGCGCAATGACATGGGTGTCAGCAAAATCCGCTTCCCAGAACATTGCGGTATCGGTGTGAAACCAGTGTCCGAAGCCGGCACAGAGCGTTTAGTCACTCGTGCAATTCAATATGCTATCGATAATGACCGTGATTCTGTCACCTTGGTGCACAAAGGTAACATCATGAAGTTTACCGAAGGGGCCTTCAAAGACTGGGGCTATGCCACCGCCCAACAAGGTTTTGGTGCAACGCCATTAGATGGCGGCCCTTGGCAAGTGCTGAAGAATCCTAACAATGGCAAAGACATTATCATCAAAGACGTTATTGCTGATGCCTTTTTGCAGCAAATTTTACTGCGCCCAGCTGAATACGATGTGATTGCGACACTGAATCTAAACGGTGACTATATTTCGGATGCCCTAGCAGCCCAAGTTGGTGGTATTGGTATCGCGCCAGGCGCAAATATTGGTGACGGTGTAGCGTTATTTGAAGCAACCCATGGTACCGCACCGAAGTATGCAGGCCAGGACAAAGTCAATCCAGGATCGTTAATATTATCTGCAGAGATGATGTTACGGCATCTGGGGTGGACTGATGCTGCAGATTTGGTGGTTAAAGGCATGGAAGGTGCCATTGCCGCTAAAACCGTTACTTATGATTTTGAACGGTTAATGCCGGGTGCAACATTACTCAGTTGTTCGCAGTTTGCTGAAGCAATTGTAGGGGCAATGAATTAGTTACAACAATTGTCAGACATAAGCAGCTTCTGGCTTAGTTGGGAGCTGCTTGCTGTATCTCTATACGCCTGCGCGGCCAAGCCGCTTACCTGAGGCGGACGTTGCTGGTCTCACGTCATTATTAAGCTTTCCTTAGAAGGTCAAATTTGTCACATTCTTGTCGTATTTTTGTTCGCGCATTGTTTTATTAATTTTCAACACACGGATTTTTTTTGAAAAGATATAAAATTTCAGGAATTTTTGTCGTTTATCAACTAAGGTTATTGGTATGAGAGGGCGAAAAGATTTAACCGTACAAGAACAAGAAACGGTTGCTGAAGTAGAAGCAGAACAAAAGCAACCAAAGCAGTACAGGGTGGTACTACTGAATGATGATTATACACCTATGGATTTTGTGGTTGAAATCTTACAGCGTTTTTTTGCTAAGACGCGAGCGGATGCAACACAAATAATGGTTCAAGTTCATATGCGTGGAAAAGGAGTTTGCGGCGTGTTTACCAGGGAGATAGCTGAGATGAAAGTAGAGCAGGTTAACGAATATTCTAGACGGTACCAACATCCATTGTTGTGCCAGATGGAACCCGAATTGTAACCGAGGAGGGTACTAAGATGTTAAGCAAAGAGCTCGAATTTACGTTAAATCTCGCCTTCAAAGAAGCCCGAGAAAAACGCCATGAATATATGACCGTTGAACACTTACTCCTCGCACTCTTGGACAATGCTTCTGCTACCAATGTGTTACGGGCAGCAGGTTCAGATATCGAAAACCTCCGTGAATTATTGACTGATTTTATCGATGAAACCACGCCTCGCATTCCTGAAGAAGAAACTGATCGTGAAACCCAACCCACCTTGGGCTTTCAACGGGTGTTGCAACGGGCGGTATTTCAAGTGCAATCTGCAGGTCGTGCAGAAGTTTCAGGTGCTAATGTCTTGGCGGCAATTTTTAGTGAGCAGGATAGTCAAGCAATTTATTTCTTAAAACAAGAAAGCGTCAGCCGCCTTGACGTGGTTAATTATATTTCTCATGGTATCTCTAAGATCCAGAGTGAACCACAAGAGCAATACGAGCAACCACCTACACTCGAAGATGAAGAGCTGGGTGGTGATGGAACCCAAACAGCACTTGAAGCCTATGCGACTAATCTCAACATCAAGGCTATTACTGGTAGTATCGATCCCCTCATCGGTCGCCATGAAGAAGTTGAGCGTGTCATTCAAATTATTTGTCGACGCCGCAAAAACAATCCACTGCTGGTGGGTGAAGCGGGTGTGGGCAAAACCGCTATTGCAGAAGGTTTGGCAAAACGTATCGTCGAAGGTGAAGTGCCAGATGCTATTGCTGATCATGTTGTCTATTCACTGGATCTCGGCAACTTGCTCGCAGGGACAAAGTACCGCGGTGATTTCGAAAAACGCCTAAAAGCCTTGCTGCATGAACTTAAAGAAGAACCCGCGGCGATATTATTCATCGATGAAATCCACGTGATTATCGGTGCAGGTGCTGCGTCTGGTGGTGTGTTAGATGCTTCTAACCTTATCAAACCCATACTCGCCAGTGGTGGATTACGCTGCATGGGCTCCACAACCTTCCAAGAGTATCGTGGTATCTTCGAAAAAGACCGAGCCCTTGCTCGACGCTTCCAAAAAGTAGATGTTAAAGAGCCTTCGGTAGAGGATACCTATAAGATCTTACGTGGCTTGAAAGATCGCTTTGAGTCCCATCACAAAGTAAAATACTCCCTTGCTGCACTCAAAGCAGCAGCGGAATTATCTGATCGCTATATTAATGATAGATTCTTACCCGACAAAGCCATCGACATCGTCGATGAAGCGGGTGCATATCAAATACTACAACCCGCCAATAAGCGCAAAAAAGTCATCGGCGTGCCAGAAGTCGAAGAAATGGTCGCCAAAATTGCCCGTATCCCAGCAGCGACAGTGTCTAAATCGGACAAAGAAGTCTTGCGCCACTTAGTGCGTGATTTGAAAATGATGGTTTACGGTCAAGATGAAGCTATCGATGCCTTAGGGGCTGCGATTAAACTCTCGCGCGCAGGCTTGCGTGAACCCGAAAAACCTGTGGGGTGTTTCTTATTTGCAGGACCTACCGGGGTGGGTAAAACCGAAGTTGCCCGACAATTGTCACAAATCATGGGCATTGAGTTATTGCGATTTGATATGTCTGAATATATGGAAAAACACACGGTCTCCCGCTTGATCGGTGCGCCTCCCGGTTATGTCGGTTATGACCAAGGTGGTTTGCTAACCGAAGCGGTTACCAAAACCCCACACTGTGTGTTGCTATTGGATGAAATCGAAAAAGCCCACGGTGATGTGTATAACCTCTTGTTACAAGTCATGGACCATGGCACATTAACGGATAACAATGGTCGTAGTGCTGATTTTCGACATGTTATTTTGGTGATGACCACGAATGCTGGGGCTGAATTGATGGCCCGTTCATCCATAGGCTTCACCCAACAAGATCACTCCAGCGATGGTAAAGAAGAACTTAACCGTGTCTTCACACCAGAGTTTCGTAATCGCTTGGATGGTGTTATTCAGTTTAAAGCGCTGGATACGGATATCATCAAGAATGTTGTGGACAAATTCCTGGTTGAACTTGAGGTTCAACTGGATCAGAAGGGCGTCAAAATTGATGTCAGCAAAAAAGTCCGCGCTTGGTTGGCTGAGAATGGCTACGATCCCCAAATGGGTGCCCGTCCTATGGCCCGCTTAATTCAAGAAAAGCTCAAAAAACCCCTGGCCGAAGAATTACTCTTCGGACAATTGGCTGATGGTGGCATGATCCGAATTGATATGGATGGCGATGAAGTTAGCTTTGAGCTTGAAGAAACTGTGACCTAGTTTTTATGTCTCCTCCCTGCGCTACTAGGTAGCTTCGGGAGGTTTTCTTATAGCAGTCTCCGAGGATAATTTAAGATTGGGGCAGATACGAGTTACGGTTTTAACTCTTATGTCTGAATACAATGCGGCCTTTGGTGAGGTCATAGGGGGTTAATTCTACGGTGACCTTGTCGCCGGTCAATATTCGAATGTAATTCTTACGCATTTTGCCGGATATATGGGCCGTGACTTTATGGCCATTCTCTAATTCGACGCGAAACATTGTATTCGGCAGGGTATCGATAACCGTGCCTTCCATTTCAATATGATCTTCTTTTGCCATGTTTACCTCGTGTGTATGAAGCGGCTAACTATGCACTAAATTATGGCACATCTCAAGCATCTTCGAGGGCATCTAAGTATTTTTCTGCATCAAGGGCTGCCATACAACCCGCCCCAGCAGAGGTCACGGCTTGGCGATAGACATGGTCCGCTACATCGCCTGCGGCAAACACCCCAGGGACACTGGTAGAGGTGGCATTCCCTTCCGTGCCATCCTTGATAATAATATAACCATCTTTCATGGTCAGCTGGTCAATGAAAATGTCGGTATTGGGCTTATGGCCAATGGCGATAAAGACGCCGGATAAGTCCAGCTCTTGAGAGGCGTCGGTTTTGACATTCTTGATGCGCATGCCTGTCACACCTTGTTCATCCCCGAGGACTTCGTCTAAGACACTGTCCCAGGCTACTGTGATATTGCCTTCATCGACTTTTTTCATGAGTTTATCGATGAGGATCTTCTCGGCCCGTAATTTGTCCCGGCGGTGTACCAAGGTTACTTCAGAGGCGATATTAGAGAGGTAGAGGGCTTCTTCAACAGCAGTATTACCACCACCGATGACGGCGACCTTTTGCCCACGATAAAAGAACCCGTCACAGGTGGCGCAGGCGGACACGCCTTTGCCTTTAAAGGCGTCTTCAGAGGGCAGGCCTAAGTATTTTGCCGAAGCCCCTGTGGCAATGATTAAGGCATCACAGGTGTATTGACCTGAATCCCCGGTTAATTGAAATGGGTGCTGTTTAAGATTCACCTCGTTAATGTGATCAAAGACCACTTCGGTGTCAAAACGTTCGGCGTGGCGTAACATCCTGTCCATCAAGTCAGGACCTTGCAGACCTTCCACATCTCCAGGCCAATTATCCACGTCAGTAGTGGTAGTCAATTGACCACCCTGTTGGATCCCAGTGACAATCATGGGTTTTAAGTTGGCGCGGGCAGCGTAAATGGCGGCCGTGTAACCGGCAGGGCCAGAACCTAGAATAATTAATCGGCGGTGTGTTGCGTCAGTCATGTTATGATTAACCTGTTACCTTTATAAAGTAATAAAAAAAAGCTATAGTACATGTTTTCAGGGGCAAAAGGAAACACTGTGGCTCGCCAAGCAAAAGCAAAATCAGACGCTAATTATAATTTCTTTGATAATATTCCCTACCGATTGAAAGAAGGGGCATTGATCCTAGGTTTTGCGGTCGCCATATTTTTGTTGTTGGCGTTAGCGACTTACCATCAAAGCGACCCTGGCTGGTCAGTGTCTGGCAGTGGTAGTGAGGTTGCTAATGCGGGGGGGCGCGTTGGGGCGTGGTTCTCTGATTTCTTTTTGTACATATTTGGCTATATGGCCTATATTTTTCCGGTTATGTTTGCCTACAGTGCCTGGACTTTGTTTAGTGAAAAAACCGCCGCTGGGGAGACTAACTTCCAATTATTTGCGATACGTTGTATCGGTTTTGTTTTGACATTTATTGCGGCCACTGGTTTAGCCAGCTTGCATCTGCCCAATGTGCATTACCATTTACCCTTCACCGCCGGCGGTTTGCTTGGTACCCTGGTGGGTAATCTCTTCGGCCAAGTTTTAAATCTTACCGGTAGCACATTAATCTTGACCGCTTTGTTACTGTGCGGAACAACCTTATTCTCCGGGGTATCATGGTTCAAAGTAGGGCGCTTAGCCTTCGTTGGCTTCATGGAAGTTTGTTATGTCCTCAAAAACAAAACCCTGGACTTATTCATCCAAGCAAAGCAACGTCTGCAAGAGCGGCCCAAGCGGTTACCGAAACCTAACATTGTCCAACCAGTAGAGACAGCGGCTAAACCCCGCACCAAACCCAAAAAAGCCAAACAGCCTAAATCCCAAGCCGTGGTTACTACCCTTGAACCTGCCGTACCGGCACCGGATTCTGCCAAACAATTCAAGGCCCCCAAAGATAGCCGCTTGCCACCTGTCTCACTGTTAGAAGAAAACGACAGATCCACCAGCAAAGGTTTTTCTAAAGGCGCACTGGAAGCGTTATCCCGGGAAGTGGAGCAGCATTTAGCTGACTTTGGCGTGGAAGCGCAAGTGGTGGCTGTGCACCCAGGACCTGTGATCACCCGCTTTGAATTAGTCCCCGCGCCCGGCGTCAAGGTCAGCAAAATCAGCGGTCTTGCTAAAGACTTGGCCCGTGCCTTATCCACGACCAGTGTCCGTATTGTTGAAGTTATTCCCGGCAAAGCGGTGGTGGGACTTGAAGTACCGAATGAATCGCGGGAGATCGTGCGATTGCGAGAAATTTTTGAATCTTCTCAATACCAACAAGCCAATTCACCGTTGAGTTTAGCCCTAGGTAAAGACATCGCGGGCCATCCAGTGATTGTGGATCTCTCTAAGATGCCGCACTTGCTGGTGGCAGGTACCACCGGTTCAGGTAAATCCGTGGGTTTGAATGCTATGCTCTTGAGTATTCTCTACAAAGCATCACCACAACAAGTGCGTTTGATCATGGTGGATCCAAAGATGCTTGAGCTCGCAATTTACGAAGGCATTCCCCATTTATTAGCGCCAGTTGTAACAGACATGAAAGAAGCAGCCAATGCACTGCGTTGGTGCGTGGCAGAGATGGAGCGCCGTTATCGTTTGATGGCATCGTTAGGCGTGCGTAATCTAGCGGGCTATAACAAAAAGGTCCAAGATGCCATTAATCAAGGTAAACCAATACCAGATCCATTCCAGGCAAAAGATATCGATAACCCGCTGACTTTGGAGCCATTGCCGTTTATTGTCGTGTTAATCGATGAGTTCGCTGACATGATGATGGTAGTAGGCAAAAAGGTCGAGCAATTGATTGCCCGCATCGCGCAAAAAGCCCGAGCTGCCGGTATTCATTTATTGTTAGCAACCCAGCGGCCTTCGGTGGATGTTATCACTGGGCTCATCAAAGCCAATATTCCTACTCGGATAGCTTTCCAAGTGTCGTCTAAGATTGACTCGCGCACTATCATCGACCAGCAAGGCGCAGAAAACCTCTTAGGCCATGGTGATATGTTGTATTTACCGCCGGGTACGGGTATTCCGGTGCGAGTTCATGGTGCGTTTGTGGCGGATCAGGAAGTCCATAATGTGGTGAATGAACTGAAGAAACAAGGCGAGCCTGTTTATATCGAGGAAATTACCCAAGAATCTAGTGCTGCCACTGAGGGCTTGGTAATTCCGGGTGAAGAAAGTGACGACGGCGAGAATGATGCTTTATATGACTTAGCCGTTGAGTTTGTCACTCAATCCCGCAAAGCCTCAACTTCATCATTACAGCGACGCTTTAAGATTGGGTATAACCGTGCTGCTCGTATTATCGACGAAATGGAATCTGCCGGTGTTGTCAGTCCGATGGAAGCCAATGGTAGTCGTGAAGTATTGGCGCCACCACCACCCAAGGATTAATCATGTTGCGACGTTATTTTTGGTTACTGTTGTTGTTACCTCAGCTAGCATGGGCTGACCAGGCCAGTAGTGATGCGTTAACTAAACTGTTGGCGGATTTTAATGGTATGACGGCAAATTTCCAACAAGTCATCAGTGATCCCAATGGTGGCGCATTACAAAAAGCCTCCGGCAAAATGGCACTCGTGCGCCCGGGCAAATTTCGTTGGCAAACCCTTAAACCCAACAAGCAACTCATCGTCACCAATGATGAGCAGATGTGGATCTATGACGAAGATTTAGAACAAGCCACGGTTGAGAAATTACAATTGGGCAGCGGTACGCCGGCGACCTTATTGAGTGGCGATTTGACCCAGCTCGACAAAGACTTCACCATCACTCGCGTTAAATCTGACGACAAAGGCCAATGGTTTCAACTGACACCCAAGGCCGACGAGTCTGTTTTTCAATGGGTGAAACTGGGCTTTGTTAACGGTACCGTCAGCGGGATGGTGCTACTAGATAACATAGGCCAGCAAACCGATGTAGACTTCACCAACGTCAAATTAAATCCGACCATACCGAGCAAGCAATTTCAATTCACGCCACCGGCGGGAGTCGATGTTGTCGGCCAGACCACTGAGTAATGCCATGCAGTCCTCTTTATTCGACAATACTGATGCCACTTATCAACCGTTAGCAGCACGTATGCGCCCACGTAACTTGATGGAATATGTAGGTCAGCAACATTTGTTAGCCGAAGGTAAACCTCTGCGTAAAGCGCTTGATGAGGGACGATTGCATTCTATGATCCTCTGGGGACCGCCAGGTACCGGTAAAACAACCTTAGCGAATATGTTAGCCGAGCGCGCTAATGCCCAGATGGTAAAGATCTCTGCTGTATTAGCCGGGGTCAAAGATATTCGTGAAATTGTCGACAAAGCGAAAGAGCGCAGAGCAATGCATTCCCAAGCGACGATCTTATTCGTTGATGAGGTGCATCGTTTTAACAAATCCCAACAAGATGCATTTTTGCCCCATGTTGAGGATGGCACCATAACCTTGATTGGCGCAACGACCGAGAATCCCTCGTTTGAGCTCAATAATGCATTATTATCCCGGGCGCGGGTTTATGTCCTCAGATCCCTTACCAGTGATGACATCAAAACAATTCTCCAACAAGCCTTGGATGATGAAACCCGCGGCGTCGGCCAAGTGCCCGTGGATTTTGCCCCAGCACTATTATCTCAGCTTGCTGAATTTGTTGATGGCGATGGGCGCGCGGCGTTGAATTTGTTAGAAGTGATTATAGAGCTAGCGGATAATGGTAGCGAGACAATTACGGTCACTCAAGATCACCTCAAAGAAGCGCTCGGCAGTGGTTATCGACGCTTTGATAAATCTGGCGATCATTTTTACGATCAAATCTCCGCCTTGCACAAATCCGTCCGTGGTTCTGCCCCAGATGCGGCATTGTATTGGTATTGTCGGATGTTGGATGGCGGTTGTGATCCCCTTTATATCGCACGACGTGTGGTACGTATGGCAACAGAAGATATCGGCAATGCCGACCCCCGTGGATTAACCTTGGCGCTGAATGCCTGGGATGTGCAGGAACGATTGGGCAGCCCTGAAGGGGAGTTAGCTATTGCTCAAGCTATTGTCTATTTGGCCTGTGCTGCGAAGAGTAATGCTATCGAAGTAGCCTTTAATGCCGCCACTGCCTATGTGAAGTCTAGTAAGAGCCATCCGGTACCTATGCACCTGTGCAATGCTCCGACGCGTTTGCTGAAAGAATTAGGCCATGGCAAAGACTACCGTTATGCCCATAATGAACCCCATGCCTATGCAGCAGGGGAGCAGTATTTTCCGGATGCGATGCAACCACAGCAATTTTATCAGCCCACCTGTCGTGGGCTTGAAAAGAAAATTGCCGAGAAGCTCGCCTGGCTGCGGCAATTGGATGAAGAGGTGAGTGTATGATTGAACTGGGATTCATCGCCTTAGGGGGCGCCCTGGGAGCCGTATTACGATTTATCACGGTGATGGGGACCCATCAATTATTAGGCCGCAGCTTTCCCTATGGGACCCTGGTGGTCAATGTCGTAGGCTCCTTAATTGTTGGTATCGTCACCGTAATGCTGTTCGAGCGCTACAATGTATCGGGTAATTTTCGGGCCTTTTTGATCATCGGGGTGCTTGGCGCGTTTACGACCTTCTCGACCTTCTCCATCGAGACCTTAACCCTGTTCATGGATGGCAATGTCATCAAGAGCATGACCAATATCCTGGCCAATATACTGTGTTGTTTATTAGCGGTTTGGCTGGGAACAGCCATAGGCAAGCTGATTTGAACCTGCTAGAATCGGTTCATTCACGATTATGAGATAACCACTATGTTAGAGCCAAAAGACTTACGGGATAATTTAGCTGAGACAGCTAAGCGCTTGAAAGTGCGCGGGTTTGAGTTAGATACGACGGCCTTGCAACAGCTAGAAGAACAACGCAAAACCTTGCAGGTAGCAGTACAAGAGTTACAGCATCAACGTAATAGTCGCTCCAAGGCCATTGGGCAGGCTAAGGCAAAAGGGGAAGATATAGCGCCCTTATTAGCCGAAGTCTCTGAGCTCGGGGACAAGCTCAAAGCTGCCGAGGCACAATTGGATGAAGTCTTAGCCGAGTGGCAAACCATTGTGTTGACTATTCCTAATCTGCCCGATGAGTCTGTGCCTGAAGGTGCGACAGAAGACGATAACGTAGAAGTGCGTCGTTGGGGCACGCCGAAGGATTTTACCTTCACGCCCAAAGATCATGTCGAGCTGGGTGAGAGTCTTAAGCAAATGGATTTTGAGATGGCGTCTAAGCTCACAGGCGCGCGCTTTGTCGTTATGCACCGCCAACTTGCCCGTATGCATCGTGCCTTGATTCAATTCATGATGGATATTCATATTCAAGAACATGGCTATGAAGAAATTTACGTACCTTATATGGTGAATGCGGATAGTTTGCTAGGCACTAGTCAGCTACCGAAGTTTGAGAATGATCAATTTGCCATTAAAGGCGAGCATTCTTATTATTTGATTCCCACAGCAGAAGTGCCGGTTACCAATACCATGCGCGGTGAAATTGCTGATGCGGATAGTTTGCCGCGACAATATGTGGCCCATACGCCGTGCTTTAGAAGTGAAGCGGGCTCCTATGGGCGTGATACTCGGGGCATGATTAGACAACATCAATTCGAGAAAGTTGAATTGGTTTGGATAGTTGAACCCGGCAAGTCATTTGCAGCCCTTGAAAGCTTGGTTGGCCATGCGGAAGTTGTTCTGCAACGTCTAGAATTGCCGTACCGTACCGTGGTTTTGTGTGGTGGTGATTTAGGTTTTGGTTCAACGAAGACTTATGATCTTGAGGTGTGGTTCCCCGCTCAACAAAAATACCGCGAAATTTCATCTTGCAGCAATATGTTGTCTTTTCAAGCCCGGCGTATGCAAGCCCGTTGGCGTAATCCCGAGACCGGCAAGCCGGAATTAGTCCACACCCTAAATGGCTCTGGACTCGCCGTCGGCCGTACCTTAATAGCCATTATGGAGAACTATCAAGATGAACTCGGCCGCATCCATGTCCCAGGCGCTTTGCGTCCATACATGGATGGGGTGACGGTTATCGAGTAGTATTCAGCAATTCACGCTGAAAGCGGAGAATCGCTTCCCAAGTACTATCGCCAGCGCGGCTTCACTGCGCGTATGCCGACCAAAGGGGGAAAATCGCGATTTGGCCATATATTACGCTGCGCGCGAAGTCAATTCGCGCTTGCGCTCAAGAGGGAGAATAGCGATTCTCCCTCTTGAGTAACTCCCATCGCAGATGAAGTATGATATTTGGAAACCCCCATCATGATAAACTCAGCGGGAACCGCACAAGAGCTATAAAATATCTTGATTCCCAATTTCCAATTCGCAATTCGCAATTCGCGATTCGCGAATTGCGAATACACTCTGAAAGTTGGTTCGGCTATTTTGCTTTCAAAGCCGTTACAGCTGTATTAAAATCAACAACAGCAATACAGTTTCTTGAGGTCCAACCATGAAAATCATCATTATTGGTGCCAGTGGCACCATCGGCAAAGCCATTGTCAACGAATTACAGCCGCGTCATGACATTGTTCAAGTCGGTTATTCGTCCGGCGATGTGCAAGTGGATATCACAGATGCAGCTTCAATTCAGCGTATGTATGAGACCATCGATAATATTGATGCTGTCGTTATGGCGACGGGCAAAGTGCACTTTGCTGGACTTGATGAAATGACGGAACAAGATTACCGTCTTGGTCTTGATAACAAATTAATGGGGCAAATCAATGTGGTACTGGCGGGCTTACATCGTATTAATGATGGTGGCTCATTTACCCTGACCAGTGGGATCTTAAACCGTGATCCTATTCAATACGGCAGTTCTGCTGCGATGGTCAATGGTGCTATCGACGGCTTTGTGAAGAGTGCTGCCCTTGAGATGCCTCGGGGTATACGCATCAACTGTGTTAGCCCTACGGTCATCAGTGAGGCTATGGAAGGGTATGCGCCGTACTTTCGAGGCTATCAACCCGTGACTGCAGCCCGCGCTGCATTGGCTTACAGTAAGAGTGTTGAAGGTTTGCAGACTGGGCAAATTTTTACTGTTGATGTCTGAGGTGACGACCGCGTTAGCCGCTTTTGCCCAAAAAATACCATTTTATCTGTCTTGTTGACTAATCCTTTTGGCTGAGGACACCAACCCTTGCGTCTTGTCCCTGAACAAGGTACATTCCTCTGTCTTTCACTTATCACTATGGAATTACTATTATGAGCTTTTTCATCACTGACGCCCTCGCTACTAGCGCTGGACATGGTCAACAAGCAGGCAATCCTTTGAGCTTTTTCATTACCATGGGATTGTTGATTGCTGTATTTTATTTCCTCATGTTTCGCCCACAACAAAAACGCATGAAGGCCCACAAAGATTTGGTCAACAACCTTAGCAAAGGCGATGAAGTTGCAACCAGTGGCGGTATTATCGGCAAAATTACCGGGTTAGAAGAAGACTTTTTAACCGTTGAAATTGCCCAAGGGGTTGAAATTAAAGTTCAACGCGGCTCTGTGGGAACCGTGCTACCTAAGGGAACGATGAAATCGTAACAAGGCCTAGAACTGAGTTTATAGCAAGGACAATCAATGAATAAATATCCACTGTGGAAGTATGCCTTACTTTTAATCATTATCATTCTTGGATTAATTTACGGTGCGCCGAATCTTTTTGGTGAAGATCCCGCGGTGCAAGTCACCGCTACCAGTAAAGCGCCGATGGATGATAAGGTGGAACAAAATATCAAAGACACCTTGAAAACTCAGAACTTGCCTTACAAGAGTTTCGAGCAATTAGATCCTAAGTCTATTCTCATTCGCTTCCCCAGTGCGGAAGTGCAATTGCGGGCCAAAGATGTCTTAAAAGCCACGCTAGGTGAAGACTATACGGTGGCGCTTAACCTCGCTGCCCGTACACCGGCTTGGTTAGACGCTTTTGGTGCTAAGCCCATGAAGCTCGGCCTGGATTTACGGGGAGGGGTGCACTTCTTGTTGGCGATTGATGTGGATTCATTGATCGAAAGTCGATTGAATGGCGACCGTCGCGGTATCGGGGATGAGATGCGCAGTGAGCGTATTCGCTATGCGGATTTGGCTAAGTATGGTGATAACCAAATTTTGTTGAAGCTACGCAACAGTAATGATTTACAAAAAGCCACGAGTATTATTGCTCAACGCTTCCCAGATCTACAGGCAGAAGCCAAGCAAGGCGAGGCTAATACTTTAATCCTTACCATGACCCCAACTGCAACACTAAATGCGCAAAACTATGCTGTGGCGCAGACCACGACGATTTTGCGTAACCGTATTAATGAATTGGGTGTTGCTGAACCGGTGGTTCAACGCCAAGGCGCGGACCGAATTTCTGTGGACTTGCCCGGTGTGCAAGATACAGCGCGGGCGAAACAAATCCTCGGTGGCACGGCAACTTTAGAGTTCCATTTGGCGGATGTGACTAATGACCCCCGTGAAGCTTTAGACGGAAATGTGCCGGCGGGTGCCAAGTTGTATAAATACGACGGCATGCCGTATTTGTTAAAAGATCGCGTGATTTTGTCTGGTACCTCGATTACTGATGCGAACTCAACTATTGCTGAAGATGGTCGTCCGGCGGTAAATATCCGTCTTGGCGGTGGTGGTGAAGCGATGTTTTATCGCATTACCCGAGACAATGTGGGTAAACCGCTAGGTATTGTCTACGTTGAAACAAAACTGGATAGCAAATTGGTTGACGGTAAAGTCGTCTACACACCGCGCAAGACTGAAAAAGTCATTATGATTGCCAATATCAAGAGCGCATTACCCAGTAATTTCCAAATCACCGGTATTTCGGATCCGAAAGAAGCACGAGATTTGGCATTGATGTTGCGAGCAGGGGCGCTGCCTGCACCTATCAGTATTATTGAAGAAAGTACTGTCGGTCCTAGCCTCGGTAAAGAAAATATCAGCAAAGGTGTCGACTCGGTCGTGATTGGCTTTGTGCTGATTATTCTTTTTATGGCGGTGTATTATCGCTTATTTGGTTTGATTGCCAATCTGGCCTTGGTATTAGATTTGATTTTATTAGTGGCGCTACTATCGGTGATAGGGGCAACCCTGACGTTGCCGGGGATTGCAGCGATTGTATTAACCGTCGGTATGGCGGTGGATGCCAACGTGCTGATCTTTGAGCGGATCCGAGAAGAGTTACGTAATGGCATGCCACCCCAAGCCAGTATCCAAGCGGGTTACGAGCGGGCCTTGTCAACCATTATTGACTCCAATGTTACTACCTTGATTGCGGCGATTGCGATGTTTGCCATCGGTACAGGGGCAGTAAAAGGCTTTGCCACCACTTTGACCTTAGGGCTGATAACGTCAATGTACTCGACCGTTGTTGGTACGCGCGCCTTAGTGAATTTGATTTATGGTCGCCGTAGTGTGAAGCATTTGTCTATTGGTATTAAAGTAGATAAGAAATAGGATAGAGACATGGAATTTTTTAAGCAAAATACCCGAATCGATTTCATGCGCTTGCGCAAGTGGGCGCTCATTTTATCTATTGCATTGTTTGCATTTTCCATCGCGAGTTTAGTTATCAATGGCTTGAACTGGGGGTTGGAGTTTACCGGTGGTACCGAAGTCCATGTAGCATTCGATGGACCGGCTAATTTAGGCGATATTCGGGATCAATTAACCGACGCTGGTTATAAGGATGTCGTGGTCCAGAGTTATGGTACGACTAAGAATGTCCTGATCCGTATTGGTGGTTTGCAGGATCTGAAACAAAAAACCATTGGTGATGAAGTTGTAAAACAACTCCCGGGGGCAACCTTACAAAGTGTCGATTATATTGGCCCGCAGGTGGGTAAAGAGCTGGCCACCAATGGGGCGCTGGCATTAGTGGTGGCGATGATTGGTACGGCGATTTATATTGCCTTGCGTTTTGAGTATCGCTTTGCTATTTCGGCGACAGTGGCGTTGATTCATGACCCTATTATTATTCTCGGCGTGTTTGCGTTCTTCCATATGGAATTCGACTTGATTTCCTTAGCAGCGATACTGACCATCATTGGTTATTCCCTCAATGATACCGTGGTGGTGTTTGATCGGGTGCGGGAGAATTTCCGTCGTGAACGTAATATGTCACCTTCCGATGTGGTGAATATGTCGGTGAATCAAACCCTGTCTCGAACCATTATCACCTCGGGGCTTACCTTCTTGGCGGTATTGGCATTGTTGTTGTTTGGTGGCGCGACACTGCATGGCTTTGCTGTAGCTTTGGCTATCGGTATCTTGGTAGGTACATACTCGTCTATCTATGTTGCCGGAGCACTGGCGGTAGCCTTGGGCCTTAATCGCAAAGATTTATTGCCACCCACTAAGGAAGCCCTCGACCAGCGGCCATAGTGAGTCAAATTTAACCATTCTTCTCTGCTATACTTCATAGACTGTGCGCAGCATTTGCTGCGCCATAATTCGAATAAAAATAGGGCTTACGACACAATGAAGCATCGTAATCTTTGCGTAAGCCCTGAGAGCCAAGGAGAAGGTAATGAGAAAACTAGGTCTACATTTAATTATCGCTGCCGCTATGGTTTATGCCGGAGTTGTTTTTGCGGAACGTTATGATTTACCGGCTGATTTAGCCGCTAATGTGCAACCCAGTGTCAATGGCAGCCAAGTTGAATCCCGCAAAGATTATCGCCATCATTGGCGTTCAATGACGGATGAGCAACGCCAAGCATTTAAACAAAAAATGCTGAATAAATGGCAAAATATGAGTGACGCGGACAAAGCCAAAATGCAAAAACGCATGAGTAAACGCTGGGATAAAGCCAGCCCGGAAGAAAAACAATACATGCGCGAAAAAATGGTCCTCAAAATCAAAGCCATGCCAGAAGAAGACAGAGCACAATTGATGTCTGAGTTGCAAGGTTTGCAATAATTATCAACGAAAGGTGCAAACAGACACAGTCTGTTTGCACTATACGCTACGCTAATTTTACAAAAGGATCAGCGGCTCCCGCCTCCCTATGCTCTGCGAGCTTCAGCCTTCGCTCTGCGAGCTACGGCTCGACAAGCCAGCCTATGCTAAAGCTCCATCCTACGCCTAACGGC
>MDTG01079621.1_pt1 | contig 118148 bp, 91 predicted proteins | sample 811421 | NCBI WGS metagenome assembly MDTG01 (sample SAMN05326645, study PRJNA326480) | marine metagenome | isolation source: seawater | place: Pacific Ocean: South East | collected 2011
AGACACCTCAACAGGTTCACGCAAAAATGGCTGAGCTAACGCCCAGCCATTCTAACTATTCTTAAACAAAAACCGTCAACTTATTTTAGGACGGGACAAATAGGGTTCAATCCATAAAATCTTTACGAAAGGCCGTATCTTTGGCGCATGGACATTTCACTCACAACTCCCGGACTTTTATTCTCGGCCATATCGTTATTATTGCTGGCCTATACCAATCGTTTTTTAACGCTCGCAAATCTTATCAGAACATTGCATTCCCGCTATCTGGAAACGGGAGACCGACGGGCGGTTAAGCAAATTGAAAACCTGCGAACCCGGGTAACCTTGATCAAAAATATGCAGCTACTCGGTATCGGTTCACTATTTCTTTCGGTGTTCTGTATGGTTTCTCTGTTTGCCGGATGGATGATTGCCGGTAAGATCCTGTTCGGGGTAAGTTTGGTAATGCTGCTTATTTCTCTCGGTATTTCCATTATAGAAATACAGATCAGTGTAAAGGCACTGAATATTCAGCTTCAGGATCTGGAGAACTAATTTCTGTTGAACATTTGCATCTCAATAATTTCATACTATATTTAGACAGTTATCTAATTATCTAAATGAACAAGTTATTCAAAGCACTTAACGATCCGACCCGTCGGGAAATCCTTAATATTCTGAAGGAAAAGGATATGACTGCCGGTGAAATAGCCGAGACCTTCGATATCACGAAGCCAAGTATTTCACATCATCTGGATTTACTTAAACAGGCCGGTCTGGTATCTGCCGAACGGGATGGTCAGTTTATGGTGTATTCGCTCGAAACCACCGTGCTGGAAGAAGCTGCACAATGGCTTGTTCAATTACTTAAATAATCTGCCATGAGTATCTCCGATTCACTGAAAAAAGAGTGGTTTGTCCCCATTTTGCTGGTCATTCCATTTGTGGTTTCCATCTATTTATGGGATCAGTTACCTGATCAGGTTCCGATCCATTTCAACATACAGGGAGAGGCAGATGACTGGGGGCCGAAATGGATCAATGCCTTTCTAATTCCCGGCATTGCCCTGACGATCTACATTTTTTTGCTGATCATTCCGGTGATCGATCCAAAACGAAGAATTGTGTCTGCACAGAAACCGGTTTCCGCCATCCGGATTTTTACAACGTTATTTATGATCGGCATTTATGGTTTTGTAATGGCTAAAACACTCGAAATTGACGTGGACCTTGGAATCTATATCAATATTAGTGTTGGTGTGTTAATTCTGATAATCGGCAATTACATGAACACCATTAAACCGAATTATTTTATAGGAATACGAACTCCCTGGACGCTGGAGAATCCTGAAGTGTGGAAAAAAACGCATCGGATCGGGAGTAAACTCTGGGTGGTAGGTGGGTTGATAATGATCCTGAATGCAGTGTTTATCCCGGTGTCCTATTCGCAAATTATCTTTTACATCACTGTCGCCCTGATCGCACTTGTACCTATCGTGCTGTCGTACATCTATTTTAAAAAACTGGAGACCAATGATTAACGCAAAATTTATTCTGATACCTGTTCTGTTAAGTTTTATGATGCTGAACAGGTTAACAGCTCAGCAAAGTGAAATTACCATTTCGAACGGGGATGTGGAGATTGCAGGAACGTTGGTTATGGCAGAAAATACGGAATCGCCGCTTCTGATCATGCTGACCGGAAGCGGGGCTCAGGACCGGGACGAAACCATCTACGGATTCAAGCCTTTTAAACTGATCGCTGACCATTTAGTGGAAGCAGGTATTTCCAGTTATCGGTATGACGATCGTGGGATTGGCGGCTCCTCCGGGAATCTGGCAAAAGCCACACTGGATGATCTGGTTTCGGATGTTAATGCTGTCGTAGGTTATTTTGATGAATCTCCGGATTATTCATTTAGTGAAATTATTTTGCTGGGGCATAGTCAGGGCGGGATTGTTTCCATAAAATCAGCTAAGGAAAATCCGGATATCGACAAACTGATCTTGATGGCATCACCTTTGGTACAGTTGAAGGATGTAATCAGTGAGCAGGTAAGTGTGATGCAAAAGGCTATGGGGAAGTCGGAGGAAGAGATCGCTACGGTTCTGGAATTTCAGGATCTGGTATATGAAACTGTTCGAGCTGATTCAGGCTGGGACGAGTTAAAAGCAGCGTATAAAGAGCTTCTGCGAACTGAAATTGCGAAACTACCGGAAGCTCAGCAATCCATGATCACTGATTTCGATCAATTTGCAGAGGCACAATTTAACGCTCAGGTATTACCCATGAAAACCCCGCAAATGAGTTCTTTCTTATATTACGATCCCGGCGAAGATCTGAAAGAGCTCAGTATTCCGGTTTTTGCTCTTTTCGGAGGGAAGGACACACAGGTGACTCCCGAACAGAATTACTGGAAGTTTGGTGAGCTATGTGGCGTAAACAATATGGATTGCACCTCGCAGATGTTCAACGATGCCAATCATCTGTTTCAGGATGCCAATACCGGACTAGCCAACGAATATGCGACACTACCTAAAAAATTCACCGAAGGATTTTTAACCGATATTTCTGAATGGATTATTACCGGGTTTTGAATGTGGGCTTTTGATGTGATGTCTGATATCACACTACGCTTGAAAATATAAGTTTGTAAATAAAATCCGTTTCGTGGCTTATATTAAAAAAGGCGATCCTTGGACCGCCTTTCAGATATTCAATAAAATCGGATAGATGTTACTCCGGTTTCCAGTTTTTGATGCCATCACGGATAGCATCGGCTACTTTTTCGATCGGTATACGTTCCTGACTCATATCGTCACGGTGACGAATTGTAACCATGTTGTCTTTCTCGATGGTATCGAAATCAACAGTGATACAGAAAGGAGTTCCGGCTTCATCCAATCGTCGGTAACGTTTACCGATGGAACCGGATTCGTCGTACTGCACAGAGTATTCTTCTCTTAATTCAGCCTCGATCTTATGGGCCACTTCCTGCAATGCCGGCTTTTTAATTAGGGGGAAAATACCCACCTGAATGGGAGCCAGTTCAGGATGCATTTTCAGCACAACACGCTTGTCTCCATCTACTTCTTCTTCACGATAAGCATCCGAAAGAACCATCAGCGTACATCGGTCAAGGCCAATAGAGGTTTCGATCACGTATGGGGTATATCGTTTGTTCTGCTTCTGATCGAAGTAATCCAGTTTCTTGCCCGAGAATTCCTGATGCTGAGTAAGATCAAAATCCGAGCGGTTGTGGATACCTTCCACTTCCTGCCAGCCGATCGGGAATTTGTATTGAACGTCAACAGCTGCAAGCGCATAATGGGCTAATTTATCTTTAGGGTGATCGAGGAAACGAAGATTTTCTTCTCTGATACCAATTCGTTTATGCCAGCCAATTCGTTTTTCTTTCCAGGCATCGTAAGCAGCGCCATCAGTTCCCGGCTCCACAAAATACTGCATTTCCATCTGTTCAAATTCCCGCATACGGAAAACAAACTGTCGGGCAACCACTTCATTTCGGAAAGCTTTACCGGTTTGAGCGATACCAAAAGGAACTCCAACACGGCTTGAGTCGAGCACATTCTTGTAGTTTACAAAGATACCTTGAGCCGTTTCGGGTCGCAGATAAACAATGTCATCTTCGCTGGCGGTGGCACCAAATGCGGTCTTGAACATCAGATTGAACTGACGAACTTCTGTCCAGTCGAACGCTCCGGATTCAGGTGCACGGATCTCATTCTCCATGATGATATCATACAAGTCCTCCGTCATACTCTTCCGGGTTCCGGCAGTATCCAGCAATTCCTGAAGTTCTCCGGCTTTATCTTCTTTACCGTCTTTTTCAAGTTTCAGGATGTATTGTTCGATCAGCATGTCGGCGCGATAACGTTTCTTAGACTGCTTATCGTCGATCATCGGATCGTTAAATCCGCCAACGTGGCCACTGGCTTCCCACACTTTAGGGTGCATAAAAATAGCCGCATCAATTCCTACGATATTATCATGGCGTTGGGTCATTTCCTTCCACCAGGCATTACGGATATTACGCTTTAATTCCACCCCTAACGGACCGTAATCATAGACGGCACTCAATCCGCCATAAATTTCTGAGGATTGAAAGATAAAGCCGCGTGCTTTTGCGAGTGATACGATTTTGTCCAGGCTGTCCAGATTCGACATGAAACTTGTACTTCGTTTTAAGTGTGTATTTGAATAAAGTGAGCGTTGAAGATAACAATTTACCTTCACCATTTGCAGTATGCTTTTATCGACTGGGTGTTTTAATACGAACCGACAATTATGAATTAAGAAATAAAATTTAAGAATGGTATTTTCTGCATTCTTAATTCACTCATTCTTAATTGTTATTTGATATGAAAGTTGGAATACTAGGTGCCACCGGCGCTGTTGGCCAAAAATTTATTCGCTTAATACAGGGGCATCCCTGGTTCGAAATAGTTGCTCTTGGAGCATCCGAACGTTCTGCAGGAAAGAAATATAAAGATGCAGCCAATTGGGTAGAAGATGTTGATCTGCCGGATTATATCGCCGAAATGACGGTATCCAATTGTGATCCTTCTGATATTTCTGATGTTGATTTTGTGTTCTCCGGTTTAGATTCCAGTGTTGCCGGAGAAATAGAAGGGGCGTTTGCCGGGGCCGGGATTCCGGTGATTTCCAATGCAAAAAATTACCGTCAGGATCCTACCGTGCCGCTGTTAGTGCCGGAAGTTAATCCTGATCATATCGATCTGATCAAAACACAAAAATTCACAGAAGACGGTACCGGATTTATCGTCACCAACCCGAACTGTGTGGCAGTTCCGTTATCTCTGGCGTTAAAGCCCATTCACGACGCTTTTGGAATTGATGCGTTACAGGTTACAACCATGCAGGCAATTTCGGGCGCGGGATATCCGGGTGTGGCAAGTTTAGACATTCTGGGAAATGTTGTTCCGTTCATTGGCGGAGAAGAACCAAAGATCGCTCCTGAAACTCAGAAATTATTAGCCGTTTACAGTGATGGTAAATTAGACGAACCTGATTACCCGGTGGATGCGACCTGTACCCGCGTTCCTACCCTAAATGGCCATATGGCCGCTGTAAATGTGAAACTGAAGAAGAAGCCGGCGGACATCGACGAAGTTAAAAAAGCTGTACTGAGTTTTGAAAATCCGATCGCTGATCTGGAACTGCCTTTCGCACCAAAACAGGTGATCCGATTGCACGAAAAGGAAACATATCCTCAGCCACGCTTACATGCCGATCATGAAAATGGTATGCAATTACATATGGGAAGGCTTAGAAAAGCTGAGATCTTTGATATAAGCTTTGTATGTATGGCGCACAACACAATTCGCGGTGCAGCCGGGGGAGCCATTCTGAACGCCGAATTACTTGTAAAGAAAGGATACTTAAAGCAGTAATCGGATAGCGGATATCGTAATACATTTTGGAAGCCTGCTCAGTATAGAGTAGGCTTTCTTTTTAAATAGGAATGACTCAATTAAAAATCAGGGATAGTTCTGTTTGGTCATTCTGAAGTGCACACAATTCTCACTTCTTATCCCTTCTGAGCACTAGTGCTTCATTGATCTTCGCTGAAAACTGTTGTGCTTCTTTCCGGTCCTCATTTTTGATCGACAGAGCCAGTTTACCATCACTGCTACCGGGAACAGGATTAAAATAAACAGGCAAGGTACTTTCGAGTACAAGTTTGTTATGAAATACCCCCTTTTTGAAATGCGTGCGGGTCAGGTAGTCTACAAGTATGGAGAATTTGTTTAATGTACTGATCGCTGTACCGGACTGATCATACAATTTATATTCGAAAAGAAGTTCCTCACCCTCTATACTCAGCACGCCCTTAACCTCTTTAGCTACGCCATCCGATGAGTTTGCAGGTAACGAATAGTGATATGAAAAACTCATTCAGAATCTCCGCCAAATTCTTTAAGTCTTTGTTCAGAGAGCATGAGATTGATCGTACTCGAAATATTTGCGGCGATCTCACGGTGTTTTCTCTTCACTTTCAGTTTTCGTTCAGTAAGGTCATTTCCGGGCAGGTCATTAAAAACTTTTCCGCTGGAAGCATGAATGAGAAGCTTTGCCCCAAAGATCCCTTTCTTGTATTCCATCATTTCGATATCGGCAATGTTTATTTCTGTAGTCCTCAGGTCCGATTTATAGACCTCCAGAATGTCGTCTTTTTTCTGGTATTCAAAATGCAGTTTTTCTTTCTCCACGCGCAGGATTCCTTCAATTTTCATGAAGCCGCCGTTAAGATCATCCATGTAAAATGGTAAGCTTCGCATACTAAGTGCAATAATTTAATGAGTTGAAAAGGGTTTGAAATTCTATAAAAAAAGTACAAAAAATCTGTAAGGAGTTCTCATCTCAGTAGTCTCACTTTATAGCATAGAGACGACAATTATTGCCTTGAGGGTTAACACTCTCAATGTCCTTCTAGGGGTGAAAGGTGGAAAATCCTTTTGCCCTATTTTTTTATAAGCAATCTAACATTTTGTTATTGCTATTCATACAACGATAATTTATTCATAAATGTATGAAAGTCAGGGTACTACTTATAATGCTCTTTTTCTCATCAGGCATTGTTCATGCTCAAAATTTTGAAGATGGATTTGAGGATGGAGATTTTTCAGAGAATCCGGCCTGGTCAGGAACAACAACCAAATTTGTTGTGGATGAAGATAACTCAAACTTCCTGATCCGGCTTAATGATACACAGGCTGATACGGCATTCCTGAGTACTCCTTCTACAGAAATAGTAGGCTTCTGGGAGTTCTTTGTGCAGATCGATGGTTCCGCTCCCTCTAATACCAATCGTGCCGAAATCTATTTAATGAGTGACCGCATGGACCTTAATGGAGCCGTAAACGGATATATACTTCGTATTGGTGAAACCGGGGATGATGTTTTTTCAGTGATCAGAGTGGACGCAGGCCAACAATCAGAAATTATTCTATCTGATACTACGATTTTTCAAGCCGGAGGTGGTTATCGGATCAGGGTAGAGAGAACAGCATTAGGTGAATGGTCTCTTCAAACCGGGGTGGGATATAACGGGGAATTGAAGGATTCCGGTCAACGGGCAATGGATGCTACGTATACTTCAGCGTCTCATTTCGGCTTCAGAGTGATTTATACCAGTTCGAGAACAGATGATTATTATTTCGATTTTAAAATTAAGGAGCCTCCGGTGATCATCGCTCCATTCTATATCGATCGGTTGGTGAGTACAGATTCACAAAGGGTAGATCTGTTTTTCAGCCGGGATGTGCATACACCTGTTGATGCAGAAAACTTCGAATTGGATGGAGATCTTGCCCCGTCATCGGTGTTACCTCTCACTCCCAATCAATTACAGCTGGTTTTTGATACTCCTCTGAATAGTGGCCCTCATGAATTGTTGATCCGTGAAGTGCAAAGTGCCAATCTCGATACCTCCATTACTGATACTACCATCACCTTTTTTCGGTTCGATGAGTATGTTACCGGAGACGTAATGATCAATGAATTTCTAAAAGATCCTCCATCCGGATCAGGATTACCGGAATATGTTGAATTGATCAATGCCAGCTCAAAATTTCTGAATCTGAAGAACTGGCAGGTCGCTGATAACGGAAGCAATAAAGTGATCAGTGAAGATGATTTGATACTTCATCCTGATAGTTTCCTGGTACTCACTCCCGATCCTGATCTGCTCGCCGCAGATTTTGGAGATGGATACTATTGGAAGGTAGCTTTGCCAACACTTAATAATACCTCCGATCAGATCCGGCTATTTGAACGTAACGGATTGTTGGTAGATTCTCTGGCATACAACTCAGATTGGGGTGGAGTTGATGTGGCTCTGGAGCGTAGATCGGTATTTGTGAGTTCAACATTACAGGCCAATTGGGGAGATTCTCCCAATGAGATCGGTACTCCGGGTAATAGAAATGAAATCGAAACAGATACAACATCACCTTTCATAGAAGACATAGATATTCCGGCTAATAACAGGATCAATGTGATATTCTCTGAAGAGATAGACCTCAACACAGCAACAGATCCGGTTAATTACCAACTAAATGGAGGAGAAATAGCAGCAGATATTACCGTAATAGCTAACACCGTAAGTCTTTTGTTGGAAGTTCCGCTGATGGATGGCGTTACATCAGATCTATTGGTCTCAGGAGTAGTGGATTATTTTGGTAATAGGATGCAGCAGGAAATAATTCCAATCACTTATTATAAATTCGGAGTGGCTATCAGAAATGAGGTGGTGATCAATGAATTTATGTATTTAAGGGCGGACGAAGATACACCGGAATTCGTGGAATTATTGAACAATACATCAAAGAACTTTGATCTGAGTGGTTGGAGTCTGACTGACGGAGCCGGGAATAGGGCCTATTTTGGATCAGGATCGATCTTACCAAAAAGTGAATATTTTACAGTAACTGATTCGGAATTATTCGCGGACGAATATCGGGGAGTACATTATATCAGTAGTTTTCCATCACTCAATGATCGGGGAGATGCCATTGTTCTCAGAGATCATGAAGGAGCAGTGATCGACAGTTTGTTCTATAATGAATTCTGGGGTGGAGAATCAGGCCGGTCTGTAGAACGAAAAGATCCGGAAGCCGCCTCTAATGATGCCTCCAATTGGGATACATCAGAAAATGAGAATGGCCATTCGGTGAATGCAAAGAATTCTGTTTTTGAACCGGATGTAGCAGGGCCCAGGATAAGATTTGCATCTGTGTCCGGAGATTCTGTACAGGTGGTATTTTCTGAATTTGTAGATCTAAGCCACTCCTCAACCGGGATCAACATCAACAGTAAGACACCTATGTTGATAGAATTTGATGTTGAGAGTGCAAATCTGGTGACCTTGCAGGTTGAAGAAATCGCCAAAGACGAACCTGTGCTTTTGGAGATCACTGCTTTATCAGATATAAAAGGGAATATAACGGATCGCAGTACAACAGAAGTTGCCCAGCAGATTGAATCCGGAAAGGTCTTTATCAATGAGATTATGTTCGACCCCATTTCTGATCCCGATGACAACCTGGAAGATCAGGTGGAATATGTGGAGCTCTATAATGCTGCAGGTCACAGAGTTTCTCTGGAGGGCGTGGTCATTCACGATAAACCGGATGAGAATGGGGAAATTCAAATTATTATTCCAGATACACGCTATAAATGGATCGAGTCTGGAGGATATTCTGTGATCTATGCCTCGGAAGAAAATATGAAATCTGAGCAACCGGTGGATATGGATACGGATCCAGCTTCGATCCCCTATGAAGATGCATTTTCTATTCAGGTAGAGCGCTCCAGTTTGAGTTTATCTGCTACCGAAGATGCTGTATATCTGGCAAATAGCGAGGGTAGCACCATCGATTCTGTTTGGTATGATGAAAGTTGGCATAATCCGAATCTGCCATCGACAAAAGGGAGATCTCTCGAAAAGATAAATCCGGTCGGCCCCTCCAATGATCCCGGAAACTGGGGGACGAGTACGGATCCTTCCGGTGGAAGCTGGCTGATAGAGAATACATTATATCAACGGCCCGGGGCTGCTCCTGAGCAAACCGGCATCAGTTTTAGTCCTAATCCATTTTCTCCGGATGCCGATGGCTTTGAGGATAATCTCTTTCTTAATTATGCGCTGGATGCCTCCGACTATCTGCTTCGGGTACGAATTTTTGATCGGTATGGCAGGGAAGTAAAGAAACTTGCGGATGGAGATCCTGCCGGATTTAATGGTACATTGATCTGGGATGGCCTGAATGAGGCGGGCAAAGTAAACAGAGTAGGGATCTATATTGTATTATTTGAAGCCTATAACAGTGCGAACAACAAAAACTTAACCATTAGAAAACCGGTAGTTCTGGCACGGAAATTCTGATCACTCTCCGATCTTCTTACCCCATACCGAAACGCCATTGCTGTTTATACCGGCAAAAGTGATGGTGGTGATCCGCGGACTTCTTCCCCAATCCCAGCCACTATCCACTATCAGTTTGGTGTTGTTGAGGGTTAAGGTTTGAGAGGAGGCATCAAATGACCAGCTTCCGGTAATATCTCCATCCACAGAATAGTCTTCATTCAGATTGATGATGAACGAATCCTGTATGGTTTGATATTGATAATTTAGCACAACTTCTTCCCAGCGTCCGATCATATCCATTTCTGAAAGTGTGGTATCGGGAACAGCTGCATATCTTTCGGGAGCCACTACCGGCCAGCCATCTTCCGTCCAGTATATTTCTCGAATCTGTCCCATCATCACAGCATTCGAAACATTGATTCCGGGAACATCGGGAGGGAGGCGCCCTTGTGATGAATAATAATATTTTCCTGTTTCAGGGTCTTGAAATACCGAACAATGAGAAATGCCGACCCATCCCGGCTGACCATTAAAATTATAGGGGTGAGTGAGGATCGGATAGGCTTCATCTCCCTGTGTAATATTCCATCCATTGATACCTACGTATGGACCGGTCACCGATTCAGACCGCGCAACCCGGGTGTTATATGCAACGGATAATTCGTCGTACGCAAGAAACAGATAGTAATAGCCGGTATCATCATTATAAATGATCTCCGGCGCTTCGAGTGCCTGCCAGCGGTTAAAGTTAACATTTCCTCGACCGGCGATGCGAACACCGAAATCATCAAGATCATCCAATGTATATGGTTTACCGGTTTGCGGGTCTAGTTCTACCGCGGCGATACCGGAATGCCACGAGCCATAGATCAACCAGTGTTCGCCTTCCGGAGTGATCACATACGACGGATCGATCGCATTAAATTTGAAGTACCCGCTCCAGTCATTCCCACCGTCCCGTTCATACGGTTCAACGCCATCTTCAATTGAATAGATCACCATGCCTTTATCTTCCCAGGTATTGGATGCCAGATCGGTAGATTCAGCTAAGCCAATAAAGGCCCGTTCTGTCCAATATTGAGTATTGTCTGTTCCAAGGATCGGGTTAAATATTACCACCGAATAGTACAGGCGATACACATCTCCTGCTTTGGTGATATGTGGGGCCCAGAACCCATAATCAGGATTACTTATTGGAGGTAATGACGGGTCCATATCCGCACGAATGGAATTTAACGAGTCTTTAACCCATGAAGGAACCGATGGAAATACCGAACCCATAAACTCCCAGTTTACCAGATCTTTGGATCTTCGAACCGGATATTCACCCCCGGCTTCATGTACATTTCCATAAGAAGCATTGGTTTGGTACATGTAGAAATAATCACCGTCTTTTACTACAGATGGATCATGAACATTAGCCAGATTCCAGCGATCCCGATTATCCCAGGAAGACATGGAAGTGTAATTGTCGCTGTAAGTAGGACCGTCGAAATCTTCAAACAATCCCTGATAGATCTTAATGTCCGGCTCGTTTCCGGCACTGTTCTTTTTGCACCCCTGAATTAAGAGTATGGAGAGGATGAGTACATAAAGAGGGAATTGATAATAGACTTGCTTCATCAGGCGTGTATTGATCCGTAAAATATCCAACATTTTTAAATGTAAATTATACACTTAATGAAAGCAAGTGGATGCATCACAGATTAAAGCTATAAAATGGAGCTGAAAATCAGATCACAGATCATAGGTTAAACTTAACCCGGTAAACCAATTTCGGGCCGGAGAAGGTTGAAAATAGCGACTACCAAAAGCATTTAAGTCATACCCCAAACTAAATCGTTGATCAAACAGATTATCTATTCCGGCGTTAAGCTCGCCTGAAAATTTATCAAAAAGTTGAAATCTCCAGCCAATTTTTGACTGAACAAAATGATAAGGATCTGAATACACCGTGTTGCCATCGGTCAATGGTATTTCACCGGTATAATTATGAGAAAAGATCCAATAGACACCCGGAGAAGTATCAACTTGTAACGAAGAAACTACGGAATGTGGGGTTACCCCTGTAAGTTTGTTTCCGGAATAGTCTCCGTCAGCGGTTTCATATTCGTTAAACGTAAAATGCTGGTAGGTATAAGCCGTGTTCAATTGAATTTTTTTAAGGAGGGCATCAAAATCTTCAAATAAGGTCAGTTTTAACGCTATCTCTGCTCCAAACTGATCGGTGCTTCCGGCATTTCTGAATAGCACGGTTCCCCGCTCCGATTGTTGTTGAACAATAGATTCTGATAGTTTGTAATAGAAGGTAGTGGCGTCAAAACTAAAAAGGCCATTTTTTGTAAATCCGCGAGCTCCTGCTTCGAAGTTAGTTCCTTTCTCTGCTTCCAGATCCAGATTAATGGAGCCTTCATTTGTCCGGACTTCCTCAATAGTAGGTGGAGAAAATCCCTGACTGATACTTCCGTGGAGAGTGAGTTGTTCTGAAATTCGCTTGGCCAGTGCAATTCTGGGTATGACCTGTGGATCGAATTCTTTTAGGTTTTTACCGGCAGGCCCATATCCTGAGGCAGCAAACACTCTGTTAATCTGATATCGTAAGGTGTTGTAGCTTACACCGGCTTCGACGAACCACCCACCGGGAATATTCAGATGAATACTGGTGAAGAGGTTTCTTGTATTCACTTTTAGTTCGTCATCAAAATTTAACGTATCCGGTTGCCCGGCATCATTTCCGTAATTTCGGGAAACATAGCTTGAAGCTTGCATTTCAGTACCGACTGTTATTTTTGATCGAATTTCACCAAGCTGTGTTTCATAGAAATAGAGTGACCGTAAACCCCCACTCTTTCTGCTGTCGCGTTTATAATCCAGATTGAAAGGATTATCGAAATCACTGAATGTGCCAAATACTGAGGACTGATTTGAAAATTTTTCAGTGATCTGATATCGATGAGTCAGCCCCATTAGCAAGGATTCATGATGGATACTCGCATTTGCTTCCACACTTCCTAAAGCAAAAGGGTTACCGGGACGTGCCTGAGTCGGGTCCGATTCAAACTGATCCTGATTTAACCCTCCGGGAAGACCGTATTTAAGATCACTGTATAGAATACCTACAGAAATAGAGCGCCCCTCCTGATATTCTGTTTCACCGTTTACTTCGAAAGTGCGCCGATCCAGAAAATTCTGATCCCGATATCCATCAGTATAACGGTCAGCATATTTTACTGCCATAAATCCATTTTCCAAGGCATCATAATAAGCGAGGTTGTAATTCAGCGCACCGTAAGATCCAACCGATGCTTTACTGATAAGCTGGTCCTGAAGTACTGGAGTAGTGCTGTTTATGAGTAAGACTCCGCCATTTCCTGCTCCGTATAAACTCCCCCCCGGACCTTTGATCACTTCTACCTGTTGCATGTTGAAGATATCTAATAAGTTCAGGAAAGTAGTGCCGGTGGGTTCAGTTAACGGAATGTCATTCCAGTATACTTTCACATTCCGGATGCCAAATGGAGACCGGAGAGAACTGCCCCGAATGGATATGCGGTAGCTGCCGGTTGCCCGTTCTTCCATTCGCACGCCAGGAATAGTATTTAACCCATAGGTGAGCGATTTCTGATCAAAGGTGGTGAGAGTTGCCGTGTTTATGGATGAAATACTGGCGGGAGTTTCCATCAGGTCCCGGTTTCCTTCATAACCAACCACTACAATGCCATCAAGCTCGGCAGTAAGAGTATCAACAGGTTGCTGGCCAAATGCGGAGCCGGTAAAAATTATAAACAGGGTGGTTATGTAAATGTATCTGATCATGGGAACAAACTACGAATGACTGAATAAAGAATTTTAGAAAACCATACATTCATCTTCGAAAAAAAAGCATTTACTTTTTGAAAACAGACAGCAGTTCATCTATAGGCATCTTTGATTCCGGAATTGGAGGATTAACCGTGGCTAAAGCTGTAATTGAGGCTTTACCGGAAGAGAATATCATATATTTCGGGGATACCGCCCGTGTACCGTATGGTATCAAATCAGAAGAGACGGTTCGGAATTATGCCCTGCAGATCACCGATTTTCTCTTGAGTAAAGGAGTTAAGATGATCCTGATCGCCTGCAATACGGTATCAGCATCAGCCAAGGATGAGATCATAAAAGCAGCGGGAGATATACCGGTTCTCGATGTGATCACTTCAGGAACAGATGCTGCACTTTCGGGTGAGGGAGGAAAAGATCAGATCGGAGTGATCGGTACGCTGGCAACGGTAAATTCAAAAGCCTATGTTCGATCCATCAAAGAACGCAACAACGGAGTAGAAGTGATCCAGCAGGCTTGTCCTTTGTTGGTTCCATTAGCGGAAGAAGGCTGGATCGACAATGTAGTGGCGCGCCAAACACTGCATACCTACCTCAGTTATTTTGATGAAACTAATATCCGATCACTCATTCTTGGATGTACTCATTATCCATTGTTTAAGGATGTAATTGCACAGGAATTTGGTGGTAAAAAAATAGATATCATCGATTCGGCAGAATCGATTGCTGAAACAGCAAGACTCAAACTAAAGGAATTGAGATTGGAAAATTCAGGTGGGGGAAAGCTCGAATGTTATGTGAGTGATCGTCCGCAACGATTTCAGGAATTAGCCGAGCGTTTCCTTGGTCGAAGTCTTGGCGATGTACAGATCGTTACTTTAAGCTGATCTACTTTTGGTGAAGTTTTACAAAATTCTGAAGAATCAATTGAGGATATACGATCTCTTCCCCTTTCAACTGTTCAAATAATTCATCGATGTCTGCAGGATTGAAGTATCCGTGATCACGGTAAACGTTCAGCCGAAAGGTGATACCTTCATAATCCAGTTCCGGATGAAACTGTGTAGCGTAAATGTTCTTCTTGTAGCGAATCATCTGTACCGGACATGCATCGGATCCTGCCAGTAAAACAGCTCCTTCTGGTAGCGCCTGACATGCTTCTTTATGGCCGGCCAACGCACGGAATGTTGAGGGAATTCCAGCCAGCACCGGATCGGTAACTCCCGGCACCAGGTTGATGGTTACAGCTCCGGCTGTTTCTCCGTAACGTTCTTTAGAAACCTCTCCATTCAGATAGCGGGTAACAGAGCCCAGCCCGTAGCACATTCCCAAATATGGAAAGTCCGACTCAAAAATACGGTCGTAAAGTTGATTCAGTTCTTTTTCAAAACGGAGTTGTTCAGGTCGCTTTTTCTCTTCCGGATCGCTTACATTCGCCGGTCCTCCTCCAACGATCACTCCGCTGTATTCATTAAGGTCGATATCTCCTAACGACTGCTTCTCCATCCGTATACGATGTACTTCGTTTGGCGAGAGCGGGCCGTATTTCAAAACGGCCTCATATTCGTCGTCAGAGGCTTCATCAAGATAGCGATGCTGTAAAAGCAGAAATGGTTTCATGGGACCAATAGTACGGGAATCTGAATAAAGATGTGGCTACAGCTGCGCAAGAAACACTTAAAAGTGACCCCGAACCCATTTACTATTTTTGATTTCTCATTTGCCTGCCGGTGGTCTATCTTCATGCTGTTATACATCATTTTAAAAGTACAGATATGAAGACATTTTTTAGATCTACAGGTATTACGGCTCTGTTACTGATGGTATCAGTTTCGGCTATGGCCCAGTTAAAAGGGCTGGAACTCTACGAAGCTATGGGCGATCGTGGGTTTATTCAGTACGAAGGAGAATTCGGAGTGAACTGGCTCCCGGGTGATATGGGATATATGGAAACAGCAAAAGCCGCGGATGGCTCTACGATATTTTATAAAGTGAATCCCGCCGACGAGAAAAAAACTCCGATCTTTGATGAGCAAACCTCAACAGCGATCACTACCCAGTTTAATGAAGTGACCAATGCTTCTGCAACCGGTTTGCCATTCACATCTTTTGAGTTTGTGATGGATAATGAAGCCATTTTCTTTACAGTAGAGGGGAATGATTATCTGTTCGATCTCAAAAAAAAACCAGCTTACTGCGTTATTTAAACCGGAAATTGAGCGGGACCGATACGATGATGAATTGATGAGAGGAATGGAGCGAAGTCAGCTATGGACAGGAACATATTCACACGATTATAGCAAATTTGCCTACGTGAAAGGTTATGATATTTATTTGGTGGATACCAAAACCAGGGAAGAGAAACGATTGACCTATGGCAGCGAAGAGCAAATGAACGGGAAGCCAAGCTGGGTATACCCGGAGGAATTTGGCCAGCGTGACGCCTATTGGTTCTCTCCCGATGATTCGAAGATCGCATATCTGCAATACAACGAGACTGATGTACATCAATTTCCTATTGTTCATGATCTGGACTATGAAGCCGGACTGGAGCAAATGCGCTATCCGAAAGCCGGGGAGCCAAATCCTACCGTTAAGCTATTTATTGTGGATCTGAACAGTGGAGAGATCGAAGAAGTGCCGACCAACAGCAGTCCGGATACCTATATCGTGCGACCGGTCTGGCGTAATGACGGAAGCGAACTCACTTTCAGAAGACTGAATCGTAAGCAGGATCACCTTGAGTTACTTGCATATGGTCTGGAGAGTAAAAAAGTTCGAACCATCCTGGAGGAAAAAGAAGATGCATATATAAATCTGCACGATAATTTCATTCAGTTAGAGGATAACAAGACATTTTTGTGGACTTCGGAAATATCCGGGTACAATCACATCTATCATTATGGGTTCGATGGTAAACTGATCAAACAAATAACGGAAGGTGAATGGCCGGTGAATGGAATTGTGAATGTAGATCAGAAGCATAAAAAGATCTATTTCACAGCCTATCATAATATGGGGCTAGATCTGTATTTCCATGCTGTAAACTTTAATGGAAAAAAGCTGAAAGCATTAAATGATGCTCCTGGAAGACATTACATTTCCATGAATGAGGCCGCAACTTTTTACACCGACCGGTTCTCTTCTTTTGATGAGCCCATGAGTGTTACTCTTTATGACGCAAAGGGCAAGAAAGTGCGGGACCTGATGACCTCAGATATTAAGAATGTGGAAAAGAACAATCTTGAAAAACCGGAGTTGATCACAGTGAAATCGGCGGATGGAGCCTACGATCTTCCGGTACTTGTATATAAGCCGGTAGATTTCGATCCCAATAAAAAATATCCGGTGGTATTACCTCTGTATGGTGGACCGGGTTATCAGGATGTGACCAACGGCTACAAAACTGCCGATAATTATCAACGATTGGCACAGCTCGGCTTTATAGTGATCCGAACTAATTATCGCGGTTCGGGCAACCGGGGAAAGGAATTTGCCACACTTCATTATGGCGAACTTGGTACCAAAGAGATCGATGATTATGCCCATGTGGTTAAGACCATTACCGAAGAACGCGATTATGCGGATGGAGACAGAGTTGGTGTTTACGGGCACTCGTACGGAGGATATGCCACCTCAATGTTGATGTTGCGCTATCCGGAGATCTTTACAGTTGGCATTGCGGGTGCTCCTGTAACCGACTGGAGAAATTATGACACCATTTATACCGAAAGGTACATGAATACACCGCAGGCAAATAAAGATGGATATGATGTAGGATCAGCAATGACCTATGCCGACGATCTGAAAGGGAAATTATTGGTTATTCATGGTACGATCGACAACAACGTGCATCCCGGCAACACCATTCAATTGATCGATGCACTTATTGAAGCTGACAAGAAATTCGACCTGATGATGTATCCGGGTAACCGGCATGGAATTCGAGGTGCCGCAGGCCGCCATTACAATAAGATGAGAATGAATTACCTCATCGAAAATCTACAACCGGATATCTCCACCAATGGAGAGGTGCCGGGTAATTTCGAATGGTCGAACTAAACAGGATCTTCTATAAATACAAAAAGGAGGGCTGGTCAAAGTCCTCCTTTTTTGTGTGAAATATCTCAGTGGGAAGGTTTTAAGGCCTCAATTCCGCTGAGAAGATATACAACCGGAGCATTCCAGTTGATCGTAATTTCGTTGGTGGAATAGCTGCAAAGCTCGTCAATAAATGCCAGCGCCGGTTCTTTGAACGGATAGGCATCTTCTCCGCAATCCTGGCTCATATTACCGGGATTAGGGCCACCGGAGACGAGGCCCGGGACAGGGTCTTTAATTCCATCAGCCTCGGATGGACGATGATGTAAATGATACAGTTGTTTGTCTCCAAATCCGGTGATAAAACTATAACCGGTAGCATTCATGCCAAGTAAATAATTAGCCACCTGTACTGCTGCATTATAATAGGTCTCATCTCCGGTTAACCGGTATGCCTGTAAGGCCGCCATACCAATATTACCGGCCTCACCATTCGAGCCCCAGAAAAAATGATTCACGTATAATCCAAATGGAGATCTGTATGGTGCATCGACAGCTTCTTCCACCAGTTGTTGAGTGATATCGATCAACGTTTGTTTCATTAACTCTTTATCAGCGGAATCGATCTGGCTGAGCATGGGGCTGTGAAATACCAATGAATATAATCCCAGTGCCCGAACATTACCCCAGGAAGGAACTCCGATCTTCTCCTCTTTCCAGCCGGCTTCATCGTAATAACTCAGGTCTCCGGTTGTGATGAACAACTCCACGCCAGCCCAGAATTTGTCACCACTTATATTCCAGGTTCCATAAGCTCCGGTTAGTACATCCGGGTCGAATTGCTCATTCATTTGATTCTGACGATACATCACTTCAGGATGGGCTTCAGCCCATTTCCATGCTTTCTTTGCAGCGGATAATGCCTGAGCAGAGAACTCAGGGTCAAAAGGTTTGTACACCCGTGCAGCCTGCGCCATCATGGCCGCGAAATCCAGAGTAGCTCCGGTATTTTTCATTACCACATATCGTTGATTAGTTGCTTCATGAGGCATTACCATGCCTTCAAAATTTGCGGTCGTAAGTTTGTGATAAACGCCACCGTCCTCATCCTGCATGGTAAGTAACCATTCCAGATTCCAGAGTGCTTCGTCAAGAATGTCGGGTAAATCGTTCTTGCTTTCCGGAATATTGAGATCCTGATTCTTAAAGAATTCCGGGAATTGTTCATAGGCAAATAAAAGGGTATAGGTACTTATTCCGGAGTTCACCACATATTTATTATAATCGCCGGCATCATACCAACCTTTAGGTGAAGAGATGATGGTACCTTCGGGGCGGGAACCGGTAGCTGCCGAAGCATGTACCATCACATTGGTATCAGGGTGACCTGCCGGTCGGGCCCATTTTCCAGCAAATTCTTCGGATAATCCGGTGGAAGCCCGCATGAAATAATAAGCTTTTAATGTGGCATCGGTAACCTCATCCAGCACTTCATTACTGATCTCAAATTTGGGCGATTCGGCATTCGTGTCGGTGATCAGCTGATATTCGCCCGGCGAAGTGAGCGCTGAAAAATCTGCGACCTTAACTTCCATTCCGGAAGGTTTATGAAATCCGCCTTCTGTTAATTCTCCAGAAAATACTTCTTCTCCGGTGGCAGTTTCTAAGATCCTGAAAGTGGTGGCATCGGTTACCGGGATGATGGCAAATTTTGTGGCTTCCGGGAAATATCCAAGCTGATTCACTTTTGGGCTTAGATCAGGAGTAGGTTGAGCCTTCGAAACTGCGGTCCCAAAAGTTAATAAAATGGCTATAGTAAGCAGACAGATCTTTTTCATAATGGGAAGGTTTAATAGTGAGTGCTTATTTCGAAACAAGACTCACTGTTTATTTCTATTTAATTAAGGTCATTTTTTTGGTGAAGGTGACACTTTGTGTACTTAACTGATACAGGTAAATACCACTGGGCAGATCTCCGGCATCAAAGGTTACGGTATAAGATCCGGCCGGTTGAACCTGATCAACCAACAGGGATACTTCCCGCCCAACCGTGTCGAATACCTTTAGTTGTACCCTCTCACTTACGGGGAGCTGATAATTGATTACTGTGGTTGGATTGAAAGGGTTTGGGTAATTCTGGTGAAGTTGAAAGTTCGTTATACCAGAAAGGTCTTCATCTGATGAAGTACTCAGTGGAATATAAAATGGCTCAGATTCACCGTACACATCCGGGTCGTTGCTATCAGATACTCTGAATCTAAGAGTGTCTCCCGGAGCATCGGGAACTTTGAAATTTGAGTAATCAGTATCGCTGTTCGGAATTCCTAAACTAATTGGGATGAGAGTATCGGAAGAGGAAAGGGAGTAATGGAGATCCATGGTATCAACATCAAAATACGTCCATTCGATACTTACCCGATTGCCGGGATCAAATCCCGGATACCAGGTTGATATTTTACTGATGGTAATGGATTTGGATGGTTTTATACGAACTACTGCCATGTTGAAAGGTGTGTCGCCGGCATCGGCATCTTCCACTTTGATTATTAAAGAATCGCCCGGAAGCGAGGGAATCTCAAAACCGGTATAGGTTCCGGTACCGGCATCTATTCCAGAAGCTAATACGGTGAATGCTTCAGAGTTATAGGCTTTATAGGCAATATTTACAGAACTCACATTTGATGAGGTCCAGTTCAGGTCGATCAGATCACCTGCTTCAAAATAATCCAGTTCAATGGTGCTCATCGGATTCTGCATCTTTACGTATCGATCTAATGATACAGTTACATCATCGGTAAAGTGTTCTAAAGCAGCGGTGAGGAAAACAAAAGGAGAATTCCAGTAGGTGGTTATCTCATTGGTTGAATAACTGCAATACAGATCAGCGTATGAAAGTGCCGGCAGGGTAGAATTATATGCTGATGTTCCACAATCCTGAGACTGATTACCGGGATTGGCGCCACCGGCTACCCAGCCCGGAGTGGGGGCTTCGACAGCGTCGGCCTGCGATTGACGGTGGTGAATATGCATTGGGGTGATATCCCCGAAGCCGGTCACATAACTATATCCAACCCCGTTCATGCCAAGTAAATAATCCAACACCCGATTCGCCCCATCATAATATTTCTGATCGCCGGTAATTTCATACATCATCATTATGGCCATTCCAAGATTTCCGGCTCCGCCGTTGGAGCCCCAACCGAATTGCCAGCTCTCAATACCAAATGGGGAGCGATAAGGAGAGGCTGCTCCATCATTTACATACCAGTCAAAGTTATTGATCAGGGTATTCTTCATCGAAGAGGTATCCGCAAGCCCCACGGCGGTAAGATCTTTTCGGTGATGTAAGAGTGAGAATAATCCTAATGCCCGTACATTTCCCCAACCGGAATTCCCGGTATTATTCCAGCCGTTTGGCTCATAGTAAGTATCATCTCCGGTGGTAATGTAAAGCTCTGATCTTGCCCAGAAGAATTCATCATCAAAATTTCCATCACCATAACCACCTGTGTTAACATCAGGGTCGTAGCTGTTATTCATGGCTGTCTGATCGTATCCTACAGAAGGATTAGCAACAGCCCAATCGTAAGCCCGTTCTGCAACCACCAGGGCTGTATCGGCAAATTCAGGATAATAGGGGCGCATAACGCGGGAAGCCTGAGCCATAACAGCAGCAAAGTCGAGCGAGGCTGTCGTACTTTTTTGAACCACATACCGGGAAGCCGTAGCCTGATGCGGCATCACTGTTCCCTGAAAATTGGCATGGGTTAGTTTATGATACACTCCACCATCGGCAGGATCCTGCATGGTGAGTAGCCAGTTCAATGCATACATGCTCTCATCCAGAATGTCTGGGACAGAATTGTCGCTTTCCGGAATATTGAGATCGCGAGCGTTATAGAGCTCAGGGAAATGTTCGTAAGTAGTAAGTAAATGCGAAATACTGGAAGAGATGGGTACTACATATTTATTGAAATCACCGGCATCGTACCATCCACCGGGGGAAGATATGGTACTTCCGGCCGGCCGGCCATCAGAAGCGGCGGAAGCGTGGATGATAACCTGATCGTCGGGGTGACCGGCAAGCCGTTCCCAGACACCGGCATAGGTTTCTACTAATGCTGTTGAAGCCCGGTTATAATAAAGTGCTTTGATCAACCCTGAATTAAGTGAATCATAGACTTCATTCCTGATTTCGAAGGGAGTAGAGGCTGCACTCCCATCTATATATAGGCGATACATCCCCGGTAGGTTAAATTCAGAGAAATCGGCCAGCTTAAGAGTTTCTCCCGTATGCGGATAACTTCCCGCATTAGTTAAAGTACCCTGATAAACAATGGTCTCATCACTAATGTCGCGAATGTGAAAGGTGGTTGCAGATTGATCAGGCGTAACGGCAAATTTAGTCGCCTCCGGATAATAGCCGATCTGATTTAATTTAGGCAGATCATTTTGGGATTGAGCTTGAGTAAGCGTACTAATGCCCATTAGAAGCGAGAGAAGAAGGAGCCTCTTAATTACAGAAGAAAACATAGATACAGGTTGGTTAAACACTAATTAGTAAAAAGAATTTACTAAAGTAAACTCAGAAATTTTAGTATAAACCACGGATAGGACGAGATAAAAAATCCCGCTAATCAATTGTGAATGTTGGAATTATTATCACAAAGATCGAGACTGCAGGTTGCTGTATATGTCTCCGGGGAAAAATTATTTCAGGCCTGCCATCCGGTTCTTGCAATTGTACAGGCATCGAACAGTAGTATGCTAAAGTAACTTACTTGCGATGTTGGCTAAATGAGATCGCTCTCCTTTTTCCAGGTTGATGTGGGCATAAATAGGATTATTATGCATACGGTCAACGAGGTATGAAAGTCCGTTACTATGCGCATCCAGATAGGGAGTATCGATCTGATAAATATCTCCCGTAAATACCACTTTAGTATTTTCACCGGCTCGTGTAATGATGGTCTTGATCTCATGAGGAGTGAGATTCTGGGCCTCATCCACAATAAAGATCACATTAGATAAACTTCGCCCTCTTATATAAGCCAGCGGAACTATGCGTAATTTCTCCGACTGCACCATTTCGTCGATCTTTTTGTATTGCTTACTCGTTTCTTTGAACTGATTTTTTATATAGCTCAGATTATCCCAAAGTGGTTGCATATACGGATCGATCTTGGCATTAGCATCACCGGGAAGATATCCGATATCCCTGTTGCTAAGCGGAACGATAGGGCGGGCCAGATAGATCTGTTTAAAGTCACTGCGTTGTTCCAAAGCACTTGCCAGTGCGAGCAGTGTTTTACCGGTTCCGGCTGCTCCGGTAATGGTTGCCAAAAGGATCTGAGGATTCATTAAGGCATGCATGGCAAAATTCTGCTCTGCATTTCGGGGCGTGATCCCGTAGGTGTTCATATTTTCGATGTTCTCTATAAACCCGGAATTCGCATTATACCATCCCAAAGCGGAAGCACCATGACTTTTTAAAATATAATAGTGATTACTGGGTGGATCCTCCAGATTAAGGTCTTCAGGTGAGATTTTATTATGTTCGTAAAATTTGCTGATGAGAGCCGGATCATCCAGATTCAACTCGGTCTTACCTTTATAAAGCTGGTCCAGATTTTTAACCCGAACCGTTTCGTAATCTTCTGCATCCAGATTTAAGGCGCGGGCTTTCAATCTCAGGTTGATGTCTTTTGAAACCAGTATCACTTTATTGGATGGATATTCTGATTTCAGTTTAAGAGCTGCATTGATGATATCATGATCATTCTTTTTGGAACCGAACATTTTATTGGCATCAACATGGTCGCCACCATTACTGATCACTTTAAGTTTGCCATGCGACCGCCCGTTCAGTGGTATCCAGTCCTGCAGCAGGTTTTCGTCAGAAATGCCATCCAGATAACGGATGAATTCTCTGGCATGAAGATTGGTGACACTGTTCCCCTTTTTAAAAGTGTCGAGTTCCTCAAGTACAGTTATGGGTATCGCAACGTCATTTTTTTCAAAATTCCTAACTGCTTCAAAATCATATAAAAGAACGGAAGTATCGAGTACGAAAATCTTTTTCGCTTTTTTGCGTGGCATGGGCAAAAACGGGTTTTAGATGAATCTTAACCGCCGGCCATTGTAGATGTATTGTTAAAGAACGGCTACCCGAATTAAACTAAACAAAGCCCCTTTCGCAACGGATGTGGAAAACTAATCGGATATTTTTTTTACCCACCGATTACTGTGCAAATCAGTGGGAGTTATCAACCGAGTTATGCACATGATGTAATGCAATACCTGTGGCTATGGCTGCATTCAGGCTTTCCACCGGATTTGAATGTTCCGGGGCATCTATAAGCATCCGGCTTCGATGAGATTGGATGAGAGAGTCGGTAATTCCATTGGCTTCGTTGCCGGTAACCAGTATTGCTTTAGCACCAAAATTCTGTTTAGTCATAGAAACCGCACCCGGGTTTCCATCCAGTAAATATACCTTCCAGTCCGATTGTTCGAAGGTATTCAGAATAGTGTTGAGGTCACCGGTAAGTATTGGTACCGAACCGGTTGCTCCGGCTGTACTCCGCACTACTTTTGAATTATAGAGGTCTACCGTTCCTGTTCCAAGGATGATGGCTTTTACCCCGAACCATGCCGCTGTGCGGTAGATGGTTCCCAGATTGCCCGGGTCCTGAATGGCATCCATGGCCAGTATGATGCCACTTTTTTCCTGCAGAGTTTGAATAGTTGCTTCATCAGGGATCTTGCAAACGGCCAGTACACCCTGCGGAGAATCGGTGTCTGAAGCTTCCTCCATTTGTTCTTTGGTAAGCGAAAAACAGTTAGTATGAAGTCCGGGAAAAAGGTCTGCATCACCTTCCATAAAAATGTATTCCACCTCAATATGGCCATTGGTCAGAATCTGCTCAACGGTCCGCTCACCTTCAGCAATAAACAAAGATTCCTTTTTACGGTGCTTGCGCATCTTCAGTTTTCTGAGAAGGGTGAGGTGGGAGTTGGTAGCCGGTTGATGCACGTTTAATGTATAAGAATGAAGGTTTAAAGATCTTTGAATGGGTACAATAAAATCCCACAATTCAATTATGATTTTCTATCTTTCGGGAAATATAAAGTACAAATAAAGTTGTAGTCATGGATTTTCTTAAAAAACTAGGTATAGAAGGGGTTAATCCCGGCACAAGCACCGGAACTCAGCATTTCGAAAGTAAGGAAATAATAAGCAGTTACACTCCTGTTGATGGTAAAAAGATCGCTAATGTATCCCTCACTACTAAAGATCAATACGAAGAGGTGGTAGCTAAAGCTCAGGAGGCTTTTCAGGTTTGGAAGAACATTCCGGCGCCCAGAAGGGGTGAGATCGTTCGACAGATCGGTGATAAACTCCGGGAATACAAAGAGCCACTGGGTAAACTGGTAACCTACGAAATGGGAAAGATCAATCAGGAAGGACTCGGTGAAGTTCAGGAAATGATCGATATTTGTGATTTTGCAGTGGGATTGAGCCGTCAGCTATACGGACTTACCATGCACAGTGAACGTCCGCAACACAGGATGTACGAGCAATGGCATCCACTTGGAATTGTTGGAATTATTTCGGCCTTCAATTTTCCTGTGGCTGTGTGGAGCTGGAACGCTATGATCGCAGCAGTTGCCGGAGATGTAATGATCTGGAAGGGATCTGAAAAGACGCCGCTCTGTGGTGTTGCTATTCAGAAGATCATAGCTAAAGTACTTAAAGAAAATAATCTTCCCGAAGGGATCTTTAACCTGGTTACCGGAGATCGGGAAGTAGGTGAATGGATGACCAACGATCCCCGAATTCCATTGATCTCTGCCACCGGTTCTATCCGAATGGGAAAACAGGTGGCCAAAGCAGTTGGCTCCCGCCTCGGGCGTACCATTCTGGAATTAGGCGGTAATAATGCGATCGTCATCAGCGAGAATGCAGATATCGAAATGGCCGTTCGTGCGACCGTTTTTGGAGCTGTGGGAACTTGCGGCCAGCGTTGTACCAGTACCCGGAGACTGATCATACACGAATCAGTATATGATCAGGTAAAAGAACGGTTACTCAGGATCTATGATAACATTACGATCGGGGATCCGCTTGAGCCAAAGACATTGGTTGGCCCGATGATCGACCAACAGGCTGTTGATACCATGCAGAATGCTCTCAAAGAAATTGAAAAAGAAGGTGGTAAAGTTATCTTCGGCGGTGAAGTGCTGGATGAACCCGGCCATTATGTGCGCCCCGCACTGGCAGAAGTGGAAAACCACTATAACATTGTTCAGGAAGAGACGTTTGCGCCGATTCTCTATCTCATGAAATATTCAACATTAGAAGAGGCTATCGAATTACATAATGGAGTGAAGCAAGGTCTGAGCTCTGCAATGTTTACATTGAATATGCGTGAAGCTGAGAATTTCCTGAGCTGTACAGGTTCTGATTGCGGTATAGCTAACGTGAATATCGGAACAAGCGGAGCCGAGATCGGTGGAGCGTTTGGGGGCGAAAAAGAGACCGGTGGCGGACGTGAATCAGGTTCTGATGCCTGGAAAGCATACATGCGTCGACAAACAAATACCATTAACTGGGGCGATGAATTACCACTCGCACAGGGTATCTCTTTTGATGTTTGATCATATTGCAATGATCATCTATGCGTTAATCAATATGTATTTAGAGCTCCGGGACAATGTTTCGGAGCTTTACTTTTATGGTGAAGTCAATGATTGGAGGTGAATCTGGCCGGCATTAGATTCTGAATAACCACATCCAGGCTAAGGTGGCTATGAGCAGGAAGAATCGGTAGAAATAAAGCAGAACGATGAAGATCAGGTTTAAAGAGAGCCATCGTAGAATATTCGCCCACCACGGGGATTCGAAAAATTTTCGGTAAAGGAAATAGCCGTAGGTATTGATAAGGATAAGTGAAACCAGCGTAAGATTGGTCTCGGTGATCAGCTTAAGCATGCCTTCAGACTGAAGTAATTTTGCCATAATGATGTAGGCACCCGGAACAAGAGAAGTTGTAAATAATACAATGAAAGCGTGGATCACAAATCCGTAATTAATGTGGAAGACCAGGGGGTTAGATTGCCTGATGCTGGTAAGCTTCGATCCAATTCCAAAGAGTAACGGTAAAATAAATAACAGAGCCTTAGAGAGGGTGAAAGTGAGTGCGTCATATTCTTCCTCAAATGCTTCAAAAGTCCACCCGGAGTGTTTGATCACAGATTGGATTAATCCATATGTGAGATCGCTGTAGTAGAGATAGTTAAGCTGGATATTCAGTGAAGTTGTGAAGGTATTGATGGCAGGAAAGAGGAAATAAAAGGCGTTGGCCAGAAGAAACCACTTTACCGGAGCAATATATTTTTTTCGTGCTCCGGAATTATACTCCTGTACATACCGGGAGGGCCGGGTAATAAATGCTTTGAATGTGGTGAAGAAGGTATTCTCAAGACTTAGAAACCCGGAAATAAAATCACCGGCAATGGAAGTGACCCGCAGATCTTTCTCCGTCAGCTTTTTCTGCCCACAGTCGGGGCAAAAGTCAGAGTCGAAAGGCTCGTGGCCGCAATTAGGACAGCGTGATATGTGCTCCGGAACCGACATAGTGCGTATATAGCGATTTCGTGGTTTGGGAGCAATACTAACCGCTTTTATGATCTTATTGAGTACACAAAGATCATTTCACAGCAGCTTCAATTCTATTCACCAGTTCCTCAACAAAATCAGCCTGCTCGGGTCGCATGAATACGCTTCTCAATATGGTAACAGTTTCTTCATCGGCATTGAAAGATGGATGTAACCGAACAAAATCTTTTGCCGGGACTTTGAATAACGACAAATAAAAGGATCTGTCTTTCATTCCGATATCGAATACTTTTTTAGAAAGTTCCGAGATCTGCGATACGTTTTTTGTAGAATCTTCAACCGGGAAATAACCGAGAATATCGAGTTCCGGTTTCTTGTAGGGGATCAGCGTATCGGAATGTTGCATCAGTTCAAATGCATTGAGAGCAGCCAGCCGGCATTTTGCAAGTATGGGACCGAAGCCTTCCTTTTGATCTAACGGAAAACATTGCAGGGTAGTCCAGAATGCGACAGCAGCGGCACCGGCGCGGGAACACTCCAGGCTGATCTCACCAAGATGGAGATCGTCGGATGTGAAATAGGTATAGGGGGAATCATGTTTGTAGAATTTCCCGACAGCCGGATCTTTGAAAAGTACTGCACCACAACCATAGGGCTGCATACCATGTTTGTGAGGATCAACCACTATGCTGTCGGCCTGTTCCATCATTTTCCAGCTGGTACCGTCTATCAGGTCAGAATCTTTAAGTGTTCGGAAAAATCCCCCATATGCAGAATCGATATGAATTCTTATTCCATGCTCCTTTGCCCAGGGCAGTATTTGGTGTAATGGTTCCACATCACCAAGTCCGGTTGTACCCAGGGTGACCACGATGGTACCGATTTCATCGGCGATCAATGCATTCAGATCAAATAATCCCTCAGGATTGGTTGGTACTTTTACCGAATCGATCCCAAGCACTTCACACATTCTGCCATGCGTATAATGGGCGTTTTCTGAGAAGGCGATCTTTTTTTCCGGGTGAGACTGACGTGCCACCCACAAGGCTTCCAGATTGGCGGTAGTTCCGCTTGAGGTTAAATGCCCTAAAAAGGTATCGCCGAATCCAAAAAAATCAGCCAATGCGGCGACGGCTTCTTTCTCCATTTCTGAGGAGGGTGGCCCGCCATCCAATGCGTGGTTATTCGGGTTGATGGTCATGGCCAGCGAATAGGCAGCCCAGGCGATCTCATGAGGAGGTTTCAGCATTTGTCCGGCATAGACAGGATGGTGAAACGGGTAATTGCCTTTTAAACGTTGGGTAAGGTCATGAAATACAGCTGATGCCTTTTCTTCAGAAACAGAAAGCGTGGGATCCTGTTCCCACGCTCCGAAACTATTTTTCCAGTCTGAAATGCGTTTCAGTGCAACCTGAAGGTGATGCTCAGCCTGTTTATTCATCTTAGTACAGGTTTACACTAATACCGGCAGAAAGAACCTGTTTGATCTGAAGATCACTGGAAAAATCATTGTCATATCGCAACTCAAACTGGAATGAGGCACTCACAATCGAGTTGATCTGCCCAACCAATTCGTTGGCCCAATACACATCAGTTTGTGAGATCGGAATGAGGAAATTGGTGAATGTTTCGAGGTTACTGGAGTATTTAATGTTTTCAGCCACATCAGACTGGAAAGAGATACCGGTGGTAAGACCGCCCTCAGACCTGAATGTGTCGCCCTGTGTTAACCCGTAATTTGGAGCAAGGTCTCCATCACTAATGAAGGTTTGTTTAAGTGCCAAACCTGCCTCAACCTGTAATTTTGGATTAGCCTGAAAGGTGATACCGGCCCCTTCTGTTAAATATGCCGGTGCGAAAAAACCGGAGATCAGAGAGTCTCCACCAACAGGGTTCATTTTAGCACCATATTCATACCCGTCGGTAAACTGAGTACGCAACATGATAGCGCTGTAACCGGCGAATTTACTCGTCTTAGAGAACCCATATGTAGCCCGGCCCCGTAATGCGATCAGATCATCTGATTTTCGGGTATCACCATCGATCCGGGATTGACCATAACGCAGATTGGCACGAAAGCCATAGGCAAAGAGCTCATTTCTGTACATATGGGTGAAAATAGTTGAAAAGGTACCGCTCACGGTGTTCACTCCCCCTTCCGACCAGTTGTCGTAAGAAGCTTGCGAGCCATTCAGGTTTACGATCCAGGTTTGTATATCCCCTTCCTGATCTTCCGGAACAACAATGGTCTGCGCTGTTAAAGGGACACTGAATAACAGGAGTGTGAGTAAGGTAATAGAAATATTTAAGGTCTTCATATTGTTAGACTTGGTAGATATTGATTTAAGAGTTTTTAAAGAGAACCACTTGTTCGAGTTCCTCATCATTGAGTATCACCTCAATATGTTCGCCAAATTTTGTAGGTACATTCATGCCGGTTAATTCAGCATGGATCGGGTAAGTTCTATGACCACGATCGATCAATGACAAAACCTCGATCTTATCAGGTTTGTTTGAGTGGCAAATGGAAGTAAGCGCACTAAACATGCTTTCGCCTGAGAAGATGACATCATCCACAATTAAGACGAACTTTTCTGTAGTAGAAGGCAGATTTTGCTGAGAATTACTGTGTACGTTAAACCTGAAAAGATTTACCGAAGAATGATCAGAGACCTTCTTAATTACAGAGTATAGCTCCGATGCAACTGCATAACCACGTTTATTTAATCCAAAGATCATCAGATCATCGTCTTCAGATAATTGTTCCCAAACCTGCATAGCCAGTCGCTTGATGGTTCGGGAGATATGATTTTTATCCATTAAAATGATCTGTTTTTGCATCGTCACTCAGTTAGGTTAGGTGAAAGGTAAGATTTTATTACACTATTTTGGAGACGATGCATTAAATTAGCTGTTAAAGCTGTACATTAACAGTGTTAACCAATTAAAAATCCGAGTACGATGAACAGAATAGCAGGTACCATATTTACTACAGTAGTTTCATTTACTGCAGGGCTTGTAACCGGATTATTGATCGCGCCAAAAAGCGGTAAAGAAAACCGCGAATGGATAAGTGAGCACGGAGAAGAAGCTAAGCAATGGGTGGAACTGAAAGGTCAGAGATTGATCGAAGAAAGTGAAAAGCGAATTGGAAAGATCTCTGAAAATATAAAAGAGGCCATACCGGATCTGTATTCCGCTACAGAAGAAATGCATTTTAATGACGAAGAACTCGAAGATGCATGAGCTTCGGCTATTCCGAAGATATATTACAATGGGTGTGGCAGCAGCAATTGCTGAACAAGGAAGGGTTACGAACCACGGGTGGTAAACCAGTAAAGATACTGGACCCGGGAAAGCTGAATACCACAGATGGGCCGGATTTTCTGAACGCAAAGATCCAGATCGGCCCTCTCACTTTGCATGGAGCTGTAGAGCTACATGTACACGCCGGAGATTGGTTCAGGCATCAGCATCACCTTGATGAAAACTACAATACCGTGATCTTACATGTGATCGCAGGTCGTTCTGAAAAGATACATTCGAATGACGGTGCCATTCCCGATGAGTTGAATTTATTGTCGCACATCGATCAGGAATTAAGCCGTTTTTTAAAGGCCTATTATAACAAAAAGGTAATGCCTTGTAGTGGTACCTTGTCGTACCTGTCTGAAGATGCATTTGAGCAGCAATTGAAGAAAGCCGGCCGGGAGTATTTCGAAGAGAAAACAAATACCATTCTCCGTTTCTATAACCCGGATAAAGGTCCGTACAGCGCATTTAAAGATGCATTGATTATGGCTGTTTTCGACGGTTTTGGAATTACGCACAACAGGGAGTCTATGCGGGAAACTGCAGAGTGGCTGATCAGGGAGCAGTGTTTTGAGAAATATGAGCATGCGCTGGAAAAAGCGGCTTCATTCGCCTTTGGTACAGGAAATATTAAGTGGAACAGAAAGGGAGTGAGGCCTCATAACCGTCCCGAGAAAAGGCTAAAGGAGGCTGTAGCGCTGAGTTTCTTTGTATATAATATTTCCGGGCAGGAGTTGTTCAGTACAGATTTTAACGCACAATGGAATGATTGGATCCGGAGATCCGGATTGAAACGGTCTCACCGGTCTGAGATCCTTTACGGTACCGTGTTTTTACCGGCAAAATATCTCCTGGGAAGCCTTTTTCATGATGCACAGTTAATGAAAGCGTCGTTTGAGGCCTGGATGTCGTTAGAGGCACCGGTGCCAGAATTTATCATAAAACAATTATCCGGTATCCCCGGGGCAAAGGCAGAAAGCTATCAAAATAAGCTGGGTTCTGTGTATCAATTAAGGAGTTATTGCAAGAAGAAGCGGTGTTCAGAATGTGAGGTATTAAAAAAGATAATTTAATCTTGATTGAATTTGAAAGGCTCCATATCTTTGGAGTCTGTCGATGACACGAAATATTGCCCGGTCGTCTAATGGCAGGACACCTGGTTTTGGTCCAGTATGTGGGGGTTCGAGTCCTCCCCGGGCAACAACACTCAAAAGGATGGCTTGGGATGCATCCTTTTGTTTTATGTAATCCTGAATCTTTCAGTGCTAGCAAACCAACTTGGAAAGTCCTCTCGCAATATTCTCCGGTACCAGTAATCCGGCCTTGGCACGTGCCATAGCTAAGGAGTATGGTACCACTTTGGGTAAAGTCACCATCAAGCAATTCTCGGATGGCGAAATTTATGTGAAGTACGAACAAAGTATTCGCGGCGAAGATATTTTCATCGTTCAACCCACCCCTCCAACCGGCGATAATATCATTGAATTACTTTTGATGTTGGATGCCGCCAAGCGGGCTTCAGTAAAACGTGTAACGGCGGTTATTCCATATTTCGGATACGCCCGTCAGGATCGTAAAGATCAGCCACGCGTTTCCATCGGTTCCAAACTGATGGCTAATCTTTTAGTTGAAGCCGGTGCCGACAGGGTGCTTACTATGGACTTGCATGCTGCACAGATTCAGGGATTTTTCGATATACCTCTTGATCATTTATATGCAAGCAGGGTATTTATCGATCATTTCACCCAGCATCCTATCAATAATCTTGTAGTTGTGGCTCCCGATGTGGGAAGTTTGAAAATGGCCCGGTCCTTTTCAAAAACGCTCGGAGCCAGCTTAGCCTTTATCGATAAAAGAAGGCCCAAGCAGAACGAATCAGAGATTATGAACATCATTGGTGAAGTGGCAGGGAAGAATGTGTTGATCGTTGATGATTTAATCGACACCGCCGGTACGCTCACAAATGCGGCTGCAGCTATGAAAGAGCGTGGCGCATTGAATATTAAAGCAATGTGTACTCACCCGATTTTGTCAGGTCCGGCTTTTCAGCGAATTGAAGATTCGCCCATTGATGAATTATTGGTAACCGATACCATTCCGTTACGCCAGCCTTCGGATAAGATCAAGGTGCTGAGCGTTGCAAATATATTTGCGGAAGCTATACAGCGTATCCATACCAATGATACCATCAGTGCTTTGTTTGATAATTAATGTGACTTAAGTAAACCCAAAAAATGGCATATCCAGAATTAGTAAAAATTGAAGGGACTCCGCGAGAGCTCAGTAAAAAAGCAAACCGTGAACTCAGAGCACAAAAAAGAGTGCCTGCTGTACTTTATGGTCCCGAAGTAAAAGAAAATATCCACTTCTCAGTGGATGAATTAGAGTTGGAGAAAATCCTCAGAAAAGCTCAGACCAAACTACAAGAGCTTACCATCGATGGAAAGACCTATAAAACTCTGTTAAAAAGAACTGAATTCGATCCGATCACTGATCGTCCGATCCACGCAGATTTCTATGTGTTATCCGATAATCATAAAGTGACTCTTCGTGTGCCTATCCGTATCAACGGAACAGCCCGTGGTGTAACTGAAGGTGGTGGACGTATGTTCCAGCCGATGAAATTCCTGCGTATTCGTGTACTTCCTGAATTTATCGTAGCAGAATTTGATGTGGATGTTACACCACTGAAGATTGGTCAATCCTTCCACGTAGGTGATCTTGAACTTGACGGAATCACCCCGCTCGATGCTTTAAACAGAACTATTGTTACTATCCGTCCTCCAAAAGGTAAGCTTGTAAGTGACGTTCTCGACGATGAGGAAGAGACCACATCTGAAGAGGGTGATGAGGAAGCAGCAGAAGGCGAAGAAGGAGCTGAAGAAGCTACCGAAGAATAATCGTAGCACGGGAGAATTCATATGTCTGTCATCGTAGGGCTCGGAAACGTTGGTCAGGAATATGAAGGCACCCGTCATAATATCGGTTTTGAGGTAGTTGATGCTATCGCTGAAAGCCTGAAGATTACATTTGAGCCCGGAAACGGGCCCTATGTGAAAGCAGAAGGCCGGTATAAAGGCAGAAAATTGGTGCTCATTAAACCCACCAATTTCATGAACCGCAGTGGATCTGCGGTTCGTAAAGCCTTAGCTCATTTCAGCACAGACATTAAGGATTGCCTCATCATTTATGATGACCTGAATCTCCCGGTCGGTAGCATACGCATGAAACCAGGCGGGAGTGATGGTGGCCATAATGGCATTGCCGATATCATTGAGAAGCTAAATACCAGAGATTTCGCCCGGTTACGGGTAGGAATTGGTAATGATTTTAAGAGAGGACAACAGGTGGACTTTGTCCTTTCTTCTTTTAATAATGACGAGCGAATTGAAATGGATATTTCAGTTCAAAAAGCACAGGAGGCCACACTGGCTTTTGTGCATCTGGGATTGGCGAAAGCCATGAATTTTTATAATTGACCAACCGGAAAAACCGGTAAATCACTAACTAACCAAAACGGAGTTATGCAAAACATAATCTTTTTCTCAATTGCGGCCGGAGTTATTGCTCTTCTCTACACCGCATTTAAATCTTCTTGGGTAACCAAGCAAGAAGTAGGTACCGAAAGAATGGGCCGTATTGCAGATAGTATCGCGAGTGGTGCTATGGCATTTCTGAAGGCTGAATATCGGGTACTCGCAATCTTTGTTATCGTAGTTGCTGCAATTCTTGCTTTCAGCGCCGATGCAGTTACATCCAGCTGGATGGTTGCTATTTCCTTTATCGTTGGTGCGATCAGTTCCGGTCTTGCCGGTTTTATCGGGATGAAAGTTGCGACCAAAGCAAACGTTCGAACCACACACGCAGCACGCGAAAGCCTGGGTAAAGGTCTTGAAGTTGCATTTGCCGGAGGTTCTGTAATGGGACTCGGCGTGGTTGGTCTTGGTGTACTTGGCTTGTCTGTACTGTTCTTTATTTTTTCAAACGTTTTTGGAATTGACGGTGCCAACGCTGTTAACCGTGTGCTGGCGGTTGTAACCGGATTTTCATTTGGTGCGTCATCCATTGCTCTTTTTGCCCGTGTTGGTGGTGGTATTTACACAAAAGCAGCCGATGTTGGAGCTGACCTTGTTGGTAAAGTTGAAGCTGGTATTCCGGAAGATCACCCGCTTAACCCTGCAACCATTGCGGATAACGTAGGGGATAATGTTGGGGATGTTGCCGGTATGGGTGCCGATCTTTTTGAATCCTATGTAGGATCTATTATTGGTACTATGGTATTAGGTGCTGCATTTATGACCATTCCGGGTTGGTCTGATAACTTCGAAGGATTATCTGCAGTATTACTTCCGTTGGTTCTGGCCGGAACAGGAATTCTGACTTCGATCATTGGTACCTTCTTTGTACGTGTAAAAGAAGGTGGTGACCCGCAAAAAGCACTGAACCTGGGTGAATTCCTTTCAGCAGGTATTATGTTAGTGGCTTCTTACTTCCTCATTAAATGGATGTTACCCGCAGAATGGACTTTCAATAATATTGATTACACCAGCAACGGCGTATTCTGGGCTACTATTTTTGGTTTGGCTTCAGGATTGTTGATCGGTCTGGTAACCGAGCATTATACCGGTACAGGTACCAAGCCGGTGCTTTCAATCGTGAAACAATCCGTAACCGGATCAGCCACAAATATCATTGCCGGTTTAGGTGTGGGAATGATCTCTACTGCAATTCCAATCATCATTATCGCAATTGCAATTATTGGTGCGTATAGTTTTGCCGGACTTTACGGTATTGCGATCGCAGCAGTAGGTATGCTTGCAAATACAGGAATTCAGTTAGCTGTTGATGCTTACGGTCCTGTTTCTGATAACGCAGGTGGTATTGCCGAAATGGCTGAACTTCCCGGTGAAGTTCGTGATCGTACCGATAAACTGGATGCTGTAGGAAACACCACAGCAGCTATCGGTAAAGGCTTCGCGATCGGATCTGCTGCATTAACTGCATTAGCTCTCTTTGCCGCTTTTGTTACTGCGTACAATGCTACTCACGAAGTTAATCTTCCGGGCATTGATGTGACTTCACCCTCTGTGATGGCAGCTCTTTTTGTAGGGGCAATGTTACCATTCCTATTCTCAGCTTTATCTATGCAGGCAGTAGGTCGTGCAGCGATGAGTATGATCGAAGAAGTTCGACGACAGTTCAAAACCATCCCTGAGCTGAAAGCGGCTCTTGATGTAATGAATGCTAATGAAGACAAAGACTTCAATGACTGGAGTGATGCCGACAAAGCCACTTTTGAAGCAGCAGACGGAAAAGCTGAGTATGAAAAATGTGTGGAGATCTCAACAACTGCATCTATTCGAGAGATGGTATTACCGGGTCTTCTGGCTGTGATCGTTCCTGTATTATTTGGCTTTGTACCGGGATTCATCAGTGATGATCCTACATTAGGTGCTCAGATGCTGGGTGGATTGCTTGCCGGTGTAACTTCAGCAGGTGTGCTCATGGCACTGTTCCAGTCTAATGCCGGTGGTGCATGGGATAATGCGAAGAAAATGATCGAAGAAGGTGTAACCATTGATGGCGTGGAATACGGAAAAGGCTCCGATCCACACAAGGCCGGTGTGGTTGGTGACACAGTAGGTGATCCTTTCAAAGACACCTCCGGTCCGTCACTTAATATTCTTCTTAAGTTGATGTCGGTTGTGGCGCTTGTTATCGCGACCATGATCTAAAAGATCTTAAATTGGAGATAATCCCGGTTGCGAGAAATTGCAGCCGGGATTTTTTTTAACTATTGAAACTGATAACGTACGAATTATCAGCAGAGAAAAAACCACGGTAACATGCCTCAATCAGATATATTAAAATTAGTATTCCATCACGACCAACGTCTGGACGAATTAGCACCTTCTGCGAATGAGCAGGTAAATACTGATCCGCTGACGATGTTCACAAAACCGGATCCTACCTATTCAACGTTATATTTTTCAGGTACTGATCTGGAATCTGGATCGGTGGGCATCGATCAGCTCACTCACTATGATAAGATCATGAATGCTTTTGATGAAGCTTTCGATGGCATGCAGTTTACTACAAAATCCGGAGGTTACGATTCACTGAAAGCAGCCATCGGGAACATTGATCTGAATGATGCCGTGGTAATATCCGATGAAGAAGTAGTCTCAGTTATTGTACATTCATTTTCACATCAGATGCTTCGGGATGTGCTCGAGAAAGGGTGGATCATACTCTACAAAAGAGAAGCTCCGAACGGATTCGATCTTCATATCTTCACCCGAAAGAACATCTACACATCCTTCTTTTACCCGCTGCAAAAGTTACTACCCGATAGTTTTCGTTTTTTCAGTATCAATGGTAAGCGCCTGAAGAACGAAAAGCAGTTCTTTTTTGAGACCTGGACACTGCACAAGCCGCCCCACGGTTTTGAAGAGGTTCACCCGGAAACGGTGCTTTGATCGGTAATTAATCCCTGAAATTTTTCAGTATAAAGGTTGAAAAAAAGGATTCATTTAAACTTCAGAAATATTTATCTTATTTAGACTACATTTAAATAAGAGGTTATCCTGTAGATCATGATGCATCCGCTAAGTAACAGCAAAGAAGGCGAAGAGGTTGTAGTACAGTGTTTGAACTGTAGCTGCGATGATACCTGTCGATTGAACGATCTTGGCTGCGTGGAAGGAATTAACGGCAAGATCATTTCAAATCAGAAGAATATTATACTTCAGGTTGGTGAGACCCGGTTGGCTATTGCAGAGAAACTTGCCAAATCCATTCTTGTAAGCCCCAGAATATAAATGCCGGGATTACTCACAGATACAAGTGGAACAGGCCGGTATAAGATCAATTCTATAAACGGAGAAGATAGCACCCGGTTAATGGAGATGGGTGTGCTACCCGGACTCATTATCGATGTGGTTCGCCGTGCCCCGACAGGATATCCGATCGAGATCAAAGTCAGAGGTTATTTGCTCACTTTGCGTGAACAGGAAGCAAAATGTATTGAAGTAGAGGTTGTTTGATGATAAACAAGCCGTTGACGATCGCACTGGTTGGGAACCCGAATACCGGGAAATCTACGATCTTTAATGCTTTGACTGGTTTGCGACAGAAGATCGCCAATTATCCGGGGATTACCGTAGAGCGAAAAGCGGGAACTACCATTATTAATGGGATCCTGCATAAAGTGATCGACCTGCCGGGAGCGTACAGCCTTAATTACAAAAAGGCTGATGAACGCATCGCCTACGAAACACTGATAGGAACCTACGAGCACGAGCGCAATCCGGATCTGGTTGTGATCGTTGCGGATGCCAGTAATCTGGACCGGAATCTTTATCTGGCAACTCAGGTGATGGATCTGAATATACCGGTGATGCTGGTATTGAACATGATGGATATTGCGAAAGAAAAAGGATATACCATCCAGCCGGAGAAACTAAGCGAAGTCTTAAATATCCCGGTAATTGCCGTTTCTGCGAAGAATAAAACGGATATCGACCTGATCAGGAAAACGATAGCGGAACACGACCTCAATGTTCCGGAACCACTCAAATGGGGTCCGGATAAAACCACACAGGAAGCAATGAATATGGTGGTGGAAGAGTGGGTAAGACCAAGCACCGATATTCCTGCACGGGCACATAATACAGAAGCCTTGCGTTTGATCAGTGAGGGAGACTTTGCCAACGCTTTTTATTCTTTTGATAATAAAGAGACCGGGTTAAAAGTAATTGACAAGGCCCGTACACTCATTGAAGAGAACGGCGGAAATCCCATGGCGGCTGAAGTGCTTCAGCGCTATAATTTTATTGGCGAATGTACCTCGGTCTCAACAAAGCAGGAATCAAATACAAAAAAATCCATCACCGACAGGGTGGATGCCGTAGTTACCCATAAAGTTTTTGGGCCGGTCATTTTTGCAATGGTACTGTTATTGATGTTTCAGGCTATATTTTCATGGGCAACCCCATTTATGGATTTCATTGACTTTCTGTTTGTGGAGGGAGGAAATTGGGTGGCCAGCCACATGCCTGCAGGAATGTTGAATGACTTACTGGTTGAAGGGGTGATTGCCGGTTTGGGAGGTGTGGTGATCTTTTTACCGCAGATCTTATTCCTGTTTTTCTTCATTTATATTCTGGAAGGAACGGGTTATATGGCAAGAGCCGCTTTTGTGATGGATGGTTTTATGACCAAAGTGGGTTTACACGGTCGTTCTGTAGTTCCGCTCATGTCGGGATTTGCATGTGCGATTCCGGGAATTATGGCTACCCGTACCATCGAAAACTGGCGTGACAGGATCATCACCATTATGGTATTGCCATTCATGGCATGCTCGGCCCGGTTACCTGTGTATGCTTTATTGATTGCAGCATTCATTCCTGATACTTCAGTTCTGGGTATTTTCACATATCAGGGTATAACCTTTTTCGGACTGTATATATTTGGCATCCTGATGGCTGTCGGGGCGGCAGCCGTCATGAAAAAGATATTCCCCGCGGGTAAGCAAACTCCGTTCATTATGGAACTGCCCGGATATAAAATGCCTAAGTGGTCGGTAGTGTTTCAGAATACCGCCGAACGTGGTAAAGTATTTGTGACGGAAGCAGGAAAGGTGATCGTAGCAATTTCTATTGTGCTATGGTTTCTGGCTTCGTTCCCTAAAACTGAGATGCCTCAGGTGTTAGAAGGTGAAACCACGGAATACGATTCTTCTTTCAATACCACCGAAAATCCGGAATCCTACCAACTGAGACACAGTTTTGCCGGTAAGTTTGGGAAGATGATCGAACCGGTGATCAAACCTCTGGGCTTTGATTGGAAGATCGGGATCAGCCTGGTTACTTCTTTTGCAGCCCGGGAAGTGATGGTAGGTACATTAAATACGATCTATAGCATTGAAGAAGAAGATGGGGATACATCTACGCTTAAAGAGAAACTCAGAAATGATGTAGATCCGGAAACCGGTAAACCCGTTTATACGATAGCAACTGCAATTTCATTGATGATCTTTTTTGCACTTGCCATGCAGTGTATGAGTACGATCGCGATCGTGAAGCGGGAAACGAATTCGTGGAAATGGCCGGTGGCAATGTTTACATATATGAGTGTACTTGCTTATCTGGCATCTTTCCTGGCGTATCAGATCGGGACCCGGCTCTGATGGATTTTCAATCAGTAATCGCATATTTACTCCTCTTTGCAGTCATATTCTTCATCGGGAAGAACCTGCTGGGTAAATCAACCGGAAATAAGAACTGTGGTCCGGATTGTTCGTGTGATCAGTAGGTAGTTTTTAAGTCTTTGATACCCGGACTTAAATTACATCAGATCATTTCATGCCAATAATAAATAAAACTCGTACCGCTATCTCAGATTTGCTATTTTCTGTCGATCAAAACCAGAATTAATGACCTATTTAGATAAGTTGAAGCAAGCAGTAGAGGCTGCTCAGTCTACCTTATGCGTGGGACTGGATCCAAATCTGGATATGCTTCCCGAGGCGGTGACCTCAGAATTTAAGACTCCCGAAGAACAGGTGGCCTATTTTTGCAAAAGGGTGATCGATGTAACGCTTGATTCCTGTGCCGCCTACAAACCAAATCTGGCTTTCTTTGAAGCATTGGGTGAAGGTGGATTGTTCGTTTTAAATGAAGTGATGAGCTATATCCCGGACGATAAGATCGTGATCGCTGATGCGAAAAGGGGAGATATAAGTTCTACGGCCGAGCATTATAAAAAAGCCTTTTTTGATGTTTTTAAGGCCGATGCAGTCACCTTAAATCCATTGATGGGTTTCGAGACACTGAATGCTTTTTCTAATGATCCCTCAAAGGGGCTGTATGTACTCACATTAACTTCCAACTCCGGGGCTGATGATTTTCTGAAGAAGCCATTTGAAGGATTTGATTCCATGGCAGAATACATTGCTCATGAATTATTCGAACGGTCGGTTCGGGTAGAATCACACTTAGGGATGGTGATCGGTGCTACCCAGGCTATAGAGGCAAATGTAGTGATCAGGCAACACGCAACAGGAAGTCTGTTAATTCCGGGTGTGGGTGCTCAGGGGGGAGATGTGGATGCGCTGGCCGAGGCACTAAAAGATCATGAAGGTATTCCGATGATCAATTCCAGTCGAGGTATCATTTATGCCGGACGTGAAGAAGAAAACTGGGCTGATCACGTTGCTGAAAGTGCGCGCAGAACCAAAGAACTGATTTCGAAGATCACGGAGCAGTATGTCGCAGCTTCCTGAGGTGATCGTTTATACCGATGGTGCCTGTAGTGGAAATCCCGGTCCCGGTGGCTGGGGTGCTTTACTCATATGGAAGGGCAAAGAGAAAGAACTTTCCGGTGGGGAGCCCCAAACCACGAATAACAGGATGGAAATGCGGGCTGTGATTGAAGCACTGAAAGCGATGAAAAAACCCTGTCACATCAAAATTCACAGCGACAGTGCACTCATCATTAACGCATTCACACAAGGCTGGATCGGGAATTGGCAAAAAAGAGGTTGGAGGAAAGCTGATAAGAAACCCGTAGAGAATAAAGAACTCTGGCAGGAAATGCTGGAAGCGATGAAACCTCATAAAGTGACCTGGGTAAAAGTAAAAGGTCATTCGGGCATTGAGTATAACGAACGCGTCGATCAGTTAGCGGTAGCAGAATCAAAGAAGTTCTGAGTAGACATTTCTGTTCAACCCGGCTTCCTGATGTTTAAAAACAGGTCTTCCACATCTTGTGAACTTTACTCAATTGAATAATTGATAATTCTGAATTGATCGATATATTCGGTTAACCACGAATCTAATCATTTGAATTATGAGTGACCCTGTAGCTCCCTTCCACCTTGCTTTTCCGGTAAAAGACCTTGATGAAACCTATACCTTCTATACCGAGGTATTGGGGTGCACAACCGGAAGAACTTCGGACCACTGGATCGATTTTAATTTCTGGGGACATCAGGTCGTTGCGCATTTAAGTCCGGATGAAGCCAAAGAATCAGCGAAGAATGCAGTGGACGGCCATGGCGTTCCGGTGCGGCATTTTGGGGTGATCCTGGAGATGGATGAGTGGCACGAACTGGCTGAGAAATTAAAAGGATTGAATATTGAATTCGTGATAGAACCATACATCCGCTTCAAAGGCGAACCCGGCGAACAAGCCACCATGTTCTTTCTTGATCCTTCCGGAAATGCCCTCGAATTCAAAGCCTTCGGAGATAAGAGCCAGATCTTTGCGAAGTAGGAGATGGTTTTAGATTGATTGAAATTCGAAGGATGATAAGGGTATTAAACTGATTAGCTTGTTCTGATCTTAAGACTTCACGAGAAACATTTCGAGATCTTGCAGACCTTCTAAGTTGCCATTAAACGTTGATGCAAAACTCAGAATTATAACTCAAGCTCTGTTTCCGCAGCTTCGATCCGGCCCGCATAATCCTCCCATTGGTACATCAGATCGGTTAGTTTTTTCTTTATCTCTTCATATTCAAGGGTCACTTCCTTCACCTTATCGTTGTCGTCGTAGAAATCGGTTTGCGCCATCAATTCTTCGATCTCGGCCTTGCGGAGTTCATTCGTTTCGATCTCACTTTCTACTTTTTCCAGCTTTTGTTTGATCGGCCGGATCTTGCGATTCAATTCATTCCGGCGTTCAGCTTCCAGTCGTCGTTGCTCTTTCCTGGAAAGTGATCGGTCTTCAGTTTGTTCAGTTGTTGAAGTATCCTGATCACGGTTCTTCTGTTCCTCTTCCTCTCTCTTTTTGTCCAGGAAATAAGAAATATTACCCAGATAGGTGCGGAGTTTGCCGGGCTGAATTTCCAGTACTTTGTTTACGATGGGATCCAGAAAAGACCGGTCATGGGAAACGATCATGCAGGTACCTTCATATTGCTGAAGCGCCTGTTGCAGAATATTCTTCGAGCTCATATCTAGGTGGTTGGTCGGCTCATCAAAGATCAGAAAGTTGGCCGGAGAGAGTAGCATTTTAGCCAATGCGAGGCGACTCTTTTCCCCACCCGAAAGCACTTTCACTTTTTTAAACACATCATCACCGGTAAATAAAAAACTTCCCAGAATGGATCGCAGCCGACTCTCCTTCTCTCCTGAACCGGCCTGCATCATAATTTCCAGTGGATCTGCATTCAGGTCCAGTTCTTCCGCCTGATGCTGAGCAAAATAGGAAGTGGTGACTTTATGTCCTTCCTTCCGCTCCCCCCCCTGAATGGGCTCACTACCGGCCAGGATTCGGATCAGGGTTGATTTACCGGCGCCATTTGGGCCGACCACCGCAACTTTATCCCCTCGTTCAATTTCAAAATCCACTCCCTCAAAAACGGTGTTATCGCCATATTTCTTGATGATCTGATCAAGCTTCATTACGATCTGTCCGCTCCGTTCAGGAGTGGGGAAACTGAAGGATACGCTGTCCAGTTCATCTTCTACTTCGATGCGATCTACCTTTTCGAGTTGTTTAACCCGGCTTTGAACCTGTTTGGCTTTCGAAGCCTTATAGCGAAAACGCTCGATGAATTCTTCGGTGTCTTTTAACTGCTTTTCCTGATTCTTCTGCGCATTGATGAGAAGTTCCCGCTCTTCTTCCCATTTTCTTTCGTAGAAGGAATAATTACCTGCATATTCTGAGAGCTTACCCCTCCGAATAGCGAGCGTCCGGTTTGTAAGCTGATCCAGAAACATACGGTCGTGAGAAACCACGACCACTGCTCCGGGATAGGATTTCAGAAAGTTTTCCATCCACTGAAGGGATTCAATATCCAGGTGATTGGTCGGTTCATCAAGCAGGAGGTAGGTTGGATTTTTCAGGAGCAGCTTAGCCAGTGCGATACGCATCAGCCAACCACCACTGAATTCCTGCGTAGACCGGTTGAAGTCCGATTCCCGGAAACCAAGTCCCATCAGAACTTTTTCTACCTGGGCTCGCAAACTATATAAGCCGGAAGATTCGAGTTGGGTTTGCAATTCCCCATAGCGTTCGAGCAGTTTTTCATGTGCTTCCGATTCGTGATCGGTATCCGCTAATTGCTCCTGTACAGCCTTTACTTTCATCTCCAGATCAAAAAGCTCCTGAAACGCAGTTTCTACCTCTTCGATCACGGTGAGTTTATAATCAGGGTCTACACCATCCTGAGGAAGGTATCCCAGCGTTTCACCATTCGATAGATTAACACTTCCGCTATCGGGCTCCTGAATGCCCATGATGATCTTGAGCAGCGTAGATTTTCCCGCCCCGTTCGGCCCCACAAGCCCGATCCGTTCTCCGGTATTGATAATTCCGTTCAGGTTATCAAGCAGGTCCCGGTCGCCAAGAGAAAGTGATATGTTTTCGAGTTGAAGCACAGTGAAACACAAAAAATTAATTGCAGACATTCAGAAGGAGTGAACTCAGGTTCTCATTCCTCTGTTAAAAGGCCCTGAAAATACCTATAAAATGTGCGAAAGTTGAATTTTTAAGGATAATTATTTTATTGAATACCCTCGAATAATAGTATGTTTGGTGCATGGCTTTATTGATATTTTATTTAACACTGGCAATCGCCATTTCCTTTTTGTGTTCTATTCTGGAAGCGGTGTTGCTTTCCATTACTCCTTCATTCATTGTGCTGAAGGAAAAGCAGGAAGAAAAAACCGGACAACTCCTCAGAAAGCTGAAGGAAGATATTGACCGGCCACTTTCTGCTATTCTCACTCTGAATACGATCGCCCACACTGTTGGCGCAGCCGGAGTGGGAGCGCAGGCTCAGGTCGTGTTTGGAAATGCTTATGTGAGTATCACTTCAGCGGTGCTTACGCTTTTGATCCTGATCTTTTCAGAGATCATTCCTAAAACACTGGGAGCTCTGTACTGGAAAAATCTGGCTCCAACCGCTGCATCCGTCACCAACAGTCTGATATGGATCACCTGGCCATTTGTGAAATTGTCGGAGGGAATTACGATATGGCTTGGAAAAGGGGATAAGGAACCAACACTGAGCAGAGAAGAATTTTCGGCGATGGCTGAACAGGGAGTTCAGGAAGGGGTGTTTGAAGAGGATGAATCGAATATGTTCAAGAACCTGATCCGGTTCAGCTCATTGAAAGTTCAGGATATCATGACGCCTCGTATCGTGGTAGTTAAATTTCAGGAAAACACGACCATTAAGGAAGTGATGCAGCACGAGGAAGAGCTTCGGGTTTCCAGAATTCCAGTTTTTGGAAAGAATGAAGAAGACCTGACCGGGTACATTCTGAAGAATGATCTGTATCTGAATGTTGCTAACGGAGAAGGGGAGCGGCAACTTAAAGAGATCAGGCGGGAAGTATTGATCGTGCCGGAGACCTTGGTGTTGAAAGTATTACTCGAAAAATTGTTAGAACGTCAGGAGCATATTGCGGTGGTTGTGGATGAGTACGGAGGGTTTGCAGGTGTGGTAACGATGGAGGATGTGGTGGAAACCTTACTGGGAATCGAAATTGTGGATGAGATCGACGCCATAGAGGACATGCAGAAACTGGCCAGGGAAAAATGGCGCGACCGGGCCCGAAAACTGGGAATCGTTATCCCGGAATCCATGAAAGATATGGGGGAAGGAAGTTAGTTAATTGATCAGAAAACCTGATCGTGAATACCCTGAGCGGTCGGTATAAGATCATTTTCGTTCACTACCAAGCTCAGGATCCGTTTATCTTTAGTGAAGGTGATCATATCTACGGTCGTCTCCCCGATGCTGCTGAATATCTGCTCGTTTAGCTTTTTCATTTCGGCGATCTTACATCCGATCAAACTGATCAGTCCCTTTTCGCTTTCTATTTCAACCGATCCGAATGCGATCAGGTTTTTGGTGAGTTGATCCAGTTTCGGGGAATCTGCTATGGCAAGGGTTACAGAAGCTTCGGTGGTATTTACAGCATCAACCGGTAAATGAAGATCTTCCAGCGCTGCGAAAACTTTGGTAAGGAAAGAATATCCCATCAATGTTTCATACGCGCTTACGGTAACCAGCGTCATATTTTGTTTGAACGACATTGCCAAAACCTTCCGGTTGGTATGAGATTCCCGAATGATCTGTGTTCCGGGAGCGTCAGCTTCAAAAATATTCTTTACTAATACCGGGATATTTCGCTCTTGTGCAGGTTTTAAGGTGGATGGGTGCAAAACTTTAGCACCGAAATAAGCCATTTCCGTGGCATCGTAATAACTCATTTCAGCGATGGGTCTTGCGTGGTCAATATGTCGCGGATCACTGGTATACACTCCGCTCACATCGGTCCAGATCTCAATGGTCCGGGCATGTACGCCGGCACCGATCAAACTTGCGGAATAATCGGAACCTTCGAACCCGAGAGTAGTAGTGGTTCCATCGGGTGCTTCTCCGTAGAACCCTCCGATCACAGGAGTGAAGCCACTTTCGAGTACGGTTTCCAGCGAACCACATTTCTGGCTGATCAGCATACGGTTTGGGTTTGCACTTCCATATTGATGGTCGGTCTTTATGAGTTTTTTTGCTTCGATATGTTGGGTTAGAATGTCTAGCGCAAGCCCACATTGTGCGAGCAGATACGAAGATATTTGTTCCCCGATGCTGGCGATGGCATCACTCATCTTAGGTTCGAGCGAACCGGTTTTGGCGGTGTAATCCAGATATTTTTTTAATAACCCTGTCTTCTCGTCCAGCTTCTTGTCACAGCTCTCCAGGATAAGCTGATTTTTTTTATGAGGATTTTCATCCAGAAAGTTCTTCACCAACTCATAATGACGGTCATAAATTTCTTCAGCGATCTTTTTAGCTCCGGTCAGGTCGCCACCGGCAGCCAGTTTACCTGCCTCCAGAAGTTTCCGTGTAGTCCGTGCGGTAGCAGAAACCACCACCACCGGGTATTCATAAGATCTGATAATATCGAGCACTCTTTTCCATGTCTGATGATCGTTCATGGAGGTGCCGCCGAATTTGAGTACGTTGATGTTCATGCCGCTTTAAAATTTGAGAGGAAAATAAGGGTTATCTAAAGCTATTCCATGCTAAAATCGGAGGTTTGTTCCATGAAAAAGGAAACAGAAAACGATTACCAAAAATCGAATTTCAATTTCCCTATATTCCAAAATCACTAAGCCAGAGGAAATGACAGAGGAATACTTTTCGAAATTCAGGGATCATATAATAGGGGTCGATCAAACGTTTGAAACGCCGTTCGGAAAACAAACCATTTTATACGCAGATTGGATCGCCAGCGGAAGAATGTACGGGCCTATTGAGGACCGTGTAAGAAAAGAGATCCTGCCATTTGTGGGAAATACGCACACAGAAACTACGGTGACAGGCACAGCCATGACCAAAGCCTATCATCATGCCAAGCATTACATCAAAGAACAGGTGAATGCCAATGAGCAGGATGTACTGGTTTTTTGCGGCTCAGGTATGACCGGGGCGATCAATAAAATGCAGCGGATCCTTGGATTAAAAGTACCCGACCGAATCCGTGATTATTCCTCTCAATTCAATATTGAAGATGGCTCAGGTCATCGGTTGATCAGTTGTGAGGATGTGAATCGGCCCATTGTATTTATTACTCACATGGAACATCATTCGAATCATACGTCATGGCTCGAAACCATTGTAGATCTGGAGATCATACAGGCTACAGAAACCGGAAGAGTGGATCTGGATCACTTTGAAGAACTTCTGAAGAGATACAAAGACCGGAAATTCAAGATCGCTTCCGTGACGGCCTGCTCTAATGTGACCGGACTCGAAACTCCGTATCATGAAATCGCAAAACTAGCTCATACATATGATGGCGTTTGTTTTGTGGATTTTGCCTGTTCGGGCCCGTATATCGATATAGATATGCATCCCGAAGAAGAAGGAGCACACCTGGATGCGATCTTTCTGTCGCCCCACAAATTTTTAGGAGGTCCCGGCACACCGGGAATCACCATTTTTAATTCCAATCTGTATCATAACCGCGCTCCTGATGTTCCGGGCGGCGGAACGGTTCTGTATACTTCTCCCTGGTTCGAGCATCGCTACATTCCAAATATTGAAGACCGGGAAGATGGTGGAACTCCACCCTTTATTCAGGGGATCAGAGCTGCAATGGCATTTAAGCTTAAAGAGGAAATGGGGCCGGAGAATATCGCAAAGCGTGAACATGTTTTAGCCCGAAAGTTTATAAAAGGACTGGAGACTATTGACGGGATCACGGTGCTGGCCGGTGAACATAAAGACCGGTTGGGAGCCATTTCATTTTTACTGGATGGTCTGCACTTTAATCTTGCTGTAAAGATCCTGAACGATCGTTTTGGCATTCAGATGAGAGGTGGATGTGCCTGTGCCGGAACGTATGGACATTATTTGCTGAGCCTGGATGAACCGGCATCCAAAGAACTGGATATGCGGATAATGAGTGGTGATCTGAGTGTACGTCCGGGTTGGGTACGAGCATCTATTCATCCAACGATGAAAGATGCTGAAGTAGAATTTATGCTTAACGCACTCCGGGAGCTCATGGAAAACAAAGAAGAATGGGCTAAAGATTATACCTATAACGAAGCAACCAACGAGTTTGATTTTACCCGCAATGATTTTGTCGTAAAGGAAGAACAGATCGAAAGTTGGTTCTCAGGCCTCTCCTGATCGCCCGTTCAGTCACCCATTTGTCACCTGAATTCCGGCACAGCCTTGTGTAGTATCGTTTAAGGTTTTAGTTAAACGATAAAGTTTAAGGAAGATAGTTATGGGTGGGTTCAGTAACAGCGGAGAAGAACGCTTTTTCGGTATACCATCAAATACCGATGAAAAGCGACAACAATTGATGCTTTCGTTGCGGTGCAATCATTGCGGCGCGTGGGAAGGAAAACCGCATCCCTTACGTGGTTACAAGGTTGAGCTGGCTACGATCACTTGTAAAGATAAGGAAGCAAAAGTTTGCCAGAGCTGCAGGATCAACGAACTGAAGAATCAGTCAATGAATCTGAGCCGGGGCAGATCGGCAGAAGCATTATTAAAGCATTTTTTCCCGGGCGTAAAGTTTTGAACATGTTAACCCTCAAAGTTCCGGCGGGTTGTCACCCCGACCTTCCGGTTCTGCTACAAAAAAGCCTCGTTGCTGCGGGGCTTTTTTATTTGAAAAATTCTGTGGTATTTCCAGTGGTTCAACAACCTTTGAAAATGTTTAAAGAATGAACAAATATCTTCTGCAAAAAATCAGTGTTTCAATAATCCTGCTTTGGTTGAGTTTGTCCACGGTTAAGGGATTCGGTCAATCCGGTGAACATTGGCTCACCGCATCCTTGAAGGCCGGACGGACTTCTGTTGTGGATCGTGCAGAGAGTGTACACCGGTTGTTGAAAGGTTTTCAGAAAAGCGGGGATTTCGATTCACTCAGATTCTATTCTGAAAAATATTTGAGTATAACCCGGCAAGTTAAGAATGAAGCTGAGACCATTGAGGCGCTCTACTTAAATGCATTGGGCGAATACAGGTTCGATCTGGATGCTTTTGTCAGGGTATCACGGGAACTGGAACAAAGATCGGATAAGGCCGACAATCATGTGATGGGGGCACGTGCCAGAAAATTGATCTCAGATTATTACTACCGGATCGGAGATGCTGATTCTTCCATCATTTTCCTGAAGAAGGCGGAACAAAAGGCACTACAGGATCCCGGTTTTGCTCAGGATAGTGTTCTTAAACTCCTGGTGGGCCAATTCAGACATAATATTGCCAGCAGGTTATATCAGCAGCAGCGATTTGATGAATCGCTGGAAGTGGCGATGAAGAACCGGCATTACGCCATTGATATCGGTGATAAAGAACTGGAGACGCGTTCCTATCAGGTATTAGCAACTATTTACAGTGCTCTCGTCAGCTATGCGGAAGAAACAGATTCGGAGCTGGATATCATTGAATACTCGAAGAGAAGTAAAGAATATGCCAAGTTGTTTATTTCAGCAGCCAGCGAGATGGGAAACGATTATTTAACCGGATTCGCTCACGCTACTCTCGCAAATATGTTCTATCAGGAAGAAGCATTCGATAGTGCTTTGGTCCATTTTACTTTGTCACTGGATTTTGCCGAAAAAAGAAAAGATTACCTGCTCTATTGTTCCCGTCTGGGAAATGTGGCCAACGTATTACATACCATGGGGCGGCTGGAGGATGCGGGCGAAAAATACTACGAGGCATATCTGATGGCTCAGGACATCGGCAGTGAAGTGATGCAGGCCCGAATGGCAAATAATCTGTCGTATAATTCTCTGAAACTCAATGACCTTAATCGTGCCCGCGATTTTGCTAAAAGAACCATAGAACTTGGCTTGAAACTGGAGCGATATGGCACTGTTTCGCAAGGGTATGGTAATTTATCAGGAATTGAAGAACAGGCCGGAAATTTTGAAGAAGCCCTTGCGGCGTTCAAATATCATGAGCAATACCGTGACAGCGTGTTGAAGGAAGAGAACCTGAATCGGATAGAGGAATTGCAAACCCAATATGAAACGGAGAAAAAAGAGGCGGAAATTGAACTGCTTCAGAATAAAAGTGAGTTGCAGCAGGCATTGATCGCTACCAGAAATTCTCAGTTTATAGCCGTAGCCGTTATTCTGATCCTGATCCTGGTCAGCGTCTATTTCTGGTATCACAAAAGACTGGCAGAAAAACAGCAGGCCCTGCAAGACAGTAATCAACGATTATTGTCGGTACAGATGAATCCACATTTTTTGTTCAATGCTTTGGTTTCGATACAGAGCTTTATCCTGCAACAACGCGAGACGAAAGAAACCTCCAACTTTGTAGCCAAATTTGCCAAAGTAACACGGATGGTGCTGAGTTACAGCCGGGAACGTTTTGTTACCCTACAGCAGGAGCTCACCTTACTGGAAGAGTTTTTAAAGCTTCAACAGATCCGAACCAATCATAAATTTGATTACATCTTTAACGTTGATACAACCATTCAGGCCGATCGGTTGATGCTTCCACCTATGCTGGCTCAGCCTTTTATTGAAAACGCGATCGAGCATGGAATTCTGCCAAAACAGGATCACAGGGGCAGTATTCAGATCACAATAAAAAACAATACTGATCTGCTGTGTATTGAAGTTGAGGATAATGGTGCCGGATTAACTCAGGAGGTCTCGCAAAAAAGCGGGCATGAATCACTGGCTACAAAAATTACCACGGAACGGTTCGGTTTGTTGGCAAAGATCACGGATAAACCGTTTTCGTATGAGATCATTAACAAGAAGGATGCCGGTTTGGGGGAAGGGGTGATCGTACGGTTTACAGTTCCCCGTTTTGAAAAAGCGGATTAACAGGTTGATTTGTTTAGCTGAATGATTCACATTCCGTGAATAAAATTTTAAGTGGGTGAAAGTTCGATACGCAATTATTGATGATGATCCTCAGGCGCTGGAATCGGTGGAATATTACCTGAAGAATATTTCTATTCCCGGTCTGGAAATGGAGATGGTGCATAAGCAGCATGATCTCGATTTTGATTCGGAAGCCGATCACGAAGTGATGACGAATATCGATGTGTTGTTTCTGGATATTATGCTCAGGGATAAGAACAGCCTGGATGTGATCCGGTTATTCGGTGATGAACAACCTCTCACCGTAGTTACTACCGCCCACGATGAGCATATGCTGAAAGCGATCCGCATTTCAGCCTTCGATTATCTCCTGAAACCGGTGGATGAAGATGACTTCGTGCAGATGCTGGAACGGCTCAAAGCCCGGCTGGATAAAGATTATTTGCGTATGAAAGAATGGCTGTCGTTGTCTAATGTGATCAGCCCGCATCACCTAAATGATAAACAGGCCAAACAACTTTCTAATATTCAGGATCCGGTATTCGAATCCATTTCTTCAGCCTATCCTCAGCTCACCATTCTGGATAAACGCCTGCTGGTTCTTATTAAATTCGGATTTAGTAACAAAGAAATTGCGCAGCACTTGTTCATTGAACCGGACAGTGTAAAACGCTCGAAGGTCAGGCTTAAAAAACGGATGGATCTGCCTAAAGAACAGAGTATTGAGGAGGCCTTGACCGCCATTTAGTACAGTAGTCACCCATCTGTCACCTGTGAGGAGGACTCTGTTTAAGTAGATTTTCTGTAACTCAAATCCATTTATGATGCAGAAAAAACTACTATTTCTTGTTGTTCTTAGTTTTCTAACCGGCGCTGTATTTGCGCAAAATGCAGACCTGAAAAAGGTTTTCAACCTCTCCGATACCACTACTGTTTCTGAAACTGGTCGTTCTGTGACCGCAGAGAACGGAAAAATTTATGAGTTTCTTAAGGATTCAATAAGGGTATTTGTGTGGGATACGGCTGATACCGCTACCCCACTCTCTGAAGGGACCATATTTCCACCAATCTATTACGATTTTGTCCACGGGGATTTTGAAGTAGTTGGCGGTAATAAAATTTTCTCAGGTTCCGTATTCAATAAAGTGAATGCCTCCGTAGGTGAAATAAGCATACTTCGGATTTATCTGAACGATAATTTCTCCGGCTATCAGCAATATTTAAGCAACCCAAATTTTCCATTATTTGGTGCTCAGCCATTCTATGATCTGATAGGAAGAGTAAGCGAGGATAAGTTTTACGTATATGATCCTGTAAACCTTCGCGCCATTGCCTTCGAAAGATTACCAAATACCACCTTCTCACCTGTTTATGATGTCGATTTAAGCACGGTTACTACCGATTCGTCTCAAATTGCAGGCATTGGTGGGCGGCGGGATTCAGACCTTCTGTATGTATGGAATAAAGATGAGAATGAAATTGTGCGACTCGATACTTCAGGAACCATTGACATGCGCTACGATTTTGATACTCAATCTGATCTGCCGGGCAGAGACATGGAAATTGTAGGATTTCATGTAGAAGATAATGGACGAATTGTAGTTACCGTACTCGACTCACCCAACATTGCAGCAAAAGTTTCACAACACGTAAAAGAACAGCGGCTGGTTTTTCTTGGTGGTGGTTTCCAGTTTTTAGGCTCAGTTGAGTTAGAAAGTGGAGGATCCAGAGGTAGTTTTAATGCCATCGAACAAGTTGGGGCAGACTACGATGGCAATATCTATCTGGGCGAAAGTGGAAACCGAAATATCACCATGTTGAGTAATTTCGAGCATCAGCCACATAACACGGGAACTTTTAAAGTCACCTCAAAACGAATCGACCTGTACGAAACACAAGTGGTGGATTATGACGATTTAATTCTCACTGATTGGAATATTGAGGATACTCTTGCAGCCATTCGGCTATTTCCTGCTCAACACAGCAATTTTCCAACCAGAGTATACTTTGATGCCAATGCGAACGGCCAATATGAGCCCAATGAAATTCTGGCTACAAACACTCAGGACAGTGTTTACTTAACGGCTCAGAATATAATAAACGGTCAACTTGTAGTCAGGGCTTCAGCTAGTACCCATACTGGCTTAAAAACCAATATGTTTTCCTACAAATGGAGTGATAATGGCACTAACTTCAATTCAATTGCGAAGGGCTATTATGATGTTGAAGTATTTACTGATCGCGTTGTAGTTGCCGGAACTGCGGGTAAAGACGGTTGGCGGTTACTAGCCCCAACCAGAGAGGGCGATACCTTTCAACAGTACCTTGATGTGATCTGGACGCAAGGTGCCATTGGCAGCGATTTACCTACTGCTGCACCCAATGTATTTAGGTACAGCGTATTAGACGAAGAGTGGATTCCGGTTACAGATCTCAACGAGACATTGCATTTAGGGGAAGCATTTGCGGTGTATATGTTTGAAGATGATGACTATTTCACCCCGGGTATTCAGGGTGGTTGGCCCAAAGTGCTAACGCCGGATTTGTCGAAACCAGGTCACTCGGCATTTGATAATTTTACCCTATCGGTGACGAATGCCAGCAATATTTCCAGTCCCTCTCATCATGGACTAAATCTTATAGGGAATCCATTCTCAAGTCAAATGAAAGGGTTTGATCCCGGTTTCATCAGAGATTCTGTTGATGTAGTAATCGCCCTTTGGGATGCTTCTTTAAATAACGGGGAAGGTGGTTATGTGTACGAAACTATCACAAATCAGGTGTTATCTGCCCCGAAAATTGCTGCAGGTCAGGGTTTTTGGGTTCAGGCACAGGGGATGAATGCCTCACTGACGTTAAACCTATTTAGCGTACTTCAAGGCACCGGTCAGATTCCAAAAATAGCACCGGCACAAAAGCTAACGGTGTTGTTAGAGGACGAAGGGTACAGCGATAAACTCACTTTGTACGATTCCGGAACCTCTTTCAAAAAGATTCCAAGTCTTTCGGAAGAATATCACGAAGTGTATACCTATGGCGAATTTGGAACACCAATGGCTGTGGAGTCTGCGGATTTTAGCGACGAGTTAGTGGTGGAAGTTGGAATTCGTTCTACCCGTTTTAGTCAGGCTACTCTACAGCTTAAATCAACGGTAGAAATAGATCAGGCCTACCTGAAACAAACTCTGAATAATGGCCAGATTATTCTCCATTACCCGGAAAATGATGCATTCACGATTGATTTAATCAAAGATGATGGGGAATGGGTACACGAAGGGACATTACAGCTAGTGACCCGACTAAAGCAACTGACCAATATTGAGCGTGACCATTCATTACCCACCCGTTTTGAATTGAGTTCCTATCCCAATCCTTTTAATCCAAGCACCACAATAACCTATAGTTTGCCAGAAACAGCGGTTGTGTCAGTTGATGTGTTCAACATCATGGGGCAAAAAGTAGCTGATATTCTTCAGGATCAGCAAAAAACGGCCGGCGTTCACACGCTCTCTCTGGATATGAGTAAACAGGCTTCCGGGGTGTACTTGGTGCGCATATCCACACCAAAGCAATCCATATCTCGCAAAATCACCCTAATCAAATAATTTTAAATGCAAACCATCATGAAAAAGTATGTTTTAGTTTTCGCGGTTGTACTCACACTTTTGATGAGCACTGGTGCACGGGCACAAAAAACCTTCCCGGATAATCCAAACCAAGGGTATATAGATACAGGAATGGGTAAGGGAGATTTAATAAGTATAATTAATGCGGGAGATACGGTGACCACTCCACGGCTGCACAATATGGCCTATTCCGATTCTTTGATCTGGCAGATTTCGATAGAAGATGAGCAGTTATTTCAGTGGCATATCAATAATCCGGACAGTCCGGTTGATTCACTCTCACTGGTAGGAAATCCACCGGTAGACAACGACATCGCAGTAACAAAAAAATACTTTTTTGCCGGAGGAGTGTATAAAGACAATAACGGGAGTGATAATTACAATCTCATTTACAGGCTAAAAGAGAATCCGGCCACGGCAGGAATTATTTCAAATACGCAGTTTGGTAAAGCTGGCAAATTTACAGAATTGTTTGATGTTGCCGATGATTCCTTGGCTATTTACGCCTACGATATTACCAACAACAGGGTGATACAAATTAAAGAAAATCAAAGTGCCGGGTTTCTAATGCCTGCAGAGGTGTTTTTAGATTTGGTAAACACCGACTCGAGCCAGATACTGGGGCTGGCCGGGCTGCAGGATTATATTTTTGTAGTAGATGGAGAAGAGGACGCCATTCATAAAGTGGACTTAAATGGTGATATCGTTGCCAGTTATGCAGTGAATACAGAAACACCCGTAGTTGGAAAAACCTTTGAGCTGCATCGTCCATTCATCGAGCCAAATGGTCGTTTAACAGTTACTATGATTGATACCACAACACATGGAGTGGAGAATCCGGATCAGTATTTACTGTTTCTCACTGATGATCTGGAAGAACTGGATGTGTTGGAAATACCAGCTGACGGAAGCAAAGGTAACTACGGATTGATCCAGGAAGTAGTAGTGGATGACTATGGAAATATCTATGTATCGGATGATCGTTCATTAGAACTAAAACAGCTGGAATATGTGAATCATGCGCCGCAATACAATCCGGTTGAGGGCCCCAAAACCGTGCTCGATGCAGCTAATTTCAATCACAGTTTTTATCTAAAACCCGACCTTTTTGTTACGGATGGAGAAGATTATTTCGATTGGAACGAGAATGATCAGCTTGGGGCCATCAAAATAACAGATATAATCGGGGTGGGAGGAATACGCTACGATAGTGATGATAACGGCAGTTATGAAACAGGGTTGATTGCAGATACCGAGTTTGAATTTACCGTGGAAGAACTCGCCGATAGTCGACTATGGATGAAATTTGATGAAGACTCTCTGGCGTATAGAAATCACACAAAAATTGCTTTCGAACTTGCGGATCTGGCTGGCGAGTACACCGGAATTTCAGATACGGTTTACATCAATACCTTTAAATCAATTTTCGAATTTGACGGCGTACAAGGTAAAGACAGTTGGCAATTAATGGCTCCCGTTATAGATGAAGTTACCATCGAAGATTATCTCTCCGACCTGAACATTCCGACAAACAATCTGCTGCGCTACGACTTTGAAACCGAAGTGTATGAGCCTATCACCAATATGCAGGAAGTGTTAAATGCAGGAGATGCTTTCTTCGTGTTATTGCCCGAAGACAACGACACCTCGCAGGCTGGTGTACAGGGCGGTTGGCCCCGCACCGATTATCTCGACGAATTAGATCGCCCGGTGTTTACAGGCTCAGATTATATGTTCGAAACTACCAATGCCGATCTGTTTTTTGATATAGCCACCACCACCAATCGCGATAGCACCGAACGGTTTGGGTTTAGCATAATTGGTAATCCGTTCGGTCAAAGTTGGCGTTGGAATGCACAATTCGCACAAAAAGTAAATCTATCAAGCGATATAGCCATATGGAATCCACTGGCAGATAGCGGATACGGCGCCTGGGAATTTCCAACCTTTTATGGTAGTAGAGATGTGATCATTAAACCGGGACAGGCATTTGCGGTATTTGCAGAGTCGGATAACGCAACTCTTGGATTTAAATACGATGGCATTTTTACTGACGCGGTAAATCCCGTAAATATACCATTGCTGATTAATGCCGCACCTATACCAAAAGTAACAGTTCACCTGCATTCTGAAGATGGAACGGGAGATGAATTTCATGCGACTTCTGGTGGCAGATATATTGTAAAACCACTGAATCCATCCCCAAATAACCACGAGATATTTACGCTGGCAGAAGGCACCGAGATTTCAAACTTGCAGTTGTTTAGTACGCCGCAAATATTCGATACAACGGGTACAACCATTCCATTTAGTATAAGAAGTAACCGGGTGGATACCGCACTTATCTCTTTGCACATGCAGCATTTACCTGAATTTGATAGCGTGTATGTTCGTCAGGTAACCATGAATAACGATACGCTCAGATATTTCGAGGTAAACGAATATTTCGAGATCCCTCTGGTGTCAACAAAATCGGGATATGAACCCGAAGGCAAGCTTGAAGTTGTATTCAAAAATGCGAGTCAACTGGTATCAAAAGAACACAATACAGAGCTTCCTGCAGAATTCGAGCTTCATCAGAATTATCCGAATCCATTTAACCCGACCACAAATATTAAGTTCTCATTGCCTCAGGGGGAACATGTAAAACTCGAAGTGTTCAATATGCTGGGTAAAAAAGTATCAACTCTGGTCGATGAGTATAAAAATGCTGGGGAATACTCATTTACAATAAACGCAATAGGTATGTCTTCGGGAGTATATATATACCGTTTGAGCAGTTCATCATCTCAGATAACGAGAAAAATGACCTTGATTAGATAGGAAATATGTAAACCCGAAACAAAATTGTAAAACGGTCATCCGGAAGGGTGATCGTTTTTTTTTATTTCAGATCATCCGAAAAGACCGGGGCAAACTCGGGGCGTAAATTGTATCGGCTGCGCATTACCTCTCCATAAGCTCCGGCACTTCGGAGTGCGATCAGATCTCCGCGTTGTACCTCGGGCATGGCATAGTCTTTTACAAAGGTATCAGAACTTTCGCAGATCGGTCCCACCACATCATAGATCTTTGGTTCAGCGTTTGAGCTGAGTACATCAATTTTATGTTTAGCCTGATAGAGTGCAGGGCGGATCAATTCAGTCATTCCCGCATCAACCACCGCAAAACTTTTAGCACGACCTGATTTTATATACAATACTTTAGTGATCAGACTACCACATTGACCAACGACCGAACGGCCCAGCTCAAAATGCAATTGTTGGTGATTTTTCAAAGTGATGTGCTCCCGAAACATGGAGAAAAAATGCTTGAAGTCAGGGATGGATTCCTCATCAGGATGATCATAATTGATCCCGAATCCTCCACCAACATTGATCACAGAAAGGTTGAATCCTTTTTCTTCGATATGATTATTCAGGGTATTGGCTTTGCTGCAAAGTTGTTGAAAGGGTTCCAGGTTTGTGATCTGGGAGCCAATATGGAAGTGGATCCCGATCAATTTTATATGATCCATGCCGGATAGCAGATGGAGTACATGATCCAGATCTTCCTCATTGATGCCGAATTTATTTTCTTTCTTCCCGGTGGTGATGTACTCATGGGTGTCTGCATCTACATTCGGGTTGATACGTAATGCAACTCTGGCCGTTTTTCCTGTTTTGGTAGCGAGCTCCTGAATCACTTCCAGTTCCTGAACCGACTCCACATTAAAGCAAAAGATATCGTGCTTAAGACCCAGGAGGATCTCCTCATCACTTTTACCTACACCAGCAAATGCAATCTCTGAAGGTGAATATCCGGTGTCTAACGCCTGTTGAATTTCACCGCCGCTAACACAATCGGCACCAAGTCCTGCTTTTCGGATCTCCTGTATTATTCTGGGTTGATGATTCGCCTTTAATGCAAAATGAACATGATAGCCCTCGTCCAGTGCATAGGTTTTTATCTCTTGTAAGGTAGAGCGTAAAAGGTCCAGATCGTAGTAATAAAAAGGCGTTTTGTGTGCAGCCAGTTGGGGCACAACATTAGATGGAATCATAGAGTCATCAGGCGTTAGTAACTGATTCTTTTTCTGAACTCGGAGTCAGCTGTTCCTTATCTGCAATGGTAAACGCGATAATGGTATCGCCGGATTGCGGACTAGGCGGATTATCAACCGCGAAAGGTTCCAGATTATTATCGGATGATAACAGGAACATTGGGATCGAATTTTCCCCGTATAGATTATTGTATTCTTTGAATGTGAATTCTTCCGAGATCGGTGTTTTTGACACAACAATGTCTTTGGTCATAAACCGGGAAATATGATTAAATGTCATATCATTCGCGATCAGTGTACGACCGCCAAGAAACTCACTCGTTTCACTATCCCGGCGCTTTGAACTGGCAGTTTGAGCAAGCTGAAATACATTCGAAGTTCCGAATATTTCAGCAAAGCGAATGGACGCTAATGAGTTTACCTCATCGTTTGGGGTGAGGGCCATTAAACGGCCGATACCGTCGAAATCGATCTCATCCATAGCATATTCTGATAGAATATTACCATAATACGTTTTCAATCCTGATTTTCGGGCCTTAGAAATGTTCTCCCAGTTACTGTCGGCAACCAGGACTTTAAAACCAAGTTCTTTCAATGTTGTGGCCATCATTCTGGCCCAGTCGTGAGCGGCTAAGAACAGAACTCCGGTAGGTCGTGGTTTAGCCACCCCAAGAGCACGGGCAACCGGGTTTGCCGACAGGCCATATATGGTTACCGTAGCAATGATCACAATAAAAGTATACGGAACGAGCTGTTCAGCCCCGGCAAAACCTTCTTGTTCAAGTCGTAAAGCAAAGATCGCTGAAATAGCTGCGGCTACGATACCTCGTGGTGCCATCCATGCTAGAAAGGTCTTTTCTTTTATGGTAAGTTTAGATCCAATGGTTGAAATAAAGATGGATGCGGGTCGAACCACAAAGAACAGGGCGAGCAGAAACAATCCGCTTTTAATGTTGAAATACTCTAGATGCTCGATCTTTAACCGGGAGGCTAACAGAATGAAGAGCGCTGATATGAGCAAGACCTGAAGGTTTTCTTTAAACTCAATGATATGTTTTACACGTACATCTTTCTGATTTGCCAACAGGATTCCCATCACTGTTACAGCAAGTAGACCGGATTCGTGCTGTAGCAAATTGGATGCAGTGAACATAGCCACTACGATCATGAGTGAAACGGGATTCTGAAGGTAATCAGGGATCCAATGCTTTTTCATCATAAAGTACAGAACGCCGGCGCCCAAGCCACCAAAAAAGGTACCGTAAATAATGGTTGTGATGATTACCATACCGGCTTTACCTGAAATACTGCCAAATCCACCGGCAATGATGATCTCAAATACCAGAACCGACATCATTGCACCGATAGGATCATTCACAATTCCTTCCCACTTAAGCACGCTGCCGGCGGTTTCGGTTGGTCGTACCTGTCGTAGCAGGGGTATGATCACAGTAGGACCGGTTACAATTAGAATGGCTCCAAACAGAACAGAGATCTCAAGTCCGAGATCCAGTAAATAAAAGGAAGCAATTGCAGCGAGGGCCCAGGTTATCACAATACCGAAAGTAATAAGCTTTACGACCACCCCTCCGATCTTCTTAAATTCTGACATTCTGAGACTAAGACCACCCTCAAATAAGATGATGGCCACCGAAATAGATACGAAGGGACTTAGCAGATCTCCCATCAAATGGTCCGGATCCAATAATCCGGTTACGGGTCCTGCAATGATTCCCACTGCCAACAGAACCAGAATGGCCGGAAGCTTGGTTCTCCAGGCTAACCATTGTGCAGAAATACCAAGAGCGAGTACACTGGTTAAGCCAATTAATATTTCTTCGTCCATAAATTTTTTAAAGTGTCTTCAAATGAAGTAGAAACGACAGGTTCTAAACATACATTACTTTTTACAAACATTTGAAGGGAATTATTGCTTTCATTATTTGGATTGATAATAATGATAAACTCAATCACTCACATCTCTTTCAAACTATATAATCCATAGATAAATCTAATACCATGAAATCGGCCAGTGAAAAACTATCAAAAAAGCTGACCATCTTTGATGTGTATGCAGTAAGTACGGGGGCTATGTTTAGCTCCGGTTTTTTCCTCTTACCGGGAATTGCAGCCATGGAAACAGGTAATTCTGTATTCCTTGCTTATATGGCGGCCGGATTTCTGATCCTGCCTTCCATGTTTAGTGTGGCAGAACTCTCAACCGCCATGCCTAAAGCCGGGGGTGCTTATTATTTTCTGGACAGAAGTCTGGGACCACTCATCGGTACAATTGGAGGGCTGGGTTCCTGGGTAGCGTTGATCTTTAAAAGTGCTTTCGCATTGATCGGAATGGGTGCCTATCTCACTATCTTTGTGGATGTTCCAATGGTGCCACTGGCTCTGGTACTTACGGTGGCTTTTGGATTATTGAATATATTTGGTGCTAAAGAGACCGCCATTCTACAAAGAATATTAGTAAGTGCTCTGGTGGTAATACTTGCCTATTTCGTGATTCAGGGGTTAACGTATGTGTACAGTGGGGATAATTTGTTGCCTCCACTCAAGGAATCGAATTTTTTCACTAATGGAGTAAATGGGTTTATTTCAACGATCGGGTTGGTGTTTGTGTCTTATGCGGGACTCACCAAAGTTGCAAGTATTGCTGAGGAGGTTCAAAATCCTGACAGGTCCATTCCTCGGGGCATGATATTATCGCTGTTTACGGCAACGGCCATTTATGTGATCGGAGTTTTTGTAATGCTGAAGGTGCTTCCGGCGCAGGAATTTTTTGACAGTCTTACCCCGGTGGCTGATGCCGGAGTATATGTGATGAATACCTTGCCGGGTACAGCTGGATTGTTATTAATTGTGATCGCAGCCATTGCAGCTTTTGCATCTACCGGAAATGCTGGGATCATGTCAGCTTCCAGATATCCGCTGGCTATGAGTCGCGATGGACTTTTGAATCCCGTTTTTGGGAAGATCGGTAAATTCGGAACACCTCATATTGCGGTGATTGCTACTACCTTATTCATGGCCTTTGTGTTGGTCGTGTTTGATGTGGAGGCCGTAGCCAAATTGGCTAGTGCGTTTCAGTTATTACTTTTCTTTCTCCTGAATCTGTCTGTAGTAGTAATGAGAGAAAGTAAGATCGAAGCCTATAAACCGGGTTATAAATCGCCCTGGTATCCTTTTGTGCAAATTGCAGGGATGATCATTTCTTTATGGCTGGTGGCCGAAATGGGATTACTGGCTGTTGGGTTGACCGGTACTTTGATCGTGCTGTGTATCGGGTGGTATTTTTATTACGCCCATGGAAAAGTTAAACGACAAGGAGCTATTTATCATGTCCATGCACGTCTCGGTCAGTTACGATATGAGGCTCTTGAACATGAATTGATGACCATCATCAATGAAAAGAATCTCAAATCCTCGCTTACTTACGAGGAAGTGATTGCAAGGTCGATCGTGATGCGTGCAAAGGAAGGTAGCTCTTCTTTTGATCGATTGATCATGCGTGCAACTATCCGATTGGATCGAAGACTGAAACTGGAGAAAGATGTCTTACGTGATAATCTTGCGGATCTGGAGAAGAACTTCACTCAGTTAAAAAAAGGAGTATTCTTCAAATACGTACAGATGGAGGATATTAAAATACCGGAAATGGTGGCTATTCAGGCAAAAGAAGGTATCGAACTTACCATTGGTAAAGAGAAGCATACCGCACATGCCATGATCTTTTTGATCACACCGGCCGATCGCCCGTTATTGCATATGAGGATCATAGGTCATCTCGCTGAATTGATCGAGGCGGAAGAATTTTTAGACCGTTGGAAAGTTGCAGACAACGAACAGGAGCTGAAAAGCGTACTTCTGAGTGATGAACGACTGCTTCATCTCAGATTACAGGAACACATCCCTTCAGAAAAATGGATCGGTAAGGCTATTAAGGATCTCACACTACCCGGTGAGTGTCTTGTGACAATTATAGAGCGGGATAGCGAGATCATCATTCCAAAAGGTAAAACCAGGCTGGAATCCGGGGATGTACTAACAGTGCTGGGTTATCCGGATGATATCAATCAGCTGAGGTCAGACCTGGAATAAGGTGGATATTTTTTAGCTCAGCTTCTCAATAATGTTAGCAAAGGAGAGTGATTGTTCATCGCTCTCTTTCATGTTTCTCAGCGTAAATTCTCCGGCTTCCAGTTCATTTTCGCCTACGATGAGCGTGTAGTGTGCATTTTCGCGATTTGCATCCTTCATCTGTGCTTTCATAGATCGTCCCTGATAATCCATAGTTGCGGAAATTCCTGCCTCTCTCAGAGCACTAAGATGGGTGAGCGCCCAGTCTCGGGCTTTTTCACCTAAACTAACAATATATACATCCACCTTTTTGTCGTCGGCCAGTTTGATATCGAGTTCGTCACAGGCAATGAGCAGACGTTCCATGCCGGCTGCAAATCCCACGGCCGGTGTGGGTTGGCCACCGATTTCTTCTACTAACAAGTCATAACGACCGCCACCGGCAAGGGCATCCTGCGAACCTAAGTCAGGACTTGTTAATTCAAATGCAGTTCGAGTGTAATAATCCATGCCCCGAACCAGGTAAGGATCGATCGTATAATTTATACCCAAAGCATCCAGTGCTTCACACACTTTTTTGAAATGTTGGGTTGATTCTTCATTCAGATAATCCTGAATAACAGGCGCTTGTTTGATGAATTCCTGATCTTCGGGCTCTTTAGAATCCAGAATCCGCATTGGATTCTTTTCAAATCGTTTTTGAGAGACTTCACTAAGTTTATCCAGATTGGGAGCAAGAAAATCCTTGAGTGCTTGTTTGTAACCTTCCCGGCTTTCAGGGTCTCCAACCGAATTAAGTTTCAGTTCAAAATTCTTAATTCCGATACGCTGATAGATACGCATCATAAAGGCGATCACTTCAACATCAGCGGCCGGAGCATCGGTACCGATCACTTCAACTCCAAACTGATGAAATTGTCGCTGGCGACCTTTTTGAGGTCGTTCTGCCCGAAACATGGGGCCCATATAATATAATTTCTGAGATCCACCCCGCTGATCAAGATGGTGTTCCACAAAAGCCCGAACAACCGGTGCGGTTAATTCTGGTCGGAGTACGTAATTACTGTCCCCTTTTGTGAAGGCAAAGATCTCCTTAGAAACGATATCAGTGAGCTGACCAATACCACGCACGATCAATTCCGTTTGCTCCATGATCGGAGTCCGGATTTCTTCAAAATTAAAAAGAGCTGCCTCCTGATGAATGATATTTTCCAGAGCTCTCCATTTGGGAGATTCATCAGGAAGAATATCAACCATACCGAGATGCGTAGTAAACTTAGCTTTAGCCATGTGCTGCTATCGAATTATCAGATTAAAATAAAAGGGAAGATAAGAGGAGTGAGGGAGAGATTCTGCGTTAAAGTAAATTTGAAATCTTATTAAGTACGCCTTTAGTCGCGATTTTAAATTCCTCTGAAATATTAAAAGCAAATATGATAGTTGAATAAACAACAGCCATTAATAGTGAACGAATGAGTATGTCTGCAAACAGATTATCAAATTCAGGAATTAGATATGATAGCGCTAAGACAATAACACCATTTATGGTAATCGCAATGGATCTCCATGTGAAAGGTTGCATTCTAAATCGAATCCAAACATAAATCAGCTTTATTACATTGTAAAGGAAGATGGATGAGGCGGTTGCTATAGCTGCACCTAGAATACCTAATTTTGGAATAAAAATTAGATTTAAGGTAACAGCTAGAATCACTAAAAATATTGTGGCTTTTAAATCGAAGCGATAATATTTCGATGCAAAAATGATCTGTCCATTTGCTCCGGAAACCAAATCAAAAAGATTAGCTGCTCCGATAACAAAAATTACTGCGGCACCCGCTGAGTATTCTGGTGGTAACAATGCATATAGGTTATCTATGTTTGCCCAAATTCCTACATATAATAATAATCCAACCAAATATTGATTCAATGATGTTTGTTTGTACACATTTTTAACTTCTTCCAATCGGTTTTCAGAGAATGCTTTAGTAATAATTGGATAAGAAATTTTATATACAACTTTTCTCGGCATAGAAATAACAGTCCCTACATATAAAGCAACAGCATAAATACCGGTCTGCGCTAAATCTTGGAATGCGCCTATCATTAGAATATCAATGTTTCCAACAAGAATCATTGTTAAGCCACCTAAAAAAGTATAAAAACTAAAATTAGAAATGGATTTAATAGTTGACTTCTTAAGAATATCGAAAGCCGGTCGCAATTTTATAAAATTCTTATTATAGCCATATATAAAAAGAATGATAAATTGTAAGCCATAATTAAGCACAAAAATGGCGATGAATATTTCAAAATTTATAAGTTGGAAATAGACTGCAAAAAGGGCCAGAACCACAACAACTCTTTGAGAAATTTCCTGTAGAAACGAAGAAAAAACGGTGTCAAATAATGCAGATATATAGTTTTTTAAAAGGCTGAAGAGAGAAGAGAAAATGATTAGTGGCAGCACATACAAATAAAATTCAGAGAGAAGAGGGGTGTCACTATACAGCGTTAGAAGAAAGTCTTTTGCAAGAATAAAAATTATTCCGAGTACGAGAAAACAAATAAGAATCGGTATAAAAAAAACGATCAAAATTCCTTTAGGAAAATCCGTTTTCTGGGCCAGGGATGGGTAAAATTTAATGATGGAATTAGGCAACCCTAAACTGATTAGTTGTGTGCCGATAAACATAATCGCCAATAGTGTACGTGTGAGCCCAAATTGATCAGTCTCAAGTATACTCGGGAAGAGTTTTACAGTTGATACAAACCCAATCGCAATCCCTAGGTAAGAGATCAGAGCATTGCGTAGACTTTGTTTAATGATTATACCCACTTAGATCTCATCAATACGTTTAAGAAGATTATTGAACCTGCTGTTTAAATATTGTGGACCATGCCACTTATGTAATAACGATCTATTTACTTCTATTTCATCTTCAGATAACTGAGTGTTAAGATCGAATTCTTCTGTTTTAAATATTTTAAAGCCTTTTTCAGTAAAGTGTTTATATAGCCCGGAATTTGATCTCAGAAAGATATTTGACCCAAACCAAATTCCAAGAATGATGTTGCCTAATGCCTGTTGCCGGCAATGATTCATTACCAGAGATTGACACGTATTTTGAAGATTCAAATACTCTTCGAATGGCAAATATTTATCTAAGAAAACTGCATTATCCGAGATTTTTTTCAGAGCATATTTTTTCACATAGTTAGCATAGTCATTATTACCGTAGCTAAGTGGAAAAAATATTTTTTTTGTACCAAGGTTCTGAGTAGAAATTTGATCTATAAACTCAACGTGGTTATTTGTAAGACTGGCTGAATTACCAACAAGTATATTGTTACGATTCTTTATATTTTTAACTTTAGGTTGATGGTAAAAAACATTGTTAATGTAGTTTAATTGGTATTTATCAATATCAAAATCATAATATTTTTTAAGGTTTTCATAATCCTGATCAACGATTGGTACTATCAGATCTATTTTGGTGATTGCCTCTAAAACTATTTTGTTTGGGGCAATCTTATCAACTGATGATTTCAGTAGAAATTTGATTATGTCTTTAAAACCTTTAAAACTTTTCAGTCCAAGTAAAAGTCTTATTTTTTTTGTTTTAGGAAGCAGGAATTTGTTGTCGAATTTCCCGAGATAATAAGCGTCTGCTCCCCAACAAAACCAGACTATTTTTTTTTTCTAAACCGTACTTATTAATTAAACGTGCTTTTTCTTCATCAAGAAAATGAATAAAGATTGTATTCACATTTTCTAAAATATTATGTATTTCATTTTCAGGAACTGGTTTTTCATCAATATCATAAAAACCATTTTCCACAATAAATATTTCATGCCCTGCATTATTTCCGATAAGATTTCTTAAATGAAATCTCATCCGGGATCTGATCATTAGATGAATGTATTTTGGTTTAGACATGAATAGATCTACCAGTCGAAATAATTATTTATCTTAACGAAATCCGGATCAGATAATATTTCTGCTACAATTTTTTTGTCAAGAAGATCTTTCCATTCAAAATTCGATTTATTTTTTCGAAAGACATCGTATGGATCTTCAGATGAGGTACTTTTACTTTTATTTATGAAATCAATTGTCTGATCGGATACTTTCAGATTGCAGAATTTGAACACGTGCTCCGTTAATGGTAATGTATTGCTATTCAAATCCTCGTATGAAATTATACAAATTCTATCCTGATATATTTTTTTTAAAGTGAGTAGCTCTTTCGTTGCTGATTTCCATTTTTCAAATCCATAGAACTCTTCTGGTTTTCCCTGATTTTTTTTAAATGCATGAATCCACTCATCAGATAAATTCCAGGTTTGGTCAAATTCCTTAGGAGCATTATACCATGAATAGATCACAGAAGCCGGATGTCTGACAATTCCGATTATTTTGAGCTCTGATTTCTGAACTAACCTGCTCATCAAATTCAGATATCTGACTTCTTTCCAGATAAGATGGGTTATTTCACTTTTCTTAAATGTGGGTGTTGGTTTACCACTGATATTATATTTCTGTGTTACAAATTCATCTTCAGTAGTAAGTAATTCTTCGTGAAAATGTTGGATATCTTCAGCGCTACTTTGCTCATCAAGATAGTCTTTAAATGCATATGAGAATAATGGTTGATATCGATATGCAACGTTTGGTGAACTATTCATAATTTGTCCCAACCATGAAGTGCCTGATCTTGGAACTCCAAAAATTGCAACGGGATGAATTGTGTCAGATAAGTTCATATTCAGATAAAAAATCTAGTTTTATAATCTCTGGTCTGTTAAACATTAAAACATCAATTATCGAGAGATTAGAAACAAACTGATTATCAAATTGATTGTATTTGATATTGGATGGTTTTATAAAGTTCAGCTTGATATCAAATTTTTCAAAATACTCTTTATCGTATAATTCAGTACCACCAATAGGGTTTACATAATTATCACAACCCAGAAATTTTGTTATTTCTATCAGTCTTTCTGAACGATCCTGATCATTGGGTATTGGTAATTCTGAGGCTATGTGAGTTTCAGTAGAGATATTTAGATATTCGAGAACACTTTTAATACTGTAGATACTTAGCTCAGAAATCTTATTCGTGTCAAGTTTTAACACATTTTCTATCAATGTGAATACTGAATCAAAAAAAGGTGCTTTTGAATAATTAAATCTGATTGTTTTAAGTAGTTTTTTCCTAATCTTACTATTTAATGATAGCTCTACTTCGTTGATTAATTTATTCTGACTCTTTGATGAACAAGGCACCGTAATGTATTGCCGTTTCTTGTTAACAAGAATATAGTTTCTGTTAATCCAGCCTCTGGAAATAAAATTTACATCATCATAAAAAACAAAGTGATCAGCAAGATTTATAAGTTGAAAGTACCCATAATAAGGAAAGAAGTAAGGTTGAACTATTCCACATTTTTTTGACATTTATCAGAAATTTGAATTTAAATAGTTGCAGATAAGTTCAACGTATCTGGAATCAATGTCTGCATAAAGAGGCAAACAGAGAATACGTGAAGAAATATCCCTTGCGATATTAAGTGAGGAATTTGCTTCAACGTAATCCAATTCACTTAAAATCGGATGAAAATAACGGCGGGTTTGAATTCCTTCCTTATTGAAGAGCTCTTTCTGAGCCGATATAGCTTTAACTTCGTCTTCAAATAATAACGGAAAATATGGGTAGTTATAAGCTATATTATCAGGTATTTCCTGAAAATTAAATTTCTGCTCGTCCAAGAGGGTTTTATATAAATTATAAGCACTCTTCCTTGAAGTTATAATGGAGTTGATGTATCTGAGATTCACTATTCCCATAGCCGCATGTATTTCAGACATCTTGCCGTTAATCCCAATTCCACTAAAATTGGTCGGTCCGTCATGACCAAAATTTCTCATTAAGCGAATCCTTTTTGCGATATCCTTTTGTTGTGTGAATAAAGCTCCGCCTTCTACAGTGTGAAATAATTTTGTTGCATGAAAACTTGTGATACTTATATCCCCAAGATCAAAAACAGAACCATCAGAATTTTTAGCGCCGAAACAGTGGGCAGCATCATAGATTACTTTTAAATTATACTTTTCTGCAATCTTCTTAATTACCTTAGTATTGTTTGGAACCCCAAAAACATGTGTTGCTAAAATGGCCGTGGTTTTCTCTGTTATTGCACTCTCGATTAGATTTTCATTTATATTGAAATCATTCTGTTTTATATCAACATAGATAGGTTTTAAGCCTTCCCAGACTAAACTGGATGTAGTTGCTACATATGAAAAAGGAGTTGTTATAACTTCTCCTTTCAGGTCTAAAGCTTTAAAAGCCAACTGTAGAGCAGTTGTGCCATTATTGACTGTGATTATTTCAGAATTAAGAGCTAATTTTTCCGAAATAGATTTTTCCAATAGTTTTAAAACAGGTCCATTATTTGTTAGCCAATTTCTTTTCCAGATTTTTTGAAGCTCATTTTGATATTCTTCAATTGGAGGTAAGAATGGCTTTGTGACCGGAATTTTAATCTTATCAGAAAATGTTTTGATCATTATTAAAAAGAAAGATTGAATCAGCTTAAAAGAGCTCTTACAGTATTAATGATTTTGTTAGTTTTTGTAATATGGAAATAAGGTTTTTGAGACGCTCCAAAACCACGGTAGAAACGTTCAATTGACTCTATCATCGACCCTTCAAAGTCAAAACTAGGGGTTTTATCCGATAAAAAACTGATAGCGTCAAACATCAGCAAGCTAAAAGCACCTGTATTTTTAAAATGGTCTAAAGTTCCACCAAAAATGTAATAGGCCGAATTTTCATCCCAAACAACAAAAACGCCGGAAACAATGGTGTTGTCACTGTTTCTTGCTAAAAGAATTTGTCCGGCATTATTTTCCTTACATATAGTGTACAGACGTTCAAAGTCCGATATAGAGCCTTCAGGTGGATTGTTATTTTGAAAGTTATTGCAATGAAGATCCCACATGATTTTTATGTCCTCAGATAACTCTGTAACAATATTTTTCCGGGCTTTTTTTATTTCTCTTCGAATATTTCCTTGCATCTCTTTCCAGATAACGTCTGTATCTGATATATCTTCTAAAACATATGTGTAGCGAGTTGTCTGCTCGAAATTATTCCAATAAAAAGGTAACCAGTTAGTAATAGAGTAGTGGAATCGCTGTTTAAAGTAAATGTTTGTGGGAATCCTCTTAATTAACTCTGTAAATAATTCTTTTTGCTTCGAAAGCTGAGATGCTTCTTTTCCTGGTAATTGTTTAATCCAAGGCCCTAATACTTGAGTAAATTTTGGCATTGAACAAATCGTTTGCCCGAATTTTTTTTGGGTAACTATTGGCATTCTGGCAAATATTTCTCCACCTTTCTCAATCTCAATGTAGGACCATTGTCCAGGTGCTACTGCCTCAAGCCACCATGATTTTTGGAATATGTTATTCGTAAGAGAATCTTTAAAAGTCATAAACAATTGGGTTTTTTAGAAGGTGTTTTTCAAGACTTTTATATAATTCCTTATCAATTCTAATTCTTTTTCTTATTTCAAAAGATTCAGGGACTAAATTTGTGCGTTGGCTATTAATAGAATGAGTTTCTAAAAAACTATCAATTTGCTTGAATACGTTAGAAGTAGAACTGCAAAAATGTTCGTACTTAATAGAAATAAATTGATCCGGATTTAGAAGTGATACTTGTTTTATTTCATCATAGATCGATCTGATCTGTTCAATAACTTGTTGTTCCGGTAACAAAGTTTTGATCGAACTATAATTTTCTGGTTTTACTGAGAACCATGAATCATAAGAATTTGAAGTTTTCATTCTGGCTTCGAGTATGGAATGGGCTATGTCAATCGGGTTACGGAAGAGAACGATAAATAAAGCATCAGGTACAGCTTTTAAGATTGGTCTAATACGTAATGAGTTCATTAGGTTCTTAAAAACATATGGTGAATTTGTGGTTCTTCTAAGTGAATTGAGTGATGTTTTTAATCTGTTGATGGATATTTCCCTCATATCGTGTTCGGCAACATAATGTCGTTCTCGAGGAAAAAACCGATACCAGTATTCCCCACACTCGGATGGAGAATACCATCCATTTATTGAGCCAAATTTTGATTCAAAACTCACATTTTGGCCGTATTTATGTTTTACATCCGTAAACTGATCGATAAGCCATGGAGCACCAAATAATCGACAGTGTAAATTTGATAAATATGAAAAATTATATTCAACCACTAAGCTCTGAAAAAAAAGAGTAGATCCACACCTTGGTGCACCAAGAATAAAGATAGGAGGATTTGATAACCTTTTAGATGTGGACTTTAATTTTTCAATAACGCTTAATTGATTATTTAATTCCAAATAAGCTCTGTATAAAAGGCTAGGTTTACTCATCTAAATTGAATTGATCGGCTATTTCATTACAGGTACTGAAGCAGGAGCCTTTATCAATTAGTTTTTTAATTATACTAATAAAAAGTTCTTTCCAACCGGAATATTTATGTTCCGAAAAGTAATTGTTATGCCACAGTATTGTAAGTACTCCTCCAAACTTTTTCACCTCCTCAATGACCAGATCAATTTTCAGATGTTTTTCCGGATCATTTTTCATGTATTTCTGATGACTTAGAGTAGCATCCATTAGCACCAATGGGATTTCAAGTACATCAGATACAGATTTCGATTGTAAATCATACAATTTGAATGGAAAACAAAAACCATATCTGAAACCTATATGTTCTGCGAAACCTACTGAAGAATCATATTTAAACCCGGCATACTCAAGATTCTTAGCAAACGTTGAAGGCTCAAATTTTAGATAATGGAATCTGTTACCAGTTGGGTTAGTAATTAGTTTGCTCTTTTCTGTTTTTAAAACTTCGTGATTATTACAACTTCCGAGGCTTCCATGTAAAGCGACTTCTGAACCTTGTTTAATTATTAAATCAAGCCATGGTTTAACCTGTGTTAGCTTATAATCAGCGTTACCTTTCTCTTTGCTGGTTAAAAAGAAAAACGTAGATGGAATATTTAATGAACGCTCAAGTTCAACTATATCCGGGATATTCTGCCAGGGATCTATCGAAACAACTTTTTTAGCAAGAAGAGAAAGTAGAGTAATAAAGTTTCCTTTTTTTAATGCCGAAAATCCGCCTTCTTTCCAACCACTATTTATTTTATCAATATCGTGAGTGATAATGGTCTTAAAGTTCGAATCAGGCCAGATTTTGCGCTGAATGTGCTTGTTTGAACTTAGTTCAATAGCTTTTTTTAGCACATCGAAATAATAATTAACTACTGGAACAGTGAGGTAGTCATACTTTTTTTGATGACTTTCATTATATGGAAACCTACCATGTTCATCTCTTTTTCTGGTATGGATTTCCTGCCATCCACTTATAAAGTAGAAGGCGGCGCCAAGTATGTCATAATTAATAATTACTTGATTTCGATTAAGAGTAAACCAATCATCGATATTATCTTTAGAGAATAGGACGGGAAGTAATCTGTTATCCCATTTTTTAAAAGTGAAATTTTCAGGATGAGCTTCTGTGTTATTGAAAAAAGTATCAGATGAGTTTAATATACATACGTCACAGGAACTGTTATAGCCAATAGTGATTTCAGAATTTACTTCATATATACTTCTAAAGGTATCTAATATGTAGTCCTCGTAGTACAATTTGGCTTACAATAAGTTTGATAAATGTTTAGTTAAGCTATACCTGGAGTAAGGATGATCCTTAAAGTCTTTTTCCCAGGCTGAATATTCAACTTTATTCTTGCTAATAGATTCCTCAAGAAAATCGGTAATTCCTGTTTCATCAGTATATTCGAAACAATGGCCAACCTGTGCTTCCTTAATTATATCGGCAGCATCTCCGGGTATCGGGCCAATGTACAATATGGGGCTCTGAGACCCGATGTAATCAAATAATTTCCCAGTGAGTATTAATTCATTATTTGTTGTTTGAGGAATAACCAAGAGGAGTAAGTCTGCTGATTGCATTTCATTTTTTGCTTCAAGATGTGGGATATACCCATGAAATGAGACCAAATCAGACAGCCCGTATTTTGAGATCATTTGCTTCACTTTATCATTGAACGACCCATAGAAATGAATTTCCAGTTTACTCTTTAATACGGGTGATAATTTGCTGACGGCATGGAAGAAAGCATAGGGGATGGCGGCTTCGGTCATGCTACCTACATATTTGATGGAGAATTTTTCTGACTTTTCTCTTCCCGACACCCGGAAATCTTCGTGATCAAATCCATTAGGAATTATCTGATAAGATCTCTCAAAAATAGTTCGTTCAAGATCAGCCATATTTTTTGAAACAACAATAACTTCATCGGCTAATGATAATGCTTTTTTTTCCAGATATTCATCAAACCATGAGGCCGGAAAAGAACGGGGTAAAGTCTCGTTAAAAAAGATCTTAGACCATGGATCCCGCATATCCATGATCCATTTAGCTTCAGGAAAGGATTCTTTAAGCTTTGTACCAGTTACATGTGTAGAGTTTGGCGGACCAGTTGTAATGAATGTGTCAATGTCGTAGGATGTGAGTAACTCTTTTGCCTTTTTTAAAGTATCAGGTATCCATCCTATTCTGGCATCCGGAATAAAAAGATTTGCTCTGATCCAGACCCCAATTTTTTTCAGCAGACTTTCCTTTTCGGTAGTAAATGCAGTAGCCGGGGTGGAAACCTCTTCACTGCTTTTTCCGGTGATTTTTCCGAATAAGGAATAAGGTTCTATACTTTTGGAACGGTAAACTTTTGTGTCTGCTGGGATTTGATCCAGGAGGCTGGTATCTGTTAAAGGATACGTACCATTTTCTACAGTCAGAACAATAGGTTCATATCCAAAATCAGGTAAATATTTACAGAATTTGACCCACCTCTGTACACCAGCCCCTCCACTAGGTGGCCAGTAGTATGTTATAATTAAAATTTTCTTTTTTTTCTCCAATCAGATATAACCTCGAAATATCAAACATCAGGATAAAATAAAGAGTAAAACTCCTTCAGATATCTCTTATGATTCTGTTTAAGTAAACCGGTTATGGTTGGTATTTTTATCGAATTAAAATCCATCTCAAACTCAGATTTTTTATCATAAGAGTATATTTTTATTATTGACTTACCAACCAATTCAAGTATTTTATTTCGAATAACTGGACTAAGATTCTTTCTGCGCTCCATATTCTGTTTTAAGTAACTGTAAAAATAAAAAACATCATAAAGAGCAGAATTTTCAGAGTTTAGTTCATCGATTATCTGAATCTCATTTTCATCATTTACCAGTATATTGAAATGTGTAAAATCCCCATGAACAAAATTTGATTGTTCATTTAGATTTTTTTGTAATGAAAATGCTTTTTCTATGGAAGTAATTTTTCTGTGGATTTCGTCAAGTGAATATTCGCGGATGATTTGATGTCCAATGAAATTTTCAACAGACCATTTGGTGCTTCCATTTAACATTTTATAAACCTTGTTTGGTTTATCATCATTAAATTCAAATAAGATTATCCGATCTTCTTTTTTAATCCCAATATACTCCCCATCCTTGGAAGGTACATCCAAATTTAATCGACTGAAAGAGGTAAAAACATGTCCCAAGTATGAATTTCGAAGTCTGTAAAAAATTGAATTTTTTGGGGTTAATTGGAGCAAAAGTTCAGAAAATAACTTATTTCGCTGCAGCTTGTAATTTGAATAAATCAAACAACGATCTAATTTTTTTGGGTAGCAATAGAACTTCATAGCTTTAACTTTTGAAGCTGCCCGATATTAAATATGCGAGAATATACACCTGTCTTTCTTAGTAATCGAAATCGGAATTCATCAAACAATCTTCTTAGATAGAATGATGGCCGATCTCTGAATACAAGTTTTTTTAATTCTTTATTAATCAACCCTGATTTATCGTTAAAACCACCCTCACAAAAACGCTGTATTAAATCAAAAGCCTCTGCATTTTTCTTTCTGAATACAAGTGAATTCCATTTTCTAAAAAAATCAGATTTCAAATTAACTAAAGAATTATGAGAATACATTTTTTTAAAAAGTAAATAGGAATTGGATAGATCAGCACTAGTCTTATCAAGCATTAATCTTAAAACCCAAAATGTAAACAGGACCTCTGAATTTACCTCCGGAAGAAAAGCATTATGCTCGTTTGAATAAATTGCCTTAGAATATGGTGGAGTATGTTTAATGACTAAGCTTTTACGAGGGAAAAAAGCGGGATAAAACTGGATGTCTAAAATTACTTTACCTACAATAACTTTGATGCTCTCGTTGTAGGGCGTCTTCTTAATTGAAATTGCTAGTTCTGAGGTTGAAATTTCAACTAGTAATTGTTGAAGATCAGATTTCTGAACAATCAGGTCGATATCAGTAATTTTATTAGATAATTGAACGGGTCTAAGTAAAAAAAATCGAATATTACTCTCATTAAGTATTTTAAATATCAGTTTTATTTGCTCGGAAATCATAATAATTCTTTCACGATTTTCTCTGCCTGAGTATAACTTTCATCGAGTGAATATTTGGTAGTATCTAGTGTGGAGAATGAAATATTATGATCAAAAATATACTCCTTATAATATTTGATCATTAACTCAATAACAGAAACAGGTATTTCTTTTTTTCGTTGATATATTGTCTCTAAATCTCCTTCCAACAATATAATATGATCCGGGTCAGGTAATAACCTCAGAGCTAATTTATGGTACAGAAATCGATATTTTTTATTATGAATTTTTGTACCAACGTATTTGTCGATGGGACATCTATCAGCAATTATATGCTGATGCTGTGCTTTTCTGAAATAATAAAAGTCATTTAAGAATGTAACAAAATACTTGAACGCTGTACGAAGCTTTCCAGATTTCTCCTTTTTAATGAATCTGTCAAAATACTTGTACTGTCTGTTTTCTACATTACTACCAAAATAGATATAGTTCAGATCTGGAATCCTATCGGATAACAATTTTGCAAGAGTCGTTTTACCTGTGCCATCTGGTCCCGAAATTACAATCAACATGTAGTATAGTATTAGAGGAAAAGGACCTTATTTTTTCTTTAAAAATAACCCGGTGATCAAATAAATTGTTAGTAAAACTTGAATACTAAAAGAACCCCAGGCAATCATAGATCCGATTTTGTAGGAAGCCGGCTCGAAACGTAATTCAAGTTCATGATCTCCGGCAGGGATTTCGACACCGCGAAGCAGGTAATCGGTCTTGTAGATCGGTGTTTCTGCCCCATCAAGATAAGCTTTCCAACCCGCGGGATAATACATTTCACTGATCACAAGAAAACCGGGATTCTTTCTGCTGACCTTAAAACTCATTTCAGCACCCGTATAGTTGGTTACCTCGACCGATGCGGTGGAATCAGCAGAGGTAGAACCTTCGTAATCTTCCACTATTGCCGTGCTGGAAAGATCTGTTTTACCGGGATATAAGTATTCATAAGCTTCTACAGAGTTCTGAGCGGTGATCAATGAGTCCACAAAGAAGGCTTTTGGTAGTACATTGTTTAGTTCGTATACCACTCCGGATTGACTTTGGAAAACCGGTGTAATTCCCGGTAGATTCAAACCCTGACCATATGTGATGTACTTTGTATTGAGTAGAGCAAGTAGATCGAGATTTATTCCCATCGGACCGGCGAACAGCGGATTACCATCTGCCATTAATACATCTTGCACTGTGCTTAATTTTGCCCCGGTGTATCCACCCAGACTTGGATAAAAATAAGAAGGCACCGCGTTACTGAAGGCTCCATCAAGCAGTGGCAAAACGCGATATGGATAGGCTTCATCAGAGTGGATGTTATCTACAATATAAGTATCAATATCCCGCTTTTGTGAAAGTATATAGCGTTCTGTATCTACGTTACCAGCTACAAATTTTTCCTCATTGATATAGCGTTTATCCACGGAAACAAGATCGATGCCTGTAGCCAGAACTATTAAGGCTACGGTTGCAGTAGCATTTAATTTTTCACTGATAAGTAAAAATACCAAAGCACCAGAAATTACTATGAAGAAGCCGGCACGTAGTACATCAGCATTTGCTTTTTCTTCTCGTTCCGGTACCAATCGGGTTTTCACATAATTACGGGCTTGTTGGCGAACCTGTGGGTTTTGTGGGCTCACCTGATTTTGTTGAGCGATCTGAGCGGAAATTCGATCTATCTCAACAGGATTTATGTAATCTGTTGATTTTGTAAAAACGAAAAGTGAGATCAGGATAGCTAAGACAATGCCAAAAGGAGAATAGAAGGATTTCAGGCTTACTGATTTTTCATGATAATTTGTTAGCAGCCAGTTCAATCCGTAAACAGCCACCACTGAGTAACTGAATGAAGTGAGTACCAACCAGGTTTCAGGGGCTCTGAATTTGCTGAACATAGGGATGTAGTTGAAAGCAAAGTGATTCAACAATTCAAAATTATTCCCCCATGCAAAGAATATGGCAAGAGTTCCTGTGCCAAAGAACACGTACATAACCTTTTTTCGCACTTTAAATAATGCGATCAGTATAAAGAGAAGGGCCATAATACCAAGATAGTGCGGGCCGGATGTTACAGATTTTGGTCCCCAGTAATCCGGCGAAGCACCCCCAAACAGATCGGGCACTAATAATGTTAAGGTCTCTGAAATACCTTGAGACCACGCAAATGCATATGATTCATTCAGTCCTTCTGTTCCTTGAATTGCAGAGCCGCCTCGAATACTGTACTCTGCGTATTCCTGAAGAGTCAGAAAACGTTCAGCGTTACCCAGAATCCCGACGATGCCTCCGATCAGAAGCATTGCCGTAACTATTCCCCAATTTTTAAGATCATTTTTCTTGAAAGCATTCCAGGAATCAAACAGCCATAGGAAACCAAGTAAATACATAAAGTAATACGTGATCTGTGGATGGCCTGCACGGACTTCTAAAGTCATACTAACCATAAAAAGCAGTAATCCGGGTAGCTTTTTATCCGATCGGGTTAACATCCAATAACCGGCAATCACCCATGGTATGATACCCAAGGCAAAAAACTTGGACGTGTGACCGGCCATGATAATTACAGGGAAATAGGTAGTGAGACTATAAAGCAGGCTTCCAAATACCGAGGATAAGGGCCGGAATCCCATTAATACCAGTAAAAAGTACATGCCGGATAGCATTACCCAGAATTGAAATGCAGGATATATTCCCTGAAAAAGTCTTGAAAGATAATCAAGATGAGGCACCTGTTTTTTTACAGAAACTACATAAGCTGGCATTCCACCGAACATATTTTCTGCCCACAAGGGTTCTTTTCCGAATTCTTCCCTGTATTCAATGATAGATTCCGCCCCGGCACGCCATTGGGTTATATCATGTCGTTCAAGTTCCTTTCCACCTAGTGTGATGTCAAAGAATAACACGAACGGGACAATAAATAGAATTACCAGAGACAGAATATGTTGTCTGGATTTGGGCATGCTGGTAAAAAAGTCTGTGGCGGACTGCGACATATGAATTATTCTATAACTTTAGGTACACGGAAATAATCTGAATCTGCATCCGGAGCATTTTTTAGTGCATCTTCGTGAGAAATTGGAGCTTTAGCTTCATCTTTTCTCAATCGACTATCCATTTCAATAACATGCTCCAGAGGCTCTACATTGGTCGTGTCCAGCTCATTGAGTTGGTCCATATAGCCTAAAATATCATTCATGTCGCCGGCAAGTGTTTTTACTTCCTTTTCCGACAACTGTAAACGGGCCAAACCGGCCACATATCGTACATCTTTTTCTGTTACTGACATATCTGAATTGTTAATTTGAGCGGCACAAGTTAAGAAAGATAGATTGAAAGGGTAATTCTTTATCTTCAGATTTTGAAAATCGTCGTAAATCTCTATTACATACAGGGATGTATTATTACTTAAGAATGCTATATTAAGTCATGATCAAAAAGAAAATAACCATTTTAAACAGCTCCGGGTTACATGCCAGGCCATCAGCTGCGTTAGTTAAACTAGCAGGTAAATTTAAATCCGATTTCTACATTCATATGTACGGCTACAGAGTGAATGGTAAAAGTATTCTGGGAGTAATGACCCTTGCCGCAGAACAAGGCGCTGAACTGGATATAGAACTGGATGGTCCCGATGAAAAGGAGGCCTTAGAAGCCATTGAAACTCTCGTAGCAAATAAATTTGGAATGGAAGACGAATAGATTTGGGAGTATGAGTAGTAACGATCTTGAAGCAGCGAAGGTTCAAGGATTACCTGGAAGCGAAGGGTTGATCGTTGGTCCATTATTGGTAATTGATGAGAAAGAGAGAATAGTACATCCTGAAAAGATCTCTGCTTCAGATATAGATAGACATCAGCAACTTTTTATCAATGCCAGAACGCTCTATTTGGCTGAGTTGGATGACCTGCTTTCTAACCTGGATAAGCAGACCTCTGAAATTATTGAAGCCCAAAAGCACATCGTAGCCGATCAGGAAATTGAAATAATGATCAATAAAATGATCGGGGATGATCAGTATTGCGTTGATTATGCCATCTATAAGACATTCAATGGTTTTATCGAGCGATTAAAGGAAAGTGGATCCGATTTGTTCAGACAGCGAATTATTGATCTGGAAAATATCAGAGATCGTTTAGTGGCCCTAAGCTGTGATGAGCAGGAACACCTGGAGGTTGAGAAAGGGGCCATTCTTGTGGTTAGAGAGATCAGTCCGACAGACCTGGTTACATATCATGAGCGGGGTGTTAAGGGATTGGTGATGGATAAAGGAGGGGTTACTTCTCATGCCGCGCTGATCGCCCGTTCATTAAATATCCCGTGTTTGGTTAGTGCTAAGCATGCTGTGCACTCTGCAAGAGATGCTAAAACAGGAATTCTGGATGCAAATAAGGGTGAATTGATCCTTGATCCATCTGCCGATGTTGTTAAGAGCATAAAGAAGGCGATAAAAGCTGAGAAAAAGAGATTGCAATCGGAGAGGAAGAAAAAAGAACGGTCTGAAACATTGGATGGATTTCCGTTTCACCTCAGGGCAAATATCGAATTTCCCCAGGAACTGGATCTTGCCAATCAGAATGGAGGGGAAGGTGTCGGTCTCTTAAGAACAGAGGCATTGCTCTATGGCGGCATGGCAAATAAAAGTGAATCTGAACAAGATGCATTTCTAAAAAAAATACTGACCGGTATTCAGGGACCGGTCACTATTCGTTTATTTGATGTTGGCGGAGATAAATTGAATGTTCACACTCCTGATGAGGATAACCCATTTCTGGGCTGGCGCGGTATTAGAATGTTACTGGATGAAAAAGATATGTTTTGCAGTCAACTGCGCTCGATCTTGAAATGCGCAGGCAAATATCCGGGGCGCATCAAGATTCTGGTACCTATGGTAAGCCTGGTAGAAGAAGTGATTGAGGTTAGAAATGCAGTTGAACAAGTACAGCAGAAATTGCTTGAAGAAGGAATACCAATCGATGAGCAAGTACCTGTAGGAATGATGATTGAGGTGCCAAGTGCGGCCTTGCTGGCCGATAAGTTTGCGCGAGAAGTGGATTTCTTCAGTATCGGTACAAACGACCTTACACAATACTCATTAGCTGTCGATCGCGGCAATGAGCGTATCTGTAATATTTATCAGCATTATCACCCGGCTGTTTGGAAACTGATAAAAATGTCGGTGGATGCAGCTATTAAGAATGAAATTGAAGTGAGTGTTTGCGGTGAGCTGGCCGGAGACCCCATTGGTGCCCCTTGCTTATTAGGTTTAGGGGTGACAGATCTGAGTATGGCTCCATCTTCTATTCCTAAAGTAAAGAAGATCCTGACCCAATATCCGCTCGACAGGCTGAAGAAATATGCAATGGATGTTCTGGAATCAACTTCAGGAAAAGAGGTGCAGATACTATATGATGAATTATCCGGAGGCTAGCCCTTATTTATTTTTTTTAGATTTTTACCTCTTTACTTAAGGTGCTTTTACAAGGAAACGGTTCCACGATTAAAAAATAAAGGTAAAAATTATATTTTAATTTAATTAATAAATTAAAATATATCATATAACAATTTCTTTATGGCGTAATGATTGATATGGTTAAATAAAACAGGTAAGTTTCATATTCACCAACAACTAGATTATTTATCAACATCATGCTAGCAAAAAAATTCACACCAAAACGTACCGTTTGCAAAGTTACCTTTTCAGTACCCTCTGAAATTGTTAACGAAGAAGTAGCAATCGCCGGCGATTTTAATGATTGGGATCCGACTTCTACCAAATTGGAACAGAAGAATGGAGAGTACAAAACCGAACTTAGATTAAAGCCAAATTCAGAATATAAATTTAAATATCTGATTGACGGCGAAGTTTGGGAAAATGACTATGACGCAGATGCTTATGTTCCAAATGAATTCGGAACAGAAGATTCAGTAGTAATTATTGGCGATTAAGATCCTTGTTCAATTCAGCATTATTCAAAAAGTATCAGGTAACTAACTGGTTGGGCAGTTCGCTGCTTTATTTTGATGAGCTGAATTCTACCAACAAGTACGCCAAAGAAATGGTCAGCGGGCAATCGCTGCATGGAACATTGATTCTGGCTGATTGGCAGAAGCAAGGTAGAGGTCAATATGACCGAAGCTGGATTGCTTCTGCCGACCAGAATCTCACCTTCAGTATCATACTGGAGCCGAATCACTCTGTGGCACTCACCACCCTTACACTTGCCTGTGCCCTGGCAGTTGCCGATGTATGTTCTTATCTCACCAGGAAAGAGTGCAAGCTGAAATGGCCTAATGACGTTTTCTGCGAAGGAAAAAAAATTGCCGGACTTCTTACAGAATCAGTGTTTCTAGGTTCACAAATATCGAGATTGGTAATCGGTATCGGATTGAACGTGAATGAGACTGCTTTTGGTTCAGGATTAAAACATGCCCCTTCTCTTGCTAAACTAACCGGATCAGAGTTTGAACGCGAGCGTGTATTAAGCCAGATCCTGACTAAGATTGAGTACTATTACCGGTTGTGGGAAACTAAAGACATTGCTTTGATCAAAATGATCAATAAGCATCTGATAGGATACGGCAAATGGGTGCATCTTACCGTCGACGACAAGCCCCGTGAAGGGTTGTTTAAATTTCTGGGAATAAATGAGACCGGTAGTATGATGGTATTGAATAAGGAACTCGAAGTGGATACTTTTGCTCATGAGCAAATCCGAATCCACCTTGATTAATTCCTGCATTAGCGGCTATTCCGGGCAATTCCAGCTGGACCTTCAAAATATTATCGTTGCGGTGAGTGGCGGACCGGATTCAATGGCTCTGCTATATGCTCTGTATAAATTCGGTGCCGGTGGTACGGTAGTTCATGTCAATTACGAAAAAAGGGGTAAAGAATCAGATCTGGATCAGGAGCTGGTGGAAGGAATGAGTGCTGAGTGGGGCTTTGATTGTATATCGCTGAAACCCGGTATTGAAACAGGGAAGGGGAATTTTCAAAATAGAGCCCGGGAAATTCGTTATCAGATATTCAGAGATCTGAAACGTGAGCTGGATGCCTCCATGATCGTTTTGGCTCATCATGAAGACGATCAGGTTGAGACAATTCTGCAAAAGATCTTTCGTGGAAGCGGCCCGGAAACCTGGCAGGGTATGAAGATCTGGGACGGAGAATTATTTCGACCTCTGCTAACAGTCAAGAAAGAGCAGATCCTTGATTACTGCAAAACGGAAGCCATTCCATATCGGATAGATGAATCAAATCTCAGGTCAGAGTTTGCACGTAATATGATCAGAAAAGAATTGAGTCCTTTATTGGAGGGCTTTTTCCCCGGATGGGTAGAGAATATTCTTCATTTATCTAAAACAGGAATAGTTACAGAACAGGCAGTGAGTTACGTACTTACTGCATTGAGTGATGAAAAGGGATTAATTCTTAAGGGATTACTCTCCTTAGAAGAGGAATTGCATAAAGCAGTGCTAAAACGCTTTGTTGAATCAAAGACGGAAACAGGAGTTTCCAAGGGATTTCTGGATCTGTCAAAATCATTGCATGAGTTGCATTCCGGACAACGATTGCAGATCGATGCTCAGTATTGGTTGTTACTTGACCGCGAACATCTTAAGGTGGTGAAAGAGCAAGATGAGGCATACGGTGATCACATAATACTATCAAGAAAAGAACTGACAGAACCGACCCATAAAAATAATCTGGAGCTCAGAATATCATCTTCAAGATCAAAGGACGCCGTCTTGTACATGGATGCAGATCAGATACAATGGCCTGTTACCATAAGGAAATGGACGGCCGGTGATTCATTTATCCCGTTTGGGATGAAAAATCATCAAAAAGTATCAGACCATCTCACAAACCGTAAGATCTCTGCCGAAATGAAAGAAAAGGCTTTGATATTGAAGGGGGCAGATGGTACTATTGATGCTTTAATATTTCCGGAAAAAACCGATAACGGCGAGCATGGATCTATATCGGAATTAGTGAAAATTACTGATAGCACCCGACATATTTTCCAGCTTAAGATCAAACCTGAATTATGAGTTTATATTTACCTGAAACAACTGTTTGTAACGGGGAGACTTTCGAAGTTTTTATCACAAAAGATCAGATCGAGGCCAGACTGGATCTGTTAGGAAAGCAAATTGATAAGGAATTTGCCGGCAAGAAGCCCATTTTGATCGGGGTGCTCAACGGGTCGTTCATATTTCTGGCCGACCTGATGCGTAATATTACCATTCCCTGTGAAGTCGATTTTATGAAGTTGAGCAGTTACGGCGATGAAAAGGTGTCTTCCGGAGAGGTAACAGAATTGAAACACATTGATGCCAAACTGAAAGGTCGCCATGTGATACTGGTTGAAGACATCATTGATACCGGTCTATCCATGAAATATATGATCGAAAAGATGGAATCACTCGAGCCTGAATCCGTAAAAGTAGTAACCCTGTTACACAAAAAAGACGCAACCTTACATGACGTACAGATCGATTATGTAGGATTTGAAATACCTACAAAATTTGTTTTAGGCTACGGGCTCGATTATGCACAGGAAGGAAGAAATCTGGCTCAGATCTATATTCTTAAAGATGATAAATAAATCGGGGGAAAGCATTGCTTAGGCAATAGAACTACCGTATATTTGACGTCCTTTTCAAGGAGAGGTGGCTGAGTGGCTGAAAGCGCTCCCCTGCTAAGGGAGTTTACGTGGAAACACGTAACGAGGGTTCGAATCCCTCCCTCTCCGCAGAAAGCCAATGTAAAGTTAAGGCTCCCTATTTTGGGAGCCTTTTTTTATTACCCACCATTATGTTTGAACTCATCCCTTCTTATCTGATCCCTGTATTGATCTTTCTGGCCCGAATTACCGATGTGAGTCTGGGAACACTCAGAATTGTGATGGTTTCTCGCGGGTTTAAGCTCAAAGCTACGATCCTTGGTTTTTTTGAAGTATTGATCTGGGTTTTGGTAATTGGTCAACTCATACAGAATCTCGACAGCGTGGTGAATTACGTAGCTTATGCCGGAGGTTTTGCCACCGGTACTTATGTGGGTATGATGATAGAAGGAAAATTAAAGGTTGGTACGATCATAGTTCGAATTATTACCCGAAACAAATTTCAGGTTCTTACCGAGGCGCTGAAAGCATCCGGTTTTACAATAACCACATTGGATGCAAAAGGGGGAGTGGATGTAGAGCCGGTAAAGATCATTTTTACTGTCTTGAAACGAAAACGATGGAACGAGATCGTTACTTTGATCGAGGCAAACGACCCTCAGGCATTCTATTCTTCAGAAGATGTGAAATTTTCGAACTCGGTAGGTGAAATAGACAATTTGAGCAGTCGCCGATCTCCGGTGAATCGCCTTTTAGGGGTTAGGAAAGGTATTTAAGGAACTTTTGCCGGTCAGAAACATTAATAAAGATAAATCACAGTCAGCACCTCAAATAACTAAGCTGATTCGGGAAACTCATTTATCTGCATGAATTATTGGGAAATCACTAAAGAGTCGTTCACTAAGTTCTTTTCGAGTAAACCACTGCTCTACAGTTCATCCATCGCATTCTATCTAATATTTTCGTTACCGGCTATTCTTATCATACTATTGACCATTGCCGGTTCAGCGTTCGAAGATGTAATGGTAAAAAATGCATTGCTGGAACAGCTTACAAATCTATATGGACCGGATAGTGCACAGATTGTACAACGTATCATAGAAAATAACAGTGGAATCGGGACAACCTGGATCGCTAAAGTTGTTGGGGTGATCTCCATGCTGATCAGTGCCACGGCTGTTTTTAGTTCACTTCAGGATGGGTTGAATGCCATCTGGCAGGTGAAATCGGATCCGAAACGTGATCTTATTCACTTTCTGAGAAACCGTTTACTTTCTTTGGGGATGGTAGTGAGTATTGGATTTCTGCTGGCAATTACCTTGCTCATTGACACGGGATTATCATTTTTCAAAGACTTTCTTACCGAATCTTTTTCCAGTATCGGTTTTATCATAATCCGGGCGATAAATATTTCTCTTTCTATTGGTATAGTAACTGTCGTTTTTGCATTGATGTTTAAGATCCTGCCGGATCTGAAGATCAATTGGAATGATGTTTGGGCGGGGTCATTATTCTCAGCTATTTTATTCACGATCGGGAAATTTGTGATCGGATTTTATCTCGGGAATAGCTCGCTCGGAAGCGTATATGGGGCAGCGGGTTCACTGGTACTATTGCTGGTGTGGGTTTTTTATTCAGCAATTATCGTCTTATTCGGTGCGTCATTCACTTTTGTATATATGAAAAAAGCAGGCGATAAAATTAAACCGTACGAACATGCTTTAAAGGTGAAAGAAGTTGAAGATCAGTGATCCCGACTGAATCAAACTCCCATTAATGTGGCGACGATCTTACGTTCGCCTCCCCGGTTTCTATGTTCACACAGATAGATACCCTGCCAAGAACCGAGGTTTACACCAACTACTCTATAGTTGACAGATCCAAATTGTAAAAGCTGGTAAGAAGTGGACAAGTTTATTAATCTAAACAGTCCTGTAGTTTTTTATTCTTATGAAGATGTAAATTTCGCAAGGCCAAATAAGGAAATACACTGTTTACCGGGGCGCTCACCGATATTAGTTTGCTTAAGTGATGAATTAATTGATGCTAAATTAAGGGATAATCAAGTTTTTCATGATTTCCTTGTATTTCTAAATACTTTAAGTTTTATTCGAATCATATTTTCAATTTGTAGGGGTAAGTATGATTAGAAAAGACTATCTATTGCTTGTGCTTTTTTTATGTTTTTCAATTTCGTTAAATGCACAAACAACACCTGAGGTAGTAACACCGATTTCCACAATTAAAACGATCCAGAGTGAAAACCCTGCCCGGTTTTCAAATCCGTCTGATCCTGGAATACCCGCAGGTGATTTAAATGGTGATGGTAACTTTGATTTCATTCAAAATTGGGAAACCTGGACTGATTTAAGATCAGGTTCTGAAATATTTCACACAGTAACTACCTTTTTAAGTTACAGTACAGATGGCGAGTTATATAAGTCAAGCATGGTGGATGGTACTTATTTTCCAGTGGGTAATTTAACAAACAGCGAACAAAGCCAGATTGCTACTATAAATGTGGCGGGAAATGTTGAAATCTATCCGGTTAGCTCATCTGATTCTGAGGATTTTATTATTGGCGAAAGAACACAGGAAATAACAGGAACCCAAAGATATTACTCTGCTGCAATTTCAATACCTGCTTTGTTCGACTCTGATGAATACCCCGATGTATTAATTTGTGAGAATGATGAGTTTAACTTTGATGAATGTATGATCATTTTCGGCAATCAGGAAGATGCAGAGTCTTTAGAATATCATGAGTTTAGTTTTGCTGATTTCGAAATTGAATTTATTACTGCTCCCCGGATCTTTTCGGATGAATCATTAAGCGGAAGTGGTAATAGTATCTATATAATGGGCGAAGCATTACCAAGCTATGCATCAATGATGTATGAATTTCAGCTAAATGAGGAAAGAGAGATGGAACTGGTTTTTTCTCATGAATGGGTGCTTACTTCAGGTGAACCGTTAGCCAATAGACGCTATTATATCGAAGATTTTGATGGCGATAACGAGCTGGAAATACTATCCTCCGACGATCGACTATTCCCTATAAAAGGGTTACAACAAATCTATTTTAGCGATCCCGTTTGCGATATTCGTGATATAGATTATTCCGGAGATTCACTGCACGTACGAAATCCTGAAATAATAAGTACAAACTGTTTGGTGGATCGGGTAGTTCTTGTTGATACCAGTGGTAATGATGGGGCTGCGAAAATCACCACAGAATCGGATACAGATGCACCGGTTATTTTTATTTGGCAAGAGGGCGATTATAGCCATTGTTCCGGTGAAAATGTTGTTGAAAGCTGTTCTTCACCGATATCCATTGTTGCAGATCAAACAATTTTGCCTTGCAGCTATAATTCTTGCAATAATTCTGAATGGTATCTACCCGGTTCGTCATATCCGTATTCACATTACAGCGGATATGCTGATCCTGAAAATGCCACTAGGGGGATGTATGCCTGGGATTACAGTATTTCAACGGGTGGAGTAAGCCTTGTAGAATTTAATTCACCCTTTGAGGTGCAAACTTACACTGAGGAAATTGAAAGAATGGCAGAAATTGAACGTATTGAGTTGATGGAAGCTGCATGGGGAGAGTCATTTATTCCGGTTCTGGAAACCAATCATAAATCTGGGTTTGGTACATCCAGCCAATATCATGGCTGTTCAGAATACGGCAGTTCCTGTGAGGAGCAAGTATATATTCAATTTGCATATTATGAGCTAGAGATTGTAGATGATGAAGATCTTGTGGAAGAATCAGTTGACTCAGAAAACAGAAAACTAGGTGGAGATGAGGAGACTTATCACCATCACGAAGTAGTAAAGATATCACCAAAATCATCCGGGGGAGTGGATCCAGGTTCAGGATTTAAAATCACTTTTAGCGAACCGATGGACGAATTAACCGAATCGGATAAGTTAATAATTAACAATCAAGGAAAGTCTAAAATAGCAAATGACGTTCCAGTAGATACCATTGAAGTTTTGGGGACTATAAATCTGGAGCCAATGGGGCAGATTGATAATAGCTCTGGTGAGTTCACGATAAAAAACATTGGCAATATTGATGGGATAGAAGGAGATGAGTTGCTTGTGGGCTCAAACTATACTCAGAATGGTGGAGCCCAAATAAACAAAGCATGGATTTATTTTGGAACTAATACGACCTACGAAAAGCCTGATCTGACCGTTTCTTTCGAAAATGATACATCTATAGCACAATTCCCATATATCCCTGTAGGTAGGATAGCCGAGCCTGTTGGAGATGTAAACGGGGATGGCTACAATGACTTCGCTCTTGGTTTTGTTGATTATGACCGCACGACCAATGCTTCTGGGGCGGTGTTAATCTATTCGGGGGATGATTTTGTCAATGGCGATATCGGCGATACTTTAACAACCCCTCTCATCACCTTAAAACCTTCTCCCACTGAAACAGAAACCATATTTGCTTTCGGTGCACAAATAAGTGGTGGTGATTTTGATGGAGATGGCTTTAGTGATGTAGCTGTATTAGCAGATCAGGCATACGGATCATCAGATATTCCAACCATAGCTGTGTATAGAGGCGGAGAAAATATGGATACAGAGCCAGACTATTTACTTTATGTAACTCCAGAAGATGTTGGTGGCTTTGGAACTACACCTCTTACCTCATTTGTTGATGCGGTAATACATTTCATGCCTAAAGAAGAAGGCAGCGTTCATCAGGATTTATACTTTTCTCCGGGAGCAACTTCAGAATATCCCGATGCGGTGATTTTCAAAGGAAGTATGAACGAGCCATCCACGACACCTGATTACACCCTGGCAGAACCTGGAGCCACCCCAACGGGTTCTGGTGTAAACCAACGTGAAAAACCAGCTGTTGGAGACATGAATGGTGATGGCTTCTATGAAGTCTATGTAACCAAACAGTTTGATGGTCGGGATGGTTTGCTGTCAAGCAGAGTATTGGTTTACAGCCCCAATTCAGATATTGAGATAGCTAATGAAAGTGAAATGGAGAATCCTTTTGGTTATAGACTTTCCCAAAATTATCCGAATCCGTTTAACCCAAGCACTAATATTGAATTCAAACTGGGTATGAGTAATAAAGTAACATTAAAAATATTTGATGTGTTGGGACGAGTGGTCGCTATTTTATTAAATGAAGAATTATTTAGTTCGGGAGTGCACACTATTAATTTTGATGCATCTGGTCTGGCGTCCGGTGTTTACCTGTTTCGAATGGAAGCGGGTGGATTTATTCAAACCCGTAAGATGCTGCTCATGAAATAATTCAAACTCCCATTAATGTGGCGACGATCTTACGTTCGCCTCCACGGTTTCTATGTTCACACAGATAGATACCCTGCCAGATTCCCATATTCAGTGTTCCATTCGTGATTGGAACAGAAACGGAAGCACCCAGGATGGAACTTTTAATGTGAGAGGTCATGTCATCAGCTCCCTCAAGAGTATGTTCATAAAGATTAAAGTCTTCCGGAACGGATCGGTTAAAATGGGTTTCAAAATCTCTGCGTACCGACGGGTCAGCGTTCTCGTTGATCGTTAATGCAGCACTTGTATGTTGTATAAAGAAATGTGCGATCCCGGTTGTGATCTCTTCAATTTCCGGGAGTTGTTGCAGTAATTCTCTTGTGATTATATGGTAGCCCCTTGATTTCTGACTGAGGCGGATCGTCTTTTGAAAGGTCTTCATAAATAACGGGTTATTTTCGAGCGAATATAACCCGTTATAGTCAAAAATATAGATTATTCCTGAGTAAGCTGAAGATCAGGATGAGTGATGGTAGAACGGACATAGGAAAGAAAGTCCGGCATCATTTCGTCGATCTGTTGTTGTTTGATCTCATCAATATTTGCAGCAAAACCTACTTTAACAAAACGCTTTTTAAACGTTCGTTTATCCCTGTATGAAGAATAAAGCAGCCCGTTTCTGACATCGAAAATATATGCTTCAAGATAGGTGGTTAATTCTGCATTCCTCCCGGGAATGATGGGAATGGTGACCAAACCGGCATAGAGTATAGAAAGCAGGTTCGAACGCTCGTCGTATCCCGTGGATGAGGATACGAACATAACCAGATCCGATTTTGATTGTGCCGCATAAAGCCGGAGCTTCATTAAATTGATCGGCTCCGGAATCGTGCTACTGTGAGCATAGATCTCATGTTGCTGGCTGTAATAATAGCCATCCGGGTTTAACAGAGCCGGAGAGATCTCTACCGCCCTCGAAATGTTCTTTACTGTTAACACAGAATCCTGAAACGGATATTTATCTCTGCTCGCATTGTAAATAGACATCGAAGCCGGTAAGGTGATCTGTGGATTCGCCTCAAAAGCCTTTCTGATGTCGTCGTCATTAATCTGCTTTTCCCTTTCGGTATCAACACTGGAAAAGGAACCGATATACTGGGATGAAGAGCAGGCTGTGAATACTACAGAGAACACCATCAAACCTAAAAAGTCGTACCTGAAACGCATAATAATTGGGTTGGTTAACAATTAGAGTTGTTTACCACTAACTGTAAACCTGGTTCCTTCCATCACAAAAAATTAATCAAATGCTGACCAGGACAGGGTAAATACAACTCTGGCCTGGAATAGTGTTGGTTTTAAAGATTTTAAATCCTGTTCTCGATGAGTATTCGTCAGTTTAAAGAACAGCGAATACCTTATACCGCCTTAAGATTGAAGATCATTCTATCTGGGCCCGAGGTTTTTATATATGTGGCCCTCAGAATTTAACAGCCAGAGATGGCCATTTCCATCTACCGAGATATTCGCTCCGGCTCCCGTAATTCGTACCCATTTTTTACTTCCGGAAATGTAATGGTAAACGAAACTATCTTCGTTTACCACCCAAACATTTCCACCGCCAACACCAATATCAACAGCCCGACCACTAACTTGCTCCCAGTTTTCTCCGGTCCAACGGTATATTGATTGATTTCTGTTAATACCCCAGGCATTACCGTCTTTGTCTACATCAATTCGAACCAAAGATCCGGGCATTTTCTCCCAGTTTTGCCCTGGTTTTTTCCGATAGATGGAGTACTTATATCTGGAATCAAATTCATTGTGATCTGTCTGTTTTGCAAACAGGTGAGTAAAGTCTATAGGATTTTCCAACCCACTATTAACCTCTTTAACAGTGGTAACCCATAAGGTTCCATCTTCGCCATATCCAACATCATAAACAGCATTGGCATGATCATCGAGTACCCAGCTGTTATTGGTATTATCCCTGTAATACAAACGCCCTTTGTTATTAACTACTACCAGTTCATTTTCTCCTTTCGCATCCAGGTGGATAACGCCTCCACCATCCATAAATTGGTGCCAGGACGAATCAGCCTGGTTCCATTGGTAGATGTACCCGCTGCTGTTATTTACAAATGTAGTTTCGTCACTGGCTGCAATATCTGTGGCCAATCCCGGCATTCTTTCCCATTTGTACGCTAGCTGAACACCGGGAGGGTATTGAGCATAATCAGTTCCATGATATTTTGCCCGTGCATGTGAGTGTATATTACCAGCCATAGGTGCAATGGCATCAGCCAGGTTTTTTAAATTCTGTGCTGCCACTTCTCCCGCTTTTTCGGGTGAAGCAATTTCGATAGAGGGGGATACATTCCAGTCCTCACCAAAAACAACCCCGGATACATTCAAAACAAGGTCCAGATCATTTTGGCCATCGGCCGAGCCCGAAATGTGTATGTTGTTAATACTGAAAGCGTCAAAAGCACCATTCAGGATTTGCTCCGGTAGACTTTCAACATAAGAAGTGGCTTTTTGGGCCGCAGTGAGGGCCCCTTTAGCAATGGCTAGAGAAAAACGAGCTCCATTATATTCCGAAAATGAAGCTACCACCAATGGATCGGCATCTACCGAAATAAAGTGCGTGGTTTCCTCCAGTGATTTAACAACCAATTTTGCCGCTTCAATTACCGGTTTGTATGCTTCATACTCCGACCAATATTTACCTTCTTCATAATAGGCATGTACTTTTTCTTTCACCTGGTACCAATGGTAATGTTTGGCTTTGTTTTTCCAGTGTTTGAACTCGCTATGTAAATGGTCGAGCGAGCCTTGCTTACTTTTTAAAACACTCTCGGCATGCTCCAGCGGAGCAACGGCTTTATCGTACCGCTGCTGAGCCTGTTCGCGGGCATTTTCGTACACGGTTTTAAGAGAGTCGAATATACTTTGGGCATGCGTAATATTTTGCATCTCGGAAGCATACGTTTTGTCAATGTTTTTGAAATCGTTAGTAAGATCAGTACTAATGGTGTGTGATACTTCATTTGCGATGGTTTTACCACCATCCTTAAAATACCCGGCTACTTCGAAAGGGGCTTTTTTGTCGAGGATATTGGCGAGAGGTAACCGGAATTTAAATCCAGCCCCGATATCTTCAGTAACATTAGCATCAAATTCGAATCCAAAATTAGCGGCTGTAAATGAGGCAAGTGCACGCTCTTTTTCGCCATCAATTTCAAAAAAAGTATCGATGAAAAGTACAAATGCATTTTGCCCCACATAATTAAGCTTCCTTTTAATTACACTGCTTCCTTTCAGGCTTTCTTTAGAGGGAATAAAGCCCTTGAAGCGAGCGTTTTTCATTTCGAACCAACCGATGGACCAGGGTTCCATGGCATCATCAAAATAGATGCCGTCTTTATTGGCGTATACTTTTAACGAACTCAGATTTTTGTTAAAAGCTATCAGTGACCCGGTAACTGTTGTTCCTGATTGATCGATGCCCAGGTCGGGATCGCTTACGGAAGGCGCAAAAGTGAATTTGACATTTTGTAACCCAAAATGATTCAATCCAACATCCTTTATCGCTGTTTTCCATTCGTCGGAATACGTATCCGGACCTCCCAAAACAGAGGGAAGCATGGCGAGCTCTTCTAACATGATGCGGTCTAAGCTTGCCATTAATGCTACTCCGGTACCCGAAGCAGCGCCAACCGGGATAAGAACAGAAGCCGTTAATCGTGTTTGAGTGCCGAAATCGATCTGCCCTAAGATTCCGATATGCCAACCGGTTTCTTTGTCGATGAGGGTTTGCAGTTTAACTTCCTGCATATTAAATCCCTTCAGACCAAAGATGTCTTTCCAAATGCCACCACGAATATCACCTTCCACAAAAATGGCGGTACTTTTGTTGGGGTCGAACCCTAAGGTGCTGGCAACGGCCTGAACCTCAGCGTTTGCGGCGCGACTGTTGGCTCGTTTGATAGACCGGAACCCAATTGCGGCATCAAAAAAAACATGATCGGAGTTTACATCCACACGCACCTCGGTGCCTATTCTTAGTTCACAATCGGTTTCATCAAAGCGCAAAAAACTCTTTGGTTTTATGAAATCGAGGCTGGCAGTGAGTTTGCAGGCAATCCCTAAGTCCACTTCCTCTTGCTGCATTTTGAACGAATCGGGTTGACCGGGAATCGTAGGAAGGGCCCCTAAATCGGCCACTAAACTCATCATCATGTCGCTACTGGCCAAATAGTTGTAAGCACCTCGTATCTCTAACCCACCTGAAAACCGGCTGTTGCTCAAGCCAATCATTTTTATGAGTTCCTGTGCTCCGGGAGCCACATCCATCGGATACCAGATGCCGGTTACCGAAGCACCTGTTTTTACCTGAATACTATGGCCAAGATTTTTGTATGGAGCAAGAAAATTTTTCACTTCGTCCGGTGTGTTCTCATCCATATTGATGACGCCATCCTGTGTTGTAAAGAAGTAAACCGGGTGTGTGATTTTGAGAAATTCGTGGTACGAGTTTTCGGTTCGTATGATAAGTATCCAGGACCCGGAGGATCCTTTATACAACATAGAACCTATCTCCTTGCCTCCCATCCCGGAAATGGAAGCTTCATAGGTTTGGGCATTAATTTTTTTAGCTGAGTTCACTTCCAGCTGATGATTGAGCCTGAGATCAACCAATTGCAGTACCACAAATTCTTTGTCCTCATCCGATTGAATTTCCGGATAAGCCAATGCGGTATTTACGGTCATAAGCACAAGAAACAGGGTATAACTAAGCACCTGTTTGTAAAGAGTAGTTTTAGTATTCATGGCGGTTAAGATGGTGAGTTAACAGTTACAGACTTACCCGCAGTTTGGGTCTGTGAAGGGATCACAGTTTGTATTTTCGTTGCTGCTACTGGATGAAGATGAGTCTGAAGCGTTATCAGTGGTAGTTTTGGAACTGCCTGAAGAGGAACATACTACCGATGGGTCATTCATAGAGTTGGGCAAAACAAGCGAGCCTCCCTCATTAATTATACCCTGTACTTTGGCTCCACTGGAAGTACCCGTTCCATAATTCTGATTGTTAATTCCCATGATAGTCTGAAGGGTCGTCTTGTAAATTTCAACTTTAAGGGAGTCGGAAATATTAGTATTGGCAAAGAATTCACACATCCTGAAATACATCTCACGAGTCAAGAGCACATTAACGGAGCGGCCACCCAGACTTGCTTCTGCTTCACCTTCAGAGGCACCCTCAGAATCTTTATTACCTATAGTGAGCATATCAAGATCAAGCGCAGTATTTGCCTCTTCATTGTAGGTGGCGTCCGGGGCGGGTTCGGAGCAAACGATCAAGTTGTCATTGGTCTGCCTCACGATAGAAGATTTTGTTGCTGCTGAGGTTGAGTAAAAGCCAGAGCCTTCTAAGCCTTGGTATTTCACCTCAAGTGGGCGAATTGATGAGCAGGATGTCAGTATAGTTGAAAGAAGAAGTAGGTTAATGAGCGATTTTATATTCATTGTTCAGGCGATTAGAAAATTAAAGTTCATCTTTGTGTTGAAGGGCATACCGCAACACACAATTATTACCCGAGAGATCTAATTTCCGGGCAATGTTATAGCGGTGGTTTTCCACTGTTTTTGGTTTTAAGCCAAGTTCAGTGGCTATTTGGTCACTTGATCTGTTTTTGGAGATGAGTCTCAAAACCCTCATCTCGGCTTTACTAATAGGTAAGTGTGATTTCATAACGTAAGTAAATAATGAGGGCTGGCACTCAACATAGGGGCCAGCCCTCATTTTAGATTAGAAAAGGGAGGCTATTCGTATCTGCTTTTCTTTTGTGATCAGGGGTAAATCTATGATCTACACTAAAGCTATATCAACGAGTCCTCCTCCTTGAGAAGGAGGAGACAGAGGAGGTCGAAAACTATGGATCAATTCATTGATTACCAGTGTATAGGGCTGTGGTAAGTGTATAAGTAAGCATGGGTTTGGTCAATGGTATCCTCAACACAATATTAAAGTGTTGATACTGCCAAACATTGTTACATCTCGATTTTTGGTTTTGGCAGACTCCTCGATTCCTCGGAGTGACTATCCCCAAGTCATAGAGAGGCAGCAACGATGAATCTACACGATCTTGACCTGATTCGAATCTTGGTGTTGGTGGACTCTTCGCAATCCGAGTAACTTTTAAAACTCCCGTTTATGCTCCAGCGCCCAGGAAAGAAGGGAGTTGTTCCGCCCGCTCAAATTCAGCTTTTGTGAGATATTACGACGGTGATTTTCCACGGTTTTCGGGGAGATAAAAAGTTGTTCAGCAATTTCAGCGGTTGTTTTTTTCTGTGCGATTAGCTTCAGAATAGTGAATTCACTTTCCGTGAAAAGTTCAGAGTAATCCTGCTTCAGAAATCCACCTTCTTGCACTTCCTGCTTAGATAAAGCCAGCGTTATGGTAGTAGCTACCTGATCTTCATCAAAAGGTTTGAGCAGATAGTTTAAAGGTTTGAGGCCTTGTGCCCTAATCAGATAATCATCGTTGGCATTCGCAGTAATAAAAATTACATGGGTGTTAATTTTTTGAAGCATCTGCTTGCACAGGGTAATACCATCCTGATAGTCTTCTTCAAGATTGATGTCAGCCAGCACCAGATGCGGTAGAAAGTTCGTATAGGTATTCACCATTTCGGTTGAATCGTTCACGATAAGTGTATTACGAATGCCAATCTTTCTGAGGATATTATTCAAATCCCGGGCAATTACCATTTCATCTTCTAATATGAGAACGCGTAGGTCAGTCATTGGGCAATGGAATATGTAAAATGTATTCAGTACCTGATGTGGTAACTAATTCACGGGTCCCTTTCAGTTGACGAACCATGTCTTTGATCAGCATAATTCCCAGCGTTTCATCCTGCTGAACTGGTTCATGATCCATGTCAAATCCGGGCCCGTTGTCTTTAATTACCAATCTTAGAAGGCCCTCTTTAACAGAAGCAGAGATACTTAGAAGGCCATTTTTTTTGCCTTTAAATGCGTGCTTGAATGCATTTGTAACCACTTCATTCACGGTTAGTCCGAGCGGAATGGCCACATTCAAATCCACCTCGCAGGGTTCCATGTCAAACGCTGTGCGTACTTCTTCTTTTTGGTAAGACTGCTCGATATGACGAACCAGGTTTTTTAGATAGGGCGCCAGTTCCACACGTTTCAGGTCATCATTTTGATATAATATCTCATGGATCATACTCATACTGCGAATTCTCGACTGACCGGTTTTAATAGCGTCCAGTACTTTTTCATCCGTGATAGATTCCTTCTGTAAATTTAAGAGGCTGTAAATTATTTGAAGGTTATTCTTTACCCGGTGATGAATCTCTTTTAGAAGAACTTCTTTTTCAGCCAGGCTTTCCTCAATCATTTTCTTTTGTGCAGCAATTTCTGATGTTCTGGCTGCAACTTCAGCTTCCAGCTGTAGATTTCGTTCTTCCAGTCGCTTCGTTCGTATCTTAGAAACTACAAATGCGATCAACCCGATAAACCCGGATGCTAGAATTAGATATACAGTTTTTGCCCAGTTAGTGAGGTACCAGGGAGGGAGAATAGTGAATGTGAAACGTGCAGGAATACTATCTACGCGGTACAAATTCTTTCCTTTTATCTCGAAAGTATACGTGCCGGGGTCTAGATTTGTGTAATCTTTTTGGGTTTCTTTTGTCCAGCGACTCCAGGAATCTTCGGCTCCAATCATTCTGTAGGAAAACTGGTTTTCGCCGAGCGCATCAAAATGAGGTAAACCATATTGGAAACGAACGCTGTTTTCATAATACGTTAAAACAGGTTCCGGGAATAGCTCTTCGGAATGTCCGCCGTAGATAAGGGAATCTTTATGGGTTTCATACACATGATGGATATGGGCCTTTTGCTGCGTTTTTCTCTCCATTGTACGATTAAAATCGTAGCGGAATAAACCATTCCAGGTACTTAACCATAAAACTCCTTCAGGATCGTAATAGACGTTGTTAGTTGTTCCTTCAGGCATGCGTAATAACGAGATTTCATCCCAGGTGAAAGCTGAATCGGCACTTTGAGTTAATAACTCATTCAAAAATGATCGGATGTACCAGGTGGTATCGGATAACGATTCTGCCAGATAAACATCCCGACCCGGCGCTGCGTATTTGATCCCGAATGAAGAATCCGGGATAAATTCTCCTGAGTTTTCGTCTAATTGATAGACACCTTTTGGAGTTCCAAATAGTATCAGATCATGGAATTGGATGGGGTAAATGTATTTCTCGACACGATCGGAAAGAATTTCATCCGCCGAATAGGTGGTTGTAACCGGCTCATCCCCGGAATACAAATCTCTGACTTTTGTGATTTCTGATGTCTGTCCCACCCATAAAGTGCTGTCTGCTGTTTCCAGCACAGTAAATGGATAAGGTAAAAAATCAGTAACCGGGTTTTCGAGTGACCAGCCGCCTGAAGTTTTTGTGAGTGTTCGAAATCCATTTTCAGTAACAACAAAAAACATGTCTTCCCTGAATTTTGAAGGGATAATATCCACGATCAGCATTCTGGGAGTAATGGAGGTAACAGTTTTCCCATCGTACACAAACACACCTCTTGTTGTACCCATCAGCAAATAGTCCTCAGTGGCAGATAAAGCCAGTGTATGGGCCTGAGAACCTTCAATCTGAGTAAAGTATGCGGGTTCCAGATCAGCAGTTACCAGCTTATGAATGCCATTCAGGTTGGCCGCATATATATCGCCTTTAAAACGAATCACATCGTTAATAAATCCGTTTAGTCCGGCATCTTCATCAAATTTAGAAAGCGGTGATTCCAACTCAAGTCTGGCAACCCCATTCCCCAAAGCAACCCAAAGGCCATGCGTCTGGTCTTCGAATAACCCGGTATTTGCAGATTCGTTCAGGTTAATCGAGTTAACATATTCTCCCTGTTCATTGATCACATATAATCCATCATAGATCGTAGAAATCGCAATATTTCCGCTACTAAGTGTTAGCACTTTGTAGCAGGTTGCCAATTTCAGTTTCTCACTAATTTCAGAGTTAATGGGTTTAATTGAGTCTCCGTTAAACAAGTAAAGTCCCTGATCAACAGTAAGTATCAGAAGCTCATTGTTTTGCTTTTTAATGATACCCGCAATTCTGTGGGGAAAGGATTCAAATCCCGCTATCGGCTCCATCTCTGTGCCATTAATAACGAATACCCCTTCGTTAGTTTTCTGGTAGAAGATTTGTGCCCCAACGTTTAAAATATTTCCACCACTCTCATTGCTATTTTTTTGCCAAAGCACCTCAATCCTGTTATCACGAAGGTAGAATAGTGCTTCATGAGCCTGGAAATACACCCCTGAAGGAGTACTTACAATGTTCCAGATATCGGTAAAATCACGGTAGTTTTCAGGAACCAAATCAAGTAGTGAGATAAGAATGGTGTTTCCTGTTGTGTCGGCTCCTATTCTTCCAAAAACACCTTCTCCGCCAAAATAAATGGTGCCATCGGGAGCTTTTTCCAACGATCTGATCAGGTTGCCATTTAAACTACGTGCGATGTCCCAGTTGTAGCCATCAAACCTTAGTACTCCGGCATTATTCGCTATAAAAATTCTACCGGTTGAATCTTGTTCTATTGCCCAGTTTTGAGGAGTGGCCCGATAATCCTCACTTTCATAAATGGTATAAAAGGGACGGCCGGATTCGTTCTTGAGTTGCGCAAAAGCAGAATTTGCATCTACTAACAATAGGAGAAATAAAAAATAAAGTCCCGATATGTTGTGTATTGATCCCAAGTACCTGAATACTTTTACTGAATCAAAGAAATCAAAAAAAGTAAGTGGTACAAGTGGGGAATTTTATATTTCAATTCGTTAAGAATAATTATTGAATTCATAATCATACTTTGTTCAAAATAGCTGTATATTTAGGGCTGCGAATTTTTCAGAAAACAAACTCAATGCAACAAGAACTTCGAAATATCGCCATCATTGCTCACGTAGATCATGGCAAAACTACTTTGGTAGATCAGATCCTGAAACAGAGCGGAACCTTCCGTGAAAATCAGGAGGTAGAAGAACGGGTAATGGATTCCGGCGATCTTGAAAAAGAACGTGGTATTACCATTAGTTCTAAAAACACCGCTGTACAGTGGAAAGGAACTAAGATCAATATTGTGGATACTCCCGGTCACGCCGATTTCGGTGGTGAAGTGGAACGTATCCTGAAAATGGTGAATGGTGTAATTCTGCTGGTGGATGCTGCCGAAGGACCGCTTCCTCAAACCAAGTTCGTACTCCGAAAATCACTTAGTCTGGGATATAAACCAATTGTGGTGATCAACAAGATCGACCGTAAGGATGCCCGACCGGATGCAGTACTTGATGAGATCTTTGATCTTTTTGTGATGTTGGACGCCAACCACGATCAGCTTGATTTCCCAACCTTGTATGCGGTTGCTCGTGATGGTATCGCCAAATTGCATCTGGAAGATGAAGGCGAGAGTCTGGAACCATTGATGGATACCATCGTTAATCATGTGCCTGAACCTCACCAACCTGTGGATGAGCCGTTCAAAATGTTGGTTAGCAGTATCGATTGGAACGATTATGTAGGCCGGATTGCCGTGGGTAGAATTGAACAGGGTCGCGTTAAACTAAATCAGGAAGTGGCATTGGTTAGCGGCCGTGGCGAAGTTAAAATGAAAGGTCGCGCTACCAAACTCTTTACCTTTAATGGATTACAGCGCGAGCCGGTTGATGAAGCTTATGCAGGCGATATTGTGGCGCTCGCCGGATACGATACCGTAAATATTGGGGACACGTTAGCTGCAACAGTCGACCCGACTCCGCTGGAATATGTGGATCTTGACAAGCCAACCATCGCTATGTATTTCCGGGTAAATAACTCTCCATTTGCCGGTAAAGAAGGGGATTATGTTACTTCAAACATGATCAAAGACCGTCTGGAACGTGAAGTTCGTACCAATGTAGCAATGAAAGTAGAAGCGACTGAAAGTCCGGATGTGTTCAAGGTATCCGGGAGAGGTGAACTTCAAATGGCCATTTTGATTGAGACCATGCGCCGCGAAGGATATGAATTTGCAGTTTCCAGGCCTGAAGTATTAATGCAGGATGTTGACGGAGTGATTCATGAGCCTGTTGAGGAGGTGATCGTGGATGTTCATACCGACTACAGTAATCGGGTGATCGATAACCTTCAGAAACGAAAAGGTATCATGCAGGGAATGAGTCAGGAAGGGGAAAATAACCGTATCGAATTCAGAGTTCCATCCCGTGGTTTGATCGGATTCCGTGGTGAAATGTTGACTGAAACTCGGGGTACCGGAATTATGCACCAGCAGTTTGATTCGTATGAACCATTTGCAGGTGAAATTCCTGGTCGTAATCGCGGAGCATTGATTGCATTAGAGCAAGGTGATGTGACCGGATACGCTTTGGAAGGTGTTCAGGACCGTGGTCAGTTTTTTGTAGAACCGGGCGATCCGGTTTATATGGGACAAGTAGTTGGGTTGAATAACCGAACCGATGATATGATCGTGAACGTGGCTAAGAAGAAGAACCTTACTAACCACCGGGCAACTCAGACTGCTGATTCAGTTAAGATCTCTCAGGCGAAGAAAATGAGTCTGGAAGAATGTATTGAGTTTATTGCCAACGACGAACTACTTGAGGTTACACCAAAAAGTCTTCGTATTCGTAAGAAATTTCTGGATCACAACGAAAGAAAACGCGAAGAGAAAAAGAAAACGAACGCATAATTATTTTATCAAAAACATTTAGGGAAGTCGGTTAGTGTATTGCTTTGAGATGAGCGGTATCATTAACTGACTTTTTTTATTCAAACGGCTAAGCAGAACCAGCTGAGGAGTTTAGAAAGTAGGATTAAACCGGATCCAGAGTATGGGGGCTCTGCTAGTTTGGTTTAGATCCCAGGCCACCTCTGCACGAATAGAATTGGTGCCAAGCCCAATACCTCCACTGTGTTCCATTTTGGAAACTGAAAACTCAGAAAAGCCATCTAAAGGATTTTCATTTTCACCGGAGTAATACGAAGTCCATCCGGAATCCAGAAAGAAACTTAGATAAAAATCATCTAAATCGATCCAGCCATCATTCCAATATCCACCAGAGCCAAACTGGATCTCGGCATTGCTGAGTAACATTTTATTGCCACCATCACTATTCAAAGGTAGAGATTTGTAGGGTTGCGCCCGTAAAGAACCGGGACCTCCCAAATGGAATTCCTTCATTTCCGGCGCTTCACCGGTAATACTGCCTGCACGTAATCGATATTTTAAGACAGCACCGGGTTCAAAATTCAAATAAGAAATGAATTCAGTTAAGTATTTGGTGTAAGTATAATCACTGATCCCGTATTCAGGATCTGCGATCTCCATCACACCGGAAAGTGAGAATGTAAATCTTGGAAGAAGTATGATGTGTTTAGGATTGAATGCGGCCGACAGAGTTAAACCTGCAACATCTATGGAGTCTACCGGAGTACCGAAGAAATAATCAACGGCCGGGTTCGGTCGGTAAAAATCATTTTTACCAAACATATGATAATCGGTGGATTGTTCCAGACTGCTAAAGGTATTCTGATTGAAGGAAACGCCGCCTTCAAAGTAATTGGTGGTGCGGGCCAGTGCATATAATCCCCAACCTTCCTGTTTGTAATAATCCAGGTAATCATAACCTGCAAAAACAGCACTTAATGAGGTTTCCATCAGGCCCATTCGCCAATAATCGTCGGTGCTGGTTGCATTATAAATGCCACCACCAAGTATGAGGTGTTTTTTATGGCCGAAATAGCGTTCCAAACCGGCTTCATATTGCCATTCATCCTGACCAAAAGAATACCCGATCATCCCGGTTGGATGGAGATTAACTATATCAAAGAAGTGATTATAGCTATACCACTGCATCCGTTCTTCGCGGATTCCCAGAAAAACACCGTCAACCCGGTTAAAATGTACCATGGGAAGGATGGGGTAAGCCGCATACAACTCGTTAGACGTGTAAGGACCGGATTCAAAGAAGCCACCAAAATCCAGACCTTCATTATTAATTCGGGTTACATATCTGGTTTTGGCGCGATGTTGGTAGCCTTCGTCGTCTTTCTCCTCTTCATCAGGTTCTTCGGGTTGATCACGTTTCTCGTTGCCAATCAGTTCATCAATGGGTTTAGAAAAGAAGGGACTGTTTTTAAAAGGGTCATCAGTCTCATCCGGTTCAGATTGAGCCATGAGCAGCGAAGTGCCTGCCACAAAAAAGCAAAGAAATAAGAATAAAACCCTTTTAGTCATGATCCGGATAATAAATTAACAGGGGCACCATACGGCCCATTGCCATGGATGTTACGAGTTATTTTTGAACCTTAGTATCTTTTGCTTTCAGTACCATTAAGGTGATGTCGTCTTGCTGAATATCTTCACCTGCCCAGCCATCCGCAAGAGTTTTCAAAGCATCAAGAATATCTGAAACAGATTTGTGCGCATTTTCTTTGAATATGGATGAGATAACGGACATCCCCAACATTTCACGATCGGTATTAAATAGTTCCATCAATCCATCGCTCATTAATAAGAAGGCATCGCCCGGTTGAGCTTCAATAGTTTGTTTTTGATAGGGGAAATCCGGGTTACCACCTAAAGGTAAACCCTTGACCAGGTGTACCTGAATTGCTTGTTCTATTGCCTTATAATGCAAAACTGGTGGCATACCTGCCGAAGTATACTCTATGTGATGTCCCTCAAATCTCATAAATAACATACTCATATACATCATTCGCAGGTCCATGTTTTTTATGCCTTCCGACATCTTTCGAAGCAGGTTAACAATGTTCTGCTCTCCGGCCAGGGTGTGGAAATAACTTTTTGCTGTGGCAACCACAATTCCTGATTTCATTCCATGGCCTGTTGCATCTCCCAGAGCAATCGTTTTTGATCCATCTGTGTTGAGTACAAAATCATAAAAATCACCACCCACTTCCTGAGCGGTTTGCATAAATACATCAATATCCCAAAAATCACATTCCGGCAATTTTTTGGGCAACATGGATAATTGTAAAGCCCGCGCCTTTTCCAGTTCAGCCGATTTACGATCATTTTCAGCGGCCAGTAACTTTCGTTCCAGTTCTTTTTGTTTACTGATGCGCTCCTGTTCCAATGCTTTTTCAGAGAGTTCATTTACTTCCCTGAGTTTATCTTTCAGGCTTCGGTTGATGTGAGCAAATTCTCTGGATAAATAGATCGACATGCCAAGAATAAGACCGGTGGCTCCATATAAATTTCCCAGTACCGGATCACCTGAAACAATATCAAGATTAGCCAGGATAGTGTATAGAATTCCGGCGGCAAAAAGGATCAGTCCAGAGCCTATTAACCATATACCCTCTCTTTTTCTGAAGAATGAGACGATGAGGATCCTGAATATTTCCAGCACCGAGATAAATACAAACAACTCACGAATAAAACTGAAATATTGGGTATTGAACCAGGAGCCTATGGCAATAGTAAAACCGGTACCAAAAAAGAACCAGTAGATCCCGGGCACTTTTTTATAAAACAGGCTATACGCAAACCGAAGTGCATATACGGAGGTAAGCACCCACACAATAAGCGAAAGCTGGTAATACCGCAAAGCTGCGATCGGAGAATAACTCAGGTCAGTTTTTAAAATGGTATAGGTGAGAATGGTTAAAAATCCGGTGAAAAGTGCGAAATACAGATTTCTTTTTTCCTGAGGATAGAATCCGAAGAGTAATGAATGGATAATGGTAAATGCCAATAATAATCCCATGAAGAAGCGGCGCAGCCAAAGATACCCGGTGTCTTCATCGATGATCTTTGCAACGTGATGATTCATGTCTCCAAAAAAGAAGCGAAACCCCGATGTAAAACCCAGATCGCTATAAGTTTTAGTGTCAAAATTTGCAAAGCGAACCGACAGCACATGACTTGTGGTATCTTCAAAAATAATGGATCGTGGTTGCCGATCCTGATAGGGAAGATAATCCTGAACGGTGGTTCCAACCTCACCCAGAGCGTAGAGTAATTTGCCATCCCAATAAATTTCGGAGGCACCATTATGTTGTTCAATGATGAGCGCGAGTGGATAGCCAATCAAACTGCTGTCTGCTTTTACATGTAGACGGAACCACCCAATGCCTTCCCAGTCGATGAATGGTAGTTCGGAACTACCCAGATAGGTACTTACATATTGCCAGGATGAATCGGGAAGGGTTGGGTCCGCCCATACTTTATTGTCGCCGGGCATGAATTTCCATGTATCAGCAATGTATATGGTTTGGTCTTGAGGATCTAAATCGGCTTTAGAAATAGTGACCACAGCCGGATCCGTTTGGGCATAAGTCTTCTCGTACACTCCCAATGAAAGAGTAAGAGTGAGCAGAACAAAATATATGCCTGCATCAACCTTTGTATGTGTGTTGACCCGCCCCAAAGCGTTGGTAAAAGATTGTACTTAGTCGATGTTAATGGTTACAGTTCCGAATTGTGTTTGCAGGCTCACCGGTGTTCCACCTTTCCCTAAAGTTCCATGTATAGTTTTCGTGTTCTTTGAGCCCGAAAAGCTGTCGGAATCATCCTCCAGATAAATTCTATTTGCATTTGCAGTAAGATCGAAGCCGTTGTGTGAAGGAAGATCTATTTCAATATCCCCGGCTGTTGTAACCAGACTGATCCCCTGTGCAACATCTTCAAAAGTTGCATAGATATCGCCACCATCAGATTGTACCAACATGGTTCCGGAGATCTCATCGGCAAAAACATCGCCACCTTTTAGTTTAAGCCGAAATTCACCATGGGCTTCATCCACATTTATATTTCCGCCCTCAGTCTGTGCATACATGGTGCCGTTAACTTCATCAAAAGAGATATTCCCGCCGGCTGTGTAGGCAGCTACTTTTCCTTTCACTTCGTCTATATCAATATTACCGCCACTGGTTTTCATCATGTGGTTTCCGGTTACACCATCCAGACTGATATGCCCGCCGTAGGTCTTCAGGTCGGTGGACATTTGTTCGGGAACATAGATCTTGAAAGAGAAGGTCATTTGATCACTGAAAAGACCGGTATCTTTAGATTTTTCCTCCACCGAGGCAACCACCTCATTACCTCGCTGGAGCATAGTTATACGATAGTTGTCCAGATTTTTTGAATTTGACCAGAATGCGTAGCCCCGGTCAACATAGAGTTCAATCTTTACTTTGCCATCTTCAGAATGCCGGATCACATCAATATTGCCGGATATGGTAAAAACTTTTAGTGCTCCCGGGCCATCAACAGTAAATTCAGTGGTTTTATAAGGTTCATTATTTACAGGGTCAGAATTGAAATGAATACCCGAAGTGTGTGCATATACGGGCGGAAACAGTGTAAACCCAACAATGGCAAGAATGCCTGTTAGCCGTATTAAATGATATATAAATGAACGTAATCGCAAGACGATGTAAGGTTGTTATGCACGAAATTTGTAAAGGGCTACGATAAGAAAAAAATTTCGTTTCAAAACATTCTATAAACAGTGCAATCAAAAGTATGCGCCGGTTTCTACGGTTGGAAAGATCTCCTCAAACGTTTTGATCTGATCGGTACCGGTTCGTTTGTGAATGTGATTCCGGTTTAATTGTTCAAATTTAGATAGTCCCATACCGGCCAGTATTTCCTGTGCTGCATCAACAGTCTGACTCTGGAAGTTTGCAACACGTGTTGCCTTGTCAGAAACTACCAAACCCCTGGTTAGGTTTGGATTATGAGTGGTTATTCCGGTTGGGCATTCATTAGTATCACATTTGAGAGCCTGAATACACCCCAGCGCAAACATCATTCCCCGCGCACTATTACAAAGGTCGGCGCCAAGAGCCATTGCACGGATAATGTCGAATCCGGTTATGATCTTTCCGCTCGCAATAACATGGATGTCTTTTTTCAGGTTAAAACCATTTAGCGTATCGGTAACAAATACCAAGGCTTCTTCTAAAGGCATACCTATAGAATCAGAAAATTCGATAGGGGCGGCCCCGGTTCCTCCTTCGCCACCGTCAATAGTGATGAAATCGGGTTTTATTCCGGTTTCAGTCATCGATTTACAGATGTCGGTAAATTCGGATTCTTTCCCAATGCATAATTTAAACCCAACAGGTTTTCCTCCGGAAAGGTCACGGAGTTCCTGAACAAATTGCAGCAATCCCTGCGGACTGGAAAATGCTTTGTGATAAGCAGGGGAAACAACCTTTGTGTGTGGCTCTACCCCACGGATATCTGCAATTTCTTTGGTGTTTTTTGCGGCGGGTAACACGCCACCATGTCCCGGTTTGGCACCCTGGGATAGTTTGATCTCAATCATTTTAACGGAGTCCATCCCGGCTTTTTCTTTGAATAGACCGGGATCAAAGTTGCCATCCTCTTTCCGGCAGCCGAAATACCCGGAACCGATTTCCCAAACCAGATCTGCTCCGAATTCAAGGTGGTAATCAGAAATACCGCCTTCACCGGTATTGTGGTAAAAACTACCCATGTTAGCTCCTTTGTTTAACGCCCGAACGGCTGCAGCACTGAGAGAACCAAAACTCATTGCGGAGATATTGTAAATAGAAGCATCATAGGGCTGTTTGCAATCGGCCCCGCCAATTAAGGTTCGCTGCGGTATCTTATTCTTATCGATGGGATATATACTGTGAGCTGCCCATTGATATTGATCCGCGTAAACATCCAACTCAGTGCCAAAAGGATGGGTTTCGAATTTCTTCTCGGATCGCTTATTTACAAAATCTCGCTGATTTTTGTTAAAAGGTTTGCCATCAGTGTTACTTTCTACAAAGTATTGTCTGATTTCAGGTGAAATACTCAGGAACAGATATCTGAAATGTCCCAGAAATGGAAAATTGCGAATAATAGTATTCGACTTTTGATTCATATCGATCAGACCAATAAGAAAGACCGGGACAGTTAGCACGAATGACCAAACAAAGGGATGCCAAAGCCAACTTACTATTCCCGAAATGAATGATATAAATATCATGGCATTCACAAATCTTCTACCATTGATATTGAACATGAAGAAATTGTTTAGCATGTCCCCTCCAATTAGTGATAAATAATATTGATGATTTTAAAGGGAGGGATTAGGTATAGTTCCGGAATTCTAACCGGAATTAGTAACCGGTACTATGAAGATGGTTTGCGGGCGTTTCTCGCTTTCTGTGTATTATTTTTTGAATCCAACCCATTTTAGAAAGCTCAGATTTTTTGATGCGTTGTTTTAGGAGATCCATATTACGGTGCTTTACCCGGCAACTCTGGCATGCAAGTTTCTGATCACCTCGGTAATCCATTTCCGATAATTCGACAATAAAATTACCTACTAACCTTAATTTTCCTTCTTCTGATTCACAAAAAGCACATACTCTTTTGGAATTTCTGTTTTGAACACTCATAACCTGATAGCTTTTGATTGAATAATTACTAGGCAAAAGTAAAAGGCGAGATCTATAATAAAAGGAGTTGTAGAGTTCTTGTAGAGATAAAAAGTGATATCAGAAAGGCCAAATTTCGGACAGATTACTTATATAAATAATTATTTTTCAACAACAAGGGGAGTTATAGATGGTGTTGTTCTAACATTGCTGTAGAGAAACCCAATGATCGATAGAGATAGATCTATTTGATCAAGGTTAGCTTTTTTGTGATCAGAATATCGTTGGTAGTTAACGTGTAGAAATAAATTCCAGAGGAGAGATTCCCTGCTTCAAACCTTGTGGCATGATGTCCTGCCTGCACCTTGCTATTAACAAGTGTGCGTACTTCACGCCCAACGATATCGTACACTTTGAGGGTTACAAAAGCATCAACCGGAAGATCATAGGCGATATTGGTTGTTGGGTTGAATGGATTAGGATAGTTTTGGTATAAGGCTACTCTGCTTGGAAGTTCAGTCGTTTCTAAAGGCGAATTGTTTACAAAGTATTGCGAATTCTGACTACCCGGTGTGCCGTTTCCAGCCGATGCAGCCCAGGAGTTAACTAATCCGTTATCAAGATCAGGATTGACGAGTTCCAGGGTGGGGCCGTCACCATCTGCTGTGGTTGGCCATGGAGCGTCGTCGGTAAAGGTGAGAGAATCTGTTAAGTATCCATCACTATTATAAAGAAAAAGCGACTCGCCACTTCCGCTCAGACCATTGTTCATTAAACTATCCAGTATTGAAACTGATGGGAAGTGATCGGTGAAGAGTTCCGGTTCCCGGGCAATTACATAATATGCCTTTGCCGGCAGGATGGATCTTTGATCAAAGACATAGGTTTGTTCTTTAGACCCATCAGTAAAAACCCAACCGGACATATCGGTACTTGATGAGCTGTTATTGTAGAATTCGACCCAGTCTCCGGCATCGAAGGTATCAGATGAATGATAGTTGATCTCATTAATTACGATTGCACTTTCCATCATTCCGCGTGGGGATAGTGCTCCGATGTGAGAGCGGCTTCCATCAGGTAGCAGAATCTCCGGATCACCGGAATGAAGGACCACTGCATTAGTTTGAGGGTAAAAAATATCCCCCTTTGGATTAATTAATTCAGGGGCTCCGAGCAGATTGCCGATGCCCGGTAGAACCGTTGAATTACTTATGGAATAAGAAACAGAGATGGTTGAAAATTCATCAGCTGATACAGGAGTATCTATCATGTCGAGAAATATAGAGTTGGTGATTTCAGCTGAACCACCGCCGCGATTCAATACTTTTTCGTAAGCAGCTACTCCAATATTGGTTTTATAGAATGTGTTATTAACGAATTCACCAAATGAACCTTCGTCCTTAATACCGGCGCCCAGATTGCATTCAACAATGATATTGAACGCGACATAAGCTTCCGACGCCTGACCGATAGAAACCGCTTTGTCTCCACAATGTGTGATGCGGTTATGGGTGATGATCACATTTTCGGAAGCATCACCTACGTCGATCGCGTCGGTATTATCACCGGCAAAATCACTAAAAATATTCCCGGTGATAAGTGTGCTGTCTTTCATGAACCCGATATCAATTGCATCCATATCTTCAATGTTGTTTCCTTCAAATATTGAATTAGAAACCCAGAGATTTCCACCGTTTACATTCAGGTAATCCCCAACCATGTAGACGTTGGAAATGCTGGAATTGAGGATTCTAAGATTGGAAAACTGAGATGACACCGGGAGTTTTACCTGATCGATGGTAACATGATCGAGCGTTAAAGAAGAATGTCGGACACTGACCGCCGCGAAAAAGTCCGGATGATTCTCAAGTCCGGTTGCATCAAAAACGTGAGAAAAACGAAGCTCGGAATGTGCAAAGGAACTATCGATGAACAGACCCGACCATGGGTGACCGGGGTAATAGGGAAGAAATTTTACGGGTTGATCCTGAGTGCCCTTTCCTTCCAGTTTTCCCTGTACGAAGATCCCGGTCCCCTCATTAAATTTGATCTCTACTCCGGCTTCGATCTGTAAAAGGCCATCTTTATCTATGTTCACATCCGCTTCCACTAAATATGGACTATTTGATAATGTGAGAATGGTCGTGTCAGAAATGGTAGCCGGAATGAAAGATTCGGAAGATGTCTCGAATTCGACAAGTAGTACGGTATTTCCACTTAATGTATAAGTTAATTCAGGTTCCTCAGAAAGGGTCTGCGGTTCGGAAGAGGTGGACGGACGTTGGGCCGTGAGGGAGGCATCGAAACTTAGATCACTGCTGCTGCCGCTAATTTGATGAACTTCGACCGCTAAGAGGTTAGTGCCCTCATTAAGTTCAGATACAGGAATGTCGAATTCGAAATACGTGGATTCATCGCTGCCACCAATCGCATTTGTGGCTACTGTGGAATAACTGACGGAGCCCGAAGCTATGTTCGAACGTGCGATCTCATTTCCATTCAGATAAACCACTGCACCATCATCACGTAATAGTTTGAGGGTCAATTGTGTGATCTCAGATATATTACTTACTGAAAATTCTTTTCTGAAATAGGTAGTGATATACTTGTTACCGGAATCAGGCCCGTAATTAAGAAGGGTACTTTGATCGTCGCCGTACCCAAGAATGGCGGGGCCGGAACTCCATGATGCGTCATCATAAGAGGCACTTTGCCAGTCGGTACCCGGAGTCATGCCCTTATCAAAATATTTCCAGGAACTGCGAGTTGGAATCAGGATCTCAGCACTAGAATCAGAGCTGATCAGCTTCCAGCTGGAGAAGGTATAACCGGGTGGGGCATATGCAGTGAATGAAAGGGGAATGCCGGTAAAATAACTCCCGCTGAAATCAGCCTCTTTAAAAAACCCATTCAGATCAACTTTGCCGGATCCGGGAATATTAGATTCTACGGTTAGCGTTGCGAGATCTCCTAACCCAAATTGATCCGATAAGTTTTGGATGGCCTCTGTAGGTCGCTGAGTAGCAAATGTTCTGAACGATTCTATCTCATTAAACCAGTTTTGCATGCTTTGAATGCCGGCAGTTTGTCCCCATTCATCAATGGTTAATGAATCGATATACATGCTCCAGGTTTGGATATGCCGGGGCATCTCCGGCTCTATCTGTTGTTGCAGACTATCAATGATCTGTATGACTCGGTTGGACTTAAATGTGGTGTGCAAGCGTTCGGCGTATCGTTGGACAAACGTATTTCTGAAGGCTGTATTCGAAGTCAGCGACCTGAAAAGATCAAAGTTATTGTACAGATCTGCGATCTGGTTTGAGGAGATACGGCTGTCATTGAATCCCCGGTCCATATCAACCAGCACCCAACGCCATTTATTATCATTGCCGCGATCCCTCCACATCTCACGGTTATGTCCCCAGCTGGAGTTTGCCAGATAAGCGGAGACGATCACAAAATCCATCAGGTTAGGGACATCAATTTGAGAAGTAACCTGGTTATAATTTTCTGTTTGAGAGAGATCGTTTGAGTTGGCGTAATTAAGTAGATCCAGATAGTCAGTATTATCGCCCTCGATCACCGTTGCGTCCGATTCGAGATGATCCAGATCGACCTCTGAGGTGCTGTAGTGTAACGAAAAATATTGTTTATCCAGTTTTTCCCGAAGATTATAGATCCCCTTATACTCGTTGTTGAGATACAACACCACGGGGCGGTAGGCCTGGGTTGAGTTCGAAACTTCATCCCGCAAAATACTGGAGATCATCCCGTCTCTTATCATAGTATAAGGCCAGTCGTCACCGCTGTTTCTCAGGTATAATCTCTTAAAAGCCTGATAGGGGAGACGATCAAAAACCTGATACTCAATTTCGGATTCACCATAATCTCCGCGGGCATATATGTTCAGTGGTTTCTGAGCAAAGCGGAAGATATTTTCACCCCCGATGCGCATACCGGCACGTTGAGAAAATCCGGTTTCCTCTCCTAACGGGAAAAAACTGACTGAAACAGGAATCTCTCGTTCTTTGAGTGTATTTCGATATATACCCGTTCCCGGAGCCATCAGGTAAGCATAATCAGCAGAAATTGCGAAGGCTGGTAAATTTCTGATTTCATCAAATAAATAAGTATTTGAGAATACTTCCCCGGGTAACACATCTGCCTCAAACAGTCGGGCAGAAACGGTAGTGTTTTTATTTATGAGGATAGGAGTAGTGTAAACCGGAGAACCGGAAGTGGGAGTTGTGCCATCCAATGTATAGTGTATAGTTCCCGAGTTTGAGATTGAATTCAATGCAACAGATTGCGTACCGGAATAAAAGCCCCCGTCAATTGAAAAGGAGAGAGCCCCTGATTTTTGTGTATCAGAGAAAAAAGGTGCATCGTTTACCCTGCCCGGTGATGGTTCACCAAAATATCCCCACTGTTCTTTATTTACAGGGTTTCTCCCAAAAGAAACATCCTCTGCCTGTGGTCCGAATTGGATCGAATCCAGCAAATTTCTGTCCGCATCATATAATGAAAGAGTTTCTCCATCTTTATTGAGCTTAAAATTGGTATGGTAGTAGGTTGTTGTATATGGGATATTATATGGCCACCATTCTCTGGTATACGTATTTCCTGGAATGTCATCAAAATCATCGGCCCAGATAAGGAGATATCCGTTTGCAGGGATTTCTGAACCTGATGGAAATTGCCATTTCGTTGGCATATCCGGATCGTCACTCAAATAGTATCCACTGATATTGACAGGAATCGGTTGAGTGTTATAAAGCTCTATCCAATCAGAAAAATCACCGAAATCAACCATGTCAGCATTGGTAGAGATATTAGAGGCGAGCACTTCGTTTATTTGGACGACCGGTTGAGCCATAATGCCGGAAAATAACAGGCAGGAAAAAAGCAGGCAGGTGTATAAAACTCTCATGAAATCAGGCTGATCAATTGATAAGCCAATATAGGCATTCGATTTGTTTAACCCATTCCATAAAAATCAGCTTTTTCTTTAAAGTAGGGTTCAAACTGAATTTTGAGTGATTGATGGTCCGCGTGGTTCATCTCCGGGTCAGATGAAATGACATCATGTGCTTTTTCTTTAGCCAAAGCCAACAGGAACTGGTCTTCCACAATATCTGCAACGTTGAAATCCGGCAAACCACTCTGTTTGGTACCCAGAAAATCGCCTGGACCCCGTAATTTCAGGTCAGCCTCAGCAATCTTAAATCCATCGTTGGTTTCTTCCATGGTCTTTAGCCGAAATGCACCCGACCGGCTCACTTTAACGTCCGGCATCAAAATACAATAGCTTTGACGGTCTCCCCTGCCGATCCGGCCTCTTAGCTGGTGAAGCTGGGATAATCCAAATCGTTCGGCGTGTTCGATGATCATAATGGAGGCATTGGGTACATCAACACCCACCTCTATCACGGTAGTGGATACCAGCACCTGAATTTCATTTTGGATGAAGGCTTTCATGACCTCATCTTTTTCATCAGATGTCATTCGTCCATGGAGTAATCCTACCTTAAATTCCGGCAATCGTTTTTTTACTTTTTCAAATCCGGCCGTAGCATCTTTCAGATCCAGAGCCTCAGATTCTTCCACAAGGGGATATATAATGTAAGCCTGCCCGCCATTTTCCAATTCGGACCGTACGAAGTTAAATACATCCTCTCTTTTCTTATCGCTTCTAATGGCTGTTCGGATTGGCTTTCTTCCCGATGGAAGTCCTTTTATGACAGATATATCAAGATCAGCATAAACCGTCATAGCCAGTGAACGGGGAATTGGTGTGGCACTCATAACCAGAATATGTGGGTGTTCTCCTTTATTTAACAGTTCAGCACGTTGCTGTACACCAAATCGATGTTGTTCGTCGATAACTGCTAAGCCAAGATTATGGAAGCGGATCTCTTTCTGGATAACTGCATGTGTTCCAACGACGATCTGACAGGTTCCGCCTTCAATATCTGTAAGAATATCCCGTCTAAGAGCCGTTTTTTGGCCGCCAACCAATAACCGGATGTTTATATCTAGTTCTTTAAGATGGTTAGAGAGTGTTCTGAAATGTTGTTCTGCGAGGATCTCTGTAGGGGCAACAAACGCAGCCTGAAATCCATTATCAAGGGCCATCAGCATGGCACCAATGGCTACAATTGTTTTTCCGGCTCCAACATCCCCCTGAATTAGTCGATTCATTTGGCGGCCGGAACGAACATCCTGTTTGATGTCTGCTAATGCAGTACGTTGCCCATCCGTTAGAGTGAAAGGTAACAGCTCATTAAAATATCTGCTGGTGTAGTTACCAAGATCGCCGAAGGTATGGCCTTGCTTACGCTCCTCTACGGTATGATGTATCTTTTCCATACTCAATTCAAAGAGAAAGAGCTCTTCAAATTTAAACCGTTCCAGGCCTTTTTTACGCTGACCATGATCTTCCGGAAAATGGATCATCCGGTAGGCAGTGTAGCGCTCAGGTAAGTTCAGATCATTGAGTATGTAGGTCGGAATAAATTCCTTGATCGCAGTTCCATCCAAAATAATCCTTACCCATGACTGTATAAGTGCACTGGTGATACGGGCTTTACTGAACTCTTTACTACCCGGATATACAGGAATGATTTTAGAGAAAGTGTCGAGGTCATCCTCATTTGAAAGTTTGTCCACTTCAGGGTGGGCCATTGTGATATTCTTACCATATCGCTTCGCTGCCCCAAAGAAGGCAACATAATCACCGATCTTGAATATTCGTTTAAAGTAACCGGCTCCTCTGAACCAAACTCCTTTCAATGAACCACTGCCATCCTTAATAGTAACTTCCAGTCGTTTTTTCTTTCCAAAGCCGACCTCATTTACTGCTGAGACCTTTCCGGAAACGGTAACTTCCTCTCCGGAACCCATAAGGTGGGCAATGGATTGATTATTTGAACGATCCAGATATCGGCGAGGGAAAAGATTGAGCAGGTGTTGGGGAGTGTGAATGCCAACCGATTGCAGAGCTTCCAGCCTTTTAGTAGATAATCCTGGTAATGAAGATAAATTCAACTGATATACTGTTATATACTAACATTAAAATTATTAGTGTGTAAAAAGCACTGAAATAGGAAAAAAAGGGTGTGGATCAAACCGGAGAGAATAAAAAAGAAATAAGTGGAAGAATTATTTTGCAATAAAACTGCAAACTTCTCTATATTTGCAAGCTCTCGATTTGATGGCAATAACCAAATTTTTTGAACAGTGCCAACTATACAACAACTTATTAGAAAAGGTAGAAAAAGTAAGACACGTAAAACAACTGCACCGGCAATGCAAAGTTGTCCTCAGAAGCGTGGAGTATGTACACGTGTTTATACTACTACACCAAAGAAACCAAACTCAGCCCTTCGTAAAGTAGCAAGGGTTCGTTTAACTAACGGGATCGAAGTGACTGCTTACATCCCCGGAGAAGGCCATAACCTGCAGGAGCACAGTATTGTGTTGATCAGGGGTGGTAGAGTAAAAGATTTGCCTGGTGTTCGTTACCACATTATTCGTGGAACCCTTGACACAGCAGGTGTTGAAGGTCGTACTCAGAGCCGAAGCTTGTACGGTACCAAAAAGCCAAAAGGGTAACATTTTAGATTAATCGAGCATGCGTAGAAGAAAAGCTGAAAAAAGAGACGTACAACCAGATCCGATTTTTGAGGATAAGTTGATCACTCGTTTTGTGAATAACCTGATGAGAGACGGCAAAAAAAATGTTGCCCGTAAGATCGTATATCAGGCGTTTGAATTGATCGAAGAAAGAACCGGTGAAACTGGTATCGAAGTATTTCGGTCAGCATTACAGAATTCAACTCCGGTTGTGGAAGTTAAATCCCGTCGGGTGGGTGGTGCTACTTATCAGGTGCCTGTAGAGGTGCGTCAGGAAAGAGGTACTGCATTAGGAATGCGTTGGTTGATCAAGGCAGCGCGTTCCAGAAACGACAAATCAATGTCGCTTCGTTTGTCACGCGAACTTATTGATGCTTCCAAAAATGAAGGTGGAGCGGTTCGTAAGAAAGACGAAACACATCGTATGGCTGAAGCCAACAAAGCATTTGCACACTTTAGATTCTAAAAAGAATATTCATCAAACACATGTCTGACGTAAAAACAATGGATCCCAAAGTTCTCGATAAAATGCGCAAAACGCGTAACATCGGGATTATGGCTCACATCGACGCCGGTAAAACTACTGTAACCGAGCGTATTCTGTTTTACACTGGTCGTAGCCACCGTATTGGTGAGGTGCATGATGGTGCCGCTACTATGGACTGGATGGAGCAGGAGCAGGAGCGTGGTATTACTATCACTTCTGCGGCTACTCACTGTATTTGGAAAGACCACCGAATTAATATCATTGATACTCCTGGTCACGTTGACTTTACCGTAGAGGTGGAGCGTTCATTGCGTGTACTTGATGGTGCGGTATTCGTACTGTGTTCGGTAGGTGCTGTTCAGCCTCAGTCAGAAACTGTATGGCGTCAGGCTACTAAATATCATGTTCCATGTATGGCCTTTGTTAATAAAATGGACCGTACCGGAGCTGATTTCTACAATGTAGTTGGTCAGTTAGATGAAAAACTGAATGCGAATCCGATTCCGATTCAGATCCCGATTGGCCGTGAAGAGAATTTTAAAGGAGTAGTTGATCTGATCAACATGCAGGCTATCGTTTGGGATGAGGAGTCTCTTGGAGCCAAGTATGATGTGGTTGATATTCCTGAAGACATGGTAGAAGATGTTGAAAATTACCGTGTTCAAATGCTGGAAGCGATCGCAGACCATGATGAAAGCCTGATGGAAAAATACCTGATGGAAGAAGAGATCTCGGCTGAAGAGATCGTGTCTGCTATTCGTTTAGCTACTATCGCTAAAGATATTACTCCGGTAATGTGTGGTACAGCATTGAAGAATAAAGGTGTTCAGGCTATGCTTGATCGTGTACTTGACTTCATGCCTAGTCCGCTTGATGTTCCTGCAGTTAAGGGTGTTGATCCTAAAACTGAGGAAGAAGTTACCCGTGAGGCTAACCCTGACGGACCTTTCGCAGCGCTTGCATTCAAGATCATGACTGACCCTTATGTTGGTAAGCTTACTTTCGCACGTGTTTACTCTGGTAAGTTAGAGAAGGGTTCTTATGTATTGAATTCATCTACTGGTAAAAAAGAGCGTGTTGGTCGTCTCCTTGAGATGCATGCTAACGATAAAAAAGATCTTGATGTTGCTCAGGCTGGTGATATTGTAGCAATTGTAGGAGCTAAAGAAGTTTATACAGGAGATACTTTCTGTGATCTGGATAATCCGGTAATTCTGGAGCAGATCACATTCCCTGAACCGGTAATTAAACTTGCTGTTGAGCCAAAAACTAAAGCTGATAGCGAGAAGCTTTCGACCGGTTTGCAAAAACTGGCTGAGGAAGATCCTACATTCAAAGTATCAACTGATGAAGAAACCGGTCAGACTACTATTGCCGGTATGGGTGAGCTTCACCTTGAGATCATCGTTGATCGCTTGAAAAGAGAATTTAAAGTGGAAGCCAATGTTGGTGCTCCACAGGTGTCTTACCGTGAAACCATTTCCAAAAATGTTACTCACCGTGAGACCTACAAGAAGCAGACTGGTGGTCGTGGTAAATTCGCTGATATTCAGTTCGAAATTGCGCCAATCAGCTACTTCGATGATTACGATGGAAAAGAAGATCGAATTTCCCGATCTGAAGGATTTATGTTCATCAACGAGATCGTTGGTGGTAATATCCCGAGAGAATTTATTCCATCGGTAGAAAAAGGCTTCAAAGCTGCACTTGAAAGTGGTATTCAGGCTAATTATTCAGTTGAAAACATTGGTGTTCGTCTATTCGACGGTTCATATCACGATGTGGATTCTGATCAATTGAGTTTCGAATTGGCAGCTAAATCCGGATTCAGAGAGTCTGCGAAAAAAGCGAAGCCAAAGTTACTTGAGCCGGTAATGAAAGTTGAAGTAACCACCCCTGAAGATTACATGGGTGATGTTATCGGAGACTTGAACAGCCGTCGTGGAATCATCCAGAGTATGAACTCTGATCCAAATGGTTCTGTAGTAAAAGCTAATGTGCCTCTATCTGAAATGTTCGGTTATTCAACAGACCTCCGTTCATTAACACAGGGTAGAGCAGTTTACTCCATGGAGTTCGAAACCTACACTGAAGTTCCTGATAAGATTGCTCAGGAAATCATTGAAAGCCAAGCATAGAATTTTAACTAATAACTGAATTAAATCATGGCAAAAGAGACCTTTCAACGCACCAAGCCGCACGTGAACGTGGGTACAATTGGTCACGTGGATCACGGAAAGACTACCTTGACAGC
>MDTG01237678.1_pt1 | contig 117675 bp, 113 predicted proteins | sample 811421 | NCBI WGS metagenome assembly MDTG01 (sample SAMN05326645, study PRJNA326480) | marine metagenome | isolation source: seawater | place: Pacific Ocean: South East | collected 2011
CACGGTTCCATTCATCCCTCCCAAGCCAGCAACGTCGACAACGAGAGATTCAGACTTTTTCCGTCCTGTCACGCACAGTTTCACCCGATTGCCCTGGGATGCACGGCGGCATGGCTTGACAATCCGGCGGCATCCGTGCGTTGTTCCGAACCGGTCCCGCGCGGAAAGCCTTTCGTCGCGGGGCCTTCGCGTGCGCTGCCGCACCCGGTCGCCGCACCCACAGTCTCGACCCGCCCGCTGACGAACAGGCCCGAACCGATGCATGCCTATCGCTCGCATACCTGCAATGAACTGACGCTCGCCCATGAGGGCCAGACCGTCCGGCTTTCGGGCTGGGTGCATCGCAAGCGCGATCACGGCAATCTGCTGTTCATCGACCTGCGCGACCATTACGGCCTGACCCAGATCGTGGTCGACGTCGACAGCGCCGCCTTCAAGCTGGCGGAAGAGCTGAAGAACGAGAGCGTGATCACCGCGACCGGCCGGGTCGTCGCCCGTAGCCCCGACACGGTCAATGCCGGCATGGCCACCGGCGAGATCGAGGTCCGGGTCGAGGAGCTGTCGCTGCAGTCGGCTGCGGACCCGCTGCCGCTGCAGGTCAACAGCGACCGCGACTATCCGGAAGACACCCGGCTGCGCTATCGCTATCTGGATCTGCGCCGCGAGCATGTTCACAAGAACATCGTGCTGCGCTCTCAGGTGATTTCGTCGCTGCGCCGGCGGATGACCGATCAGGGTTTCATGGAGTTCCAGACCCCGATCCTGACCGCGTCGAGCCCTGAAGGTGCCCGTGACTTCCTGGTGCCGAGCCGTATCCATCCGGGCAAGTTCTACGCCCTGCCGCAGGCGCCGCAGCAGTTCAAGCAGCTGCTGATGGTGGCGGGCTTCGATCGCTACTTCCAGATCGCCCCCTGTTTCCGCGACGAGGATGCCCGCGCCGATCGCAGCCCGGGCGAGTTCTATCAGCTCGATATCGAGATGTCCTTCGTGACCCAGGAAGACGTCTTCCAGGCGATCGAGCCGGTGCTGCGGGGTGTGTTCGAGGAATTCGGCGGCACTCGCCATGTGCCCACCGGGCCGTTCCCGCGCATTCCCTTTGCCGAAGCCATGCTGAAATACGGCTCCGACAAGCCCGATCTGCGCATCCCGATCGAGATTGCCGATGTGTCGGAGATCTTCCGCGGGTCCGGCTTCGGTGTTTTCGCCAAGGCGGTCGAGGCCGGCAAGGTGGTGCGTGCGGTGCCGGTGAAGAACGTCGCCGACCGGCCGCGCAGCTTCTTCGACAAGATGAACGACTGGGCCCGCGAGCAGGGTGCCCCGGGCATGGGCTGGATCGCCTTCGAGAATGGCGGCGGCAAGGGCCCGATCGCCAAGAATCTGGGCGATGAGCGTCTGGCGGAGATGAAGGCACAGCTGGGCCTTGGGGATGGCGACGGCGTGTTCTTCGCCACCGACGTGGCAGACAAGGCCGCGAAGCTGGCCGGTGCCGCCCGCCTCAAGCTTGGCGCCGAGCTCAACCTGATCGAGCCCGACGTCTTCCGGCTCTGCTGGATCGTCGACTTCCCGATGTACGAGTTCGACGAGAAGCTCAACCAGATCGTGTTCAGCCACAACCCGTTCTCGATGCCGCAGGGCGGGCTCGAGGCGCTGAACACCAAGGATCCGCTGGAGATCAACGCCTATCAGTACGACATCGTCTGCAACGGCGTGGAACTCTCTTCGGGCGCGATTCGTAACCACAAGCCCGAGATCATGTACCGGGCCTTCGAGATCGCCGGCTATGGTCCCGAGGTGGTCGAGGACAAGTTCGGCGGGATGCTGAACGCCTTCCGCTTCGGCGCCCCGCCGCATGGCGGTATCGCGCCGGGTGTCGACCGCATCGTCATGCTGCTGGCCGATCAGCCGAACATCCGCGAGGTCGTGGCCTTCCCGATGAACCAGCAGGCCCAGGACCCGATGATGAACGCGCCGCACGAGGCGACGCCTGAGCAGTTGAAGGAACTGCACCTGCGCGTGGTCCTGCCGCCCAAGGTGGTGAAGGCCGAAAAGCCTGCCGGAGATGCCGCGCCGGCTGCCGAGGCCTGACCATAACTGCCGCCACCCCTGCCTGTACGAGGCCGGCCCTGCCCCATATCAGACGGGCACGGCCGGCTTCGTCATTTCAGGATCGGGGACAGGACATGGTTCAATGCCGGTTGACATGTCTGCCGGTGCGGATTGCCCGAGTGCCCGCCGCAGGGAATGATCACCCGGTCAGCAGGATCGCCCTTCGGGGCCGCCGCTGCCGTGCATCATCCCTGAAAGGTGAGATCGCATGCTGTCCCGCGATGACGCTCTGAACCGCATTCTCGACTGCGCAACTGCCGACCCGGGATTTCGCGAGACAATGCTTCGCGATCCGAAGGCTGCGATTTCCACGCTGCTCGGGATCGAACTGCCGACGGCGCTGGAGGTCGTGGTGCATGAAGAAACCCCGTCGCGCCTGCACATCGTGCTGCCGCCGGCCGGCGATGCACTGGACGACGCGTCCCTGGAAGTGGTGTCGGGCGGCACTGTCGACTGGAATAACCTCAACTTCCCGATGTAACGCCAATCCGTCGTCGGTGGCGCTGGGGGAGAGGGAATTCTTATGAGCATGGACGAGATTCTGGCCCGGATTGCAGCGGCCGTTCAGGAGAAGCCGGAGCTGGCGGCCCTTCTGGAGAGCGACCCGAAGTCAGCGGTCACACAGATCTTCCGGGCGGCGCCCGCCATGGAGGACGGGGCGTTGGACGACGACGCGCTGGATCGCGTCGCAGGTGGGACCGGCGGCTTTACCGATGCCGAGATTCAGCAGGCCCTGGCGCAGTTTCTGGCGTTGCGCGGCAATCTCGACCTGACGCCGTGGCTGAACGCCCCGCAGTCTCCGCTGCTCGGCAACATGCGGTGACGGATGGCGGAGATCGATCACGCCCTCGGTCTGGCCCTGGACTGGCTGAACCACGCGGTTGCCGCCGACGGCTGCTGGCCCTCGCAGCGTGTGCCGGGCCCGCCCGATGATCCCGTCGGTTCCGCGATCGACGAGCGCACCCCCTTCGTGACGGCGGTAGGGCTTCTGGCGCTTGGGGGGCTTGCAGATCCGGACCAGACAGAGAGTGCCGCACTGATCGACCGCTCGCGCGGGTTTCTTGTGCGCACCATGCGCGCACCCGGGCTCTGGGCCTATCTTGAGGGCTTCGTGCCCGATTGCGACGACACCGCCTGTGCCTCCATGGCACTCTCCGGCGCCCATCCCTGGATCGCATCCGGCCGCAATCGCACTCTGGGGTTTGCAGCGCGGGTGCCGGATGGCCGCTTCAGAACCTGGATGGCGGGGCCGAGAGCCGATCTGGACATCGACGCCGTGGTCAATGCCAACATGATCGGCTGGTTGGGCGATGCCGTCGAATGCCGGGCCGCGGCCGATTTCGTGATCGCAGCCTGTTCGGGATCTGCGCGGGAGGCGCTGGTCTTTTACGACCATCCCATCGATCTGGCCCAGGCGGTCGCCCGTGCCGTTCGTCGGGGCACAGATAGCCTGCGGCCAGCACTGCGGGACGTCTCCAGGATGGCGGCCCAGGTGCTGGAGGATGATGGTGCACCGCCCCTTCGTCTGGCGCAGGCTCTGGATGTTGCCGACGCCCTGGACATGCTGCCGCTGCCTGTCAGGGACCGCGCGATTGCCCTGCTGGTCCGCGAGGTCGTCACGCATGGATACTGTCGCTCGGACACGATCTATCTGGGTGTCACCCCACCTGCACCGCCCGGCTGCCACTATCGCTCGGACGCATTGGCAACGGCATTGACGTTGGGGGCGTTGGCACGCGCGCGGAGGCGAGGGGGCGGCATATGACGGTCTTTGGTTCGGATGACGACCGTCTTCATCATGGTCAGGGGATGGGGCCGGCCATTCAGGCGCTGCTGGGCGTAATGGGGCGCGATCTGGTTCCCCCGGAAGATCGCCGGCGGATCATGGATGTCGCTGCGGCGATACCGGCTGCCCTGGCGCGCAATTCTTTCGGTGTCGAACTGCGTGCCGATGCGCCGGATGGCGGACCCGTCGATCTCTGTGTCGCGATGACCCGGCAGGAGGTGGCGGCCCCCGCCTGTGCGGCGGCCGATGGCCCCTGGCGGCGGCTCTGGTCGGATGAAGCCTGGGGGCGGGTGGTTCAGACGATTGACGCATGGCGGGGAGGGATGTTTCCCCGGCTGCGGGATCTGCTTCTGGAATTCGACACCGGCACGCCCGGGGCACGGGATGCGGGCGTGTTCACCGCACCGGTCGATCTTGCCGACGAGACCCCTGAGAGGGCGCCGACCAACTGCTTCCACGCGGATCCGTCGGTTGGCTTTGCACCGCTTTGCAGCCTGTCAGGCGAGATCAGGCCCGGGGTCCACGCGACCTTCAGGCGTCTGCTCGACCGGTTGCCACCCTGGGCCGAAGTCTTCCAGGCCGGCCGGATGATCGGTCGGGCCGAGGGGGCCGAAACCCTGCGGGTGGTGATCCGCCGCCTGCGACCCGACGCCATTCCGCCGCTGCTGGCCGGAGAAATGGATCCGGAGGTACGGGATCAGGTGCTGGGGTCCATCCTGCCGCTTTCCGATCGCCTGCAGCGGGCGGGGGGAGCGCTGGCGCTCTCCGTCGATCTCACGCCGGCCGGGATCTCGCCACGGGTCGGCATCGAGATCAACGATGATGCCCGCTTCTATATGGGGCGCCCCGGAGCCTGGCCGCAATTCTTCGAGCTGATGGGCGAGGCGGGGGCGGCCCATCCACAACTGGCCGAGAGCGTCCTGCGGTCCGTCGGGCGCCACCGTCTCTTCGCCCGTATTCCTGCCGCGGCGATCCTGGTCGGGATCAGCCATGCCAAGCTGCTGCCGGCCACCGGTGGTCCGGCGGCAAAGATCTATCTGGGAGCCCGGCTCTGGCACGGCGCCCCGGAGTGACGATCTCAAAGAAAGTATTTTATTTAAATTTAGGAAAATTTATCTATGGGTGCGTGGCGCCTGAATACGAACGGGGCGCCGCAGATCTTGCGGCGCCCCGTTCGTTTAAATCGTCTGACGATCGTTCAACGCTGTCCCGCGTGAACGCGATGCCGGTTTTCAGGCCTGCGCAGCCCGCCGGCCGCCCCGGGCCCGCGGCGCATTGGTCGCACGACCCAGGCCGATCTTCTTGGCGAAGTCCGACCGCTGGCGCGCATAATTGGGCGCGACCATCGGATAATCCGGCGCCAGGCCCCATTTGGCACGGTATTCCTCGGGCGTCATGCCATAATTGGCACGCAGATGCCGCTTCAGCATCTTCAGCTTCTTGCCGTCTTCCAGGCAGACGATGTAGTCCGGCGTGATCGACTTCCGCACCGGAACCGCAGGCTTCTGCGCTTCTTCGCGCACGACTTCCTGTGCGGTCGCCGTGCCGTTCTGCTGGTCGTTCAGCGCCCCGTAAACCGTCTGAATAATCTCGGGCAGTTGCTGGGCCGGCAGGCTGTTGTGGCTGACATAGGCCGCGACGATCTGCGCGGCCATGCTCAGCAGCTTGTCATGGGCGATGGTGGGGTTTTCGGAACTATCCGACATGGAGCGCTCGCTTTCCGATGGCTGGCAGCCGTTGTAGTCGCCGCACAATGTGTTGCCGCAGGACAGTCCGCACGACTTCCAGATCATATCGAACCGGCGTCGCTCCGGATAGAACCACGTCCGGAACTTGGTCCGGTTGGGGTGCACGGGCGCCCTGCAAATATCCCTCGCCGCATGATGACTTGCACCCACAGATACCACAACAGAAATATGGCGGGAGGTGGTGACTTTATCAGTATTGGTCCACAATCGACGGCGGTGGATTTGGAAAATGGGGGATGCATCCGGTACGGCGGGCGACAGGGGTCCGTGACCATGCATGCGCCGACGATGGGCCATGTGTGTACCGCAGTTGGCGCGGCAGGCGGGGTGTGTTAAGGGAGAGGGGCGCCGCGACCGGGCTTCCGGAACCGGGCTCCGACGCCGGATATCCGGCACCGGAACCCCGGTCATCGGGCCGGTCGCCTGGGTCTCGATGCGATGGAAGGGGTCGGAATGTCCGAGGACAGCACCCGTATCGTGGCGATCGCCTGTGATCACGGCGGCGTCGACCTCAAAACGGTCCTGAAGGAAGATCTCGCCGCCCGAGGTCTGGAGGTCCTGGACCTCGGGACCGATGGATCCGCTTCGGTGGACTATCCCGATTTCGCCAATGCACTGGCGGCCGCCCTGGCCGAGGGGCGCGCGGCACGGGGCGTGCTGATCTGCGGATCCGGCATCGGCATCTCGATCGCTGCCAACCGTCATCCCCATATCCGGGCCGCCCTGGTCCACGACGCGCTCACCGCCAGGCTTTGCCGCGAGCACAATGATGCCAATGTCGTGGCCTTCGGGGCCCGCGTGACCGGCGTCGAGACCGCACGGGACGCGCTCCGGGTCTTCCTGGATACGCCCTTCGAAGGCGGTCGCCATCAGCGGCGGGTCGACAAGCTCGGCTGACCGCACAGATCCGTTCGTGACGGCGGCGGTGCTCCGGTGTGTGCGGGGTGCCGCCGCCGCCGTTCCAGTATCCGACCGCATGAGGTCGTTTCGACCGTCCCGGTCTCAGCGTCTTGTCCCGCACGAGCGCGACCCCGTCAGAAAGTGCCGACCGATGACCGATCAGACCCCCAGCTACAGTGCCGCGGCCTTCTTCCGCGCGGCTCTCGCCGATGACGCCGAGCTGATGCGCTCGATCAACGACGAACTTGCCCGGCAGCGTGACCAGATCGAGCTGATCGCTTCCGAGAACATTGCAAGCCCGGCGGTGATCGCAGCCCAGGGCACGGTGCTGACCAACAAATATGCCGAGGGCTATCCGGGCAAGCGCTATTATGGCGGCTGCGAATATGTCGACGTCGCCGAAAAGCTGGCGATCGAGCGTGCCTGTGCCCTGTTTGGTTGTGGCTTTGCGAATGTTCAGCCCCATTCGGGTGCCCAGGCCAACCAGGCGGTGTTCCAGGCCCTGCTGCAGCCGGGCGACACCATTCTGGGCCTGTCGCTGGCGGCCGGCGGCCATCTGACCCATGGTGCGGCGCCGAACCAGTCGGGCAAATGGTTCCATGCGGTTCAGTATGGTGTCCGCCCTGAGGACGGCCGCATCGACATGGACGAGGTCGAGCGGCTGGCGAAGGAAAGCAAGCCGAAGCTGATCATCGCCGGCGGGTCGGCCTATAGTCGCGTCTTCGACTTCGCGCGCTTCCGTGCGATCGCGGACGAGGTCGGTGCCTATCTGATGGTCGATATGGCCCATTTCGCGGGTCTGGTGGCCGCCGGCGCCCATCCGTCGCCGCTGCCGCATGCCCATGTCGTCACCACCACCACCCACAAGACCCTGCGTGGTCCGCGCGGTGGCATGGTGCTGACCAATGACGAGGCGCTGGCCAAGAAGATCAACTCGGCCGTCTTCCCCGGTCTGCAGGGTGGCCCGCTGATGCATGTCATCGCCGGCAAGGCGGTTGCCTTCGGCGAGGCGCTGCGTCCGGAATTCAAGGCCTATGCCCGCCAGGTCGTGGCGAATGCCCAGGTGCTGGCCGAGACGCTGGTGGCCGGCGGTCTCGACATCGTCACCGGCGGCACCGACAATCACCTGATGCTGGTCGATCTTCGTCCGAAGGGTCTTAAGGGCAATGCCACCGAGCATGCGCTTGAGCGCACGGGCATGACCTGCAACAAGAACGCCATCCCCTTCGACCCCGAGAAGCCGATGGTGACCTCGGGCATCCGTCTCGGCACCCCGGCTGCCACGACCCGCGGCTTCGGCGAGGCCGAATTCCGCCAGGTGGGCGAGATGATCGTCCGCGTGCTCGATGCGCTGGCGGCGAAGCCCGAAGGCGACGCCGAGGTGGAGGCGGCCGTGCGGGCCGAGGTCAAGGCGCTCTGCGACCGCTTCCCGATCTACCCGGCCCTGTGATCGGTATGCCCGCCTCCCGCGACAGGGGGGCGGGCATGCGGCTCTCCCCGGTTCATGACGCCCGGTTTGCGGAGGTGAAATGCGCTGCCCGTTCTGCGGCAACGAAGAGACCCAGGTGAAGGACAGCCGGCCGGCGGAGGAAGGCTCCGCCATCCGGCGGCGTCGGCATTGTGCTGCCTGTGGCGCCCGCTTCACCACCTTCGAGCGCGTTCAACTCCGCGAACTGGTGGTGGTGAAGAAGGACGGTACGCGCGAGCCCTTCGACCGGGAGAAGCTGGCCCGGTCGATCCGCATCGCCGTCCGCAAGCGCCCGGTTGAGGCCGAGCAGGTGGAGCGGATGGTGAGTGCCATTCACCGCAGGCTGGAAGGGCTGGGTGAGACCGAGATCGAAACCGGCCGGATCGGCGAGGCGGTGATGGAGGCGCTGATGGGCGTCGACAAGATCGCCTATGTCCGCTTCGCCTCGGTCTACAAGGATTTCCGCGAGGTCGACGACTTCCAGGCGCTGATCGGCAGCCTTGGCGGCGGCGACCCGGGGCAGGCCAAGGATGGCTGAACCGGTGATCTGGAGCGAGGCCGACCGTCGCCATATGGCCCACGCCCTGACCCTGGCCCGGCGCGGCCTGGGCCGGGTCTGGCCGAACCCCGCCGTCGGCTGTGTTCTGGTGTCGGCGGATGGTCGGATCGTCGGCCGTGGCTGGACCCAGCCCGGCGGCCGCCCCCATGGCGAGGCCATGGCCCTGGCCGCGGCGGGCGAGGCGGCGCGCGGCGCCACGGCCTATGTCAGCCTTGAACCCTGCGCCCATTGGGGCAAGACGCCGCCCTGTGCCGATGCGCTGGTGGCGGCCGGTGTGGCCCGGGCGGTGGTGGCCACAGGTGACCCCGACCCCCGGGTCAGTGGCCGGGGGCTGGATCGGATGACGGCCGCCGGTGTGACCGTCGATCTCGGCCTGATGGCGGCGGAAGCCGGCGCGCTCAATGCCGGCTTTTTTTCCCGCATCCTGAAGGGCCGACCGCTGGTCGCCTGGAAGGTCGCGACCACCCTGGATGGGCGCATCGCGACCGTAGCCGGCGAGAGCCAGTGGATCACCGGACCCGAGGCCCGGGCCATGGGCCATATGCTGCGCGCGAGCCATGATGCGATCATGGTTGGGGTCGGCACGGCCCTTGCCGACAATCCGCGCCTGAATGTGCGTGTGCCCGGGCTTGAGGAACGTTCTCCGGTAAGGGTTGTGATCGACAGCCGCCTGCGCCTGCCCTTGACGCACACACTGGTACGCGAAGCCTGCGAAGGCGGCCATCCGCCGGTCTGGGTCGTCACCCGCACCGACTGCGACCGCAACCGCCATGACGCACTGGCCGCCGCCGGCATCACCGTGATCGAGGTGCCGCACGGGGCCGACGGCCGCCCCGATCCGTTGCGGCTGACCGAGGCGCTGGGCGATCGGGGCATCACCCGGGTGCTGGTCGAGGGCGGCGGAGAACTGGCCGCTTCCCTGCTGCGTGACCGGCTGGTCGATCGCATCCACTGGTTCCGTGCGCCCGCCGTGATGGGGGGCGACGGTGTGCCTGCGGCACGATCCTATGGTGTGCAGGAGCTGGTGGACATGGCAGCCTTCGTCCGGCTCGATACCCGACAGCTCGGCCCCGACCTTTACGAGCTTTACGCGGGCACCGCCGTGGTCACGCCCGGCGGCTGAACCCTGCATCTTTCGACGTTGTCTTTTGAACATCCCGCGCGTGTTCCGGCCGCGCTCCCCCGGCAGAAGGTCGTGTTCCATGTTCACCGGCATCATCACCGACATCGGCGAAATCGTCTCCGTCCAGGCGCCCGAAGCCGGGGCGGCGGAAGACCGCCGGCTGACGATCCGGACGTCCTATGACCCCGACGGTATCGATATCGGCGCCTCCATCGCCTGCTCCGGCTGCTGCCTGACGGTGATCGAACGTGGCCGCGACGGGGCAGGGCAGGGCTGGTTCCTGGTCGAGGCGTCGGGTGAGACCCTCTCCAAGACCACGCTCGGCGGCTGGGGTGCCGGCCGGCGGATCAATCTGGAGCGGGCGGCGAAAGTCGGCGACGAGCTGGGCGGCCATGTCGTGCTGGGCCATGTCGACGGGTTGGGCCGTCTGGTCTCGATGACGCCCGAAGGCGGCTCTCACCGACTGGTGTTCGAGGCGCCGGCAGAGCTTGCCGGCTTCATCGCGCCCAAGGGCTCGGTGACGATCGACGGCATTTCGCTGACGGTGAACGAAGTCGACGGCACCCGCTTCGGCGTGAACATCATTCCCCACACCTGGACCCACACAACACTGTGCGATCGCAGGCCCGGCGATGCGATTAACCTTGAGATCGACGTGCTTGCGCGCTATGTGGCGCGGTTGAACGAGTGGCAGGCGGGCATCCGCGGCTGATCAGCGGGAGGCCGCCCGGTCCGAAGGCGGCCCTGAGGAGAGGAAGACCATGACGGTGATCAAGGACGAGGGCGGCGCCGACGATGTCCGCGGCTATATCTCGAGCATCGAAGAGGTGATCGAGGACGCCCGCAACGGCCGCATGGTGGTGCTGGTCGATGACGAGGATCGCGAGAACGAGGGCGATCTGGTCATTCCGGCCGAGATGGTGACGCCCGAAGTGATCAACTTCATGGCCAAATACGGCCGCGGGCTGATCTGCCTGACCCTGACCGGAGAGCGGGTCGAGGAACTGAACCTGCCGCTGATGACCCAGCGCAACGCCTCCCGGCACCACACCAATTTCACCCTGTCGATCGAGGCGCGCGACGGCGTGACCACCGGCATCTCGGCCGCCGACCGCGCCCATACCGTGCAGGTTGCGATCGATCCGGCCAAGGGCGCCCGCGACGTCGTCACCCCCGGCCACATCTTCCCCCTCCGCGCCCGCGATGGCGGCGTGCTTGTCCGGGCAGGGCATACCGAAGCTGCGGTCGATATCGCACGGCTGGCCGGCATGAACCCGTCCGGCGTGATCTGCGAGATCATGAACGACGACGGCACCATGGCGCGGATGCCGGATCTGGTGCCTTTCGCCCAGCTGCACGGGCTGAAGATCGGCACGATCGCCGATCTGATCGCCTATCGCCGCCGCACCGAGAAGCTGGTCGAGCGCCTGACCGACGGCCTGTTCCGCAGCCATTTCGGTGGCGAGTGGCGGATGATCGTCTATGCCAGCAAGATCGACGGCTCGGAACATATGGCGCTGGTGAAGGGCGATCTGGCGGCTGCGGGCGATCAGTCGGTGCTGGTGCGCATGCATGTCGTCAACGCCTTCGACGATCTTCTGGGTGATCGCAGCAGCGGCCGTGCCGGTGCGGTGCGTGCCGCCATGGAGCAGATCGATCGTGCCGGCCGTGGCGTGCTGGTCCTGCTGCGCGAGCCGCGGCCGACCGGCCTGTCGGATCTCGCACGGGCCCGGCTGGAAAGCCCGCAGGCGGCCTCGACGCTGCGCGACTATGGCACCGGCGCCCAGATCCTGCTGGACCTGGGCGTGCGCAACATGATCCTGCTGAGCAATTCGCGGCAGACGGTGGTGGGGCTGGACGGCTACGGCCTCCACATCACCGGGCATGCCCCGCTGATCATCGAGAAGGTCTGAGACACCCATGGCCACCGTCACCACTTCCGATCTGCGCATCCTGATCGTCGAGGCGCGCTTCTACGAAGACATCGCCGATGCGCTGGTCGACGGCGCCATGGGCGTGCTGGAAGCCGCAGGGGCCCAGGTCGAGCGCCTGGCCGTGCCGGGCGCCTTCGAGATTCCGGCGGCGATCCGTTTCGCGCTCGACAGCGGCCGCTATGACGGTTTCGTCGCGCTGGGCTGCGTGATCCGCGGCGATACCACCCATTATGATTACGTCTGCGGCGAAAGCGCCCGCGGGCTCAACCAGCTTGCGATCGATCGCAAGGCCTGCATCGGCTATGGCATCCTGACCGTCGAGAACCGCGAGCAGGCCTGGGCCCGCGCACGCGCCGACCGGGCCAACAAGGGCGCCGACGTGGCCAGTGCCTGCCTGCGCATGATCGAAATCAAGCGCCAGTTCCAGCAGGGCTGAAGGACCAGGAATTGCCATGACCGACAAGCCGCGTGACGCCGCCCCGGCGAAACCGGGAGCCAAGACGGATGCGAAACCCGCTGCACGGGCGGGCAAGCGCAGCGGCGCCCCGCGCCCCGGCCGCGAGGCCGGCATGGCCCGCCGGACGGCGGCGCGTCTGGCCGCCGTTCAGGCGCTCTATCAGATCGATTTCAATGCGGCCCGGGCCGAGGCGGTCATCGCCGAGTTCCTGAACCATCGCATCGGCAAGGTGATCGATGACGGGCTGGAGCTGGACGCCGATCGCGACCATTTCCGCGACATCGTGACCGGTGTCGCCGCGGCCCAGGCCGAGATCGATCCGATGCTCGAATCCTCGCTGGCCGAGGGCTGGCGGCTGGAGCGGGTTGAGCAGACGCTGCGCGCGATCCTGCGTGCCGGCGCCTACGAGCTGACGGCACGCACCGACGTGCCGACGGCCGTGATCATCAATGAATACGTCAATGTGGCCCATGCCTTTTTCTCGGGCTCGGAACCGGGCTTCGTGAACGGGATTCTGGATCGGCTGGCGGGGCATCTGCGTGCCGACCACCGCGGCGGCAAACCTGCCGGCGGGGCCCCCCGCAAGTGACAGGCAAGGCGCCGGACGAGACCGCCCCGGAGGCGCCGCTCGGCGAGTTCGGCGCCATTGAACGCTGGCTGCGGCCGCTTGCCCGGTCTTTGCCGGGCGCACTCGACCTGACCGATGATGCCGGCTGGCTCGCCCTGCCACCCGGGCGGATCCTGGTCGCCGCCAAGGATGCGATGGTCGAGGGACGGCACTGGTTCCCAGGGGAACCGCCGGAACTGGTGGCGCGCAAGCTGCTTCGTGTGAACCTGTCGGATCTGGCGGCGATGGGCGCAACGCCTGTCGCCTATCTGCTGGCACTGGCGGTTCCGGGCCCCGATGCCGGAGACTGGATCCGGCGCTTCACAGAGGGGCTCGGTGCCGATCAGGGCCGCTATGGCGTGGCGGTACTGGGTGGTGACACGGTGGGCACCGACGGGCCGGCCATGGCCAGTCTTACGCTGCTTGGCCATGCCCCGGCGCCATCGGCCCTGCTCACCCGCGGCGGGGCCCGGCCGGGCGACGATGTCTGGGTCTCGGGCACGATCGGCGACGCAGCGCTGTCGGTCGAGGCGGGGTATGGCCGCTTCGACCCCGCCGCCCTCGGCCTCTCTGCCGAGGAAATCGCAGGGCTGGAAGCACGGCGGCAACTGCCGGAGCCGCGACTGGCGCTGGGGCGTATGCTGGTGGGGCTGGCCACGGCCTGCGCGGATGTCTCGGACGGCCTGCCGGCGGATCTGGGGCACATTGCCGAGACGTCCGAGGTCGATGCCGAATTGCGCGTCGATCTCGTGCCCCGCTCGGCTGCGGCCGGGCGGGTGGTGGCTGCCCGCCCCGATCTTGGGCCGATCGTCTGGACGGGTGGCGACGATTATGAACTCGTCTTCACGGCGCCGCCCGCCGCCGCCCACGCCATCACGGCGCTGTCAGCACGCGAAGGCATTCATGTCAGCCGCGTCGGACGCATCGTTCCCAAGGCGGCGGACAGGGGTCGGACGGTGCTGATCAACGCAGACGGGCGTATCATTGCGGCCGATCGGGCCGGACATGTGCATTTCTGACGCAGCTTGCATGGGCGTCATGCGTGAATGACCGTTCTCGCGACGGCAACGATGGCGTAACGTCCGCGGATACACCCTCGGGCCACGCGGGGCCGCGTGCCGCCGGGGATATCCAGCCCGCCGATTGCGTGCATCAGCGCCGCGGCGGGGGCCCATCGATCGCGGGGGGACGAACGCAGACGATGCTGGCGCTGCAATACACAGTCCGTCTGAAGGCCGACGTGGACGCGGACATGATCCGCCGTCGCGTGGCCGAACGCGGATCGCTCTACGACAATCATCCGGGACTGGTGATGAAGTCCTTCCTCCTGAACGAGGAGGATCAGGTCTATGCACCGTTCTACATCTGGCGCTCGGAAGAGGACTGGAAGCAGTTCGTCTTCGGTGATCTGTTCGCCAATCTGGCTGCGGCTTTCGGTCGGCCGCGCGTGCGAACCTGGTTCGTGCTCGGCTTCGGCCATGGTGCCTGCACCGATCAGCCGCGCTTCGCCGTGCGTGAAGTGGATGTGATCGCACCCGAGACGCCGCTCGAAGCGGTGCGTGAGCGCGAGGCGGCGCTTCAGGCACAGATGCTGACGAAGCCGGGCCTCTATGCCCATTCGATCGCGCTCGACGCCGATCGGTGGGAACTGGTCCGCTACAGCCTTTGGTGTGATGAGGCTGCCTCGCGGAATGCGGCAGTGGGCGCGCAATCCGATTGCGTGAATACCTACGAAGTGCTGCACTTCTCAGAACCGGGAGGCCGTGGCTGACCGGAAGCCCGGCGCCTTCGCGCCCCATCCTGACGGTCCGCCAGAATGAGAGTCCTGCTGATCTTCATCGTCTCCGTGCTGCTCGTGGTCGCGGGCGGTGGCGGATGGCTGATCTACCGGGATGACCCTTTCGGCGTCTTCGGGCACCATTTGCGCGCCCCCGCCGCCATACCTGCACCGGTGTTCGTGGGGATGACCGGTGTGGGTGTCCCCATGATCCGCCACGGTGTGGTCTATCGTTATCTCATGCTGGACCTGGTGCTTGAACTCGTCCCCGGAGCGGATGACGACGAGGTATCGAACGGTATCGAGCGCCTGCGTCCGGTGCTGACCGGCGCTGCCCAGCATGTCTCGACCACGGCCGACCGCCTGGGGCGTGAGCCGACGCTCGACGAGATCAAGGTCGGCCTTACCGATGCGGCCAATGACTGGTTCGGACGCGAGATCATTGCGGATGTCCTGATCCAGCGGACCAGCGATGTGGCGGCACAGAAGATCAATTGACGGCTTGCCGAAAGGGCCGGCCGCACATGAAGAAGGGGTCGAGTGATCGACCCCTTTTCTGTCGTCTGCAGTACGGCCTGCCGGTCGTCAGCGCGGCCTGCCCATACCCGACGGGTTGCCCGGGTTGGTGGCCGAGGGGTCGGAGTTGAACCGGCCGATATTGCCGATGAACTGCTCCAGCACGGTCAGTTCGTTGCCGGAGGTCGGCGTGATCCGGTCGACATAGCTCACCTGGCGGGCGTCATCCAGGCCGAAGCGCAGCACATCGGCCAGCCTGCCGTCTGTGCCGAAACGCAGCCCAAGAACGTCCTGCTCCGTGACGTCGGCCGAATAGAAGGCGACCGTGCTGGTCCGTCTCTGAATGTAATACCAGGTGTCGGTTTCGAAGGTGCCCGTCGTGGCCGGCGCGCCCAGGATGGCGCGGACATCCTCGCGGGTCTGGACGCCGGGCTGCAGCTGGGCGATCTCGTCCTTCGACGGCATGAAGCCGTGGGTACGGATCACCGGCTGGCAGGCGCCGAGGGCGAGGCCGGCAAGGACCACCGCGACCATCGGCGCGGTGCGGGTGACGGACGGGAAAATGGGGCGGCGCCGGGGCGCTGACCGGATCATCTTGGCGATGTCACCGTTGACGCTGTGGGGCGTCGCCTCCATAACCACCTGGACGAACCGGCATCTGCACGGAACGACGCCGACCATCGGGCGTCAGAGAGCAGCGCGTCGGAAAGCCCAGGACGGCGGGGATGCGACGGCCCGTCTGCTGGCGGGCGGCCCAAGATTGCATTCCGTGATGCGGGGTGTCAATCGGACCGGCGGCCGTTCTGGTATCACCGGCCTGCAGATGGTCGAAAGAGGAGGTCCAGGCCCGATGTTTCTCGACAGGCTGTTCGGTCGCACGGGGCCCCGTGCTGCCGCTGAAGCGCTCTATGATACGGCGGTCGCCCAGGCGCGGTCGGTGACCTTTTATCGCGACTTCGGCGTACCGGACACGGTGGACGGCCGGTTCGACATGCTGGTGCTGCACGTCTTTATGGTCCTGCACCGTCTGAAGCGGGAAGGGGAAGCCGGGCGCCGTACCGGGCAGGCGCTGTTCGACCGGATGTTCGCCGACATGGACCGCTCGCTGCGGGAGATGGGCGTCGGCGACCTCAGCGTCGGCAAGCATGTCAAACGGATGGGAGAGGCCTTCTACGGCCGGATCAAAAGCTATGACGCCGCCATCGAGGCCTCGGCAGCCGATGGCGGTGCCGAACTCGGCGACGCCATCGCCCGCAACGTGTTCGGTGTGGAGGGCGAGGGGGCCGTACGACCCTCAGGCGTCGTGCTTGGGGCGCTTGCATCCTATGTACTCGCCAGCATCCGCGCGTTGGATGGGCAGCCGGCGGCAGACCTTCTGGACGGCCGCGCCGCCTATGCCGCACTGCCGGTGCCGTCGGCAGAGCGCGAGGATGCGTCCGACGCCGGTGGGGATTGATCCCTGCACATGACCCAACACATTGCCGGGGCTGGCGAAACCCGGGCTGATGGAGTAGGGTGCGCCGCCACGGGCCCGGCTGGGCCCGGCATTTCGCGTTCCAAGGACGACCGACGCTCATGACCGGCACCGATACCACCAGCGCTCAGACCCCCGAATTCTCGCGCGTCATCGAGATCGAGGCGATCGAGCCGGGGGAGCCGCGCACTTTCTCATACGCGGCCACGCCGGCCGAGTGTGCGGCGCTTGGCCGGCGCCTGCAGCAGGAGCAGATCCTGTCGCTCGAGGTGGGCGTCACGGTGACGCGGGTTCGCGGTGGTGCTCATCTGGTGTTTGATCTCTCGGGACGGTTGATTCAAACCTGCGTTGTTACCAATCTAAGGTTTGAGGCTTCGGTTTCGGAGATCGTCGAGGTGGATGCACTGGCCGAGCCGGAATACAGCCGGCGGCTGGCAGCCCTCGATGCGGCCGAGCCGGAAGACGACCAGGAACCGCCCGAGCAGCTGGTCGACGGCAGGGTGGATGCCGGCGAACTTGCGACCGAGTATTTTTCTCTCGCGATCGATCCTTATCCCCGGAGCCCTGAGGCCCCGGGGGAACCGGTCGAGCGTGAAGTCTTCACGCTCAGGGGCGGCAACGCCCCTGAGGGAAAGGGTCGCGAACATCCCTTCGCGAAGCTTGCGGCCCTGAAGCAGCGCATGGATACGGACACGCCCGAAGGGGGTGACGCATCCTGACCGGCATGACACCGGATACGAGATCCGGGAGAAGCCTTGCCATCGAGCCGGTTTTTCGCTAACTAAGCGCGCTATTCGGCTCGTGACCGTTACCATCCCGAAAGGCGAAGACTATGGCCGTCCCCAAGAAAAAGGTCTCCAAGTCGCGGCGCGACATGCGTCGTGCCCACCACGCTCTGACCGCGACCAACGCGCAGGAGTGCCCGAACTGCGGTGAGCTGAAGCTCTCGCATCATGTCTGCGGCTCGTGCGGCTTCTATGACGGCCGTGACGTCGCGACCGAGGCGGCGGCCGGTTGATCCGGCCTGCCGGCTCCAGGTGATCGGAGGAAGACGTCGGGCCGGCCTGGCCCGACGAAGGGCGCGGAGGTGAGGTGGCCTTGTCCGGTGAAGTTACCATCGCACTCGATGCGATGGGCGGCGATCAGGCTCCCAAGATGGTGGTCAAGGGCGCTGCCATCGCACTCAAGCGACATCCGGGCCTCCGGTTCCTGATGGTCGGCGACGAGCCGCGGCTGCGCACGCTGATGAAGCGGCGCAAAAAGCTGCTCGCCGCGACCGAATTCCTGCACACCGACGAAGTGGTTCCGGGCACCATGCGCCCCTCGGTCGCGCTCAGGCAGGGGCGCAAGTCGAGCATGGGCCTGGCCCTTCGGGCGGTGCGGGAAAACCGTGCCAGCGCCGCCGTCTCGGCCGGAAATACCGGCGCCTTGATGGCGATGGCGCGGATGATGCTCGGCATGCTGCCGGGCATTGATCGCCCGGCGATCGCGGCAACCATGCCGACGCTGCGCGGCGAGAGTGTGGTGCTCGATCTGGGCGCCAACACCGAATGCGACGTCCGGAACCTCATCCAGTTCGCCGTGATGGGGGAACTGTTCGCACGCATCGTGCTCGGCTATCAGACCCCCTCGGTCGGCCTGCTGAATGTCGGCGAGGAAGAGGTCAAGGGGCTCGAAACGGTGCGGGAAGCGGCCGCGAGACTGAAAGCCGCCGAGAGCATCCGCTTCCATGGCTTTGTGGAAGGTGACGATATCGCCAAGGGCACGGTCGACGTCGTCGTCACCGACGGATTTACCGGCAACATCGCGCTGAAGACGGCCGAGGGCACGGCGAAGCTCTACAGCCACTATCTCCGTTCTGCGTTCGGCCGCTCGCTGCTGGCCCGGATCGGGTATCTCTTTGCGCGGTCGAGCCTGAAGGCAATCCAGAAGCAGACGGATCCGCGTCACCACAACGGCGCCATGTTCCTTGGGCTCGGCGGCATTGCCGTCAAGAGCCATGGCGGTACCGACGCCCTCGGTTTTGCCAATGCCATCGGCGTCGCCTACGACCTGGTGGCGCACGGCTTCAACGAACGCATCATCGGCGAGTTCAAACGGATCGCGGCGGACCGGATCGACGGGACGTCCGACCAGCAGAAGGCGGCAACGGCATGACGGTATTGCGCGCGCGCGTGCTCGGCGTCGGCGGCTACCTGCCCGCCCGGGTGTTGACCAACGACGATCTGTCGAAAATGGTCGACACCTCCGACGAATGGATCCAGGAGCGGACGGGCATCCGCGAGCGCCGCATCGCGGCGCCAGAGGAACTGACCTCGACCCTGGGCCTGCATGCGGCGCGCGCAGCACTCGCCAATGCCGGCATCGGCGCCGACGAGGTCGACCTGATCGTGGTCGCGACCTCGACGCCCGACGAGACCTTCCCGGCGACCGCGACCAAGATCCAGGCCGGGCTCGGCATCACCCGGGGTGCCGCCTTCGATGTCCAGGCCGTCTGCGCGGGCTTCATCTTCGCGCTGTCGACCGCCGACAATTTCCTGAAGGCCGGCCAGTTTCGCACCGCGCTGGTGATCGGTGCCGAGACCTTCTCGCGCATCCTGGACTGGAACGACCGCGGGACCTGCGTGCTGTTCGGCGACGGTGCAGGTGCAGTGGTGCTCAGGGCCGCGGAAGGCGAGGGCACGAGCGACGACCGTGGCGTGCTCTCCACGCATCTCTTCTCCGACGGCCGGCATCATGACGCGCTCTATGTCGATGGCGGCGTGTCGTCGACCCAGAGCGCCGGTCATCTGCGGATGGAAGGCAAGGAAGTCTTCCGCCACGCCGTCGTCAAACTGGCCGACAGTGTCAACGAGGCGCTGGAGGCCAACGGCATGACGGCGGATGCGATCGACTGGCTGGTGCCGCATCAGGCGAACGCCCGGATCATCACCGGCACGGCCCGCAAGATGGGCCTGCCGATGGAGAAGGTGGTCATGACGGTGGACCGCCACGGCAACACCTCTGCCGCCTCCATCCCGCTGGCGCTGAGCGAGGCCGTGGCCGACGGCCGTATCCAGCCGGGGCAGGTGGTGCTGGTCGAAGCCATCGGCGGCGGCCTGGCCTGGGGGTCGGCGCTGATCCGCTGGTGATGCCCCGGCCTTACCGTCGGTGGTGAACCTTTCACGCTTTTTCCGAAACGACGCAACTGCGTGTCGCAAAGCCTTGAAGCGCATGGCGTTTGACATTCTCGTCCGCCATGGCGCATAAACAGGGTGAAGCTGCGCGCGCAAGTATTTGAGGACAAGACTATGGCACGCACCGTCACTCGCGCGGATCTGGCCGAGGCGGTCTATCAGGAAGTCGGTCTGTCGCGGCATGAATCGGCCCAGCTGGTGGAGGCGGTGCTGTCCGTCGTCTCCGACAGCCTGGTCGAAGGCGACACCGTCAAGATCTCGTCTTTCGGCACTTTTGCGGTGCGCCAGAAGGGCGAGCGCGTGGGCCGCAATCCGAAGACCGGCGAGGAAGTCCCGATCCTTCCGCGGAAGGTGCTGGTGTTCCGTGCCTCGAACGTGCTCAAGGACCGGATCGGCAAGAGCCTGGCGGACATCGCGGATCTGGACCTCGAGGCAGAGGATGACGAGGCCGAAGCCTGAGCAAGGGCGATGCGGCCGGTGAGATGGAGGCGTTGACGAGATGACCGACACCACCGCCCATGATGGCGACCGGCGGCGCGGCGGCGGCAAGTCGCCCGGCGCGTACCGCACCATCAGCGAGGTGGCGGAAGAGATCGACGTCCCCGCCCACGTCCTCCGTTTCTGGGAAGGCAAGTTCCCGCAGGTGAAGCCGCTGAAGCGGGCGGGCGGGCGCCGGTACTACCGCCCCGACGACGTGGTCCTGCTTCGCCGGATCCGCGATCTGCTCTATGCAGAAGGCTACACCATCAAGGGCGTGCAGAAGCTGCTCCGCGAAGGCGGTGCCAAGGCGGTGGCCGAACGGGTGGAAGCCGGCGCCGCCGGTGCGGCGGCACAGGATCCCGATCTGCTCGACGCGCTGGCACGCCAGAGCGAAGACGAGGTCTTCGACGAGGATCAGGATGCCGATGACATCGTCGCCGATGACGACGAGACCGATATCGACGGCGGGGACGAAGACGATCTGACTGACGAGATCGTCACCTCTTCGATGACCGCCGAGGCTGTTGCAGCGGCAGAACGCGCGGAAAGCCGTGTCAGGGATCTTCTTGCCGCCGATGAACGGCGTCGTCTGGTCTTGCGTGAGGCGTTCGACCTGTTGAAGCAGGCGCGGGCAATCCTCGACGGGACTGATGAAGACGCAGGCGCGGACGACACCGCCGGCGGTGGCGAGCTGACGCCCGACGAGAGCTTTGCCCAGGATGTCTTCGTCGTCGAGCTTGCCGACGGCGAAACCGGTACCGATCAGCCGGCGGCGGATGGGGATGCGACGGACGAGGTTGAGGCGGCAGGTGAAGAACGGGCCGAAACCGCCGAAACCGAGGAGATTTCCGCCGACGAGGTGGAGAAGGTGAGACAGCAGGGGCAGGGCTGACAAGTCCGGATACAAATCCTGCTTCAGAAGGGTTGCGCGGGCCGATCCGGTTGGCTATAGTCCGCGCACTTCGCAAGGGGGAGGATGACGGAAACGGCATCGCAACCCCATGAAGAACGGTCGGAGCGTGGCGCAGCCTGGTTAGCGCACTAGTCTGGGGGACTAGGGGTCGGAGGTTCGAATCCTCTCGCTCCGACCAATTCTTCTCTTCGCGGCATCATCCCCGGATGTCGCAGCAGCAGCGAAGTCTGCAGCTTTCACGGCCGCACCATCCGAAGGATGGCGCGGCCGTTGTCGTTTCGGCAGCCGATGGATCCGCCCCGACCAGACTGCATCGCCGCGTATTTTGATCCGGGTTGAAACCCGGCATTGTCGACGGGCCGCCGGCTCTGCTTGAATGCCGTGTCGCGGACCGGTCCGCGAGGACGGCGGAGAAAAAGGAGCGAGGCGTGGCACAACCGGATCTGGATGCCGTGGTCGTGGGCGCAGGTGTCGTGGGGCTGGCCGTTGCCGAACGGTTGGCACGGGCCGGGCGTAGCGTGACGGTCCTGGAAGGCGGGCCACGTTTCGGCGAAGGCGCCAGCAGCCGCAATTCCGAAGTCGTTCATGCCGGCCTGTATTATCCCGCAGGCAGTCTGAAGGCCGAATGCTGCCTTGAAGGCCGTGAACGGCTGGCGTCATTCGCTGCCGAAACCGGGATCGGCTATCGTCGATTGGGGAAGCTGGTGGTCGCCGCCACTGCCGAAGAGGCACCGCGGCTTGATGCCATTCTGGCCCGCGCCCATGCCAATGGCGCAACCGAGGTGGAGCCGCTGCCGGCGCCCCGGGCGCGGGAGATGGAGCCGGCGCTGGCTGTCCATGCAGCGCTGTGGTCGCCTGCCTCTGCCATCATCGACAGCCATGAACTGATGGCGGTGCTGCTTGCCCGGCTGGAAGCGCAGGGCGGCATGCTGGTCACACATACGCCGGTGCTGGCCGGCCGGGCGGGCGCGCAGGGCATCACCCTGGCGACCGGCGGCGCCGAGCCGGCGGAGTTCACCTGTGACATCCTGGTCAATGCGGCCGGCCTCGGTGCGCCGGCATTGGCCCATGCGATCGACGGGCCCGGTGTTCCGGCAGACCTGGCGGTGCCGGTGCGCTTCGCGAAGGGGAATTACTTCCGGCTGGACGGAGCCCGTGCCCCCTTCAGCCACCTGATCTACCCGGTGCCCGAGGCGGGAGGGCTTGGCGTGCACCTGACCCTCGATCTGGCCGGGCAGGCACGCTTCGGCCCCGATGTGGAGTGGGTCGACGATCCTTCGGCGCTGGCGGTGGATCCGACGCGCGCGGACGGTTTTGCAGGCGCGATCCGCCATTGGTGGCCCGGCATGCCCGATGTCGCCCTGGTGCCCGATTACGCCGGCATTCGTCCAAAGATTGTCGGCCCGGGTGAAGCCGATGCCGATTTTCGCATAGACGGGCCTGACCGCCATGGGATTGGCGGGCTGGTCCATCTGCTGGGCATCGAAAGCCCGGGGTTGACCGCAGCTTTGGCGCTGGCCGAACGGGTCGTGGCCCGGCTGGGCGTCGGATAAGGCGGCAATGTCGAGTTTTTCCCAGGCCGCCATGCCTTTATCTTAATCTTTCGGGCAATGATGGTCGCAGACGGTGGAGACGGTGAATGGGGGAGCTTCGGCACGTACTGCTCGTCGAGGACGAGCCCGACCTGCGCGAACTCGTTCGGCTGGCCCTCTCCGCGGTCGGCCGGATCGAGGTCACGGTCTGCGCCGACGGCCAGACGGCGCTGGAGACCTTCGACGCCGCCCGCCATGACCTGGTTCTTCTGGATGTCATGATGCCGGGCATGGATGGCCCGGAAACCCTTCGGCGGCTTCGCGGGTTACCGGGGGGAGCTGCGGTGCCTGCCGTCTTTCTGACGGCGCGCACCCGCACGGACCTGGACGGTGTCGACGGGGTCGCCGCTGCCGCCGTCATCGCAAAACCGTTCGATCCCTTGACTCTGGCGGCAGACCTGCACGCAATTTATCAGGCTCTGCCGCCGCGTGACCGCGCGGACGACGCCCTGTCCGAACCGATCCTCACCGAACGGAGAAGCTGGTCGTGACCGATCGTCCTGAAACCGATGGTCCCGAGACCGACCGGGACGGCAGGGTCGGTGGCGCCACCGACGTCATCGCGGCCCTGACCGAGGAGTTCCGGCAGGGCATGCCCGCACGTGTTGCCCGGATCCGGGAAGGCGTCGTCGCCTGGCGCGACCGGGGCGAGGCCGGGGGGCTGGATGACGCGGAGCGGGCAGCGCATTCCCTTGCCGGCGCCGCTGGCAGCTTCGGTTTTCCGAAGGTCGGTGAAGCTGCACGACAGCTGGAGCGGCTTCTGGAAAACGCACAGGCCGGCGCGCCGGCCGGGGGTGAAGACGTTGCACATGCCCTGTCGGCACTTGCCCTGTCGGTTGACGGCGTGGCACCGCTCGACGCGGCCGAGCGGTGCCTTGTCGAAGCAGTCGGCATGGTCGCGCGCGCCATGGTGGCCTATGTCACCTGCAGCAGCCGCGACGAAGCGCTGATGATCGGCCGCACGCTTGTCGAGGAACGCCTGGCCGCCTGCTGCAATCTGATCGGCGGCATGACGGCGATCTACCACTGGGAAGGCAGGGTGGAGACGGGCGAGGAAGTGGTGTTGATCGCCAAGACGACCGCCGATCGTCTGGAGCTGCTGACAGAGCGGGTGATCGCCCTGCACAGCTATGACCTGCCGGGCATATCCGCCTGGCCGATCGAGGGTGGATCTGCCGGTTTCCTGGCCTGGATCGCGCAGGAATGCCATAGTTGAGCAGGAATGCGGGGGCTGACCGGCAGGTCCGATGCAGGGCACTGGACCCGCCGGCGCTGCGGATGCTAGATCAGGTGGCCGGCTGCGTGGGGCTCCCCGACCTGCGGCGCGGCACGCGAGCGGAGACGGCATGACCGGACGGCAGATCACCATCTGGGACTTCGGAGTCGAGACGGCGGAGCCGCCCCATGCGCCCGCCCTGGCCGAAGCTTTCGAGGATCTGGCCGACTGGGCGCCGGTGTCGTGGCCTGAAGAGGCGAGGGCGGCGGGCGATCTGTTTCCCGAGGCGCCGCGTTTCCGTTTCCGTCTGGACGACGGTGCCATCGCCCAGGCTTTTCCGCAGACCCTGCACCGCGAGCTGATCGCCAGCCCCGGATTTCAGCGGCTGCGCGACATCTCGTTCCTGGGGGTCATCGACCGGCTGTTCCACCCGAACGGCAAGCCGTCTTTCGTCCGGCATAACCGTTATCATCATTCGCTGGGCGTGGCGCTGCTGGCCGTCAGCTACTGCCGGCTGGCGGGCGTTCAGCCGCGTGACCGCGATCTGCTGATTGCCGCCGCTCTGCTCCACGATGTGGGTCACGGGCCGCTGTCGCATACGCTGGAGCCGGTCTTCGCCGACCGGTTCGGTATCGATCATCACGCGGCGACGGCGGCGGTGATCCGGGGCGACGTGCCGATCGGTCGCGATGTTCGCGCCGCGCTCGACCGGCATGGCGTCGACCCCGACGAGGTGGTGGCCCTGATTGCCCGCCGGTCTAACCGCCCGCATGCGCATCTGTTCTCCGGCCCGATCAACATCGATACGATCGACGGCATCTGCCGTGCGAACACCTATCTCCACCGGGCGCCGGTCGATGCCCACCCGCTGATCTCGGTTCTGGCGCTGGCCCGGGTCGACCGCGCCGGGGTGCGCCGCCTGGATGGTTTCTGGCGGCTGAAGGAGCGGATCTACGACAGTTTCATCTATGGTGACGTCTGCCGCTCGGCCGATGCGCTGGTGCAGCGTCATGTCGACCAGACGATCGACCGGTACCGGGCCGAGGATTTCTTCCTGACCGAGCGCGCTCTGCTCGGCCGCGTGCGTGATCTCCAGGCGCTGATCGCCATCCTTGTGGGCCATATCCATGCCGATTTCCGTGCGGCCCGTGCTGCCGCTGTCGGCCGCAAGCGGGCAGCCGCCGAGCCGGCGGTGCCCGTCGAGATGGTCATGGGGCGCGAGCGCCGCTTCACCATCGAGCCCGACGTGGTGCTGGACTCTCCCGAAGCTTATGCCCGGCGCTACCGTGAGGTGAAGACCCGCCGCAAGCGGCCGCTTTATGGCCTGTCCGCGCTGGCGGCCATCGCGGCTGAGGGGGCAGGCGGGCGCCAGCCCGACCTGTTCGGCGTCGCGGCATGACCGCCGATCATGCCCCCGTCGCCGCGGGCTTCACGGCCCTCGAGGCCGACGCCCCGCATCTGGTGCAGCTGCGCCGACGCACGGAGGCGCAACTCGGGCGGCTTTCCGATGCCCTGCCGACGGTACCGGTGCTGGACGATGACGACCTCTTCCGGGGCGCTGAGCCCGCGGGTGTGATTGAACCCGGCCTGTCGGTGGTGGTCTGCGGATCCTATGGCCGCGGCGAGGCCGGTCCGCAGGCGGATCTGGACAGCTATGTGCTTTACGAGCCGGAGCGGGCCGCCGAGGCCAGGGCCCGGGTGCTGGCCCGGCGGGTTCACGGGGCGGCGAAGGCGGCGGGTATCCGCCAGCCGGCGGATGGCGGCGCCTTCGAGAGTGCCCAGTCCACCGATGCCCTGATCAACACCATCGGTGGCGTTGCGGATGTCAACCAGATCACCACCCGCCGCCTCCTGATGCTGCTGGAAGGGCGGGCGCTCGCCGGCGAGGCCGTCTTCCGCCGGACCCTCGACGGGCTGATCGCCACCTATGTGCAGGATCATCATGGTCGCGACGATCCGGCGACCTTTCTGCTCAACGACGTGATCCGTTATTACCGCAGCATCTGCGTCGACTTCGAGATGAAGACCCGGGGGGCCGAGGCCAAGGGCTGGGGCCTGCGCAATGTGAAGCTCGTCTTCTCACGCAAGCTGCTCTACGTCTCGGGCGTGGTGGCTGCGGCCGAAACGGCGGCGCTCGCCGTGGAGGAGAAGCGCCGCCTGCTCGGCGGCCTTCTGGGCCGCCCGCCGATCGACCGCATGCTCGATGTCTGCGGCCCGATGGCACTGGCGCCGGCGCTCAGCCACTACGATCGGTTTCTGGCGGCACTCGATGATCCGGCGAATCGCGCCGCCCTCGATGTGCCGCCGGCCGAAGCCAGGGCATTGCCGCTCTATCGCGAGCTTAAGGACGAGGCGGCCGGCTTCAGCCGTGAACTCATGATCCTGATCGAGACCCGCTACCCCGCGGATCATCCGCTTCGCCTTCGGCTGGTGCTCTGAGACCTCAGGGTGCAGCGGCGACCCGCCTCGACGAGACGGCCGGCTACGGACATCTGCGGTCTCCTCGTGAATAGCCCGCCTCGCCATCGAATTCGTCCGCGAGCCGGTCGATCAGGCGGCGCACGGCCGGAACCAGGCCGCGGCGGGATGGGAAGGCGGCATGCACTGCGCCTGATGGCGGGTGCCAGTCGGGCAGCAGGGCAACCAGCCGTCCGGCCTCCAGATGCGGGGCCACCAGATAATCCGGCAGGATGGTGACGCCGATGCCGGCCAGGGCCATGTGATGCAGGGTGGGCAGATCATCGACGGCCAGCCGCGGATGATGGGCCACCCGCACGATCTCGCCGCCGGGCCCGGTGAGCACCCAATGATGGGGCGGGCTGGCGTCATTGCCCGCATGGCTGCGCATCCCCGGAAGGGTCTGGGCGATGGTCGGCAGTGTCGCGATCTCTTCAGGCCGGGTGACGGGCGGGCGGCCATGCAGCAGCTGCGGTGACGCCACGACCACGCTCGCGCTCTGTCCCAGGATCCGCACCACCAGATCGGTATCCTCAAGCGGCAGAGGCCTGACCCTCAGCGCCAGATCGAAGCCTTCCTCGATCACATCCACCCGCCGCTGGGTCGCCTCCACCTCCACCCGGACTTCAGGATAGTCGGCCATGAAGCGGGAAAGGATAGGTGCTATTGCCGTGAACAGCAGCGGCAGGGGGCAGCTCATCCGGATCAGGCCGCGCGGCTCTGCCCGGCTGTGATCGATCACCTCCTGTGCGGCTTCTGCGGCGGCGATCACGGCCTGGCAATGGCGATGATAGGCGCGGCCGACCTCGGTGACCGTCCAGGCGCGGGTATTGCGCTGGATCAGCCGCACGCCGAGACGGTCTTCGAGTGCGGCGAGCCGTCGGCTGACCGTGGATTTGGGCAGGCTCAACGCGCGGGCGGCAGCGGCGATCCCGCCATGCTCGACGATGCGGGCAAAGATCATCAGATCGTTCAGGTCCTGCATCGGCCACCTCGCCCTGGCGTTCCACCAATGGAACGTATTATCCAGGATTTGCCATCTGGTGTCAGGCCCGTTCCATTGGCAGGTATAGGGCGAAAGCTTTCCAACGTCTCAACATCACTCAGGGATGTCCGCCATGAAGCTGCTCCAGATCCACTCCAGCGCCGCGGAAGGCGAATCAGTCAGCCGCCAGCTGGTCGAGACCATCACCACCGCCATTGCCGAGGCCGTGCCGGGCCTCGAAATCGTCACCCGCGATCTGGCGGCCCACGAGCTGCCGCATCTGTCGGCGGAGCGCATGCCGGTGGTCCGTGCCGGCAAGACCGAGGATCTGACGCCGGTCCAGCAGGATGAGCTGGCGCTGGCCGAGGCCGTGCTCGACGAGTTCCTGTCGGCGGACGTCGTGGTGGTCGGCGCGCCGATGTACAATTTCTCGGTGCCGAGCCAGCTCAAGGCCTGGATCGATCGTCTGGCCCGCGCCGGCCGCACCTTCCGCTACGGCCCGAATGGTGCCGAAGGCCTGGCCGGTGGTCGCAAGGTGATCGTGGTGTCGAGCCGTGGCGGCGTCTATTCGTCGAATCCGGCGATGGCAGCCTTCGAGCATCAGGAGAGCTGGCTGAAGGCGGTCTTCAGCTTCATCGGCATCACCGATGTCGAGATCGTTCGTGCCGAGGGCATCGGCATGGGCCCCGAGGCGCGCGCCAAGGCGATTGCCGCGGCCGAGGCCGAGATCGCCCGCCTGGTGCCGCAGGCGGTTGCCGCCTGACGGCCGCTGCGCACCCGCGCCGTCAGCTCCCCGGGATCCAGCAGCGCCACGACCCGTCGCGGGCGCGCTGGAACACCAGCGGCACGGCGTTCTGCGCCTTCTCGACCGGCATCGGTGCGCCGAGCAGCTTCGAGAGGGCGAGCGACGTGCCCGAGTGAGCGACGATCAGCGGGCGGCGCGGGCTGCCCATCATGCGCAGCGCCCCTGCAAGAGCATGCGCCGTCCGATCCAGGAACGCCGCCCAGGGCTCGCCCCCGGGCGGCGTTTCTTCGTAGGGTGGCCGGTCGCCGAGTGGCGCACCTTCATACATGCCCCAGTTCCGTTCGCGCAGGCCCGGGACCAGCTGCACCACATCGGTCATGCCCAACCCTTCGGCGATGATCGCCGCGGTGCTCCGTGCCCGCTGCATCGGGCTTGCGGCGATGGCATCGGGGCCGAGGGCGCGGACCGGTTCGATGGCCGCCCAGGCCTCCGCGCGGCCGGTTTCGTCGAGCGGGATGTCGCTCTGGCCGGCGACGCGGCCCTCGGCATTGAAGGCCGTGCGGCCATGGCGCAGAAAGATCAGCCGGTCGACGGATGCAAGGGCGGGCAGGGCAGGACCTGCCCCGGGGAAATGCGACGGAGCCATGAACGGAATGGAAGCCTCGGGTCGGGGAGGTGTGTGGTCAGAGCTGCGCGAAAGCCTGGTCGAGATCCGCGATCAGGTCGTCGACCGTCTCGATGCCGATCGAAATCCGGATGACATCGTCACCGGCGCCGCTCTTCGTCCGGTCTTCGGGTGACAGCTGGCGATGGGTGGTCGAGGCGGGGTGCAGGATCAGGGACCGGGTGTCGCCGACATTGGCGAGATGGCTGAACAGTTCCACGCTTTCCACCAGCCGGATACCGGCTTCATAGCCGCCCTTCAGACCGAAGGTGAAGACCGGGGCGACGCCGCGCGGCATCTGCCGGCATCCCAGATCGTATTGCGGGCTGGATGGCAGACCGGCATACGAGACCCAGGCGACCTTGGGATGGGCTTCCAGCCACGCCGCGACCGCCTTGGCATTCGCCACATGGCGGTCCATGCGCAGTGGTAGGGTCTCGATCCCGGTCATGATCATGAAGGCGTTGAAGGGCGAGAGCGTCGGGCCGAAATCCCGCAGCGCCACGGCATGCGCATGGACGGTAAAGGCAAAGTCGCCGAAGGTCTCTTCGAACCGCAGGCCGTGATAGCCGGGATTGGGTTCGGACAGCGACGGGAACTTGCCGGATGCCTTCCAGTCGAAACGGCCGCTTTCCACGATCGCCCCGCCCAGCGAATTGCCGTGGCCGCCCAGAAACTTGGTCAGCGAATGGGTGACGAGATCGGCGCCCAGATCGAAGGGCTGGCAGAGATAGGGGCTGGGAATGGTGTTGTCGACGATCAGCGGCAGGCCATGGGCATGGGCGACATCGGCGAGGGCGGCAATGTCGGTGAGCACACCCGAAGGGTTGGACTGGCTTTCGACGAACACTGCCTTGGTGCGCGGCCCGATCGCCCTGGCGACCTCGTCGGGGTTGCGGGCGTCGACGAAGCTGCAGCCCCAGCCGAAGCGCTTGAAGCTCTGGCTGAATTGCGTGTACGAGCCGCCATAGAGGAAGCGGGAGGCGACCAGATCGTCGCCCGCCTCCATCAGGCTGGCCAGTGCCAGGAACTGCGCGGCATGGCCGCTGGCGCAGGCGGTGGCGCCGCGGCCGCCTTCGAGTGCTGCCACCCGTTCCTCCAGCGCCGAAACGCTGGGATTGCCCAGGCGCGAATAGATGTTGCCGAAGGTTTGCAGGTTGAACAGAGACGCGGCGTGATCGACGCTGTCGAACACGAAGGACGAGGTCTGATAGATCGGCGTCACCCGCGCGCCGGTATGGGGCTCCGGCCGGTTGCCGGCATGGACGGCGAGGGTTGAAAAGCCGAAGCCGCCGGCGCCGCTGGCGGCATCCGGCTTCGTCGTCTGATCGGTCATCGGGGCGGCCCCATACGCTTGGCGCTGATCACGCCGGTGTTCACGCCGCTCCAGCCCAGCTCCCCGGACAGGCGGCCGTATTCGATCTTCGGGCAGCGGTTCATCACCACGTTCAGCCCGGCCGCTTCGGCGCGGGCGGCTGCCGCGTCGTTGCGCACGCCCAGCTGCATCCACACCGTCTTCGCGCCGATGCGGATGGCATCGTCGGTGATCGGCCCTGCGGCTTCGGAATTGCGGAAGATGTCCACCATATCGGGGACCACCGGCAGCTCGTCCAGCGTCGCGTAGACGGGTTCACCCAGAATGGTCTGGCCGGCGGCGACGGGGTTGACCGGGATCACCCGATAGCCCTTTTCCTGCAGATACTTCATGGCGAAATAGCTTGGCCGGTTCCAGTTCGGGCTGGCGCCGACCATGGCGATGACGCGGGTGTTGCGCAGGATGTCGCGGATATAGGCATCCGGATAGCGGTCATGGACGACCGCACGGGTCCCGGTCATCGGATCAGCACCCCTGCCAGACGGGCTGGCGCTTGTTGATGAAGGCGTCGATGCCCTCTTCGGCATCGCGGGCCATCATGTTTTCGGTCATCACCCGCGAGGCATAGGCATAGGCATAGGCGTCGTCGAGCGGCATCTCGACCTGCGCGTAGAAGGCCTCCTTGCCGATCTTGAGCGTCAGCGGCGACTTGGACGCGATGATCCGCGCCATGCCCATCACCGTGTCCGACAGCTCTTCGGGGGCGACGACGCGATTGACCAGGCCGAAGCGGTATGCCGTCTCGGCATCGGCCATCTGGCCCAGCAGCAGCATCTCCATCGCGTGCTTGCGGCCGACCGCGCGCGAGAGCGCCACCATCGGCGTCGAGCAGAACAGGCCGAGATTGACGCCGGGTGTCGCGAAGCGGGCGGTGGTGGCGGCAACCGCCAGGTCGCAGCTCGCCACCAGCTGGCAGCCTGCCGCCGTGGCGATGCCCGACACTTCGGCGATCACCGGCTTGGGCAGGCGCACGATCCGGGTCATCATCCGGCTGCACTGGGCGAAGAGCGCTTCATAAGAGGCGCGATCCGGTGACGCCCGCATTTCTTTCAGATCGTGGCCGGCGCAGAAGGCCGGGCCTTCCGCACGCAGCACCACCACCCGTGCCGCAGGGTCGGCGGCGATCTGCTCCAGAGCGGTTTCGATCGCGGTCATCATGCCGAGAGACAGCGCGTTCCGCTGGGCCGAGCGGGTAAGGGTCAACACGGCAACGCCATCGGCCTCCACCTCAAGCCGGATGGGGGCTGCCTCGGCGGTCCTGGTCGGCGACTGATCGGTCATGGCGCGTTCTCCCTCCCTCTTCGGGATATCGATCCGGAATGTCTGCGGGTCTCGTCAACTGCGTGCCCTGCGGCAACGGCCCTGCAGTTTTGCGCGCATCATAACGCTCTCCGACGCCCCCGTCCAAGTCTCTGCCGGTGCCCGAACGGGTGCGAAAAGGCTGCAAAGCGGCGGTTCTCCTGGGACAGAATGTGTGGTATTATAATACCAAATTTATAAACCATTGAAAATAAACGAACATTACCCATTGACGGCCGCGGGTTCCGTGGCATACTCCGCCTCCAGTTTCAAGAACCCATCTCGGTGCCAAGGCTCATGAAGACCTATACCGCCAAGCTGGCAGACCTTGAGCACAAGTGGACGGTGATCGACGCTGACGGGCTCGTGCTCGGCCGTCTCGCCGCCCTTGTTGCCAACCGTCTGCGCGGCAAGCACAAGCCGATGTTCACCCCCCACATGGATTGCGGCGATCACATCGTGATCGTCAATGCCGAAAAGGTGGTGCTCACCGGCCGCAAGCGCGTCCAGAAGACCTACTACTGGCACACCGGCCATCCGGGCGGCATCAAGGAGCGGACCGCGGACAAGATCCTCGACGGTCGCTACCCTGAGCGTGTGATCGAGGCCGCCGTGCGCCGCATGGTCCCCCGTGGCCCCCTCGGCCGCGATGTGATGCGCAAGCTGCACGTCTATGCCGGCCCCGAGCATCCGCATGCGGCCCAGACCCCGGAGCCGCTGGACGTCGCCGCCCTGAACCGCAAGAACGTGGGGTAATCGAGCTATGACCGAAACCAACGTTCAGGCCCAGGGCCTCGGCGCGCTGAAGGACATGGCCCAGGCCGCCGGTCTGATCGCCGACGAGCAGCTTCCCGAGCCGGTCCGCGATGCGCAGGGCCGCTCCTATGCCACCGGCAAGCGCAAGAACGCGATCGCTCGCGTCTGGGTGAAGCCGGGTTCGGGCAAGATCACCGTCAACGGCCAGGACGCCGACGCCTATTTCAAGCGTCCGGTTCTGATGATGGTCATCCGCCAGCCCTTCACCGTGGCCAACGTCGTCGACAATTTCGACATCGTTGCGACCGTGGTCGGCGGCGGCCTGTCGGGTCAGGCGGGTGCCGTGCGTCACGGCATCAGCAAGGCGCTCACCCTCTACGAGCCGACCCTGCGCAAGCCGCTGAAGAAGGAAGGCTTCCTGACCCGCGACAGCCGCGTCGTCGAGCGCAAGAAGTACGGTAAGGCCAAGGCCCGCCGCAGCTTCCAGTTCTCGAAGCGCTGATCCGCGCCGGGGCTGCGATCCTTCCGGGATCTGCGGCCCCGTGCACCGGGTATGCCTTTGCGAAAAGCCGGCAGTCCCCTTTGGGGCTGCCGGCTTTAATATTTTAGAGAAATAACTTTAGGACCATAGCAACGTTGTCATCGTTTGTCCGTACGAAGCCGTCGCTGAGGCTGTCGATCTCGATGAGCGCCTTGTGACCTCTTCTAAGCTCTTTCACGAAATCGCGCACTTGCTTGTTAGACGCTCCATTTCCCCAATTTTCCAGCGAAAAACTGTGCTTAAATATCATTTTTCTCACCTATTAACTAAGAATGCCTGTATAATACTACCGTGCGGCCTACTGCGTCCATATGAATCGAATCTAGGCCCACTCTAAGGCTGTTGCCTCTCGACGCGTCCTTGTACGATTTTCGGGAGTACATCTTGTTGACGGTGAAGCATGGGCATCCGCAGCTTCTCGGCCTGGCTCGAAGACGTCGACGGCTTTCTCGCTGAAGCCTCGCCGGCGGATGCGCTCGATCTGGCGATCGGACGGCTGGCGGGCGTGCTGGGTTTCGATTCCGCCTGGTACGGCTTTTCCGCCTGGGATGACGGGCGGGTGGAGATCGCCGCCTCGCGCACCTTCAACATCACCGGTCCATTCTTCGACGACTGGCGGGCGATGCGTCATGACGATCTGATGCTGGGCCAGATCCGCCGCGCCCCTGACCGGGTTGCCACCTATCGCAGGCGGCAGGTCGAACAGACGCCCGGGCTGATACGGATGTCGGGGCGCTACGACCTCGACGCCGCGGCGGGCGCGATGTCGTTCCGGCCTGGACAGCCCGCCTCGCTCTTCCTCGCCTGTTATCGCGGTGGTGGGGATGGGAGATCCTGGCATGAGGACGAGCAGGATTTCCTCTACGGTGCGGTCACAACCCTGGACCGCATGGTTCGTGGCCGTGCAGAAGCGCCGACCGTTGCCGATAGCGTGCAACTGCATGTCACCCCGGCGGGTCTGTGCATTTTCGGCTGGCGGCATCTGGCACGGCTGGGTCTCGCAGCCGAGCCGTGGCTGCCGACACCGCTCCGCGAGATCCTCGGACACCCGGGGCGACAGGAGGTTCCGGCACTCGGACTGATGGCCGAGGTCGATGGGGCAGGGGCCGGACTGGTGCGGCTGGTGCTGCGGCGGGTGGCGCCTGTGGACCGGCTCTCCCCGCGCGAGGCCGAGATTGCCGCCCTGCTGGCCCGCGGCCAGGGCCACAAGGAAGTTGCCCGGCAACTTGGGCTGTCGCCCGTCACCATCCGCAATCAGACCCGCCGGATCTATGACAAGCTGGGGATCAATTCCCGTGCCGCTCTGGTGACGGCGCTCGGGTCGATGTGATCCATCTGCATCCTGGAGACCGGCCACGGATGGGCCGAAAATCCTCGGGTCCCGCCATACAAAACAGGGAGACGAGGGATGGAGCTGAAGGATTACGTTGCCGAGGATGCGACCGGCCTTGCCGGTCTGGTCGCGGCAGGCGAAGTGAGCGCCGCCGAGCTGACCGAATGCGCCAATCAGGCGATCGAGGCAGTGAACGGCCGGATCAATGCGGTGGTTCGCCGCTTCGACGAGCCGGTGCCGGGCGACCCGTCCGGTCCTTTTGCCGGTGTGCCCTTCCTGGTGAAGGATCTGGTCCTGGCGGTCGGCGGCCATCCGGAAATGATGGGTTCGCGGATGCTGGGCCAGGGGCAGTTCGTGCCCCCGGTCGATTCGGAACTCTTTGCCCGTTTCAGGCGGGCGGGTTTGAACACGCTGGGGATCACCGCGACGCCCGAATTCGGCTTCAACGCCACGACCGAGGGGCTGCTCTACGGACCGACCCGCAATCCGTGGAATCTGGAGCGATCGCCGGGCGGTTCCTCCGGCGGCTCGGCGGCGGCAGTGGCCGCGGGCATCGTCCCGCTCGCCCATGCCAATGACGGCGGCGGATCGATCCGGATCCCGGCCGCGGCCTGCGGACTGGTGGGTCTCAAGCCCTCGCGCGGGCGCATACCGTTCGGGCCCTATTACGGCCTGCCGCTGCTGGGCATGGCCAACGAGTTTGCCGTGACGCGAAGCATGCGCGACGCGGCCACCCTGCTCGACGCGGTCGCAGGGGCCGATCCCGGGGCAATGACCGATATCCCGCCGCCGGCCGTGCCCTATGCCGAGGCCATCCGAAAGCCGACGCCAAAGCTGCGCATCGCCCTGGCCCGGCAGTGGCCCGGGTCGCCGGCAGCCGCGCCTCATATCGATGCGGCACTGGTCCGGACTGCAAAACTGCTGGAAGCGGAAGGGCATGTCGTCGAAGAGGCGGCGCCGGATTACGACGTGGCCGCCTTCCACCGGGCGAATTTTACCGCCTGGATGTCGTTCCTGGCCGCGGGGGTCTACGGTATGGCCGAGATGCTGAACCTGCAGCCCGGGCCGGACACCGTCGAGGCGGTGACCATGGCCTGTGCGCAGGCAGGGGCGAAGCTCACGGCGCTGGATGTCGAACAGGCCTTCATGGTCATGAACACGGTATCGCGGAGTTTCGGCGCCTTCTTCGGCACTTATGATGCCATTCTGATGCCGGTTCTGAAGGATGTTCCGGTCCCGCTCGGCTATCTTGATCAGAATGATCCCGATCTCGATGCGCAGGGCTGGTATGACCGGTTGTTCGACACGGTCCCCTTCACCGCGCCGTTCAACATGACCGGGCTGCCGGCGATGGCACTTCCTGCGGGCACGCATGACGGCATGCCGTTGCCGATCCAGCTCGCGGCCGGCATGGGTCGCGAGGATATTCTGCTGCAGCTGGGGCGGGATCTGGAAGGGCTCCAGCCCTGGCGTCAGGCCCGGCCGGGGGTGTTTGCCGTCTGAGGTCGACGCTGAGAATGACCGGAGAGCGGCTTGGGGCCGCTCTCCGCATCTGCCGATGCGTGCGGCGTGCTTGCGCAGGTCGTTACATGAGAATTATTGATCACAAAATATATTTTAGATAGAATTTTCCTGCTGCGGTAAACGGTAGGGCGTCGGGCGCCCCCAATGTACCGCAGGCTTTCCACGACATGTTCCGACATCGCCTTCTTCCTGTCCGGATGGCCTGCCAGTGCCGGCTATGAGGCTCTCGGCGGGCCTGCGACGTTTTCGCGGGAGACTTCCAATGACCCTTCCTTTGAACCTGCATCGTGATCCGTTGAATGATCGGCTGATTGCCGTTCTGGACCGGCTCGAGGCTTACGACTTCTCGCGCGTCAACGACATGTGCGCGGCGAAGTTCGGCTGGTCGGCCGAGAAGTGCCGCTGGGCCGAGATGAAGCTCAAGCAGTTCCTTGCGCTCATGTTCCTTGACCCCGACAGCTATCACGCACCGGGGGTGGAGGCGGACGAGTACTGGCACCGTGCCATTCTCGATACCCGCTGGTATATCGGGATGTGCGAGGACCTGTTTGGTACCTATATCCATCACGCCCCGCTCGCGACCCTGGGCGCCGAGCAGGAGGACTACCGTGCGCGCACGTTGCGGGCACTGACCCACTGGTTCGCCGACGATGACTATCGCGCTGACTACCGTCTGATCGAGACCTGCCAGCAGTGCAAGGGGCCGACGCCTGCGACCGACGACATCGTGGCGCATCTCTCGACCCGACTGAACTGACCGTCGGCGAGGGATATGCCCAAGGTTGCTCCGGGCGGGGATTTGGTCCAGATTTCCGGGATCGTCCCCGCCCCGAGCGATGGAGCGCCCTGACCTGTGTCGCACGCCGATTTCGTCCATCTTCGCGTCCATACCGCCTATTCGCTGTCCGAGGGGGCGGTGAAGACCAAGGATCTGGTCAAGCTGGTCAAGGCGCAGAAGATGCCGGCGGTGGCGGTGACCGACACCGGCAATCTGTTCGGCGCGATGGAGATTTCCTCCACCCTGCCCAAGGAAGGCATCCAGCCGATCCTGGGCATGATCATCCGGCTGACCCGTGCTGCCGGCGAGGACCGCTTCGGCCGCCGGCCGGAACCCGAGCCGCTGGTGCTGCTGGCCCAGACCGGGGCCGGCTACGACAATCTCGGCCGGATCGTCAGCCGGGCGTTCATGGAGACGCCGACCGGCGAAACTCCCCAGGTTTCCGAACAGGTTCTGGCAGAGTTTTCGTCCGACATCATCTGTCTGTCGGGTGGCCCCAATGGCCCGGTGGGCGCCCGCATCCTGGAGGGGCGGGACGACGAGGCGCGGGCGCAGGCCGAGCGTCTGGCAGCGATCTTTCCCGGCCGGTTCTATATTGAGCTGATGCGCCATTGCGCCCCGGGGGAGACGCCGCCCGATGCCGAGGCGGACAGCGAGCCGGGGCTGGTCGAGATCGCCTATGATCTCGATCTGCCGCTGGTGGCGACGAATGACGTCTTCTTTACCACCGAGGCGATGTACGAGGCCCATGACGCGCTGCTGTGCATCGCGGAAGGCCGGCATATCGAGGACACCAACCGTCGCCGCCTGACTCCCCACCACTATTTCAAATCGGCGGCGGAGATGCGGGCGCTGTTCGCCGATCTGCCGGAAGCGATCGACAACACGCTGGTGATCGCGCGGCGCTGCGCGGCCAAGGCGCCGTTCCGCAAGCCGATCCTGCCCAAATCCACCCGCGATCCCAATGCGCGGGAGGAGGACGAACTCCGCCGCCTTTCGAAAGAGGGGCTGGAGCGCCGCCTCGAGACGGCGGTTTACACGCCCACCATGGACGAGGCCGCGCGTGAGGCCGTTGCGATACCCTATCGGGAGCGGCTGGACTACGAACTCGACGTGATCGTGAAGATGGGTTTTCCCGGCTACTTCCTGATCGTGGCCGAGTTCATCCAGTGGGCGAAGGCGCACGGCATTCCGGTCGGGCCCGGCCGCGGTTCCGGCGCGGGCTCGGTCGTGGCCTGGTCGCTGACCATCACCGATCTCGACCCGTTGCGGTTCGGCCTGCTGTTCGAGCGCTTCCTGAACCCGGAACGCGTGTCGATGCCGGATTTCGACGTCGACTTCTGTCAGGACCGCCGCGACGAGGTGATCCAGCACGTCCGCGAACTCTATGGCTTCGACCGCGTCGCCCAGATCATCACCTTCGGTAAGCTCCAGGCCCGCGCGGTGCTGCGCGATGTCGGCCGCGTGCTGGGCATGCCTTTCGGTCAGACCGACAAGATCTGCAAGCTGGTCCCGAACAACCCGGCGAACCCGGTCACCCTGCAGGAGGCGATCGACGGCGAACCGGCGCTGCAGCGGGCGCGTGACGAGGATGAACAGGTCGCGCGGCTGATCAGCATCGCGCTCAAGCTCGAAGGCCTCTATCGACACGCCTCGACCCATGCGGCCGGCGTCGTGATCGGCGACCGGCCGCTCGACGAGCTGGTGCCGCTCTATCGCGATCCGCGCTCCGACATGCCGGTCACCCAGTTTTCGATGAAGTATGTCGAGCAGACCGGGCTGATCAAGTTCGACTTCCTGGGGCTGAAAACCCTGACCGTCATCACCACCGCCGAGCGGCTGATCCGGCAGGTCGAGCCCGATTTCGACATCAACCGGGTGCCGCTGGACGACCGGAAGAGCTTCGAGATGCTGGCCCGCGGCGAAGGCGTCGGCGTGTTCCAGCTGGAAAGCTCAGGCATGCGTGACGTGTTGCGCAAGATGCGCCCCGACAAGTTCGAAGACATCATCGCGGTGGTGGCGCTCTACCGCCCGGGCCCCATGGACAACATTCCGCGCTACATTGCGGTCAAGCACGGCTCGGAAGAGGCCGAATACCTCCATCCCATGCTCAAGCCGATCCTGGAGGAAACCTACGGGATCATGATCTATCAGGAGCAGGTGATGCAGGCGGCCCAGGTGCTGGCGGGCTACAGCCTGGGCCAGGCCGATCTGCTGCGCCGGGCGATGGGCAAGAAGATCAAGGAGGAGATGGACGCCCAGCGTGAGAGCTTCACCAAGGGTGCCGTCGCCAACGGGGTCGACAAGGAGACCGCCGGGCTGATCTTCGACCAGATCGCCAAGTTTGCAGGTTACGGCTTCAACAAGTCGCATGCCGCGGCCTACGCGCTGGTCGCCTATCAGACCGCCTACCTCAAGGCCAACTGGCCGGTCGAGTTCATGGCCGCCTCCATGACGCTCGATATGCACAACACCGACAAGCTGGCCGGTTTTCGCCAGGAGCTGAACCGGCTCAAAATCGGCGTGGTGCCGCCGGACGTGAACCAGTCGGACGCGGTGTTCTCGGTGCGCCGGACGAAGAGCGCACCCAAGGGCGAGATCCTCTATGCGCTGGGCGCCCTGAAACAGGTCGGCCCGCAGGCCATGGAGGAACTCGTGGCCGAGCGTCGTAAGGGCGGGCCCTATGCCGATCTCTTCGACCTCTCGGCCCGGCTCGGCACCAAGGTCATCAACAAGCGCATGATGGAAAGCCTGACCAAGGCCGGTGCTTTCGATCGTCTGAACGCCAATCGGGCGCAGGTGATGAACGCCATCGACATGGTGCTGCGCTACGGTCAGGCCGCCCAGGAGGAACGGGAGAGCAACCAGGTCAGCCTGTTTGGCGGGCCGGGCGGCGAGGCCGTGCCCAGGCCGCCCATGCCCTCGGTCGACCCGTGGATGCCGATGGAGCAGCTGAAGCGGGAGCTGGAGGCGGTGGGCTTCTATCTCTCGGCCCATCCGCTCGACGCCTATGACAAGGTCATGGACCGGCTGGGGGTGGTCAGGGCCGGCGATCTGGCGGCCAAGCTGGAGCGGGAAGGGGCGGCCGGCCTCAAGCTCGCGGGCACGCTGATCGCCAAGCAGGAACGCCGTTCGGCCAAGGGCAGCCGGTTCGCCTTTGCGCAGCTCTCGGATCCGACCGGGGTGTTCGAGGTGACCCTGTTCTCGGAAACCCTGTCCCAGGCCCGCGATCTGCTGGAGCCCGGTGTGCCGCTGCTGATCGAGGCGAGTGGCGAATGGCGTGAGGACACCGTCCGGCTGACGGCCCAGAACGTTCGCTCGCTCGATGATGTCGCAGCCTCGTCCTCCGCCCGTCTGACCATTCAGGTGGCGGAAGAGCGGGCGCTCACCCTGATCCGTCGGCTGATCGAACGGGAACCCGAGGGCCGGGGCCGCATTACCCTGGAGCTGGATATCGACCTCGAGGGGGAGCGTCAGGTCGTGCGCCTGGATCTGCCCAAGCCGGTCTCGATCACCCCGGCGCTCAAGGCCGCGCTCAAGATCACGCCGGGGGTGATCGACGCGATCGAGGCCTGAACCGTTGCAAAAACGGCGGAAAGCGGCGGCGATCGCCTGCTAAACCCTTGCCAAACCCCGCCGCGCGGGCTATAGAGCGGCCGTCCCCGACGAGGGTTCGTCGGGGCGTTCACACGCACGCGAGGTCCGCGGCCAACCGCCAGCATGCCCCTTGAAAACACGGGGGAAGGGCGGTCGGCGTCGCTCCGGTGTCGGTACCGGTGGCCGTCGCATCCCGGGGGAAAGCCCCAGGATACGATGCCGGTGCCGATCTCAACCTCGCGGAGGCCGAACCGGAAAAGGACGATTTTCCATGGCGCTTCCCACCTTCACCATGCGTCAGCTTCTCGAAGCCGGCGTTCACTTCGGGCATCAGTCCCGCCGCTGGAACCCGCGCATGGCGCCGTATCTCTACGGCACCCGCAACGGCATCCACATCATCGACCTGCGCGAGACCCAGCCGCAGCTCTATCGTGCGATGGAAGCGGTGCGCGACATCGTCGCCAACCGTGGCCGCGTGCTGTTCGTCGGCACCAAGCGTCAGGCGCAGGAGCTGGTCGCCGAGGGCGCGAAGCGTTGCGGTCAGTACTACGTCAACCGTCGCTGGCTCGGCGGCATGCTGACCAACTGGCAGACCATCTCCAACTCGATCCGCCGTCTGCGTGAGATCGAGCAGCTCCTCGATCAGCAGGCCGATCTGGGCCTGACCAAGAAGGAGCTGCTGAAGCTGACCCGTCAGCGCGACAACCTCGAGGCGTCGCTGGGCGGCATCAAGGACATGGGCGGCCTGCCGGACGCGCTGTTCGTGATCGACACCAACAAGGAAGAGCTGGCGGTCCGCGAGGCGGCGAAGCTGGGCATTCCGGTGATCGCGATCCTGGACAGCAACTCGAACCCCGACGGCGTGACCTTCCCGGTTGCCGGCAATGACGACTCGACCAAGGCGATCCAGCTTTATCTGGAGCTCGTCTCGGGCGCGGTCCTCGACGGCATCCAGCAGGAGATGATCCGTTCGGGTGCTGACCTCGGTGCGCTGGCCGATCCGGTCTCGGTCGATCTCGACGACGAGGGCGTCGAGGAAGAGGCGACCGAAGAGACCGCGGGCGAGGCCCAGGCCTGACGCATCCGGACCACGGACGAACGGCCGCCCTCACCCCGGGGGCGGCTGGCGATGCGGCGGCGCCCCGGGGTGCCGCCGTTCGCGTTTCCGGGCCGGATCGACGACAGAACCCAAGACGGGCAGGGCGCATGCGGCCCCTTAGCCGCAGGATATGCGAACCCGGACCCGCAGGATTTCCGTGACGCGATGCGCCGTCAGGCGACTGCGTTCGCAACAGAACTCACACGAGGTGGAATCATGGCTCAGATCACTGCTGCCCTGGTCAAGGAGCTCCGCGAGAAGACCGGCGCGGGCATGATGGACTGCAAGAAGGCGCTGACCGAGAACGACGGCGACCTGGATGCGGCCATCGACTGGCTGCGCACCAAGGGCCCGTCGCAGGCGGCCAAGAAGGCGAGCCGCGTGGCCTCCGAGGGCCTGGTCGGTGTGAAGGTCGACGGCCTGCGCGCCGCGGTGGTCGAGGTGAACTCCGAGACCGACTTCGTGGCCCGCAACGAGAAGTTCCAGGACTATGTCGCCAAGGTCGCGGGTGTCACCCTTGAGGCCGGCGCCGACATCGAGGCGCTGAAGGCGGCGGCCTATCCCGACGGCGGCACCGTCGAGGCGAAGCTGACCGATCTGATCGCCACCATCGGCGAGAACATGGCCCTGCGTCGCGCGGCCGTGCTCGAGGTGACCGATGGCGTGATCGCCGCTTATGTTCACAACCAGGTCGCCGAAGGCCTTGGCAAGATCGGCGTGCTGGTCGCGCTCGAGTCGACCGGTGACAAGGCGAAGCTGGCCGAACTCGGCCGTCAGATCGCCATGCATGCCGCGGCGGCCCGTCCCGAGGCGCTCGATGTCGCCGACGTGTCGGCCGAGTCGCTCGACCGCGAGCGCGCGGTGCTCATCGAGCAGGCGCGCGAGAGCGGCAAGCCCGAGAGCATCATCGAAAAGATGGTCGAAGGCCGGATCCGCAAGTACTACGAGCAGGTCTGCCTGCTTGAGCAGATCTTCGTGATCGACGGCGAGACCAAGATCCGCAAGGTCGTGGAGAATGCCAAGGGGACGGTCGGTGCGCCGGTGACCCTGAAGGCCTTCGCCCGCTTCGAGCTCGGCGAGGGCGTCGAGAAGAAGCAGGAAGACTTCGCGGCCGAGGTGGAGAAGGCGCTGGGCGCCTGATCCCCTGCTGATCTGCGGATACGAAAGAGGGGCGCTCCGCGGGGCGCCCCTTTTTTGTTTCCATCGCCGTCACCGCACGGCCCGTTGCGGCGGTTGCCTTGGCCCGCGTGCGCGGCTATACGTTACACGGCCCGTGCCCGGCGTCGCTGCCGCGGCTGTCATACCGTGTCCGCATCCGTCCGGCCTGCGCCGACGTAACCACGCCGGATCCGGTCACCTCCCTTCCGGGCCGAACAGCGTCGTCGAACAGGAGACAATCCATGTCGTTCTCCACCCCGCGGTTCCGCCGGGTCCTGCTGAAGGTCTCGGGCGAAGCGTTGATGGGCAATCGCCAGTACGGTCTGGACGTCGATATGGTGGAGCGCGTCGCCGGCGAGATCCGGTCCGTGCAGTCCATGGGCGTGCAGGTCTGCCTGGTGATCGGCGGCGGTAACATCTTCCGTGGCATTTCCGGTGCCGCGACCGGCATGGAGCGGGCCACCGCAGATTACATGGGCATGCTGGCGACGGTCATGAACGCGCTGGCGATGCAGAGCGCGCTGGAGCGGATCGGCGTTGCGACCCGGGTGCAGTCGGCCATCCCGATGTCGAGCATCTGCGAGCCCTATATCCGGCGCCGCGCCGTGCGGCATATGGAGAAGGGCCGGGTGGTGATCTTCGCTGCCGGTACCGGCAACCCCTTCTTCACCACCGACACCGCAGCTGCGCTGCGCGCCGTGGAGATGGGGTGCGATGCGCTGCTGAAGGGCACCCAGGTCGACGGTGTCTATACTGCCGACCCTAAGAAGGACCCGCGCGCCGAACGCTATGACAGCCTCGGCTATCTGGAGGTTCTTTCGCGTGACCTGAAGGTGATGGATGCTTCCGCCATCACGCTGGCCCGCGACAACAACATCCCGATCGTGGTTTTCAACCTGCATCACGCCGGCGGCTTTGCCGAAGTGATGCTCGGTCGGGGACTTTTCACCATCATTACCAACGAGGCCTGAACCGTGTCCAAGGATGACATCATCAAGGACGTCCGCCGCCGCATGGACGGCGCGGTCGACGCCCTGAAGCATGAGCTGGCGGGTCTGCGCACCGGCCGCGCCTCGGCCAATCTGCTCGAGCCGGTGCGTGTCGACGCCTATGGCTCCGAGATGACGGTCTCCCAGGTCGCGACCATCAGCGTTCCCGAGCCGCGCATGCTGTCGGTCCAGGTCTGGGATCAGAGCCTTGCCAAGGCGGTCGAGCGGGCGATTCGCGACAGCGGCCTGGGTCTCAACCCGATCGGCGAGGGCGCCGTGATCCGGGTGCCGATTCCGGAGCTGACCGAAGAGCGTCGCCGCGAGATGGGCAAGGTCGCCTCGCGTTACGGCGAGCAGGCCCGTATCTCGGTGCGCAATGTTCGCCGTGATGGCCTCGACAAGCTCAAGAAGCTTGAGAAGGACAGCGAGATCAGCCAGGACGAGTTGCGTGGCGCCTCGGATCGCGTTCAGACCGTGACCGATGAACGCATCAAGCAGATCGACGATCTGGTGGCGGCGAAGGAAAAGGAGATCATGCAGGTCTGAGTCCGGAGCGCGTCCCCTCAGGATGGAGCCGAGCCCCATGGCGCTGGTCTCAGATCCCCCCTTGCGCCACGTCGCGATCATCATGGACGGCAATGGCCGCTGGGCAAAAGCCCGCGGCCTGCCGCGCACCGTCGGTCATTATCGCGGGGCCGAATCGGTCCGTAAGGTGATCGATCGCGCCGTGGAGCACGGGATCGGTTATCTCACCCTGTTCGCCTTCTCGTCCGAAAACTGGAAGCGCCCGCTCGACGAGGTTCGTGACCTCATGGGGTTGCTGCGGTTTTATCTGGACCGGGAAGTCAAACTGCTGATCGATCGGAATGTCCGCCTCAACTTCATTGGCGACCGTTCGCGACTGTCTTCGGACATGCGCGATCTTCTCCATCGGTCTGTGGAACGGACCCGGCATTGTACCGGAATGGTCCTGACCATCGCGATCAGCTATGGCGGGCGGGCTGAGATCCTGGCGGCGGCGCGGGAGCTTGCGGCCGACGCTCTTGCCGGCCGGGTGGATCTGGACGGGTTGGACGAAGAGTCTTTCGGAGCCCGTCTTCAGACCCACGATCTGCCGGACCCGGATCTGATCATCCGGACCAGCGGCGAGCAGAGGATCAGCAATTTTCTGCTCTGGCAGCTGGCCTATGCGGAGATGATCTTCGTTCCGACATTGTGGCCGGATTTCGATGCGGCAGCGCTTGATGCGGCGCTCGCCGAATACAAACGCCGCGAACGTCGCTATGGCGCCGTCTAGCGGGCCCCGACCCTCGTCAGGAGGTGGGGAGGCGGCGTCCCCGGACGCCCGTGCCGAGCGGCGCCGGACGCTGGAGCTGCGTCTGCTGACGACGCTGGTGCTTGGCCCGCCGGTGCTGGCCCTGATCTATCTGGGCGGCGATGTCTTTCATCTCTTTGCCGGCCTGCTGTCGGTGCTTCTGCTGAATGAATGGCGCCGGCTGGTCGATCTGACCGGCATCACCTGGATGGCGGTCGGGCTGGGTCTCGGCGCCGTCCTCGGTGGCGCTGCCTGGATTGCCGGGACCGGGCGCTACGAGGCCGCTTTGCTGATGGTTGCGGTTGCGGCGCTCGCCGCAGCCTTCCTGAAGATCGAAGGTGCGCGGCGGCGCTGGCTGGCGGCGGGTGTGGTCTATGTCGGCCTGCCGGTTCTGGCGCTGATCTGGCTGAGATCCCAGCCGCTCGGACTGGAATGGACCTTCTGGCTGATGCTCGTGGTCTGGGCCACGGATATCGGCGCGTTCGTCTTTGGCCGGGCCATCGGCGGGTTCAGACTTGCCCCGCGCATCAGCCCGAACAAGACCTGGGCCGGTCTGTTCGGCGGCATGTTTTCCGCGTTTGTCATTTCCGTTCTGGTTGCCGTCATCGCCGGTGTGCGCCTGCCCCAGGACCTCGTGGCCATTGGTGCTGCCGGGGCGGCGCTTGCGGTCGTCGAACAGATCGGCGACCTTGTCGAAAGCGGCGTGAAGCGCCATTTCGGCGTGAAGGACAGCGGCCGGCTGCTGCCGGGCCATGGTGGCCTGCTCGACCGGCTCGACGGCCTGTTGTTCGCCGCCCCGGCGCTGGCACTCATGCTGATGGTGACCGGCGGCCTGTTTGCCGAGGGATTATGACCCAACCCTTACAGTCACCTGCGCAGTCTTCCTCCGTATCTGCTGCATCCGGAATGCAGCGGCGGGTTTCGATCCTCGGGGCGACCGGGTCCGTCGGTCGTCAGACCATCGATCTGATCGCCCGTGATCCCGAGCGCTATCCGGTCGAGGCGTTGACCGCCAACGGCAATGTGGAGCAGCTGGCGCGCGATGCCGTTCAGCTGAGGGCGCGGCTGGCAGTGACAGCCGATCCGGCGCGCTATGCCGATCTGAAGGCGCGCCTTGCCGGCACCGGAATTGAGGCAGCGGCCGGTCCCGATGCTTTGATCGAGGCGGCACAGCGCCCGGCGGACTGGGTGATGGCGGCGATCGTGGGCTCCGCCGGGCTGGCGCCGACGCTGGCGGCCGTGCGTCGCGGTGCGCTCGTCGCACTTGCCAACAAGGAATGCCTGGTCTGCGCCGGCGATCTGTTCACCGCTGAAGTGGAACGCCATGGCGCCCGCCTGCTGCCGGCCGACAGCGAGCACAACGCCATCGCCCAGATCCTGGAGCCCGAGCGCCTGCATGTGGTCGAGAAGGTCATTCTGACCGCCTCGGGTGGTCCGTTCCGGAGCTTTACCCTCGATCAGATGCGCCAGGTGACGCCGGAGCAGGCGGTCGCCCATCCCAACTGGTCGATGGGGGCGAAGATCTCGGTCGACAGCGCCTCAATGATGAACAAGGGGCTGGAACTGATCGAGGCGCATCATCTGTTTCCGGTGGGCCTCGACCGTCTCGACGTGCTGGTCCATCCGCAATCGATCATTCACGGACTGGTCCAGTATGCCGACGGATCGGTCCTGGCCCATCTGGGGGCGCCGGACATGCGCACCCCCATCGCCTGGACGCTGGCCTGGCCCGACCGGCGGCCGGCGCCGAGCGACAGGCTTGATCTGGCGCGGATCGCAACGCTCTCGTTCGAAGCGCCGGATGTGACGCGTTTCCCCTGTCTGGCGCTCGCCCGCGACGCCTTGAAATGCGGGGACGGCGCCGCCACAATCCTCAATGCCGCGAACGAGGTGGCTGTGGCGGCCTTCCTTGCCCGACGGATCGGCTTCCTCGACATCGCCGGTGTGGTGGCCGATACGCTGGACACGGAGCCTCGTGGGGCCCCCGGGTCGATCGACGAGGTGATCGCACTCGACGCCGCGGCCCGGCGTCGGGCCACGGCACTTGTGGACGACCGTTGAACGGCCACGCCCACCTATCGGACGACCCTTTGCGTCGGCGGATGCGCCGTTGCACTTCAAGCGGGATCTCACGCTGCAGATGGACCAACTTATCCAATCGCTGAGCTACCCGATCGGCTTCGCCGTCGTGCTCGGCATCGTCGTCTTCGTGCACGAATACGGCCACTACTGGGTGGCGCGGCGCTGTGGGGTAACCGTCGAGACCTTCTCAATCGGGTTTGGCCCCGAGATCTTCGGTTGGACGGCGAAATCCGGAACCCGCTGGAAGGTCTCGCTTCTGCCGCTCGGCGGTTATGTGAAGATGTATGGCGACGCCGATGCCACCAGCGCGGGTGGCAGTGCCGCAGATGATCCTGCGACCGGCAAGGTGTCCTTCCACGGACGCCCGGTGAAGGCGCGTGCCGCCATCGTCGCGGCCGGACCGGTGTTCAACTTCATTTATGCGATCGTGGCTCTGGCTGCGCTCTACATGATCTGGGGGCAACAGACGACACCGGCGGTCATCGGGAATGTTCTGGAGAATAGCCCGGCGGCTGCGGCCGGGCTGGAGCCCGGCGACCGGGTGACCGGCGTCGATGGCCGGCCGGTCGCCCGGTTCGAGGATCTGCAGACCGCAGTGGTCGCCGGCAATGGCAAGCCGGTGACGCTGGAGGTCGATCGCGACGGCCGTGTCATTTCCATGTCACTGACGCCTGAGATGGTGTCGGTCGACGACCGTTTCGGCAACACGCACCAGATGCCGCGGATCGGCATTTCGGCATCGGGCACCGAATGGGTCCGGCAGGGCCCGGTGGAGGCAGTCACCGGTGCCGTGCGCGAGACGGTATCGATCGTCGCGATGACCTTCGGGGCTGTCGGGGAAATGATCGCGGGAACCAGAGGCACGGAAGAACTGGCTGGCGTTATTGGCATCGCTCAGATGTCGGGTGAGGTGGTGCGCATGAGTGTGGCCACCGTCATCTGGTTTACGGCGATGCTGTCGATCAATCTCGGCCTGATCAATCTTTTGCCGGTCCCCTTGCTCGACGGCGGACATCTGGCATTCTATGCAGCCGAGGCGGCGCGAGGTCGTCCGCTGAGCCAGCGGGCGCAAGAATATGGTTTCCGCTTCGGGCTGGTCTTGGTATTGACGTTGATGATCGTAGCGACCTGGAATGATCTCGTCAGGCTCCGGGTTGTCGACTATCTTGCAGGCCTCTTCACCTGACGCATCGCGATGCAGCAGGGGAGGGGACCCGGTGGGAAAGGTCCGACGGGTCGCATGAATTTTTGAGGTCGGCCGGGCGTGATCGCCCGGCCGACGTCTGGCTTGAGGTGGGAGGCCCCGCGTGCCGCGTTCTTGGCTGGCCATGACCATGACGGCGACGATGCTCGCCAGCACGGCAATCGCGCATGCTCAGGCGCCCGTGGCGCCACCGGCCGCCCAGGCGGCCCGGATCGACCGTATCCAGGTGAACGGCAATCAGCGCATCGAGGCGGAGACCATCCGGTCCTACCTGTCCTTGCGGCAGGGGGATCCGGCCGATCCGTCCCTGATTGACGAGAGTCTCAAGACCCTCTACGGCACAGGTCTGTTTGCCGACGTCGCGCTGCGTGTCGAAGGCAATACGCTGGTGGTGGACGTGGTCGAGAACCCGGTCATCAACCGGATCGACTTCGAGGGCAACCGGCGCCTGGAAGACAGCGACCTCGAGAAGGAGGTGCTGCTGCGTCCGCGTACCGTCTACACCCGCACCCGGGTCGCCCAGGATGTCGAGCGTCTGCAGGAGGTCTATCGGCGCAACGGCCGCTATGCCGCCCGGATCGATCCCAAGATCATTCAGCTCGATCAGAACCGTGTCGACCTGATCTTCGAGATCGAAGAAGGTCCGCGGACCGAGGTGCGCAAGATCAGCTTCACCGGCAATGACCGGTTCAGCGACAGCGCGCTTCGCGATGTGGTGCTGACCACCGAGGCACGCTGGTATAACTTCTTCACCTCGAACGACACCTACGACCCGGACCGTCTGAATTACGATCGCGAGCTGCTGCGCCGGTTCTATCTGAAGAACGGTTACGCCGATTTCGTCGTGCAGTCGGCCGTGGCGGAACTGGCGCCCGAGGGCGAAGAGTTCTATGTCACCTTCGTGGTGGAAGAGGGCGAGCGTTACAAGCTGGGCAAGGTCGACGTGCAGACCACCCTGCCGGGGCTGGATACCGCCACGCTCGAGGATGTGGTCGAGACCGAAAGCGACGATTGGTACGACGCGACGAAGGTCGATCGTACCGTTGAGGCGCTGACGACCGAGGTTACCAATCGCGGCTACCCGTTCGTGCGGGTCCAGCCCTCGGTGACCAAGGATCGGGAAACGCACGTCATCAACATCACCTATAATATCGATGAGGGACCGCGCAACTTCATCGAGCGCATCGAGGTGAACGGCAACGCGCGCACGCTCGACGAGGTTATTCGCCGTGAATTCCGCGTGGCGGAAGGCGACCCCTTCAATGCCGAGCGTATCCGCACCTCGCGGGACCGCGTCCGCAATCTCGATTATTTCGACAAGGTCGAGGTGACCACCGAGCCTGGCAGTGACCCCGATAAGACCGTGGTCAAGGTCGATGTCGAAGAGAAGTCCACCGGTGAAATCTCGTTCGGCGTGGGTTACTCGACGGGCTCTGGCCCCTTGGGCGACGTGGGCATCCGCGAACGCAACCTGCTGGGCCGGGGCCAGGATCTGCGGCTGGGCTTCACGATTTCGGGCAACAAGCAGCTGATCGATCTCAGCTTCACCGAACCCTATTTCCTGAATCGCGACGTTGCCGCCGGCTTCGACGTCTTCCGCCGCGAGATCGACCGTGAAGACGAGTCCGGCTATGTGCAGAAGACCACCGGTGGTGCCCTGCGGGCGGACTATTGGCTGACGCCGAGCTTGCGGCACGGCCTGAAGTATACACTGCGCAATGACGAAGTGACGGACGTCAACGAGGACGCGTCCCGCTATATTCGCGAGCAGGAAGGTCAGCGTCTCAGTTCCATCGTCAGTCAGACGTTCACCTACGACAAGCGAGATAGTAAGGTGGATCCGCGGGACGGCTATCTGCTGCGCTTGACACAGGACCTGGCAGGCCTGGGTGGCGACGCAAAGTATGCACGTCATCGTGTGGATGCGGCCTGGTACTACCCGATCACCGATGATGTGGTAGGACTGGTAAGCGGTCAGGTCGGCTATATTCTCGGCCTGGGTGAAGACATTCCCATCAATGATCGCTTTTTCCTGGGGGGTGACAGTCTGCGCGGTTTTGCCACCGCGGGCGTCGGCCCGCGCGACGTGGACGCGGGTGACGCGCTTGGTGGCAATTTCCTCTATTCGGGCACGGTTGAAGTCGGCTTCCCCCTCGGATTGCCCGATGATTATGACGTTCGCGGCCGCGTGTTCAGCGATTTTGGTAGCGTTACCCAGCTCGATGACAGCGGCCCTGAGATCAGAGATGTCAGCTCCATCCGTGCTTCTGTCGGCGTAGGTTTGACCTGGATCTCGCCCTTCGGTCCCATCCGCCTGGACGCTGCCCAGGCGGTTCTCAAGGAAAGCTTCGATGATACCGAGGTTTTCCGCTTCAGCTTCGGAACGAGGTTCTGAACCCATGACTTCCAAGATCGGCCAGCGCCTGCGTGGTGTCGCGCTCGCCGCCGGGCTCGCCCTCACCTCCGCCTCCCTTTTGGCTGCCGGCCCGGCCGCCGCTCAGCAGAAGCCGTTGAGCGTTGCCGTCGTGGACGTGCAGAAGGTGATGGAGGAGACCAGCGCCGCCAAGAGCCTGCAGGAGCAGCTCGGCAAGGTGCGCGCCGGCTTCCGCGATGGTATCGCCAAGGACGAGGAGGCCCTGCGCAAGGAGCAGGAGGACCTCCAGAAGCAGCGCAGCCTGCTGTCGCCCGAGGCCTTCCAGAAGCGTCGCGAGGAGTTCGAACGCAAATACGGTGAGATGCAGAAGGCGGTTGCCGAGCGCCGCCGGTCATTCGACGAGACCAGCGCGCGTGCGCAGATGGCCATCGATCAGGCCTTCCTGCAGGTGCTTGCCAATCTGGCCGAGGAGCGGGGCTATACACTGGTCCTGCCGCGCCAGACCACCATTCTGGTGGACAACAGCCTGGATGTGACCGACGAGATCATCCAGCGCATGAACAAGAGCGTGCCGAAACTGGATCTGCCCAAGGCCCAGGCACCCAAGAAGTGATCGGTCTTTGCGGGTTCCGTTCGGGACCTGCGGACATGATCAGACGATCGGAAGCGGCACCGTGGCGGGAACGTCACGGTGCCGTCTCCAACAGGAGGGATGGGAAAAGCCATGGCTGATCCACGGTTCTTCGAGGTTGCCGGGCCGTTTACGGCGCAGGAGCTGGCCGAGGCGGCGAACGCAGCTCTGGCCGGTCCGGCGCCTGCGGGCCTGCTCAGCGCCGTCGCGCCGATCGATGCTGCCGGCCCCGCCGACGTCACCTTCCTGAACAACCGGTCCTATCTGCCCAGGCTGGCCGAATGTCGGGCGGGGCTGTGCATCCTGTCGCCGGCCGATGCCGAGCGTGCGCCCGCCCATCTGCCCCTGCTGGTGTCACCGGCGCCTTATATGGCCTTCGCACGGGTTTCCCGGCGGTTTCATCCACCGCGCCCCGCCAGCCCGGGAGTTCATCCTCGCGCGGTGGTTGAAGATGGCGTAGAACTGGGAAGCGGCGTCGAGCTCGGCCCCGGTGCGGTGGTGATGACCGGTGCCCGGATCGGCGACGGCAGCATCATCCAGGCCAATGCCGTCATCGATCGGAACACGGTGATCGGTCGCAATTGTGTGATCGGCGCCGGCGCCTATGTCGGCTTCGCCATTCTGGGGGATCGGGTCTACGTCTATACCGGTGTGCGGATCGGCCAGGACGGTTTCGGCTTTGCCAGCGATCCGGCCGTCGGTCATGTCCGTATTCCCCAGGTCGGCCGGGTGGTGATCGGTAATGACGTGGAGATCGGTGCGAATTCGACCATCGACCGTGGCGCCGGACCCGACACGATCATCGGCGACGGCTGCATGATCGACAATCTGGTGACGCTGGGCCACAACGTCCGCCTTGGTCGTGGTTGCGTGATCGTGGCGCAGGTGGGCATTTCCGGCTCTACCGTGCTGGGCGATTTCGTGGTGGCCGGTGGCCAGGTCGGCATCGCCGGCCATCTCAACATCGGCGCCGGCGCCCAGCTGGCGGCGAAGTCAGGGGTCATCACCGACGTGCCGGCCGGGGCGGTGTGGGGCGGCTATCCGGCGGTCCCGGTGCGCGACTGGCATCGTCAGAGTGTGACGCTGGCGAAGCTGATCCGGCGGCGCGACCGGGAGCAGAAATGACATCGGGCAGCCCGACAGCGGGAAACAATCCGCGAGGGCGACTTTTCAGGGGATATCCATCGAGATGAGCGAAACCACCGTGCCTTCTGCAGAACAGTCCGAGGTGATTGAGATCGAGCGGGTCATGGAGATGATTCCGCACCGCTATCCGTTCCTGCTGATCGACAAGGTGGTCGACGTAAAGCCGAACGTGGGCGCGGTCGGCATCAAATGTGTCTCGATGAACGAATACCAGTTTCAGGGTCACTTCCCCGGCGCGCCGATCATGCCGGGCGTGATGATCATCGAAAGCATGGCGCAGACGGCGGCCGTGCTCGTGGTCCGTACCCTCGGCCCTGACAGCGAAGGCAAGCTGGTTTACTTCATGTCGATCGACGAAGCGCGCTTCCGCCGGCCGGTCAAGCCTGGCGACGTCATGCGTGTGAATGTCGAGAAGAAGCAGAGCCGCGGTGCGGTGTGGAAATTTGAGTCGAAGGTGACCGTCGACGACAAGGTGGTGGCCCAGGCCACCTTCGCCGCCATGATCGTCGACCGCGCGTGACGGATGAAACCATGACCGAGGCCATCCAGATCCATCCGAGTGCGGTTGTCGAGGAAGGCGCCCGCATCGGCGCCGGCAGCCGCATCGGTCCGTTCTGCGTCATCGGCCCGCGGGTGGAGATCGGTCCCCAATCCGTGCTCCACAGCCATGTCGTCGTCACGGGCAACACACGCATCGGGGCCCGCTTTCAGGCCTTTCCTTTCGCGGTCATCGGCCACCAGCCCCAGGACCTGAAATATCGGGGGGAAGAGAGCCGGATCGAAATCGGCGACGACGTCGTCGCCCGCGAGCATGTGACCGTCAATCCCGGTACCGAGGGCGGCGGCATGCTGACCTCCATCGGCAACAACGTGCTGCTGATGGTGGGGGCCCATGTCGCCCATGACTGCCATGTCGGCAATCACTGCCTGCTGGTCAACAATGCGACGCTCGGCGGTCATGTCCGGGTCGAGGATCACGCGATCATCGGCGGTCTGTCGGCGGTGCATCAGTGGGTGCGGATCGGCGCCCATGCGATGATCGGCGGTATGTCGGGTGTGGAAGCCGATGTCATCCCCTATGGGACGGTGACCGGTGAGCGTGCCCATCTGGCCGGCCTCAACATCGTCGGCATGAAGCGGCGCGGTTTCAGCCGCGAGGACATGCATGCGGTGCGCGCAGCCTATCGCCGGTTGTTCCTGGCCGATGGCGGCACCCAGGCTGAACGTCTGGCTGCTGTCGAGGCGGAATTCGGTGAAGTGGAGGCCGTGCGCCCGCTGATCGACTTTGTGAAGGCCGAGGCTGACCGGGCCCTGACCCGCCCGCGGGTAAAGGGCGGAGCGGGCGACGCATCGTGACCAGCGAGGCCACGCTCGGCGTTATCGCCGGCGCCGGACGCCTGCCCGAACTGGTGGTGCAGGCTGCCCGCGATGCCGGCCGCGACGTCTTTGTGGTCGTGCTGGAAGGCGCCGGAGATCCGGCACGCTTTGCAGACGTGCCGCACGCCCAGATCCGGATCGGTGCCGCCGGACGGATCATTGCGGCGCTCAAGGCTGCGGGCGTGCGCGACCTCGTGATGGCCGGCGGCGTGAAGCGGCCGTCCTTCGCGACCGTGATGCCCGATGCCAGAGGCGCCAGGCTGTTGGCACGGGTGGCGACGCGGATCGGGCAGGGGGATGACGCCCTGCTGAAGGCCGTGGTGGCCGACCTGGAATCCGAAGGCTTCCGGGTGGTCGGCGCCGACCAGATTGCAGGCGGCCTCGATGCGCCGCCCGGCCTCTGGGGGCGGCATGCGCCGGATGATCAGGCGCGGCTGGACATCCGCCGGGGCCTTGAGGTGGTACAGGCACTTGGGCGTCTCGACATCGGTCAAGCGGTCGTGGTTCAGCAGGGGGTCGTGCTGGGCGTCGAAGCCATCGAAGGAACAGAGGCCCTCATCGCCCGGTGCGGCGCACTGGCGCGTCCGGGGGCGCGGCCGGTTCTGGTGAAAACGGCCAAACCCGACCAGGAACGCCGGGTCGACTGGCCGACCATCGGAACCGACACCATCGATCAGCTTCGGACGGCCGGATTTGCCGGTCTGGCGCTTGGGGCGGGGCGGGTTCTGGTGCTCGACCGTCCGGCGATCATTGCGGCCGCGGACGGCGCGGGCCTGTTCGTCACGGGGGAAATGTCGTGACTGCGACCGAAGGGCCGCTCATCGCTCTTGTTGCCGGCGAAGCCTCGGGCGATCTGATCGGCGCCCGGCTGATCCGGGCGCTGCGCGAGATGACCGGTGGCCGGGTCCGGCTGATGGGTGTCGGTGGCGAAGCCATGGCGGCGGAAGGTTTTCAAAGTCTCTTCCCGATGGAAGAACTCAGCCTGTTTGGCCTGCTGGAGGTTCTGCCACATGTCCGATCGTTGCGGTGGCGTCTGAACCAGACGGCAGAAGCCATTGTAACAGCACGACCCGATGTTGTGGTGACCATCGACAGCCCCGGTTTTAACCGCCGGCTGGCGACGCGTCTGAAGCCACTGGGGCTGACGCTGGTCCATTATGTGGCGCCCACCGTCTGGGCCTGGCGGCCGAAGCGGGCGGAAAAGTTTGCGGCCATCTTCGATCATCTGCTGGCCCTGCTGCCTTTCGAGCCGCCCTGGTTCACCCGGGTCGGTCTGCCCTGCACTTTCGTCGGCCATCCTGCGGTCGAGGATGCCGTCGATGTCGGCGACGGAGCCGGGTTCCGGGCCGCACACGGCATGACGCCCGACGATCTGGTGGTGCTGGCCCTCCCAGGCAGCCGCAAGGGCGAAATCGCCCGGCTGGCGCCGCTGATGGGGGAAGCTCTGGCCAGGCTGGCGCAGCGGCATCCGAAGCTGCGTGTGGTGGTGCCGGCAATCCGGGCGGAGGCGGATCGGGTTCGCGCCATTGCCGCGGGCTGGGCCCTGCCGCAGCCGGCCGTGGTGGTGGCGACCGCGGTCGAGCGCCGCGACGCCTTTGCGGCCGGTGATCTGGCCCTTGCCGCATCGGGCACGGTTACCCTGGAGCTGGCGCGACAGTCGGTGCCCATGGTGGTGGTCTACCGGATCAACCCGCTGACCTACAGCATTGCCCGGCGGCTGGTGACGGTGCGCCATGTCAGCCTGGTCAATCTGGTCATGGATCGCGAGATCGTCCCCGAACTTATCCAGGACAAGGCGACACCCGACGACATGGTCCGGACCCTGACCCCGCTGATCGAGCGTGCAGACCTGCGCGATGCCCAGCGTGCGGATCTTGCGGAAGCGCTCAGCCGGTTGCGGGGGCCCGCCGACGATCCGGCGCGGCCCAGCGCTCGGGCAGCGCGGGTCGTGCTCGACCTTGCCTCACGACGGCTCGAAAGCGCATGAATATATTCAACTAAGTCTCTCGTTTAAAAGAGGCGTTTTATAACCCCCAGGACGGGGACTGGACCGGCGCCGGGTCATCGAGCTGATCGAGGCGATCGAGAACCTCCCGGAAAGTGCTGAGCTGCTCCAGCATCAGCCCCGCGTCCAGTTGCGGCAGAACATCGCCGGTGCGGCAGAGATAGTCGGGGGCGGGGATCAGGGCGAGGGCCGGGATGCCGACCTGAAACAGGGGCTGTCCCTCGCCGAAATGCTGCCGGTTGTGCGGCCGCAGAATGATGGATCTGGTTCTCGTGCGGCCGGACAGGCAATCCTGGTAGAGCCGGGCCATCTGAGTATTGCCGGCATAGACCAGTTCGGGTGCTATCTCGCCGCTCGGCGCAAAGCCCTCCGGACCGTCCTGCCAGTCCATACAGCCCAGATGTTCCAGTGTGATGCCGGCAACGGCCTTCCGATGACCCTCGGCACCATCCCACCAGTCACGGTGGTCTTCGAGCCAGCGTGAGGTGGCCTGCCGATGGCCGATGCCGAATTGGGGGATCTGGAAGTGGCCGGTCGTGAAGACGAAGACCATGCTCCGCCGCGGGGGATGCGGGCGGCTGCGGAAATACCGCGCAAGGGCGATCAGGCCGATCGGGCCGTTCTCTTCGCAGGCATTCGGGCCATCGGTATGGGTGTTGATCACGACCGTCTGCCCCGCCTCGCGGCCCTCAATCACGGTCCAGAGCGTTCGTGAGGTCGCCGGGCGGCGCTCGGCCCTGAGGGTGAGCGTGACCATGCCGCCGGCGTCGGCATGGGCGATCAGGCGGTCGCGGGCCTCGACATCGGCCCAGACGGCAGGGCAGCCCTGATACGGGGTGGTGAAGGGCAGGTACTGGTCGCGGGCATTCTCTGCCGACATGCCCTTCCAGACGCAGACCACACCCAGCACGCCCTGTGCTGCAGCCCGGCGCAGGTCCGGCGCCTTCAGCACGGAGGCGATGACCGCATTGCGGATCCGGCCGGGGAGGCGGAGATCAGCCGGAACAGACATGCGCCGGCGGAACAGCAGCCGGGCCGGGACGGCCGGCATGTCGACCTCAACCAGCGCAATGGCGCCACGGGCTCTGGCGAGGTCCCGCCGGCTGCGGCAACGGACCAGGCGTGCCGTCACTCCGCCATCGGGCGTTTCCCCCGAATAGGGGAAGACGCTGCAGGGAATAGTGCCGCCATCCGGCAGATCGAGGCGCCAGTTCTCGGGCTGCCAGAGATCGAAGACATGGACATCGCTTTCGACAATGAAACCAAAGCCTTGCAACCGATCTGCGATCTGGTCGCTGAAGGCTTCATGCGCGGTACTTCCCGGCAGGCGGGGGCCAAGCGCATCCAGTTCCGTCTGCCAGCGCCAGAGTTCCTCCGCACTGGTCCAGATGGCATCCGCAGCCTGCATCTTCGTCGCATCCTTCTCGTGCCGCCTGGATATGTCGAACCTGTCACGGACCTGGCCCCAGGGCAAGCCGCGGCATCGGATGGTCATGCCGACAAAAAAACCGGCCATCCCGAGGGGATGGCCGGTCCGCATTGACCGCTGATATGCGATCAGAGCGCGGCGTCGATCCGCTTCATGGCGTCCTCGCGGCCAAGCACGCGCAGTACCTCGAAGATCGGGGGCGAGACGGTGGTGCCGGTCAGGGCCGCCCGGAGCGGCTGGGCGACCGCTCCCAGCTTCAGGCCGGTCTCTTCGGCATGGGCGCGGGCGATGTCCTCGAGAACCGCATCTTCCCAGGCGGTGGCTGCTTCGAGCTTGGGCTTCAGCGCCGTCAGCAGGTCGCGACCGCCGCTATCGAGGATCTTGGCGGCCTTGTCCGTGAAGCTGAACGGCGGCTCCACCGTGTAAAAGGCTGCAGACTCAGCCAGTTCAATCAAGGTCTTCGCGCGCTCTTTCAGCCCTGCCATACCGGCAAGCAGGCGGGCGCGACCGGTTCCGTCCACGGTTTTGCCCGTGCTCGCTTCGATGAACGGCACGACCAGGTCGACGAGGCGGGCATCCTCGGCAGTGCGCAGGTAGTGGTAGTTCAGGTTGGTCAGCCGGGCCATGTCGAAACGCGCGGCACTCCGGCCGATCGCCGGCAGGTCGAACCATTCGATTGCCTGAGCGTCGGAGATGATCTCGTCATCGCCATGCGACCAGCCCAGACGCAGCAGGTAGTTCCGGACCGCCTCGGGCAGCAGGCCCATGTCGCGATAGGCATCGACCCCCAGCGCGCCGTGGCGCTTGGACAGTTTGGCGCCGTCCGGGCCGTGGATCAGCGGGATATGGGCGAAGGTCGGCGTCGGCCAGTCATTCGCCTGATAGATCAGGCTCTGGCGTGCGGTATTGGTCAGGTGGTCGTCGCCGCGGATCACATGGGTGATGCCCATGTCGTGATCGTCGACCACCACCGCCAGCATGTAGGTGGGGGTACCGTCGCCGCGCAGCAGTACCAGATCGTCGAGCTGATCGTTCGAGAACCGGACCGTGCCCTGCACCTGATCGTCGACCACGGTCTCGCCTTCCGACGGCGCAAGCAGGCGCACCACCGGCTTCACGCCGGCCGGAACGGTCGCCGGGTCGCGGTGGCGGCAGCGGCCGTCATAGCGCACCGGCTTGCCGGCCGCACGCTGTTCGGCGCGCTGGGCTTCCAGTTCTTCGGGCATGCACCAGCAGTGATAGGCACGGCCGCGCGTCAGCATGTCGCGGGCAACCTCGGCGTGACGCTCGGCGCGCGCGAACTGATAGGTCTCCGGGGCATCCCAATCGAGGCCCAGCCACTTCAGACCATCAAGGATCGCGTCGATCGCCTCTTTGGTCGAACGCTGTCGATCGGTATCCTCGATCCGGAGTAGAAATTGTCCGCCGGTATGACGCGCATACAGCCAATTGAACAGCGCGGTGCGTGCGCCGCCGATATGGAGGAAGCCGGTGGGCGAGGGGGCGAATCGGGTGACGACGGTCATGGAACACGGCTTTCGAATGGGCGCCGCGGCGGGCACGGCGAGTGGCCCTCTGATTAGCACGAAAAATCCGCGGGTGCAGCCCCGGGCTTGGCGTCTTCGGCAGCAGATAGCGGGGATGGCATGAGCCTGGTGGACGAGATCGGGGAGGAGCCGGTTGCAGACCGCCGCCGTCGCAGCCTCGGTGGGCCGATCCTTCGTGCCTTCATCGCCGAGCAGGATCGATGGCGGCTGTGGAGTGCGGTCTTCTTCGCAATCGGCTGCGGAGGCTATTTCGGCCTCGCGACGGAACCGCCCGTCTGGCTGGGGGCGGTGCTCACGCTCGGCGCGCTCGGCCTCGGCATCGCGCTCCGGTCACGACTGCCCTGGGTCGCTCTGGCGCTCTTTGCCTGTGCCTGGACGGCGGCGGGGTTCTGGTCGGCGGTCACGGGAACGCGACTGGTCGATGCCCCGATGCTGATGCGCCCGGTTCAGGGGGAGGTGACCGGCCGTGTGCTGGCGGTGGAGCCCGATGGTCGCGGTGGCGGGCGGCTTCTGATCGTTCCGACGGCGATCGACCGCGTTGCGGCAGAAGATCTGCCGGCACGGGTCCGGATCACCGTCCGGCAGGGACCCGTGCCCCGTCCGGGGGATGGGGTCCGGCTGCGCGCCAGCCTGTCACCCCCCTCGCTGCCCGTGGTGCCCGGCGGTCATGACTTTGCCCGAAGCGCTTTTTTTCAGCGGCTTGGCGGCATTGGTTTTGCCTATGCGCAACCTGATATCGTGCCGGCCCCGGAGCCGTCGGAAATCCTGCAGACGGCGCGCGAAGCCGTGGAGCGGCTGCGCCTCGATCTGGATGCCGTCATACGTGGGGCGGCACCTGGCGAGGGCGGTGCAGTGCTCTCGGCCATGGTGACGGGGCTGAGAGGGGCGATCGGCGATGAGGCGGAAGCAGCGATGCGCGACAGCGGCCTCGCCCATCTGATCTCGATTTCCGGCCTGCATATGACGATGGTCGCGGGGCTGATCTTCGGCGCCGTCCGGCTGGTCATGGCCTTCCTGCCCCGCATTTCGGATCGCTGGCCGGGACGGAAGATTGCCGCCGTGGCGGCCCTGCTTGGGGCGGCCGCCTATCTCGCCGTCGGCGGCTTTGCGGTGCCCACGCAACGCGCCTTCGTGATGACCGCGCTGGGCCTGCTCGCCATCCTGACCGACCGGCCGGTGCTGTCGCTGCCGCTGGTGGCGAGTTCGGCGATCGTCGTGCTGGTGCTGCAGCCGGCGGCCCTGACCGGTCCCAGCTTCCAGATGAGTTTTGCGGCGGTCATTGCTCTGATCGCACTCTATGAAAGCCCGACCATCCGGCGCCTTGCCGGTCTCGACGCCGGCACGAGGCGCGGTCTGCCCATGCGGGCGGCAACATGGATCTTCGGCCTGCTCGCGACATCGATGATCGCCGGCGCTGCGACAGCGCCTTACGCCGCCTATGCCTTCGGGCGGGCGAGCGGCTATGGGTTGGTTTCGAACCTGGTTGCCGTGCCCGTCACCGGCTTCTGGATCATGCCTGTCGCATTGACCGGAAGCCTGCTCAGTCTCGTTTCGGAAAGCGCGGCCGGCATCTGCTTTGCGCTCGCAGCACGGGGCATGGAGCTGGTGATCGCAACCGCGACCACCGTTGCCGGCTGGCCGGGGGCGGTGGTGCCGGTCGCAGGGTTCGGCGTGACGGCCCTGTTGTTGATGACCTTCGGCGGGCTGTGGCTGGTGATCTGGCGACGGGCCTGGCGCTGGGCGGGGTTGGTGGCCATTGCGCTCGGAATGCTGCTGGCGGCCCGGCCGGTGCTGCCGGACCTGTTCCTGTCCGGGGATGGGCGGAGCATGGCGCTGCGCGGGCCGGACGGTGCTCTTTACGCGATGACACCGGAACGCGACCGCTTCGTGCTGGATCAGTGGGCGGAAAAGCTGGGGACGCTCACAATCCGCGACATGACCGAAGCCGTTGCATGTGACGGTGGGGATCTGTGCCGGCTTGAACGCGCGGGGCTTCGTATCGTCCTGGTCCGTGGACGCGAACGTCTGGCAGAAGCCTGCGCCCATGCCGACCTCGTGCTCGCCGGGGCCGATCCCCGTCGCGATGCCCCCTATATCAGGCGACCGGATGGTTGCGCTGCGACCACGCTGATTGAACGTACGGGCCGCAACTTCGGTGGTGCCGCCGTGACGGTCCGTCTCGACGAGGCAGGACCGGTGATCGAGGGGGTTGTGGGGCCGCGCGGAGACCGGCCCTGGACACGGTGAGCATCTGCTCCCGGATGCTTCTTCCGACAGGAAACCGCCGCCCGCAGAGGTGCGGGCGGCGGTTTTCCCAGGTTCGGAACGCGATCAGGCGTAGCGGCGGAAGAGGGCGATCAGTTGCCCCTGCACTTTCACCTGGTCCGGTCGGTAGATTCGGGTTTCGTAGTGCTGGTTCGCGGGCTCCAGCGCCACCGACTGACCCCGTCGGCGCAGACGCTTCAGCGTTGCCTCGCCGCCATCGATCAGCGCGACGACGATGGTACCGTTGTCGGCGGTATCGGTGCGGCGGATGATGACGGTGTCGCCGTTCATAATACCGGCTTCGATCATCGAATCGCCTTCGACCTCGAGCGCAAAATACTCAGATCCGGCCGGAATCATGGTCGCCGGCACCTCGACGGTCCGGTCCCCGTCGGACAGCGCCTCAATGGGGGTACCGGCGGCGATCTTGCCGTAAAGCGGCAGCACCACATTGCCGTTGTCGTCCGAACGACCGGTGCGCGGCGGCGCATTCAACGGCGGTCGGGTCAGGCTGCGAAAGCGCTGGGGCTGAAGCTGAGGGTCCTGCGCGGCGACGGGCGCCCGCCCGGTGCCGATTTCAACCAGACGCGGCCCGCGCGGCGCCACGGGTGGGGGGACGAAGGGATTGGCCGAGGCCAGACTGGCCGGTGCCGTAGAGGGGCTGTCGCCCTGGCTCTGCCCCGGCATCTGGAACGCCCCGCCATCCGGCAGGCGGATGACTTCGATCGCCCGGGCACGATGGGCCAGCCTGCGGATGAACCCGCGCTCTTCAAGCCCAAGGATAAGGCGATGGATGCCTGACTTGGACTTAAGGTCGAGCGCGTCCTTCATCTCTTCGAAAGACGGCGCCACCCCCGTGGCCCGCACCCGGTCCAGGATGAACCGCAGCAATTCGTGCTGCTTGCGTGTGAGCACCCGCGCCTCCCGGTTATCGCGCAGCAAAAACCGGCCCCGACCGGTCTTTGAACCGCAGACTGCTTGAACGAGACTGTTGTCGCACAGAACAAAGGCGCAACATCAATTTCAGGCTACGCCTGTCATCGCCACGCGTCAAGACGCTTGTCGTCTGTTCGTTTCAGTCTTGTTCGCACCTGTTCGCGAAAATGCAACATATGAGAGTTTGTAAATGAAGGCTATTCCAGCAGGAGGTGTGAATCCTCAGATCAGTCGAGCCGGTCGAGACGGAGAATGTCGACGAGCTCTCCGGGTTCGGCCGCGGGGGCATGGGGGCGGCGGAGAATCAGGGCATCTGCATCGGCCAGTGCCGACAGAAGCGAGCTGTCCTGATCACGAACCGGCAGCACCGTTTCAGCGCCATCGCCATCACGCAGAAGCCGTGCCCGCATATAGTGTTGACGCATGGCATTGGCTGCAACCGGCGCCGCCAGGGGCAGCCGTTCCGAGGCGGCATCGCGTGGCTGGCGCCCCGACAGCCGGTCGATGAGCGGCAGGGCGAAGAGCAGGCTGCAGACATAGGCCGAAACGGGATTGCCCGGCAGGCCCAGCACCGGCATGCCGCCCAGTCGTCCGTACATCAACGGCTTGCCCGGACGCATGGCGATCTTCCAGAAGTCGATCTCTGCCCCCGCAGCCAGCAGCGCAGCCTGAACGAGGTCGTGATCACCCACCGACGCGCCGCCGATGGTGACCAGAAGATCGGCGCCCCGCGCGGTGGCGATCTGGGCATCGATCCGGTCGCGCGCGTCAGGGGCGATGCCCAGATCGACGACATCGGCGCCGGCATCGGCAAAAAGTGCGGTGAGGCAGGGGCTGACGGCGTCGACGATCGCATCGGGCCCGAGCGGCTCCCCCGGCCGGGCCAGTTCGTCGCCGGTGGCAAGGATCGCCACGCGCGGACGCCTGTGCACAGGCAGCCAGGGATGCCCCATGGCGGCGGCAAGGGCGATCGCCCGTGCTTCCAGTCCTCTGCCGGCCTGAAGACCCACGGCACCGGTCTGGAAGTCGATGCCGGCCGGCCGGATATTGTCCCCGGCCTCCGCGTCCGCACGCTCCCCGGTTATCTCGACGGCAGCAGGGGCGCCGCTGTCGTGATGGCCGGTCACCCTGGTATCCTCCTGGATCACCACCAGATCGGCCCCCGGAGGAACCGGTGCGCCGGTGAAGATCCGGACCGCCTCGCCGGGTCCGACATCGCCGCCGAAGCCCTCGCCCGCGCGGGCTTCGCCGATGACCCGGAAGGTTCGGTGCCCATGGCCAAGATCAGCACTGCGCAGCGCCCACCCATCCATCGCCGACATGGCCTGCGGCGGCTGGGTACGACGGGCGGTGACATCGCGTGCGAGCACCCGGCCACGGGCGAGCCCCAGCGGCACCGTTTCGGCGCCGAGCGGCGTTGCGTCTGCAAGGATGCGGGCGCGGGCGTCGTCGACGGTGAGCATGATGTCGGGCTCCCGGTGCGTGAAGAGGGGCGTGTCGATCAGCCGGCGTCGTCCGAAGTGGCCGCCTGCCAGTGCCCCGACCGGCCGCCACGCTTTTCGATCAGGCGGACGGCTTCGATGGTCATGCCGCGATCGATCGCCTTCAGCATATCGTAGACCGTGAGGCTTGCGACACTTGCGGCGGTCAGGGCTTCCATCTCGACGCCGGTGCGCGCCGTGACCTTGGCGGTGGCACGGATGACCAGACCGGGCAGGGCGTCATCCGCCTCCAGGTCGAGCGTCACCGACTGCAGCGGCAGCGGATGGCAAAGAGGGATCAGGTCGGCGGTGCGCTTGGCACCCATGATGCCCGCAAGGCGGGCGATGGCGATGACGTCGCCCTTCTTCGCATCCCCCCGCTTCACCACGGCCAGCGTCTCCGGTGCCATGCGCACCCGCGCTTCGGCCACGGCCACGCGCTCGGTCACATCCTTGGCCGATACGTCGACCATGACCGCGGCACCGCTCTCGTCGAAATGGGTGAGGCCGGATGTCATCGCCGTCACTCCGCAGCAGCCGGCGCCCGCGCCGACAGCAGATGGCGGGTCGCCACCTCGACGTCGTTCTGTCGCATCAGGCTTTCGCCGACCAGGAAGCGGAACATGCCATGCCCCATCATCCGCGTGAGCGCCTCGGGGCCGTCGAGCCCGCTTTCGCAGACCAGTTCCCGATCGGCGGGCACCGCGGCCGCAAGCTCGATCGATGTCTGAAGATCGACCACCAGGGTCTTGAGATTACGGTTATTGATGCCGAGAAGCGGGCTCTTCAGTCGAAGGGCACGATCGAGTTCCGGGCGATCGTGAACCTCGATCAGCACATCCATGCCAAGCTCGAACGCCGCTGCTTCAAGCTCTGCCGCCTGACCATCGTCAAGTGCCGCCATGATCAGCAGGATGCAGTCGGCACCGAGCGCCCGCGCCTCCACCACCTGATAGGGGTCGAGCATGAAATCCTTGCGCAGCACCGGCAGATCGACCGCGCCACGCGCCGCGACCAGATAGGCATCCTCACCCTGGAAATAGGGCGTGTCGGTCAGCACCGACAGGCAGGCCGCCCCCGCCGCGGCATAGGCGCGGGCAAGCGACGCGGGGTCGAAATCGGCGCGGATCAGCCCCTTGGAGGGCGAGGCCTTCTTGACCTCGGCGATCAGGGCCGGAAGGCCCTGCACCGTTCTGGTGGCCAGAGCCTTGCGAAAGCCGCGCGGCGCCGAGGCTTCGCCGAGCCGGGCCTCAAGTGCCGCAAGCGGCGTCCCGGCCTTCTTGCGGGCGATGTGGTCGCGCTTGTCGGCGCAGATCCGGGTGAGGGTATCGCCGGCCATGTCTTCAGCCCTCCCGGCCGTTGGTGATCGCGATGACCCGGTCCAGAACCGCCTTGGCGCGGCCCTGATCCAGGGCGTCGCGGGCCATGGCGATGCCCTGGCCGACATCGCCGGCAACGCCGGCCACCAGCAGGGCGGCCCCGGCATTCAGCAGGGCGATGTCGCGGAGCGCGCCGGGCGTGCCGTCCAGCATCGCCAGGATCGCCGCGGCATTGGTCTGGGCGTCACCGCCCTTCAGCGCCTCTGCCGGATGCCGGGTGAGACCGAACATCTCGGGCGAGACCGTGAAACTGGTGACCTTGCCGTCCTTCAGCTCCGACACAGCGGTCTCGTCGGTGACCGTGATCTCGTCGAGCCCGTCGCGACCATGGACCACCCAGGCGCGTTCCGAGCCCAGATTGCGCAGCACCTGAGCGACCGGCTCCACCCAGCGCTCGGCGAAGACGCCGATCAACTGGCGTGTGGCGCCCGCCGGATTGGCGAGGGGGCCCAGCAGATTAAAGATGGTGCGCGTGCCCAGCTCCACCCGGGGGCCGGCGACGTTCAACATGGCGGCGTGGTGGCGCGGCGCCATCAGGAAGCAGAAACCGGCATCGCGTCCCGCGCGTTCCACCCGCTCCAGATCGGCCTCGATATTGAGCCCCAGCGCCTTGAGCACGTCGGCAGAGCCGGATTTGGAGGAGAGCGCACGGTTGCCATGCTTGGCCACCGGCACGCCGCAGGCCGCCACGATCAGTGCGGCGGCGGTCGAGATGTTGTAGGTGCCGCGCGCATCGCCGCCGGTACCGCAGGTGTCGATCGCGCCGGCCGGCACCCGGACGGTGGTGGCCTTGGCCCGCATCACCTCGGCGCCCGCGGTGATTTCCTCGACCGTCTCGCCGCGCACGCGGAGTGCCATCAGGAAACCGCCGATCTGCGCCGGCGTCGCCTCGCCGCCCATCATCAGCCGGAAAGCCTGGCGGGCTTCCTCGCGGGTCAGGGCATGGCCGTCGGCGGCACGGGCAATCAGCGCCCGGAAATCCGGGCTGGTGGTGTCGGAAGTCATGCGGTCTCCGTCGCGCGTGCGGTCCCGGAGGTGCGGACCGTCTTCAGGAAATTGCCGATCAGCTCGTGACCGTGGGCGGATGCGATGCTTTCGGGATGGAACTGCACGCCGTGGATCGGCAGTTCACGATGCGACAGCCCCATGATGATGCCGTCGTCATCCTCGGCGGTCACCACCAGCGCGGCCGGCAGGCTTGCGCGCTCTACGACCAGCGAGTGGTAACGGGTCACGGGGAAGGTCTCGGGCAGGCCGTCGAACAGCGGACCGCCATGATGGTGGATGGCGGTCACCTTGCCATGCATCGGCTTCGGCCCGCGCACCACATGACCGCCGAAGGCCTGGCCGATGGTCTGGTGACCCAGGCAGACGCCGAGCAGCGGCGTGCCGGTTCGGGCGGCTGCCGCGACCATGTCGAGACAGATACCGGCGCGATCGGGATCGCAGGGGCCGGGCGAGAGCAGAATGCCGTCGGGCCGACGCGCCATGGCCTCGTCTGCGGTCATCTGGTCGTTGCGCACCACCTCGACCTCCGCCCCCGCCTCGCCCAGATAATGGACCAGGTTCCAGGTGAAGCTGTCGTAATTGTCCACCATCAGGATCTTCGGGGTCGGCAGGATCATCGGGGTCGGGGTCCTCGCGCACGGAAGAATACCGGCCCATACAGGGCCGCCGGAGGCACAGGAAACCCCCTGCATCCGCTGTCGTCAAGCCGCGGGATGCGGCCGTAGCACCGGCCGGTTGCCGGAACGCCGCGACAGGCGGTCGCAATCGGTGAGGGGGTACTTGACCTTCCAGCGACTGGAAGGTGCAGACTAGGCCGTGAAGGGATGCTCCATCCGATGCCGCCCGTCGGCGTCACCCCCGCGGCGCATCCGAGAGAGGGTTGCGAAATGGATACGATCACGGCCGCGCAACAGGGCCCCGGAGACAACGCCGTCGAACGCCGTATCGCCGTGGAGGGCATGACCTGCGGCACCTGCGTCACCCGGGTGGGGCGGGCGCTGAAGCGGGTCGAAGGGGTCCGGGATGCGGAGGTCAGCCTCGCCACCCACGAGGCGCTGGTGACGCTGGAGCCGGGCGTCACCGACGAGCGTCTGATCCAGGCACTCACCCGCGCCGGCTATGAGGGTGACATCATTCCCGAAGCCGCCGAGGATGGCGGCCTGGGTGTCGACCCCCGCGAGGCGCGCGAGGCGCAGGAGCTGGCCGAGAGCCGCCGCATGGGCATCGAGGTCGTGATCGGCGCTCTGCTCGCCCTGCCGCTGGTCGGCCAGATGGTCTGGACCCAGTTCGGCATCGGCCCGCTGCCGGGCTGGGCGCAGCTGGCGCTGGCCGTGCCGGTACAGCTCGGCCTGGGCCGGCGGTTCCTGAAACCCGCCTGGGGCGCGCTGCGCGCCGGGGTGGGGAACATGGATCTTCTGGTCGTGCTCGGCACCTGGGCGGCCTTCGGTCTCAGCCTTTATCTGTGGGTGGTTCATGGCCAGGTCCATCATCTTTATTTCGAGGCGGCGGCCGCGGTGATCGTGCTGGTCCTGTTCGGCCGCTGGATGGAGGGCAGGGCACGTCGTGCCACCGGCGCCGCAATCCGGGCCCTGGCGGCGCTCAGGCCCGACACCGCGTTGCGTCGCACGCCGGACGGAAACGACATCGAGGTCGCCGTGACCGCACTCCGGCCCGGCGACGTATTGTCGATCCGGCCGGGCGAGCGTATCGCAGCAGACGCCCGTGTGATCGAAGGCGAGGGGGCCGCCGACGAATCCATGCTGACCGGGGAAAGCCTGCCGGTCACGAAGCGTGCCGGCGACACGCTGTCGGCCGGCACGGTGAATGGCCCCGATCCCCTGCTTGCCCGCATCGTCCGGGTCGGCCGCGATACCACCCTCGCCCAGGTGGTGCGGATGGTGGAACACGCCCAGGCGACGCGCGCACCGGTCCAGGCGCTGGTCGACCGGGTAAGCGCGGTCTTCGTGCCGGCGGTGATCCTGATCGCACTTGCCACCTTCGCCGGCTGGGTGGCGACCGGCACGCCCTGGCCCGAGGCGATCATTCACGCCGTGACCGTGCTCGTCATCGCCTGCCCCTGCGCCATGGGCCTCGCCACACCGGCCGCGATCGTGGCCGGGACGGGGGCGGCGGCGAAGGCCGGCATCCTGGTGCGGTCGCCCGCAGCCTTCGATCACGGGGTCGGCATCGACCTCGCCCTGATCGACAAGACCGGCACGCTGACCGAGGGGCGGCCGCGGCTGCTGCGGATGATCGGTGCGACCGGCACGGCGCTCGCCCGCGCCGCCGGCCTGCAGCAGGCGAGCGAACATCCGCTTGCCCGTGCGATCCGCGCTGCGGCGGAGGCGGAGGATGTGGCGCCGGTCGAGGTTGGCCAGCGGCGCAACCGCCCCGGTGCCGGCGTCGAAGGTGTGATCGCCGGGCTGCCCCACAGGCTGGGCTCACGACGCTTCATGACCGAGGCCGGGGTGGAGATCCCGGCGGAGCTGAGGGCGGAGGCCGATGCAGCGGAGGCCGAAGGCGCGACGGTCGTCTGGCTGGCGGCGGTGCCGGAAGCCGGGGAACCGGACCTCCTCGGCGGTTTCGTGCTCGCGGATGCTCCCCGATCCGATGCCGCGGCGGCGGTGAAAGCGCTCGGCGATCGCGGCATCACCGTGAAGATGCTGAGCGGCGATGCCCCGGCGACCGCGCAGGCGGTGGCGGCACGGCTGGGCATCAGCGAGGCGGTCGGCGGCGCCGATCCGGCCCGCAAGGCAGCCGTAGTGGCCGAGGCGAGGGCGGCCGGCCGGCGGGTGATGATGGTCGGCGACGGTGTGAACGATGCGCCGGCCCTGGCCGGGGCGGATCTGTCGGTCGCGATCGGCGGCGGCACCGATGTGGCGATGGCTGCGGCCGATGTCACCCTGATGCGACAGAGCCCGTCCCTCTTGCCTGCGACCCTCGACATCTGTCGGGCGACCCGGGCGAAGATCCGCCAGAATCTGGTCTGGGCCTTCGGCTACAATGTGATCGGCATTCCGCTTGCCGCGCTGGGCATTCTGGATCCGGTGTTTGCGGGGGCGGCGATGGCGGCAAGTTCCGTGAGCGTGCTCGGTAATGCCCTGCTGCTGGCCCGCTGGCGGCCGGCCGGGATGAGGGAGCGCGCCGCATGACCGGCCTGACCATCGGTGCGCTCGCCGAGGCTGCGGGAACCAATCCCAAGACCGTGCGCTATTACGAGGAGATCGGGCTGCTGCCGAAGCCGGCGCGGGCCGCCAATGGTTATCGCGATTATCCGGCGACGACACTCGATCGGCTGCGGTTCGTACTGCGCGCCAGGCATCTGGGCTTCCCGGTCGAGGATGTCCGCGACCTGCTGGCACTCTGGGATGATCGTGGACGGGCCAGCCGTGACGTCCGCCAGCTGGCGGAGGCCCGGATCAATGAGATCGACCGCCGGATGGCCGAACTCCGGAGCATGCGGCGCACCCTTGCCCATCTGGTCGCAAACTGCCATGGCGACGGTCGTCCGGATTGCCCGATCCTGGACGATCTGGCCGAGCATGACGGGCAGGATATGGCGGCCGGTCATGACGTGCAGGCCCATCGGCAGCGGCCGGACGATGGGCTATAGTGCGCCCGCCGGCCGCGGGTCGGCCCAGGACCAGAGTGATTACGGACCAGACGCATGAGCAAGGGCGAGGACGGACGCCGCGACGGCGGCGCCGGCCGAAAGGGTGGCGGCACCCGCAAGGGCAGCGACGAAACCGGCACGGCCGGCCGCAAGCCGGCTGGCGGAAGCAGGCCGCGCAGTGGCGCCACTGGCGCGTCCAAGGCGGGGGCGTCAAAGGCGTCGGCGTCGAAGGCGGCTGGGGCGAAGGCCGGCGCGGCCAAGGGCGCCACATCCAGGGCGGCGGCATCCCGCAAGCCCGCATCTGGCGGCACAGCGCGCAGCCTGCGTGGGCCGGTCCGGGCTTCCGGGGCTGACGGTCCCGGGTTTCTTGCTCGTTTCGGTTCGGCTTTGCTCGCCCGGCGGCGTTTCCTGGGCTATGGGCTGGTCGGCATCGCCCTGTTGGTGGTCGCAGGCGCCGTGATCGGGTCGCTGATCAAGCCCGCGCGCTATGAACAGGTCGCCCGGCCGACCCTGCCTGCCGGTGCAGCCGTGACCGAGCCTGCCCGACCCCAGGCCCCGGAGACCCCGGCCGCAGCGCCCGACGCACCACGGAAGGAATGGACGCCGGATCTGGCCGGCAGCGGCGATACGATCACAGGCGCGGATGCAAGCCGTGAGTCGCAGCCCCAGGCCGCCGCGGCCAAGCCGCCCGCGCCAGCAGCAAAGCCTGACCCGCAGCCGACAGTGCCGAAAGCCGCGCCTGCGAAGCCGGCCGAGGCGCCGGCTGCCGTTGCAACAGCTGAACGGGCGCCGCAGCAATTGGCGGCGATTCAACCGCCGGTGCCGGATGCCATCCGGCCGCCGGCGGACGGCAAGCCCGCCTGGCAGCGTTATGCGATGCCGGCACCGGTGGCACCCAAGGGGCCGCGAATCGCCATCGTCATCGACGATATGGGGGTCAACAAGCCGCAGACCGCAGCCGCCATCGGCCTGCCGTCGCCGATCACATTCGCCTTCCTGCCCTATGCCCAGGATGTTGCCGGGCAGGCGGCCAAGGCGCGGGCAGCAGGGCACGAGTTGATCGTGCATATGCCGATGCAGCCGCAGGGGCCGGCCGATCCGGGGCCGGGCGCCCTGAATCCGGCGCTGCCGGTGGCCGAAAACGTCAAGCGGCTGAAGCACAATCTGGAGGCCTTCGGCGCCTATGTCGGGATCAACAACCACATGGGCAGCCGGGCGACCGAAGACACGCCGCTGATGGCGGCGGTGATGGCCGAGTTGAAGGCGCGCGGGCTGATGTTCCTGGACAGCCGGACGACCGCGAAATCCGTGGGGTCGAAGGCGGCCATTTCGGCCGGCATCCCGAATGTTCAGCGCGATATCTTTCTGGACCACGAGATCGATGAGCGCAAGATCGCGGCGCAGCTCGACCGGCTGGAAGTGATCGCCCGGCGCCACGGGGCTGCGATCGCCATCGGCCACCCGCATCCCGAGACCCTGAAGGTTCTGAACCGCTGGCTGCCGGCGGCCCGGGCGCGGGGCATCGTTTTCGTGCCGTTGACTGCGCTGGTCGCAGTCCCCGGCGCCAGTGAACCGGCCGGTCCCCGCGCCGCGTCGGACGAGGCGGCCCCCGCACGGGCCGAGGAAGGCCCGGTCTTTGCCGACGGGCCGGCAGTGAAGGAGTGACGGACATGACCACCCAGACCTATCGTGTCGAGGGCATGACCTGCGACGGCTGCGCAAAGGCGGTCCGCCGCGCCCTGGGCACCCGCCTGCCCGAGGCTGAGATCGAGATCGACCGGCCGGCCGGCCTGGTCACGATCGCCGGCGCCCATGACGAAGCCGTGGTGCGCGAGGCGATCGACGATGCCGGCTATGACTTCGGTGGCAAGGCGGCCTGATGGCGCTCTAGGGTCGCCGCAGGCGGTAGAACACATGGCGGGCGAGGGGATGGTCCGGAGCAAGGCGCGGGTGATCGAAATCCAGCGCCGGATCCGGAACCATGCCCAGTCGCCGCATCACCGCCTGCGAGCGCTGGTTGGACGCGGCCGTGTAGGCCACGACCTCGTCAAGGCCCAGGGTTTCGAAGGCAAAGCCGCTTGCCGCCCGTGCGGCCTCGGTCGCAAACCCCTGTCCCCACAGGGCTGGGGAGAGGGTCCAGCCCAGCTCGATGGCCGGCGTGAAGGCCGTCTCGAAGGGGATCGGCCGCAGGCCGCCAAAACCCGCGAAATGCCCTGAGCGCCGGTCTTCCATCGCGAAGAAGCCCCAGCCGCGCCCGGCGATCTCCGCCGCCATCCGCTGCGCGAAGGCACGGGCCTGGTCTTCGGTGAGCGTGCCGCCGAGCGTCTCGCCCACCCGCACATCCCCGCGGAGAGCGGCAACGGGCGCCAGGTCGCCCTGCTGCCACTGGCGCAAGATCAGACGGTCGGTTTCGATCCGGACCGACGGTACTTCTGGCGGAACCAGAGGATCGGTCGCGGATGCCGTCATCGGGCGAGGCCCCCCGCATAGCGCCAGGCTTCGCCGGCAGCGCGGATCAGGGCCCGGGCCTTGGCGCGGGTTTCCTCGTATTCGGAGGTCGGGTCGCTGTCGGCGACCACGCCGGCGCCGGCCTGGACGTGCAGTTCGCCATCCTTGATCACCGCGGTGCGTAGCACGATGCAGCTGTCCATGGCACCGCCGGCCGAGAAATAGCCGACACCGCCGCCATAGACGCCGCGGCGGTCGGGTTCCAGCTCGTTGATGATCTCCATCGCCCGCACCTTGGGGGCACCCGAAACCGTGCCGGCCGGGAAGCCGCCGATCAGGGCATCCAGTGCATCATGACGATCGGCAAGCCGGCCCTCGACGTTGGAGACCAGATGCATCACCGCGCTGTAGCGCTCGATGATCATGTTCTCGGTGACCTTGACCGTGCCGATTTCGGCGAAGCGGCCGACATCGTTGCGGGCCAGATCGAGCAGCATCAGATGCTCGGCTACCTCTTTCGGGTCGGCCGCCAGCTCTTCGGCCAGCGCCTGATCTTCCGGGGCATCCTTGCCGCGCCGACGGGTGCCGGCGATCGGGCGCACGGTGATCACGTCATCGCGCACCCGGACCAGGATTTCGGGGCTGGAACCCGCCACCTGAAAGCTGCCGAAATCCAGATAGAACAGGAAGGGCGAGGGGTTCTGGCGGCGCAGCGACCGGTAGAAGGCGAAGGGCGGCAACCGGAAGGGCAGGGTGAAGCGCTGCGAGGGCACGATCTGGAAGGCGTCGCCGGCCAGGATGTAGTCCTTGGCGGTGCGGACCATCTCTTCGAAGCGCGCCTGACCGACATTGGAGCGCGGCTCTCCGGTCTGGCCAAGATCGGCCGCCGAGGGCGCAAGACCGACCGGCAGGCCGCGGCCCAGATCCGCCACCACATCCATCAGCCGTTCCCGCGCCAGCCGCCAGGCCATGGCGGCATCGCATCCTGCAGCCGGGCGGACGGGCGTCACCAGGGTGACGGTGCTGTCGACCGCATCGAAGATCGCCATCACGGTGGGGCGCGTGAACACCCCGTCGGGTATGCCCAGCGCATCGTTCTTCGGGGCGGGCATGCGCTCCATGAAGCGCACCATGTCATAGCCCAGATAGCCGACCAGACCGGCCGCCATCGGCGGCAGGCTGTCCGGCAGGTCGATGCGGCTCTCGGCGATCAGCGCCCGCAGAGAGGCGATGGGGTCGGCGCCCTCTTCCGGCACGAAGGCATCCAGATCCGCCCGGGCGTCGCGATTGACCTCGACCCGGCCGTCGACCACCCGCCAGATCAGATCGGGCTTGAGACCGATCAGCGAATAGCGGCCGCGGACGGCACCGCCCTCGACCGATTCGAGCAGGAAGGAATAGGGCCGCCGGTCCGCGAGCTTGAGCATGGCCGAGACCGGCGTTTCCAGATCCGCGGCCAGGGTGGTGGAGACCACCTGTGCCCGGCCCTCGCCGTAGAGCGTCGCGAAGCGGTCGAAATCGGGCGCGATGTCCATGGGCGGCCATGTGCTTTCAAAGAGGGGGGCGGGCCGAGGCGGGGTCTGGTACCGATGCGGATGGCTGCCGGCTCAGGAGCCGGCAGCCGGATACATCTGGTTGATCAGGCCCTGATTGATCGAAGCCGGATGGCGGGCGCGCAGCACCTTCTCGTACTGGGTGAGGATGCTCTGGGACTGCGCCTGTTCCAGCCGCGCACCAAGAGCGGCCGCTTCCGCCCCTTCGGGCGCCTTGGGCACGATCACATCCGCCACGACCGCAACGATACGGCTGCCATCGCCGGTATCGGCGGCGACGGCATCGCCGGTCTTTGCAGCGAAGGCATCACGGACCAGGGGCGCCGGCAGATTGGCGCGCTGCGGCTGCGCACCGGCGGCACCGGCGATCTGGCCGCGGCGATCGATCGCCGGCGGGGTTTCGACATCCAGGCCGAACCCGGCCGCCGCCGCGGCGAGTGCCGTACCGCCCTTCACCGCCTCGACCAGCTTCGCCGCACGCTCGGAGGCCTGCTTGCGGGCTTCTTCAGCCCGCCAGTCGGCGACGACGCGCTCGCGCACCTCGTCGAGCGGCCGGTCCTCGGGCTGGGTGATGCCGTCGACACGCAGGATGAAGTAGCGGCCGTTCTCCCATTCGGTCAGCGGCGTGGTCGCCCCCTGATCGGTGGAGAAGGCGAGGGCGGGGAAGCGGTCGGTCTCGGGCGCGCGGGCGACCGCATGACCCAGACCATCGGTGCCGTCGGCTGCGATCGCGTCGATCTTCACCAGGTCCAGGCCGAACTGCTGCGCGACCTGCTCGATGGTCGCACCGCCGGCAATGCTGTCCTCGATCCGGGTCGCTTCCTCGTAGACCTTGTCGACCGCACGCTCCAGCTTCAGCTCTTCTTCGAGGCCTCGCCGGACCTCGTCGAAGCTCTGGGTCTTGCCTTCGACGACATTGCGCGCGGTCAGCACATGCCAGCCGAGGGGGCTCTGCACCGGTGCCGACACCTCGCCTTCGCCAAGTGCGAAAGCTGCATCGGCAAGCTCGGGCAGCATCTGCTCGCGGGTGACGTCGCCCAGATTGATGGTCGAGGCGTCGAAGCCCAGCGCGCCGGCGACCTCGTCGAACGACTCACCGGCCGCAATCCGGTCGCGGGCGGCCTTGGCCGCGGCCTCGTCCGGGAAGGTCATCTGCAGCACCTGGCGGGTGGCCGGGGTGGTGTAGCGGTCGAGATGGGCCTCATAGGCCTCGCGCAGCGCCGCCTCGTCGACGGTGATCTCGGATGCCAGCGCCTCGGGGGTCAGCGTCGCGAAGCTGACGGCCCGCCGCTCGGGGATCGCATAGGCCGATTTGTTGGCATCGTAATAGGTGGCCAGCACCTCGTCGGACGGCGCCTCGATCGCGGCCGGATCGGCGGGGACACGCACCGTGATCAGCCGGCGCTGCTCGCCCTGGAACATGTGCTCCAGCGTCACCAGCGGCTCCGGGGCCGGAACGGGCGTCGCCAGGGCCGAGATCAGCTGCTGGCGGCGCAGATCATCGGCGAGTGACGCTTCGTAGGTTGCCGGCGTATAGCCGTTGCGTGCCAGGACCTGCTCGTAGACCATCCGGTCGAACCGGCCGCCCATGCCACGGAAGGCCGGCGCCTCGGTGATCGAGCGGGCGATCATGTCGTCGGTGACGCCGAGCCCGAGCCGCGCGGTCTCGGCGCGGATCATGGCATCGCCCACCGCCATGCCGACCGAGCGCTCCAGCAGGCCCATGCTGCGGGCCATGTTCTGGTCGAAGGTCGGGCCGAAGATCTGGCGGGCGCGCTGGATCTCACCCTGATAGATCCGGTCCAGCTCCTGCGGTGTCACCTCCACGCCGCCAACCTCGGCCACGACGGTGGAATTGCGGCCGCGGAAGATGTCGCCGATTCCCCAGACCGCGAAGCTGGCTGCCAGCGCGATGAGGAACACGCGGAACAGCCAGTGGCGGGACGCGGTACGAAACTGGTTGAGCATGCGGGACGGATCCTGATCTCTGTTCGGCCCGGCGGCACGGTCAGGCGGGCACGGCCGGGGTCACGGTCGCGCGCATAATAGAAGGCGCGGCCTCTGCGTCGCAATCTTGAAACCCGCCCGCTGCATGTCGGGCCTGCGTTATGTGCTGTCGCACCGACTGGAAATGCCCCGCGAGGCGTGTTATAGCAGCCCCGACCGGACGCGGAGGGCGCGTTTGCCGGGCGTGAATGCGTGCGTGGACCTGATTGCCGCCGGTGATCATCCCGCGGATCCGCCGGTGAAGCGGGCTTTCCTGCCGGGGAAGAGACCGACTCGTTTCTGCAGCCGCCTCTTATAAGATTACGGGAGCTACCGGGTATGCCGCATCGTCCCACGCCGCTGGTCGCCGGGAACTGGAAGATGAACATGCTGGTGGCCGATGGCCGCGCGCTTGCGGCCGAAGTCGCCGCCGGTGCCGAAGGCCTCGCCGCCGGGTTTGCCGTCTGCCCACCCGCCGCACTGCTTCCGGTCGTGGGCGAGGCGATCCGCGGTTCGAAGGTCGCCCTGGGCGCCCAGGACTGCCACGCCAAGGCCTCCGGTGCCCATACCGGTGATCATGCCGCCGCCTTGCTCAAGGATGTCGGCTGCACCTATGTGATCGTCGGCCATTCCGAACGGCGCCAGGATCATGGCGAGACCGATGCCGTTGTCGCCGCGAAGGCGGAGGCGGCGGCAGCCGCAGGGCTCGTCCCGATCGTCTGCGTCGGTGAGACGCTGGATCAGTACAAGGCCGGCGAGGGCGTTGCGGTGGTGGAAGCACAGGTGGACGGCTCCGTCCCGGCCTCCGCCTCGGCCGACCGCCTGGTCGTGGCCTACGAGCCGGTCTGGGCGATCGGTTCGGGCCTGGTGCCCACGACCGACGATATCCGTGCGGTGCATGGCGCGATCCGTGCGCGCCTGGCGGCGCGCTTCGGCGATGCCGCCCAGGGCATCCGCATCCTTTATGGCGGCTCGGTGAAGCCCGGCAACGCAGCCGAGATTCTGGGGGTCGACGATGTCGACGGCGCCCTGGTCGGCGGTGCCAGCCTCAAGGCCGCAGACTTCCTGGCCATCGGGGCGGCGGCGCCGGCCCGCTGAGGCGGCGGCCCCCCCTCTGAGAAACCCGTGCGGTCCGGCAGAAAGCCCGGGCCTCGCGACCACACTTTCGAGAACGGACCACACGCCCCATGGAAAGTGTTCTGCTGGTCATCCACCTGCTGCTGGCGATCGCGCTGATCATCACGATCCTTCTGCAGCGCAGCGAAGGCGGTGCGCTCGGCATCGGTGGTGGCGGTGGCGGCGGCGGGCTGATGTCGGTGCGCGGCCAGGCCAACCTGCTGACCCGTGCGACCGCGGTACTCGCCACGCTGTTCATCCTGACCAGCCTGGGCCTCGCCATCCTCGGCGGCACCCACAATCGGGGCGGCTCGGTCCTCGACCGCATCGACACCACCACGCCGTCGGGCCCGGCTGCGCCGATCACTCCGGCGACACCGACGGCGCCCGTCGCTCCGGCGGCACCCGCTGAGACGCCTTCGGCGCCTGCGGCACCGGCGCCTTCGGGCGACACGGTGACGCCGCCTTCGGCGCCGGCCGCTCCGGCCGCAAACTGACGACACTGCTTCGGGCCCCGCGCCGCTTCGGCCGCGGGGCTCGGAGCTTGATGGACCGGCCCGTCGGGGCCGGTCCGCTCAAGGACTTCGAGGACGGGCCGGTGTGTCGATCGCCGGCCGGGCCGCGCTTTCGGGGCGTGGCCTTCGCCCGTTGATCGACGTCCGGCGCGCCCCCGCGCCAAAGACCAGGACGAGCTTCTCCCATGACGCGTTTCATCTTCATCACCGGCGGCGTGGTCTCCTCGCTGGGCAAGGGCCTGGGCTCGGCGGCGCTGGGTGCGCTGCTGCAGGCCCGCGGCTACCGTGTCCGCCTCCGCAAGCTCGACCCCTATCTCAACGTCGATCCGGGCACCATGAGCCCGTATCAGCATGGCGAGGTTTTCGTGACCGACGACGGTGCGGAAACCGACCTCGACCTCGGCCATTACGAGCGCTTCACCGGTGTCGCCGCCCGGCGCAACGACAACGTGACCTCGGGCCGGGTCTATTCCGAGGTGATCGCCCGCGAACGCCGGGGTGACTATCTGGGCGGAACCGTGCAGGTGATCCCGCATGTCACCGACTGCATCAAGGAATTCATCCTGGCCGATGCCGAGGCGCATGACTTCGTGCTTTGCGAAATCGGCGGCACGGTGGGTGATATCGAAAGCCTGCCCTTCATGGAGAGCATCCGCCAGCTCGGCAACGAGCTGGGCCCCGAGCGGGCGGTGTTCATCCATGTCACGCTGGTGCCCTACATCAAGGCGGCCGGCGAGCTGAAGACCAAGCCGACCCAGCACTCGGTGAAGGAGCTGCGCGGCATCGGCATCCAGCCGAACATCCTGCTGGTGCGCTGCGACCGTGAAATTCCGGCCTCCGACCGCCGCAAGATCGCGCAGTTCTGCAATGTGCGTGAAGAGGCGGTGGTGCCGGCCTATGACGTCGAGACCATCTACGAGGTCCCGATCCGCTATCACGAGCAGGGGCTCGACACCCAGGTTCTGAAGTCCTTCGGGATCACCGGCGCGCCGCGGCCCGATCTCACGGGCTGGGAGCGGGTGGTCGACCGGATCAAGCGGCCGGAAGGCGAGGTGACCATCGCCGTCGTCGGCAAGTATGTCGAGCTGATGGACGCCTACAAGTCGCTGAACGAGGCCCTCGCCCATGGCGGGATCGCCAACAACGTCAAGGTCCGCCTGAAGTGGATCGACGCTCAGGTCTTCGAACGCGACGACGCCATGCTGCACCTGGAAGGCGTGCACGGCATCCTGGTGCCCGGCGGCTTCGGCGAGCGCGGCGCCGAGGGCAAGATCGCCGCCGTCACCTTCGCCCGCGAGCGGCGGATTCCCTATTTCGGCATCTGCTTCGGCATGCAGATGGCGGTGATCGAGATCGCCCGCCATCTGGCCGACCTGCCCAAGGCGTCGTCGACCGAGTTCGGCCCGACCGAAGAGCCGGTGGTGGGTCTGCTGACCGAATGGTCGCGGGGCGACGGGTCGACCGAAACCCGCATCGAGGGCGGCGATCTGGGCGGGACCATGCGTCTCGGTGCCTATGACTGCGCCCTGTTGCCTGGCAGCCGTGCCGCCGCCATCTATGGCAATGCGGAGCGGATCGCCGAGCGGCACCGCCACCGGTGGGAAGTGAACGTCAACTACCGCAACCGGCTGGAGGCCGCGGGCCTGCGCTTCTCGGGCCTGTCGCCCGATGGCGTACTGCCCGAGATCGTGGAGCTGCCGGATCATCCCTGGTTCGTCGGCGTTCAGTTCCATCCGGAGCTGAAGTCGCGTCCCTTCGAGCCGCATCCGCTGTTCGTGTCCTTCGTGCGGGCCGCGATGGAGCAGTCGCGGCTCGTCTGACCGACAAGATCCCCCTGCTGCGGATATCCCAAGGAAGGCCCGAGATGACCGAGACCCAGAACGGTATGCGCCGCGTGCGCGTCGGCGCGCTCGAGATCGCCAATGATCGGCCGCTGGTGCTGATCGCCGGCCCCTGCGTGCTGGAGAGCCGGGCCCACGCCCTCGAGGTCTCGGCGGCGCTGAAGGAGATGTCGGAAAAGCTCGGCATCGGCCTGATCTACAAGACCTCCTTCGACAAGGCCAACCGCACCTCGGCCAGTGCCGAGCGCGGCTTGGGCCTTGAAGACGCGCTGCCGATCTTCGCCGAGATCCGCGAGACCACCGGCCTGCCGGTGCTGACCGACGTGCATCTGCCCGAGCAGTGCGCCATCGCGGCCGAGGCCGTGGACGTACTGCAGATCCCGGCCTTCCTTTGCCGGCAGACCGATCTTCTGGTCGCGGCGGCGAAGACCGGCCGGGTGGTCAATGTCAAGAAGGGCCAGTTCCTGGCACCCTGGGACATGACCAATGTGGTCGCCAAGCTGGATGCGGCCGGCAACCCCAACGTGCTGCTCACCGAGCGGGGGGCGAGCTTCGGCTACAACACCCTGGTGACCGATTATCGTGGCCTGCCGATCATGGCCCGCACCGGTTGCCCGGTGGTGTTCGACGCCACCCATTCGGTTCAGCAGCCCGGCGGTCTGGGCGGGCGCAGCGGCGGCCAGCGCGAATTCGTGCCGGTGCTGGCGCGTGCGGCGGCAGCGGTGGGTGTGGCGGCGATTTTCGCCGAGACCCATCCCGACCCGGACAAGGCGCCGAGCGACGGCCCGAACATGGTGCCGCTGAAGGCGCTGCCCGAGATGGTGGCCGACTGGATGGCGTTCGATGCCGCCGCGAAGGCCCGCCCGCTGGCCGTCTGATCTTCTGTCGCCCCGACAGCATCATCGTCACGGGCGGCCCTCATTCTGATCCTGCATCGCTTCCTGTCGACGGCGCGTTTCGTCGGCAGGCAGCCCCTCGACAGTCGATCCCGGCCCCTTGCCCTTGAACGGAGAGCGAGACATCCCATGACTGCCATCGTCGATATTCGTGCCCGCGAGATCCTCGACAGCCGCGGCAACCCGACCGTCGAGGTCGATGTCGAGCTGGAAAGCGGTGCGATCGGCCGTGCCGCCGTGCCGAGCGGCGCCTCCACCGGCAGCCGCGAAGCGGTCGAGAAGCGCGACGGCGACACCGCCCGCTATCTGGGCAAGGGCGTCGAGCAGGCCGTCGAGGCCGTGATGGGCGAAATTTCGGACGAGCTGATCGGCTATGACGGCGAGGACCAGATCGGCATCGATCAGGCGCTGATCGAGCTGGACGGCACCGAGAACAAGTCGCGCCTGGGCGCCAATGCGATCCTGGGCGTCAGCCTGGCCGTTGCCCGCGCTGCGGCGGAAGAGGCCGGCTGGCCGCTGTTCCGCTATGTCGGCGGTGTCATGGCGCACACCCTGCCGGTGCCGATGATGAACATCATCAACGGCGGCGCCCATGCCGACAACCCGATCGACATCCAGGAATTCATGATCATGCCGGTGGCGTCGGACAGCATCGCCGATGCCATCCGCACCGGTGCCGAGGTCTTCCACCACCTGAAGAAGCAGCTGTCGGCGGCCGGTCACAACACCAATGTCGGCGACGAAGGCGGCTTCGCCCCCAATCTCGGCAGCAATGCCGAGGCGATCGACTTCATCATGAAGGCGATCGAATCCGCCGGTTACAAGCCGGGCGAGGATGTGGTGCTGGCGCTTGATGCCGCCTCGTCGGAGTTCTTCAAGGACGGCAAGTATCACCTCGACGGCGAGGGCCGTGTGCTCGGCGCCGACGAGATGGTCCGCTTCTACGAGGACCTGGTTGCACGCTACCCGATCGTGTCGATCGAGGACGGCATGGCCGAGCAGGACTGGGACGGCTGGGCGGCTCTGACCCGCGCCATCGGCGGCAAGGTCCAGCTGGTCGGCGATGACCTGTTCGTGACCAACCCGCAGATCCTGGCCGAGGGCATCGAGAAGGGCCTCGCCAACTCGATCCTGATCAAGGTCAACCAGATCGGCACCCTCACCGAGACGCTGCGCGCGGTCGACATGGCCCACCGCGCCGGCTACACCGCGGTGATGTCGCACCGCTCGGGCGAGACCGAGGACACCACCATCGCCGATCTGGCGGTCGCCACCAATTGCGGCCAGATCAAGACCGGCTCGCTCTCGCGTTCGGACCGTCTGGCCAAGTACAACCAGCTGATCCGCATCGAGGAGATCCTGGGCGATACCGGCTATTACGCTGGCCGCGGTGCGCTGAAGGCGCTTGCGCGCCGCTGATCCCCGTCATCGTCGATCCCGGCGATCACGACCTGCACGAAGGCCCGTCCGGAGCGATCCGGGCGGGCCTTCGCCGTTCGCTGCCCTTGCCTTGTTCGCTGCCCTGGCCTTCGGCACGGATGACCTGCGAGATGCCCCAGGCAGAGAGCGCGGTGCCGACCACCATCATCCAGGTGAGCGGCTCACCGAACATCGCCCAGGCCCAGACCAGGGTGACGGTCGGGCTCAGATAGAGAACCGTGGCCACCCGGGTGGGCGAGCTTCGGGCGAGGCAGAGCCAGTAGAGGCCATAGCCGCCGACGCTGGACAGAAGCCCCGTCCAGAGCACCGCAACTGTGAATCCGGGTGTTGCCGGCGGTGCGAGACCGCCGTCGGCGCCGGCCAGACCGGCAAACACCAGGGCAGAGACCACCGCGTGCAGCCAGAGCCGTGCAAGGGGGCTGGGGGCTCCCCCGGCCGGCAGCCGGGCCTGCCAGAGGGTGGCGATCGCCAGCGCCGCCATGCCACCGAGCGGCAGCAGTATCGCGAGGATCGGTATCTGGCCAGACGCCAGTGCATCCTGGCCGACAATAGCGACACCGATGCCACCGGCAACGAGGCCCGCCCAGCCGCGGCCCGGCAGATGCCGGCCGAAGAAGGCGGCGCCGAGCAGAGCCGTACCGATGGGGAGGAGATCTGCGATCAGGGCCGCAAGCCCCGCGGGCACCCCCAACTCGATGCCTTTCGCGACGCCGGCGAGATAGCCGCCCATCGCCAGCGCGCCGATTGCGGCCTCGGCGCCGAGGCGTCGCCATCCCGATCTGCGGAGCGGGCCAGTTCTGCGGATCTGGCGGATGGCCCAGGGCAGCAGGATCAGGCTGACCAGAATGCACCGCCAGAACACGACCAGAAAAATCGGCGCATGATCGACCGCCAGGCGCGTGCCGACGAAGCCGGAACTCCAGCTGATCACCAGACCGGCTTCGAGCAGGGCCAAGGGCGTACTGGTCCCCAGGTGGCGAAGCCTGGCGGAGATCATGGTCATGGCACGTTCCGTTGCGGAGGGTCGTGAAAGGAGCCTTGATCCTGCCGCGGTATTATCATTCACTAAAACGAAATGATCTGATCATCATGTTCGGAAAAATTTGATCATGCCGGCGATGCTCGATCTCGATCTTCTGCGCAGCTTTCACATGATCGCCCGGCTGGGGCGGTTCCGGGCCGCGGCCGAACGGCTCAACAAAAGCCCCGCTGCAATCAGCGTTCAGGTTCAGCGGCTTGAGGCGGTGGCCGGCGGTCGCCTGTTTGAGCGTGACAACCGTGCCGTCGTGCTGACCCCCTTGGGCCAACGTCTGCTCGCGGGGACGACCGAGCTGCTTCGGGTCCATGACCGTCTTATGGACGAGCTTCAGGATACCGGACCTGCCGGGAAGGTCCGTTTGGGGGTGCCCGATGAATATGCAGGGCATGTGATCCGGGACATCCTGCCCGTTATCGTGGCGCGATGGCCCCGGGTGGTGCTCGAGGTCGAAACGGCTGCAAGCGGTGTGCTGACGGATCAATTCCAGCGCGGGCGGCTGGACATGGTGGTGATCGTGCGGCCGGCCGGGGGAGAGCATGACGGGCGGTATCTCGTGGCGACGACGCCGGTCTGGGTGGCGGCGCCGGCGCTGGCTCAGGCGCTGCCCGACATTCTGCCGCTTGCTCTTCATGCGGCCGACTGCCCTTATCGGGATGCGATGCTGGCGGCGCTGACATCAGCCGGCCGGCCCTGGCGGGTTCTGCTCGCCAGCCCGTCGGCCGGTGCAGTCGAAACCTGTGTCGAGGCCGGGCTTGCCCTGTCGGTGGTCGACAGGTCCAGAGTGACGCCGGCGATGCAGATCGTGGAAGCGCTCCCCCCGATCGGGGGGCATGAGGCCGTCGTCCTCGCACATCCATCGGACGGTGATGATGCCGTCGGGGCGATCGGTTCCGTGCTGGCGCAGCATTTCAGGCTGTAGCCGCGGGGGTATCAGTCAGTCCCTCAGGATACGAACCTGCGGGCGGTAGGCCGTCACCGGGCCGTCGAGCACGACGGTATAGGTTGCGACCCAGCCGGGCGTGCCGTCGGTGCGGGCAAGCGGCATGATCAGCCATTCTGCCATGCGCCACTCGCCATCCGGCCAGGTGGCACGATCGACACCCCAGATGAGTGTGGCCTCGTCGATGGCGCGGTCATAGGCGCGCAGGATGTCGGCGTAGCGATTTCCGTACCAGATGCCGTCGACGAGATGGCCGGTGGCGTCACGTCGGGCGAGCGCGACGATGACACTGCCGACATAGCGGTGCAGAAAGCCGCCGTCAGCCAGACGTTCAATGACCAGAAGATTGGGGAGGGTTCTCGGCATATCGACCAGCAGATCGAAATCCCGCCGAAGCGGCATCGGACGCCCCATCCGTCGCGACCGCCAATACGCGATCAAAGCCTGGATCCGCGGATCAGGCGCGTGGGGGCCGCGGCCATCGAAGCCGGGATCTGTGGAGCCGGTGGTCATCATGCGATCATCGACCGGCCCGTCATTCGGGGCAAGTGCCTCGTGGTGCAGCGCTGTGGCAGCGATAGACATCCTCCCGGCCGATAACCGTGATATGATGATAAAGTTCGCAGCCATCGCCCATACGATCCGAGGGATTCTCTGCCGTGGCCGGCCTGAAAACCATCATTGAACGACGAATGCCCCGGCTCTATGCCCGGTTGATCGATTTTCGCGATCGCATGGCCCCCGATTACGGCGAAAAGGAACTGGCATTGGTGCCGATTCTGGCTGAGGCGGATGCCGACGCCTATGACATCGGTGCCAATCACGGCGCCTACACGGCCCCCATGCTGCAGGCTGCCGGACGCGTCGTGGCCTTCGAGCCCAACCCCACCATGGGCAAAGTGCTGAAGACCCGGTTTGCCCGCGAATTGCGGGAGGGGCGGCTGGTGTTGATGCCGATGGCGCTGGGCGATGCCGAGGGGGAGGCGGTGCTGCATGTTCCCGAGGCCGGATCCGGTCTCGCCTCCATGAAGGAGGAGGCGGTGCGAAGCGTCAGCACGCCCGGGATGCTCCATATTGCCGTTGCCGTCCGGCGGCTCGACGATCTCAAATCCGAGATCGGCCGCGGCCGGCGCGTGGGCTTTGTGAAGATCGATGTCGAGGGGTTCGAAGGCACGGCACTTCGTGGTGCGGTCGAAACCCTGAAGACCCATCAACCCAGCCTGCTGATCGAGGCGGAGGAGCGTCACACGCCGGGTACCCTGGCCGAACTTCAGGCTTTGCTGGGACCGATCGGCTATCGCGGTCTCTACCTGCTCGACGGCCGTCTGCATGACATGACGGGCTTCGATATCGCCCGGCTCCAGGATCGCTCGGCCTTGAATGCAGAGGGAACCCGCCGGCTGCCCGACAGGGTCTACGTCAACAATTTCATCTTCGTCGCACGGCCCGAGCCGCTGGCCCGGCTGGAGGCGGCGTACGGCCCGGTGGTCTCTGCCTGATCCCGCTGCCCCGGCCGAGTTAAGGGAGAACCGCATCGCATCCGTCGCGGCCGAAGCCCTCACACACGGCGCGCAGCATCATGCCACCGCTAGGTGTTGCGGCACTTGGGCCCGAGGGCGGCGTGCCGAGCATGCCATAGACCATCACCCCGGCCTGCTCCTGGTCTTTCAGGCGCGCGGCAAGGTCGCGAATGGCATCGATCGCCGGAACAGGCTGGCCGGTCGGGTCGGGGGGCACGATCAGCCCAAGTGCCAGCGGCCCGTCCCAGATTGCCCGATAGGCTGCGAAGGCGCGTTCCGGATTGTAGGAGGGGCCGGCGGCATAGGCCATGATGGCCACCAGGTCGACGGCGGCGGCCGCCTCGCGGTCGCGGCCCAACCACAGCATGCTGCCGGTATAGGGGCCGCCGGGCGGCTCGGTCTGAAATGCGCCGCTGCCATAGGCGCCCGTGCTCCAGCCAGGGATGCTCAGCATCATCGGGCGTGGAAGCACCGCGCGTGTGTCTGCGATCAGCCTGGACCAGGTGAGATCCGTGCGACAGACGACGGTGGGGCCCCTGCGCGCCTCGGCCGTCTGGCAATCCGGTTTTGCCGGCTCGTAATCCAGGTCGACGCCGTCGAGACCAAGATCGGTGACCAGACGTGCCAGGGCCCTGGGGTCATAGCGGCGCCAGCCGTCGACATAGCCGGACCCGCCGACCGCCAGCAGCACCTTCATCGCGGGTGCGCGTGCTTTCAGCGCCCGGACGGCATCGGCGAGGACGGGGCCGGGGACCGGCGCCTGCAGCCCCGTCTCGGTGAGGTCCAGCCCGCCTCGGTAAACGAGGTCCGGTTTGACGAAACCCAGCACCTGCACATCGACATGGTCCGGCGTCATCGCCAGACGCGTGGCGCTGCCGAGTGCCACGGGTATCTCTTCCCAGCTTTCGTAATAGGCCATCGAGAAGGGCTGAGGAAGCGTGACCTGCTCGGTGCCAGAGGCCGCCTGCGCGACCAGAAGGCCGATCGTCGTCAACAGAAGGGCGCGCATCGCCTGCATCAGAACACATCCCGTCCGGCCATGCCGCCGAACAAAGTCCGGGCCATGATCCGGATGTCGAACCACAGCGACCAGTTCTCGATATACTGCAGGTCCAGTTCGACCCCACGCCGGGCCTTGTCGGCGTCGTGGATGCCGCCGCGCATGCCGTTGATCTGTCCCCAGCCGGTGATGCCGGGCTTCACCCGGTGGCGGGCGGCATATTCCTGCACCGTCTCGAAATAGGTGCGCTCTCCGACCAGCATATTGGGGACATGGGCGCGGGGGCCGACCACCGACATCTCACCGCGCAGGACATTGAACAGCTGCGGCAACTCGTCGATGCTGGTTTTGCGAATGAAGCGACCGATCCGGGTGATGCGCGGATTGTCCATCGGCGTGCCGCGCGATCCGTCGTCGGTGGGATCGACGGTCATCGACCGGAATTTGAACATGTCGAATTCACGGCCGTTGAAACCGACCCGCCGCTGCCGGAACAGGATCGGCCCGGGGCTGTCGAGCCGCACCAGGATCGCGACCACCAGCAGCAGTGGGGACAGCAGCAGAACGGCGATGCCGGCCACGATATAGTCCAGGATGCTCTTCAGAATTGCGTCGGTGCCCTTGAGCGGCCGGCGCGCGACCTGAAGAAAGGGCAGGCCGCCGACATTGAACAGCTGTGCACCACGCAGATTGATCCAGTCGGCTTCGATCGGCAGCAGCACATCGGCCGGAATCGCGCAGAGTTTCCGCATCATTTCGGCAATGCGCTGGCCGGCGCGCCAGGGCAGGGCGATGATCACCACGTCCACGCGTTCCTGACGCGCCCGACGGGCCAGTTCATCGACGCCGTGAGTGACGGTGAGGCCCGCAATTTCCACTGCGCGACGTGCTGCGCGATCGTCGAAGACGCCGATCAGTTCATAGAGATCACGCCGGCCGGGGGCGTCGAGATAGCGGATCGCCGCCTCGCCTTCTTCGCCGGCCCCGATCACCGCCACCCGACGCTTCAATGCCCCGCGCCGTTCCATACCGGCAACGGCGATCCGGGCCATGCTTCGCCCGATGGTCATCAGCACCAGGCCGGCAATCCCGAAGGTCGTCAGCCAGCTTTCGACAATGCCGCCCGGCAGAAAGCCGATGGCGAAGATGCCGGCCACGACCAGCGCGGCGAGCAGGCCCAGGATGATGTCGGCGACCTGCCCACGCAGGTGGCGGTACCGTTCCCACCGATAGACCCGACGCCCCTCGTTCACCTGCACCATGGGCACGACGGCCAGTGCACCCAGAAGCACCGATTGTGCCCAGGTCACATCGGCTGCGGTGGCTTCCGACAGGGGCCGGGCGGCCACCGCAGCGGCCAGCATGGCCAGAATATCGAGGAAGCGGACGGCCCGGTTCACCAGACCGAAGGTGATGTTGCGCAGCCGGGGCGTGATGCTGTCGGACGTGGTCATGCGCGGCGGGCCTCGTCAGCCGTGTGATGGTGAGATTCGGGGCGGAAGCAGATGATCAGGTCGTCGACGGTTGCCGGTTCAAAGCCAGAAGATGGCGGAGCGTCGCCGGCAGAGGGAGTGCCGCATAGGGGCGTGCCGCCGGCAGCAGCGAGGCCGCGACCATAGCGGCCCCCAGCCCCCCCTGTGCCGTTGCGATTGCGGTGGCGAGTGCTGCACCGGATGCACCGATCAGCGGGATGAAGCTGACGGACAATAGCAGAACCACCACCAGCTGCGCGAGATTGAGGCGCTGCAGGGTGCCGCCGTTGCCGGTCATGGCGAGCAGGACATCCTGCCCGGTATAGAGCGCGTTGATTGCCTGTCCGGCACCCAGGACCATCAGCGGCACCGCAGCCGTGGTGAAGCCGGGAGAGAGGATGGCGAGCAGCGTCTCGGGCAGCACGATCATCGCCAGGCAGACGAGGCCGCCGGTGACCGTGCCGATCAACTGGATCTGCCGGTTCAGATGACCGAGACCTTCCAGATCCCCCTTGCGATGCAGGGCGGCAAAGCGCGGGCTGGCGACGGTGCCGAGACTGACCAGCACCATCCAGACAAGCATCGAGATCCGCAGCGCCACACTGAACGCGCCGACATCTGCGGCGTCGGCCATCACGCCGAGAAGCAGGACCGGGACCGATACGATGGTCGCCTGGACCAGCTCGACCACCATAAGCGGCCAGGCCGTCGTCATCAGTGGCGGCATGTGCTCGACGGGGCCGGAGGCAGGCGTGTCGGTGCTCAGCGCTGCGTCGTTGCGGAACCGGGCGCGGTCGCGAAAGAAGATCAGCCCGGCGATACTGCCTGAGACCCAGATCGCAATGCCCATGCAGGTCACCAGGCTTGTGGCATCCTGCGCACCGGCAACCAGGGCGAGCACCGTCAGGGCTGGCCAGAAGGCGTTCTGCAGGAACTGCGCCCAGGTCGTTCGCCCGGCGCCGGCGAGTGCCGCGGTCAGCGTGAAGGTGACCGACATGCCGGCGACGGCGATCGAGGTGTGGACGAGCGCCGGCGCCAGGGCCGGATCGCCGAAGATGGTATGCGCCAGAGTGGCACCGCCAAGCCCGGTGGCGATACCCAGCACGAGCCCGGTCACGGTCACCCGTCCGACGCCGGCCAGGAGCGTCCGCCGCGCAGTGGCGCCCTGCGAGAGCCCCAGTTCAGCCCCCATATGGCGGGTGAGTGCCCGGTCGATGCCCATGCGCCCGAAGGTGGAGAACCAGCTGGACCAGGTGAGGCAAAGGAAAAACAAACCGGCTTCGGCCACCCCCAGAATACGCGCCGTCAGGAGATAAAGCGCCAGCTTCGCCACCACTTCAAAGCCTCGGACGCCGAACCCTGCAACCACAGGGCGCTGGAAGAAGAGGACGATCCGTTGCACCTGCCCATCCATCCGAGAGAGTGTGAAGACTGACGACTCGCGGAAACAGGCCGTCCCTGGCGCATTTCTGAAGTCTCTGCCAGTATACCCACTTCGTGGCCACAAGGCGTGCTTGAAGTCGTGGCGCGGGGCAAATATGCTGTGCTCAGCGAGTTCGAAGGCTGCAGCGTCCGCTCCATCGCCGTTCGTCGTCGATCTCTTGGCCGCATCAGACTGCGGAAAGTCTCTGGAGAAGACGTCTTGGGACACCGGGCGGGCAGGCGGATCCTTAGCGCGATCGTATTCACCGTTCTTGCCGGTCCGGCGGCCTTCGGTCAGGAGCTCCGTGCGGATGAGGATGACCCCTCGGTCGCAGCCATAAGGGCAAGCCGGCAACTGGATCCGCTCTATGAAATCCGCGAATACTTCCGACGTGAACTGCCTTTTGGATGGTGGGCCTCCGAGCCGGAGAAATTTCTTGGTGGATATCAGGTGACCTTGAACATTCCCAAAGATTGGGCCGGAAACCCTCATTCGGCGGCGATGAGCTATTGTCCAGATCGCACGAGTGAGATCTGGCAGGTGGTGCGTCGCCTGTATATTGAGACCCGATATCACGGCCTCAACTGGGCAGGTGTCGAATGTCGCTCGTGACGGGAAACGAGGCCGCGCGACGGCAGAGGCAGGGCACGGGGCAGGGGGCCTATACCCTGCGCGACCTGCTGATCGTCGCGTCCTACCATCGCCGGGTCATGATCGCGGTGTTCCTGGTGACCGTCGTCGGTGCCTGCGTCGCGGCATGGTTCAGCCCGATCCGCTACGAGGCGGAAGCGCGGCTTCTGGTCCTGTTCAACGCCGAGCAGTCCGGAAATCAGGATCTGGTCGAACGTCCGTCCATTCTGTCCATCGACGGCCTGAGGGCGACGGAGTCGGAAGTCGACATTCTCCGCAGTCGGACCCTGATCCGCGAAATGGTGCGCAAGGTGGGGGTTCAGACCCTGTTCCCGCATCTCGACGGCGAGGGACCACTCGGCTTCGGCAAGGGCGAGCCCGAGGATCAGCTGGTTGAACGCGCCACCGACCTGGCCGAGGCGCGCTTCCGGATCACTGCCCAGAGCGGTTCAAATCTGGTGCTGGTCGCCTTTTCCCATCAGGACCGGGCTGTGGCGATAAGGGCGGTCGACGAGTTGATCCGCGCCTATCTGGCGCGACGCGGCTCCATCTATGCCAATCCGCGATCGCCCTTCCTGGAACAGGAAGCCGAAAAGTTTCGCCTGCAGATCGACCAGCTGCAGCGAAACCTGGCCGATGCCAAGGCGAAGTATAAGGTCCTTAATCTGGAGCAGGAGATCCTTCTGGCGGTGAACCAGGAGGACAGCATCATTCAACGCAGGCGCCATGTGATGGAGCGGCGCGAAGCGCTGCGCATCGAGGTGGCGAATGCGCAGGAGCGGCTGGCCAAGCTTCCGGAACGGGTGTTCGACTTCACGGAACGGACGAACCGGACCGACAATGACGAGGCGCGAAACGCCCGTATCAAGCTGCAGCTTGAACGGGACCAGTTGCGGGCGCGCTATCAGGACAACCATCCGCGCCTGCAGGAGATCGAGCGCCAGATCAAGACGCTGGAACAGTTTCAGGAGAAGGAACGGCCGGTCTATTTTGCCGACCGGACCGTTCGCAATCCCGCCATCGCGTTCCTGACCAACCATCTGATCCAGATTCAGCTGGAAGAGGAGGCGACGGCTCGTCAGCTGGAAGAGCTGGAGCGTCAGCGTGAGGTTGCGCGCATGCGCATCGCGGAACTGCGCGAGGGCGAGCAGGTGATCGGCGACCTCACGCGCAGCCTGGACGTGGTCGACAAGCTTTATCGGCAGGCGCGGGAACGCGCTGAAACGGCCGGCCTGGAAGAGGCAGCTGCCGACGAACGGGCGTCGAATGTGCGCGTGGTCGAATATGCTGATGCACCTGCACGCGGAAGCAGCCAGGCGGCCAATCTGGTGGCGGCCGGTCTGTTCGGCGGCCTGCTTCTTGCCGCCGTTGCGGGGCTGGCGGCGGCCTGGAACCGCCGGGTATATCTCCTGCCGCTGGAGGTGGAGCGCGGGCTTGGGCTGCCGGTTCTCGCGACCTTCAACGAGGCCGGCGGCTTCGTGGGCGGTGGCGCCCAGGAGCAGATGATCTATTTCGTCGGGCGTCTGCTTGCGGGCCGTGAAGACGGCCAGTCGCTCAGATCGATTCAGGTCGTCTCCTCCGGTGAAACCGAAAACCGGGAGGGGTTCTCCAGGGCGCTGGCCACCGAACTGGCCGAAGGTCATGGCCGTCGGACGCTTCTGGTCGATCTCGATCGCGACGGCAATGGTCAGGCCGGCGCATTGCGCGCCGGGGATGCTGTTGAGCTGGGCGTCGACGGTATCCGGGCGGCGCCGACACGGATCCCCCGCCTTGACGTGACCGTGGATGCGGCGGGGTCGACCCTGGGGCGCATGCGTACCGAAGTGGGGGAGCTGGGCTCGCTGATCGAAGGACTTGCCGGCCGCTACGACTTCGTCATTGTCGATGCGCCGGCGACCCGGAACAGTTTCGTTGCCTTGCGGCTTGCTCCCGTCGTCGACGGCTCCATCCTTGTCGTACGTGCCGAACACACCCGCGCGCCGGTGGCCGGCAACACGCGCGATCAGATTCTGGATGCCGGCGGCGATATGCTTGGAGCTGTGGTGACCGGCCGCCGATTCCACATTCCGAGGGCGATCTATCGATGGCTGTGATGCGGATCGCAAGGAACTGGGGGCGGCTTCTGGCTGCCATGGGGCTGATGCTGATGCTTGGCGCCTGCGAGACCGGCCAGGCCATTCGTCCGGTCGCGGCGGACTCGCCCCTCGCCTCCGGCACCTATAATCCGATCGCCTTCGCCGACTGGACCGACGAATTGCCGCCCTATCGCATTGGCGAGGGGGACAAGCTCAAGGTCGGATTCTGGCGGACGCCGGAGTTCGATGAAGAGGTGACGGTCCGGCCCGACGGCTATATCTCGCTCAAATCTGCCGGCGAGGTTCTGGTGGCGGACCTGACCCCGGCCCAGGCCTCCGAGCGTGTGGCCGGCCAGTCGACGCGGATCCTGAGGGATCCGGACGTGAATGTCGCCGTCGACGACGCCATTTCCGCCCGGGTCTATGTCGGCGGCGACGTCCGTGCGCCGGGGGTGTATCGCATCGTCGGTCGCATCGGCGTTGCCGAGGCCCTGACTCTGGCGGGTGGCATCACGCCCAATGGCCGGATGAACGAGATCGTGCTGATCCGACGGGATCCACAGGATCGACCGATGATGCGCACCGTGGATCTGCGTGGGCTTCTGGAAGGCCGGTTGATCGACATTCCGATCGTGCAGGGCGACATCATCTTCGTCCCGCGCAGCCGGATTGCAGAGGTCAATCTGTGGGTCGCGCAGTTCATCGAGGGTGTCGTGCCGTTCCAGCGGGTCTTCCAGTATTCGATCACCCGCAACGACACGACGAAGAACACGCCGTTCTAGCGCAGGGAGGCACGACCGGATGACCGCCGAGACCGCCTCCACGCCGGCCGCGGTGCCGCGGATCGACTTTCTTGGACTGGAGATCAGCGATCTCGACTGCGACCCGGCCGCAGCCGTGATCGCCGCGCGGGATCCTGCTGCCGGTTTCGCCTATGTGGTCACGCCGAACGCCCAGCACATGGTCCGGCTGGCGCGTGGTGCGCCGGCGTTCGAGCATGCCTATGCGGGCGCTTGGCTGGTGTTGTCCGATGGCAATGTGGTCCGCCGCTTTTCCCGCCTGGTGCTGGGACAGGCACTGCCCCACGCCTCGGGAGCGGATGTGACCAGCCGCCTGTTTCACCATTATGTCCGTCCGGATGATGCCATCATGGTGGTGGGTGGCGACGATCGGCTCATGACGGCGTTGCGCAGCCAGTTCGGTCTGACCAACCTTCATCAGCATGTACCGCCGATGGGGTTCATCCGCGATCCGGCGGCGGTGGAGGCTGCGGTGACGGCGGTCCGGTCCCGGCCGGCGCGCTATGTCTTCATTGCCGTCGGGTCACCGCAATCCGAGCTGCTTGCACGGCAGATCGCGGATGCGGGCGGGGCGACCGGAACCGGGTTGTGCATCGGATCCTCTCTCCTCTTCGTCACCGGGCTGGTTCGCCGTGCGCCGGCCATCGTCCGCAAGCTCGGCCTTGAAGGCGGCTGGCGGCTGATGCTGTCGCCGGTGGGCCATTTCCGCCGGGTGTTTCACGAAAGCCTGCCCATCCTCGGCATCATCATCCGCGCGCGATTTGGTGGCCGCGGCATTCTGCAGCGACCGTCGTGAGAACCGGCGGCGGAAAGAAAGCGGTTCTGTCGCGCCGTCGCGGCCGGGTCGTGGCACCCGGCCCCGCTGTCGATGCGGCTATCTCCGCCGATCTGGCAGAGAGGGTCCTTGCGACCTCCGGGGGGGCGGACCGGTCGACCGGCCGGCTGGAGATCCTGCTGCTCGTCGCCGCATTGCCGATGTTCGGGCAGGTCTTCCACTACATCATCGACGCGGGGCCGTTCTATTATCTCTCGAAGGCCTGGCCGTTTCTGACCCTGCCGCTGGCACTCCACGGCGCCTTCCGGCTGAGCGGACGTCATCATCCGCTCTATGCCATCGTGCTCGGCTATGTCATCGGGATCACCCCGGCCCTGTCGATGCTCTGGCTGGGCAATGCCTTTATCGACGCGTTCGGCACGACGATCAAAGTCTGGCCGATCACCTATTATTTCAGCGTGCTCTCGACGCTGGCACTGCTGCGCCCGTCGCCGGATCTGCTGCGCCGGATCCTTCTGTCTTTCGGTGTGGCGACCTTCCTGCTGATGTGGCTGCTCTGGTTGATCGTGCCCCGCACGCACTATGCGGTGGATGCTACACAGAGCAAGCTGTTCATGTACGAACTGGAGCGCGGCTACCGCATCTACATGCCGATGGTCTTCGGCGTGCTCTCGCTGCTTTATCTCGTCCGACGGATGAGCGTCTCTCCGCGGCTGCTCTATGTGGCGCTGTATCTGGCCGGGCTGATGACGATGGTGCTCATCTTCAAGCAGCGGATCAGCATTCTGGCTCTGCTGCTGATCAGCGCCTGGGTGCTCTACCGCAATCTGCCCAAGCTGCTCCGATCGCTGGTGACGCTGGGGCTCGGGATCGGTGTGCTGGTCCTGGCGATCACGGTTCTGATCCCGGCGGTCGAGGCCCTGGAGAAGAGCCTCGGCAACTCGCTCTCGATCCGGGCCCGGTCGCTGTCCCTGGCATTCGACTACATGCTGGCGGATGTCTGGCGCTGGCTCTTCGGCGTGGGGTCGATCACCCGTTTCAGCGCGGTGACCCTTTTCGACCTGTTTGGCACCGATCACTTTTATCTGGCGGATATCGGCTGGGGCGGCATCGTCTTTGAATATGGCGTGGTCGGGGCGCTGCTGATCTTCGGTCTTTATGTGGCGGGGCTGCGCGACGCCTATGGCCGGCGGGCGCGGGCGCCCGAGCGGCAGCTCGCCGACCCGCGTGCCGAGGCCATGGCAGCGGCTCTCGGCGATTATGTGCTGTTCCTGCTGGCGGCGAGCGCCGTCTACTCGGCCGTCTTCACGCCGGGTGAACTCGCGACGGTGACGGCGCTTCTCGTCTATCTGCGGGGGTTCTGGTCGACCCAGGCCGCAATGGGGCCGCGCACGACACTCCAGCCGGACGAGCATGTCCCGGTGCCCGGCCGTGGTGGCGTCGTCCGGCTCTGATCCGTATCAGGCAGCGGCCTCGGCTCTGGCCGCCGCGACATCCAGCGGTGCCGCAGACGACACGCCCAGACGATCATCCAGCCCGCCCAGATCCAGCAGGCGGGCGATCAGGGCGTCGATGCCGGCGCCACTCTTCATATTTGTGAACAGGAAGGGGCGGCGGCCGCGCATGCGGGCGGCATCCCGCTCCATGATCCCCAGATCGGCGCCGACCAGGGGGGCCAGATCGACCTTGTTGATCACCAGCAGATCCGATCGGGTGATGCCGGGGCCGCCCTTGCGCGGGATCTTCTCGCCCGCCGCCACATCGATCACATAGACCGTGATATCGGCAAGCTCGGGCGAGAAGGTCGCCGACAGATTGTCGCCGCCGCTTTCGACGAAGATGAGCTCCAGATCGGGGAAGCGGGTGCTCATCTCCGCCACCGCTGCGAGATTGATCGACGCATCCTCGCGGATCGCAGTATGCGGGCAGCCGCCGGTCTCCACTCCCATGATCCGCTCTGGTGCCAGCGCACCGGCCCGCGTCAGGATCTGCGCGTCTTCCTGGGTGTAGATGTCGTTGGTGATCGCTGCGATGCGATAGCTGTCGCGCAGCCTGCGGCAGAGCACTTCGAGAAGGGCGGTCTTGCCCGAGCCGACGGGGCCGCCGACACCGATGCGCAAGGGCCTGGAACTGCGCTCAGGGGTGAGCGGGATGGGCGCGGGGGAGAGTGTGGTCATGAGCGGAACAGCCTGGAATAGAGGGTTTCGTGTCGAAGGGCGGCAATGTCAGCAAGAATGGCAGCCCCGCCGGGAGCGGCCTCCGGCCTGGCGCGGGCGGCGGCGGCCACGGCACCGATCACAGGCCCCAGCGCCGCCAGCACCCGCTGACCATCGGTCTGTCCCAGCGGCACCAGCCGGACGCCCGCCGAGACGAGATTGGCGGCAAAGGCGTGGACAAGGGCTTCGATCAGCATGTCTTCGGGCAGGCCGGCCCATCCGCCACAGGCGCCTGCGGCAACCGGCAGGGTGACGGGAACCTCCACCGCATCGAGCTGCGCCGTCAGGTCCGCGGCTTTGCCGAGCGCCCAGCCGCGCGCAACCGCGTCGAGGAACGACCGCCCCTGCTGGCGTGCCTCCAAGGCGCGTTCGCCGGCGGGGACCAGGGCGGATGAGACGATGGCGGTTTCCACAAGCCCGGCCATATCGCCGGCACGGGCCTGGCGGGCGGCGCGCACGGCGAAACCGGCATCCGTCCGCCCGGCCCCGAAGCGCAGGACGCCGTCGATCCAGGCGGCAAGCGTTTCTGCCGTGCCGACCGTGCCGTCTTCGACCGCCTGTTCCAGCCCGTGACTGTAGCTGAAGGCACCGATGGGGAAGCTGGGGCTGGTCCAGGCGAGCAGCTGGTGGAGGCCCTGCGCATCGGTCGAGACCGCACAAGCTGCGGGTCCGTCGGTCCATCCGTAGAGCAGGGCCTGTCCTTCGGCGGTCATGGCGGGATCAGTGGTGATGGCCGTGATCGGCATAGGCGCCGGGTTCAGGCTCGAAGGCATCTGCCGCCGGCAGCACACGCAGCCCCAGCGCGGCGGCGATCCGGCGGACCAGCGGTTCATCCGAGGCCCGGATCCGCCAGCCGTCCACCACCTGCACCGGCCGATGCCGGTTGCCGATCTGCCAGGCCGCACGGGCGGTGTCGGCACCGGTGCCGCCGACCAGATCGACCGCGGCGCTCGCCTTCATGGCATGGCCGTGGTCATGATGCCCGTGATCGTGATGCCCATGGCTATGACCGTGCTCATCCCCCGCCGCGATGCCGGCGGCCCCCAGGATCGGTTCCGGATCGAAGGGGGCGACGGTCTCCGTCAGATGCGCCCCCAGCCGGCCGAGCAGGTCGCGGGCAACCAGATCGCGGGAAATGCGCAGCCGCGGCGTGACGATATGGGTGGTGACGGCCAGCGGCACATGCCGGTTGCCCAGATGCCAGGCGATGCGGACGAGATCCCGCCGATCCGCGGTTTCGGCTTCGATCACCGCTTCGGGCGCCGCCCGGACCACCACATGGCCGCCCTGGTCCAGCATCAGCCGGTCACCATCGGCCAGCCTGACCGCCTCGCGCAGGTCCAGCAGGAAGGACCGGCCGTCATCGGTGGCAAGCCGGATCCGCCGGCGATGGCGGTCGGCATGCGGCAGGGTGATCGTGCCCCAGGCGGCATCCGGGCCCAGAACCGGCAAAGCAGCGGTCACCACCTGCACGGCCCTGGGCATGACCGACTGAGGGGCTTCGGGAACCAGGGGCGTGATCTTCTCGACGGCGGCGGCCGTGGCGGAAAGCTGGGTCATCTTCATGGGAACCGGTCTCCTGCGTGGCGACGCGATGCGGCTGTCGCATGCGGATCGTGCATCGGGACGGGGGGTTTGATCGGTGATCTTTCGGTGTGTCTCCCTGGAAAATCTGTGTCAGAAGAGGAAGTAGCGCTGGGCGAGCGGCAGGACCTCGGCCGGCTCGCAGGCCAGCACCTCGCCATCGGCGCGGACTTCATAGGTTTCGGGGTCGATCTCGATCACCGGGCAGGCGCCGTTGAGCGCCATCTGCGCCTTGGTGACCGTTCGGGTTCCACGCACGGCTGCAAGCCGCCGGCCGCCCGCCATCGCCTCAAGACGGCCGGAGGCGAGGGCAGCCCCAGAGACGAAGGTGAGGCAGGACGCCGTCCGCGCGGCCCCCATCGCCCCGAACATCGGCCGGTAGATCACCGGCTGCGGCGTCGGGATGGAGGCATTGGGATCCCCCATCGCCGCATAGGCGATGCTGCCGGATTTGAGCACGATGTCCGGCTTCACACCAAAGAACATCGGCTTCCAGAGCACCAGATCCGCCAGCTTGCCGACCTCGACCGACCCGACCTCGGCATCGATCCCGTGTGCACGGGCGGGGTTGATCGTATATTTGGCCACATAGCGACGGGCACGCAGATTGTCGTTGTCGCCGGTCTCACCCGCCAGGCGGCCGCGCTGCCGGCGCATCTTGTCGGCCGTCTGCCAGGTCCGGATGATCACTTCGCCCACCCGGCCCATGGCCTGGCTGTCGGACGAGATCATCGAGATGGCCCCCAGATCATGGAGGATGTCTTCCGCCGCGATGGTCTCGCGCCGGATGCGGCTTTCAGCGAAAGCGACGTCTTCCGGAATCGACGGGTCGAGGTGGTGGCACACCATCAGCATGTCGAGATGCTCGTCGATGGTGTTCACCGTATAGGGGCGGGGGGGATTGGTGGAAGAGGGCAGCACATTGGCGAGCCCCGCCACCTTCATGATGTCGGGCGCGTGACCGCCGCCGGCGCCTTCGGTGTGATAGGCATGGATGGTGCGGCCGGCGAAGGCGGCAATGGTCCGTTCCACGAAGCCGCTCTCGTTGAGCGTATCGGTGTGGATGGCCACCTGCACGTCCATCAGGTCGGCAACGGTCAGGCAGGTGTCGATGGCCTTGGGCGTGGTGCCCCAGTCCTCGTGAAGCTTCAGGCCGCAGGCGCCACCTTCAATCTGCTCCATCAGGCTTTCGGGCCGGCTGGCATTGCCCTTGCCCAGAAAGCCGACATTGACCGGCAGGTCGGCCGCCGCCTGGATCATGCGCATCATGTGCCAGGGGCCGGGGGTGACGGTGGTCGCGAAGGTGCCTTCCGCAGGCCCCGTGCCGCCGCCGATCATGGTGGTCACGCCGCTCGCGATGGCATCGATCGCCTGCTGGGGGGCGATGAAATGGATATGGGCATCGATGCCGCCGGCGGTCAGGATCCGTCCCTCGCCGGCGATGATCTCGGTGCCGGGGCCGATGACGATGTCGACGCCGGGCTGGATGTCGGGGTTGCCGGCCTTGCCGATCGCGGCGATGCGGCCGCTGCGCAGGGCGACATCCGCCTTGATGATGCCGGTATGGTCCAGAATCAGGGCGTTGGTGATGACGGTGTCGGCAGCACCGTCGGCGCGGGTGCGCTGTGACTGACCCATGCCGTCCCGGATCACCTTGCCGCCGCCGAACTTGACCTCCTCGCCATAAATGGTGCGGTCTTCCTCGACCTCGATCACCAGTTCGGTGTCGGCCAGACGCACCCGGTCGCCCACGGTCGGTCCGTAGGTGGCGGCATAGGAAACGCGATCGATCTCGCAGGCCATGGGTTCAACCCTCCCCGCCCTTGGGCGCCGCGGCGCCGAGTGTGCCCGACACCTTGCCGTCGAAGCCATGCACCACCCGGTCGCCCTGATACGCGACCAGGCGCACGCTGCGGGTCTGGCCGGGTTCGAACCGGACGGCCGAGCCGGCGGGGATGTCGAGCCGCATGCCCCAGGCAGCGGCACGGTCGAATGCGAGGCCGGTATTGGTCTCGTAGAAATGATAGTGCGAGCCGACCTGGACCGGCCGGTCGCCGGTGTTCGCAACCTCGATCTCTATGGTCGGGCGGCCGGCATTCAGGGTGATGACCCCGGCGGCGGGGATGATCGCGCCCGGCGCCAGGCCTTCGGCGTCGGGAGAGAACGGGGTATCCGCTGCAGCGCGGGGCGGGGTGGTGTCGGTCATCCTGGCCCCCTCAGCGGATCGGGTTGTGGACGGTGACCAGTTTGGTCCCGTCGGGGAAGGTCGCTTCGACCTGGATCTGTTCGATCATCTCGGGGATGCCCGGCATCACCTCGTCGCGGGTGAGCACCCGACCGCCTGCCGCCATCAGGTCGGCGACGCTGCGGCCGTCGCGGGCGCCTTCGACCACGACATCGGTGATCAGGGCAATCGCTTCCGGATAGTTGAGCTTCACGCCACGGGCACGGCGCTTTCGCGCCACTTCGGCCGCCATGGCGATCAGCAGTTTTTCCGTCTCCCGAGGGCTCAGATGCATGCGGCGGACGCTCCCTGGCCGTTCCCTGTATCGTTAAACCTGTCGCCTCTGGCGGGCGGATTTCCGTTCAGCCGCGACGGATGCGCGGCAAACGCGGTGGATGATGAAGAAGTTCCACCCGCGCCACCGCCCACAGCCGGTCGAAAACCCGCTTCAGACGGGCGGCATCGCCCCCAGCCATCCTCACCACCAGGCACCCGTCGACGAGACCGATCCCGACGATGGGACGGGTGAGGGCATCCGGATCCACAGCGGACCCTGTTGCATTTGATGCATGTTTCGTGCCGAAAGCCGGCTCCGGGCCTTCAGCCGCTTCCAGTTCCTGCCGCAACCGGTCGCGGAGGGCCTGGCCTGCAGCCTCTCCCGGGCTCCCGATTCCGCAGAATCCTGCGATTGCGGTCATGCCCCCCAGTGCGGAGGGGCTGGCGATGGCGGCGGCGAAATCCTCTTCCGCCAGGTCGAAGGCATCGGCCAGCACCAGCCTGCCTGCACGCTCGACTGCCCAGGCATCGCGCAATCGGGCGCTCCGGACGCTCTCGCCATGGGCAGTCCGCCCGAGCACGAGCATCTCACCGATGATGGCGCGGGAGGTCTGATCGGCAAGCACCAGCCGGGTGCGCCGCTCGAAACGCGCCTGATCGTAGATGATCGTTTCCTGGGGCAGCCACTCGAAGCAGGCGCCGCTGCCCACCCGGAACAGATTGTCGACGGTCGAAACCGGGCCGGTGGTGCGATAGACCCGCTCTGCCGCCTGCGGCATCAGCAGCAGCCGGGCTCCGTCCTCGACCGTCACGTCCAGCCCCAGCCGGTCGCCGCCCACGATACCGCCCGAGGTGCTGGTGACCACCACCATCGGCGGCTCGCCGGGTTCCGCATGGGGGAAGAGCGCCCGATAGGGCACCTGCTGGACAAGGTCGCGCAGGCCACGCCTGGCAGTCGGGGCGGGGCCCATCACCAGGGTCAGACGGCCGTGATCCAGGGCGGCACGCCGGGCACGAGCCGCATCGTCTTTGGGAATCTGCACCTTCGGGGGCTACCGGTATCAGACGGTGAGGTGGCGACGGATGTCGTCGTCGAGGGCTGCCCCGTCTCCGGCGGCGATCACCTCACCGCGATCCAGCACGATGAAACGATCCGCAAGCTCCTGGGCAAAATCGAAATACTGTTCAACGAGTACCACCGCAAGCCCCCGTTCCCGGGCAAGCAGCCGGATCACCCGGCCGATATCCTTGATGATCGAGGGCTGGATGCCCTCGGTCGGCTCGTCCAGGACCAGCAGCTTGGGGGCGGTGACGAGCGCGCGGCCGATCGCGAGCTGCTGCTGCTGGCCGCCGGACAGGTCACCACCCCGGCGGCCGAGCATGGATTTGAGCACGGGGAAGAGCGCGAAGATGTCGTCCGGGATCTTCCGCTCCAGCTTGCGCGGCCGGGCGGCGAGGCCGGTGCGCAGGTTCTCTTCCACCGTCAGCAGCGGAAACACCTCGCGGCCCTGGGGCACGAAGCCGATGCCGGACCGCGCCCGGTCATAGGGCGCGCGGCCGGCAAGATCGGCGCCATCCAGCCTGATGCTGCCGCCCGAGGGCTTCAGATGGCCTGTGATTGCGCGCATCAGCGTGGTCTTGCCGACACCGTTGCGGCCGAGCACGCAGGTGACCTCGCCGGCGCGGGCCTCGATCGAGACGCCCTTGAGCGCCTGGGCCGAACCGTAATGCACGTCCAGCGCATGAACGTCGAGCATGGGGGCAAGCCTCCGTCAGCGGCCGAGATAGACGTCCACGACCCGCTGGTCGGCCTGGACATGGTCGAGAGAGCCTTCGGCGAGCACCGAGCCTTCGTGCAGCACGGTCACCTTGCAGTCCAGATCGCGCACGAAGCCCATATCGTGCTCGACCACGATCACCGCATGAGACTGCGCCAGGCGCTTCAGCAGCACGGCGGTCTGCGAGGTTTCGGCATCGGTCATGCCGGCTGCCGGTTCGTCGACCAGCAGCACTCGCGGCTGCTGCATCAGCAGCATGCCGATTTCCAGCCACTGCTTCTGGCCGTGGCTGAGACGGCCCGCGGGTTCATGGGCGCGGTGGGCGAGGGCGATGTCCTCGAGAACCGCCTCGATCCGCGCGGCCTTGTCGGCGGTGCGCCGGAATTTGAGGGCCGCGAAGGGGCTGCGATCGCCGGCAAGCGCAAGTTCCAGATTGTCGACAACGGTATGGGTCTCGAAGACGCTGGGCTTCTGGAATTTGCGGCCGATGCCGAGGGTGGCGATGCGCGCCTCGTCGAGCTTCGTGAGATCGATCGAACCGTCGAGCAGGACCTTGCCTTTGTCAGGCCGGGTCTTGCCGGTCATGACGTCCATCATCGTGGTCTTGCCGGCGCCGTTGGGGCCGATCACGGCGCGAAGCTCGCCGTGATCGACCACCAGCGACAGCTCGTTCAGGGCCCGGAAGCCGTCGAAGCTGACGGTCACGCCATCGAGATAGAGGGCACTACCCCGGGGGCTGCGGGCGCCGTCGGGCGCGGTGCCGGTATCTGCCAGCAGGTCGGCGGTATGCACGGTCATCCGCGGTCCTCCGTGGCGGCGGGGGGAACGGCCTCGCGGCGGCGGCCGAAGGTGGGGAAGGCCGGCAGCCGGCCGACCAGCCCCTTGGGCAGGAACAGCGTCACGGCAATGAACAGCGCCCCCAGGGCGAAGAGCCAGAATTCGGGCAGGGCGCCGGTGAACCAGGTCTTGGCCCAGTTGACCGCGATGCCGCCGAGGGCGGCGCCCCAAAGCGTGCCGCGGCCGCCGACCGCCACCCAGATCACGGCTTCGATCGAGTTGGCGGGGGCAAACTCGCCTGGATTGATGATGCCGACCTGCGGCACATAGAGCGCACCGGCAATGCCGGCCAGCATGGCCGAGAGCACGAAGACGAAGAGCTTGTAGTGCTCCACCCGATAGCCCAGGAAGCGCACCCGGCTTTCGGCGTCGCGGATCGAGACCAGCACCTTGCCGAGCTTCGAGGTCACCACGATGCGCGAGAGCGCATAGGCGCCGACCAGGGCGATGGCGGTGGCGGAATAAAGCGCCACCCGCATCTCGGGTGCCTGCAGGCTGTAGCCGAACAGGTCCTTGAAGTCCGTGAGGCCGTTATTGCCGCCGAACCCCATGTCGTTGCGGAAGAAGGCGAGCAGCAGGGCGTAGGTCATGGCCTGGGTGATGATCGACAGATAGACGCCGGTCACTCGCGACCGGAAGCACAGCCAGCCGAGCACGAAGGCGAGCAGGCCGGGCACGACCAGCGCCATCAGAATGGCGAACCAGGCCATATCGAAGCCATGCCAGTACCAGGGCAGTTCCTGCCAGTTCAGGAAGACCATGAAGTCGGGCAGAACCGGGTTGCCATAGACGCCGCGCGGGCCGATCTCGCGCATCAGATGCATGCCCATGGCATAGCCGCCCAGGGCGAAGAAGGCGCCGTGGCCCAGGCTGAGGATGCCGCAATAGCCCCAGACCAGATCGAGGGCGAGGGCAAGCAGCGCATAGCAGAGATACTTGCCGAAGAGCGACACCATGTAAGACGGGATCGCCAGCGGATGCTCTGCCGGCAGCACCAGCGCCGAGATCGGCATCAGCATGGCGGAGGCCGCGATCAGCCCCATGAAGATCAGTCCGCCACGATCGCCGAGCAGGGCCAGGAGGATCGGCCGGCGCGGGCCGCGTGCCAGGCCGCGCGGGGCCTGGCGGGGAGCGGCAGCGGGTTCGGTGGTCGATGCCATGGGATCAGGCCTCCACCGCGCGGCCCTTGAGCGCGAACAGTCCGCGCGGCCGCTTCTGGATGAACAGGATGATGGCGATCAGCACCAGGATCTTGGCGAGCACGGCTCCGGCGAAGGGTTCCAGCAGCTTGTTCACCACACCCAGGGCGAAACCGCCGATCAGCGTGCCCCAGAGCGTGCCGACACCGCCGAACACCACCACCATGAAGCTGTCGATGATGTAGCCCTGGCCGAGATTGGGGCTGACATTGTCGATCTGGCTGAGCGCCACACCGGCAATGCCGGCGATCCCTGAGCCGAGGGCGAAGGTGAGGGCGTCGATCCGGCCGGTCCGGATGCCCATGGACGATGCCATGGCCCGGTTCTGGGTGACGGCGCGGACATGCAGGCCGAGGGGCGTTTTGCGCAGAAGCAGTGCCACGCCGCCGACCACGACCAGGGAGAAGGCCAGGATCCAGAGCCGGTTATAGGTCAGCGTGATGCCGCCGGCGATTTCGAAGGCGCCGCTCATCCAATCGGGGCTGGAGACTTCGCGATTGGTCGGCCCGAAGATGGAGCGCACGGCCTGCTGAATGATCAGGCTGAGCCCCCAGGTCGCGAGCAGGGTTTCGAGCGGCCGGCCATAGAGCCAGCGGATCACGCTGCGCTCGATCGCGAAACCGGCGGCCCCCGAGACCAGAAAGGCTGCGGGCAGGGCGATCAACAGCGACACCGGCATCAGGGCCGGCGCAGCGGCCGCGATGCCCTGCTGGACCAGATAGGTGGTATAGGCGCCGAGCATCACCATCTCGCCATGGGCCATGTTGATCACGCCCATCACGCCGAAGGTGATGGCAAGACCGACGGCGGCAAGGACGAGAACCGATCCGAGGCTCAGCCCCTGATAGACATTGCCGACGAGCGCCCACATTTCGAGTTTGGCTTCAACGGCGGCCAGCGCATCGATCGCCGCCCCCTTCACCGCCTGGGCGGCATCCGGGGAGAGCCCTTCCGGTGTACCGTCGGCGATCCGGCCGAGCAGGCTGCGGACCTGCGGGTCGGCATAGTCGCCCAGGGTCTCGATCGCCTGGAGGCGTTCCTCCGGGTTCTCGGCATAGAAGGCCTGCACGGCGGCCAGCGCCTTGGTCAGCGCGTCGCGGGCGCGGCTGTCGGTTTCGGTCTCGATCGCCTGAGTGAGCAGCGGCAGTGCCGCCGCATCCGGCGACTTGATCAGGCCGTCGGCCGCAGCAATGCGGCGTTCCGGCCGCTTTGCCCTGAGATCGATCAGGCCCATCGCGGCGCGGGCCTCGACCCGCACCCGGTTGTTGACACGGATGCGCTCGACCTGGCCGCGTTCGGCCTTGCCGAGATCCTCGCCGGTCACCGGATCGCGCATGTCGGCATCGTTGCCGCGGCCTTCCAGGATCACCAGACCGCCATCGTTCAGGCGGCCGAGATTGCCGGACTGCAGGGCATCGATCGCCCGGGCGGCGCGAGCGTCGCCCGTAGCTGCCAGGGCGCGAATCAGTGCCAGTGCGCCATCGAAGCCATCGCCTTCGGTGGCGAGTGCGGCGCGCAGCTGTGCATCCTCTTCCGCGGTCGGTGCGGGGTCGGTCGTCTGGGCGACGGCGACGCCCGCGGGAGAAAAGGTGGAGGGGCCGGTGGCGAACGGCAGGATCAGCAGCACCGCGGCCAGCGCGATGGCACGCAGCAGCGTGGCGGGGCCGCCGGCAGGCCGGCGGGGAGAAATCGCTTGTCCGGGCATCGGGCTCGTCTTCTGCAACCGCGTGCGGAGTTGCCGGCAAAGCTGACCGGCCGATCCGGGGCGGCAAGGGCAGGGTGGGGCTTCGGCAGTCGCGATGCCTCGGGCGGCGGGAGAGCGTACCGCGGCCACAGGCAGACAGCCGAAGCCCCGTCCTCCGCGATCGGGCGGCACGGGCCACCGTCCGATCGGTGAAGACTTTCCGTGGAGATGCTGCTGCGCCAGACCATGCCGGGGTTGGCCCGGCGCGGCGCAGCAGCGGTGATGTCAGCGCATCACTTGTACTTCGGCGTTTCGCAGTTGCCGCAGACCCAGGGATAGGTCCAGTCGGCGGTCAGTTTGGCGCTTTCCGGGATGTAGTCGGACCAGGCATCGCCGACGATCGGACCATCGGTCTTCCACACGGTCGAGAACTGGCCATCACCCTGGATCTCGCCGATCAGCACCGGCTTTGACAGGTGGTGGTTGACGTTCATGACCGCGGTGGTGCCGGTCAGCGACGGCACCTTCTGGCCGTACATGGCCTGGCGCACGGCATCGACGTCGGTGGTGCCGGCCTGCAGCACCGCCTGGCTCCACATCTTGAAGCCGATATAGGTCGCTTCCATCGGGTCGTTGACGACGCGCTTGTCGTCCTTGATGAAGGCGTGCCACTTCTTGATGAAGTCGGCGTTCTCGGGCGTGTCGACCGACATGAAGTAGTTCCAGGCGGCCAGATGGCCGACCAGCGGACCGGTGTCGAGGCCCGCCAGCTCTTCCTCGCCCACCGAGAAGGCGACGACCGGAATGTCGGCGGCATCGATGCCCTGGTTGGCCAGCTCCTTGTAGAACGGCACATTGGCATCGCCGTTGATGGTGGAGACCACGGCGGTCTTCTTGCCGGCACTGGCGAACTTCTTCACGTCAGAGACGATGGTCTGCCAGTCGCTGTGGCCGAAGGGCGTATAGCTCTCCATGATGTCGTCATCCGAGACACCCTTGGAGTGCAGGAAAGCGCGCAGGATCTTGTTGGTCGTGCGCGGGTAGACATAGTCGGTGCCGAGCAGAACCCAGCGCTTGGCCGCCCCGCCATCCTCGCTCATCAGGTATTCGACGGCCGGGATGGCCTGCTGGTTGGGGGCGGCACCGGTGTAGAAGACGTTACGCGAGCTTTCCTCGCCCTCGTACTGCACGGGGTAGAACAGAAGCCCGTCCAGCTCTTCGAACACCGGCAGCACGGATTTGCGCGAGACCGAGGTCCAGCAGCCGAAGACGACGTCGACCTTGTCCTTCTCGATCAGTTCGCGGGCCTTCTCGGCGAACAGCGGCCAGTTCGACGCCGGATCGACGACGACCGCTTCAAGCGGGCGACCGAGCAGGCCGCCGCTCTTGTTCACCTCGTCCACCAGCATCAGCACGGTGTCCTTAAGGGTGGTCTCGCTGATCGCCATGGTGCCCGACAGCGAGTGCAGAACGCCCACCTTGATGGGTTCTGCGGCAGTGGCGGCGCTGACGGCGGCTGCGGCGAGAATGGCGCCGCTGGCGATGGTGCGGACGATGAGTTTCATTGACGGCCTCCGGTAGGGCGCGTTGTTCCGATCCATGAGCCAGAGCAGCAAGAAGCGGACCAAACATGCTTGGGTAGGAAGGCGTCGGCCTGCTGTCCGCAGGTCTCCGCGGTTCTCTCCGGGGAAGATTACGTAGAAGGCGACAGGCGCGCAGGTGTCCGAACGGTGTTGGGTTCGCTCAAAAAACCGTCAGATGACATAACATGGTTAAAATTTAGCCATATTTGTGACAGCCCGTGGCATGAGCCGGCGCGGCGACCGCGCCACAGGCGCCATGACAAATATCGGACGGGGCGGCCTGCGCCGCGAAGGCTGATTGACGCCGTGACGACTGCGTGATTCCATGCACCCCATGTCGATGCAAAGGGATATAACGCGCCGCTTGCGCCAGATCGCGCCCCAGATTTTCTGGGGGTGCCTGGTCAGCTATTTTGCGTTCCACGCGGTTCAGGGCGACCGCGGGGTCGTGGCCTGGCTGCAGATGCGCCAGCAGCTGGCGGCACTTGACCATCAGCTCGACGACGCCCGCACAGAACGGCAGCGGCTTGAGAAGCAGGTGGCTCTCATGCGCGCGGAAAGTCTGGACCCCGATATGCTGGACGAGCAGGTCCGCCGGGTGCTCGGTTACACCGATCCGCGCGATCGGGTTGAATTCTACGATGCATCGGCTGCCCTTCAGCCCCCGACCGGGGAAGCGTCGGCTAAGACCGACGCGCCGGCAAGCGTGCTTGATGTGCTTCCGGATCAGGGGATGCCTGCGCCGCGTTGAGGCGGGTGCGTCGTGGATACTGCATGCTCTGGCGCCCGGAATAAAAAGCACGAGCGCCACTTGATCGTAAAAATGACGTGTCATTTTGTTTATTGTTGTGCACCTGCGCAATAACGCATGCTGTCGTCGGCAGTCCTTCTGTCTCGTGGTGGATGATGGCGTGAGGCCGGGGACACGTTCCGGATGCGCTCCATAAGCAAATCCTCTGGGCGCGATTATTCAATTTTTGGTTGCATAGCCTGGAATCGGGTGCATATAATCAATCTAAGGTACATATTGCGCGGCAAAATATGCGCACAGGTAGCGCAAATGATGGTGCCTGTCTGCAAGGTGGCGGCTCGCTCATGTCGATGCTTCATACGGAATGCCTGTCTCCGTCCCGTGCTCATGCGACTGCCATCGCCGTGGCGGATATCGGCCTGACGATCAGCTATGGCGCACTCGCGACTGCAGCCCGCCGGCTTGCGGGCGAAATTGCCTGCCATCTGCCTGCCGGCGGCGGGCGTGCCGCCGTACTCCTGCCCTCATCCATCGAATTTTGTGTCGTGGCATTCGCGCTGCTTGAACGCGGCATCGCGGTTGCTCCGATCGACGTCAGCCTGCGCGGACTTTCTCTGGATACTGCACTGCGGCGTCTTTCGCCGCATGTGGTGGTGGCAGCGCCGTCCGTCATGGCCCGGGTGCCCCGCGATCGGCTTGCGGAATGCAGCCTGAAGTTGAATCTCGAATGCGTTCATACCGAACGATCTCCGGCTCTTGTGGTCGAACTGGCGTCGGATCTGGGCAGTGATCGCAGGATGATTGCAGTGCAGCAGGATGACGGGATGGCGGAGCCGGGAGAGGGAGCCACCCGGAACCCCGGCGCGGATGCCCTGCTGGTGTCGACGTCGGGAAGCACCGGCTTGCCGAAATATGTCCGGCTCGGTCATGCCGGCACGTTGTTCAATGCGCGCGGGCACCTCAAGGCCCTGGGTCTGACGGCGCCGTTCAGGGCGTTCCAGGCGTTGGATGTCAGCTACAGCTATGGTCTTGTGGCGTCGATGCTGGCCACCTTTGTAGCCGGCGGCACGCTGTGCCTGCCCGTGCGCAGCGATCTGCAGGCGCTGCGGCCAGCGCTGATCCGTTCGGGAGCGACGGTGTGCCTGGGGAGCCCGGCCCTGTTCGACTACATGCTCCAGACCTGCCCGGCCGACGAGCGCGACGGTCTCCGGGCTCTGACGGTGATCGGCATCGGTGGCGACCGCGCGACCGAGACGCTGCGGCGCCGGATTGCCGCAGCACTTCCGCAGGTCGCCGCGCATGTGACCTATGGCGTAACCGAGGCGGGGCCACGTGTGGCGACACTGCCGCCCGATCGGCTCCTGACTGCGCCGGACTCCGTCGGGTTTCCCCTGGATGGCGTGGAGATCGCCATTCTCGGCGAGGACGGCGAGCCGATGCCGGCGGGTGAGGTCGGCCTGCTGCATATCCGCACACCTTCGCGCATGAACGGCTACCTCGACGATCCGACCCCTCTCGACCCGTCGGGCTGGCTGGCGGTCAAGGACCTCGCCAGCCTCGATCCCGAGGGCATGCTCGTGATTCACGGGCGGGCCGATCGCCAGTTCAAGCATCGAGGGCGGCGCATCAATCCCGCTCAGATCGAACGGGTGATCGAACGCCTGCCAAAGGTGGTGTCGGTCCGGGTCGAGCCAGTGCCCGGTTCGGATTCGCTGAGGGCGATCGTGCATCACCAGATCGATGTCGGCGACGATTTCTGCGACCGCCTGGTCGCGCACTGTCGCCGCAACCTGCCGCCCCGTCTGGTTCCGGAGATCGTTGAGACAATCCCCGAGACCGGCGGGTTTTTCTTCAAGGGACGACCTCTCGCAGTCCCGGGGACCGTGGGATAGGCACCCGGTTCCCATGCCTTCCGCCCAGCCAAGCATCCAAGGAGATCCAGGGCATGACCACCAAGACCGAAATTGCCGAACGTGTGAAGGGCATGCTGGTTGACGACCTGTTCCTTGCCGATACGGCCGAGGAAATCGGCGACGACGCCGAACTCGGCACCGAACTCGGCATGGATTCGGTTGGTTTCGTCGAACTCGCGACGATCGTCGGCGAAGTCTTCGAAATCAGCGTCTCCGATACGGATATCGGTCAGGGGCATTTCGCGACCGTCCGGTCTTTGACCGACTTCATTCATGCCCGGCTGGCGGAGAAGGCGGCCCCCACCGCGGTCAGCGCCTGATCCGCCGGTCGACGACACCGTCGCCCGTCCCCCTGCGACGGACTTCATTTGCCGGAGAACCCACCAGATGCTGCCGATCATCACAGGCATGGGTTGCATATCCGCCCTCGGGCACGGTGTCGATGCCCTGTGGAACGGGCTGCTCCACGGCAGGAGCGGCATCCGGCCGATCACGTCCTTCGCCCATGACGGGCTGCGCAACGTGAAGGCGGGAATCGTGCCGGATGGTCCGGAACTCGGCGCCTTCGCCCATGAATACGGCATCCGGCACCGGCTTCTGCTCTACGCCCTGATCGCAATCGACGAGGCGCTGGCCGATGCGGGCATCGATCGTGCCGACTTTAAGGAAAAGGCGGCACGTGGCCGGGCGGTGGTGTTGCTCGGCACCTCGCTCGGCATGTCGCTCGTCGATCGCGACGGCGTGCCGGACGAGGTCCTTACGATCCACGATGGAGACCCGGACAACGCCGATCTCGACCGGCTTGCAGCCGAGGCCGACCGTCTGCTCGGTGCGCCCGGGGTGACCATGATCGTAAGCACGGCCTGCGCATCCTCGACCCATGCTCTGGCGCTTGCGCGCGACCTGATCAGGGCAGGGGAGGCGGAGCTGGTGGTTGCGGGCGGGGCCGACAGCCTGGACCGCATGAAATATCTTGGCCATTCGGCCCTGCAGACCCTGAGCCTCGACGTACCGAGGCCCTTCTCCACCGCACGGGACGGCACGCTTTTCGGCGAAGGCGCGGGCTTCCTCGTCGTCGAGCCGGCGCGAGCCCGTGCCGGACGCCCGGTGCGGGCAGCGCTGGTGGGGGCTGGATACAGCACCGACATCACCCATGTGACGGCGCCCGATCCGGAAGGCAGCGGGGCGGCGATGGCGATGCGCAGCGCGCTGATCGACTCCGGCATCACCCCCGAGGCCGTGGGGCATGTCAATCTGCACGGCTCGGGCACGGCGCTGAACGACATCGCCGAAGCCAAGGCGATGGCGGCCGTATTCGGTTCAGCGGCAGCGGCACTGCCCGCCACATCCATCAAGGCGGCGGTCGGTCACGCCATGGGGGCCGCGGGTGCCATCGAGGCCATCGCCACCATCCGCACGCTGGAAACAGGTCTTGTTCCGCCGACGCTGGGCCTTGGGCCGCTTGAGGTGGATGGCGGGCTCGACATCGTGACCGGCAGCCCGCGTAGGGTCGATGACCTGGTTTTCGCTCTCAGCAATTCGTTCGGGTTCGGCGGCGCCAACGGGGTGGTCGCCCTCGCGAAGACGTCCGGGGAGGTGCCGGCATGAACGCGATTTCGCTCCAGGATCTGACGGATGCGGCACCTCATGTGCTGCCGCATCTGGCAGGTGCCGGGCTTTCGGCGCCCGACGGTCTTTCGGGACCGGTGGCGCTCGGCCATTTCGGCGTCATCCCCGATGGGGACGTCGTGTCGCCGCCACCGATGGCCGAACCGACGGCCGGGCTGGTTGCGAGCTTCAAACGGTCGACCCGTCAGCGCTATATCGATCCGGCGGCCGAGCATGGGCTGAAGGCTCTTGCCGATGCAGTGGCCGGCGCCGGGCTTTCGGCGGATCGCATGGCCGCGGCGCCCCAACGCTTCGGTCTGCTGCTCGCGACCACGGCGGGTCCTGTGGAGACCAGGAAGCAGTATGTCTCTTCCTACACCCAGCGTGGCCGGCAATCGGTGTCGGCGACCCTGTTCTCAAGCGTCGGCTACAACATCGTCGGTTCGCTGCTTGCCAGGTCGCAGGGGTTGCGGGGCCCGGTGCTGACATTCGCGGCCCGGCCCGGATGGCTTGCGGCCCTGGTGGCCCATGCCCGCCGGCTGTTCACGGCCGACCGGACGGACCTGATTTTCGTGGGCCGGGCGGAAGCGGACGGTGCGATGGTTCTGGCGCTCTCGCCCGAGACCGGAACGGGGGCCGTGCTTCACGATCGCCCGACCGGCGCAGCGCTCCGGCCGCTGGTCAGTGGCGACGATGGGCGTCTGGCGGCGACGCTTGCTCTGTACAGCTGGCGCGGCGGGGCGGTGCCGTTGGAAATCGGGGCGGACCGCCTGTCCGAGATCGCGCCATGAGTGGTGGCGTCGCCCATCTGCGCTTCGTGGCGGCCGAAGATCCGCGCCCGCGGTTGACACCGGAGGTGCTGGAGCGGATCGCCACCGCCGTGGCGGAGGTGACGGCAGCCGGAGATGACGGTCCGGCGGTTCTGCTGCTCAGCGGCTCGCGCCGTGCCTTCGCCCTTGGGGCGGATCTCGGCCGTTTGCTGGACCGCGACCGGACGGTGGACGATGCCTATCTCCGCCGGGGTCATGAAGTCCTGGAGGCCATCCGGTCCTGCCCCGTTCCCGTCATCGCAATGGTGGACGGCCTGGCTCTGGGCGGTGGTTTCGAACTCGCGCTTGCCGCCGATATCCGGTGGGCAAGCCGGCGGGCCGTCTTTGGCCTGCCCGAGGCGCCGCAGGGTCTTGTGCCCGCCTGGGGGGCGTTGCCGGCGCTGTTCCGGGATTTTCCCGGCGCCCTGATCTGGGAAATCGCCCTGGGGCGACGGATCGGTGCGGGGGAGGCCCGACAGCTCGGTCTGGTCGGACGGATTGCGACCGAACGCGACGCGACCGCCTGGGCATTGGCCGGGGCGGAGGAGCTGGCAGCCGCCGGCCGGGCGACGCTGGCGGCGATCAAGAGTATCCGGCGGGCGCCTGCAGCCGTGGCGGCGTCGACCGAACAGGCGGCCTTTCACGAGCTTGCCTGGCGGTTGGACGCCTATGGGATGCGTGCAGGCGGACACGCCGCGATCGGAGGAGCTTGAGCCATGCACCTGACCTGCAACGCCTGGCAGATGCAGCCGGGAGCCGGTGGGGCTGCGGCGGGGTTCAGCCTGGAGGCGATCGACCTGCCGGCACCTCAACTTTCGGCGGGGGAGGCGCTCGTCGAAATTGCCGGTTGCGGCATATGCGGCACGGATCTGTCGTACTTCTATGGCGGCGTGCCGACCGTTGCATCGCCCCCGCTGATCCTGGGGCACGAAGTGAGCGGCCGGGTGGTGGAGGTGGCGACGGCCGCCGACGAGGCCTTGCTCGGGCGCCATGTGGTGGTGCCGACGGTCATCCCCTGCCGAAAATGCGAGCTTTGCCGCAGCGGCCGGGCCAATCGCTGTCTGCGCCAGCGGATGCTGGGTGGCAATTACGGAACCCGAGGCGGCTTCGCCAGTCATGTGGCCGTTCCGGCGGGTGAATTGACACCCATCCCTGAGGACTGCCCTTTGCCGCTTGCCCGAATGGCGGTCGTGGCCGATGCCGTGTCCACGCCGTTCCAGGCTGTCCGGCGGGCACGGCTGAATGCCGGCGACAAGGTGATCGTCATCGGTGCGACCGGCGGCCTGGGCGTCTACGTCTCTCAATGGGCGAAGCTGGCCGGTGCTGCCATGGTCGTCGGGATTGCCCGCGACGCGGCCCGGCTCGATGAATTGAAGGCACATGGCCTGGATGCCGCCATTCCCGTGGGGGACGGCGATGTCGACCATATCCGCCACGAGTTGTGGAACCTCTGCCGTGCGGGCGGACACAACCCACGTTGGTCCTGGACGATCTTCGAGGCGAGCGGAACCCTGGCCGGGCAGAGGCTCGGTCTCGATCTGCTGACCTTCGCGAGCAAGCTGATCCTGGTCGGCTATGCCGGGGGCGACATCACCACGGCGCTTTCGAAGGTCATGGCCTATGACGCCGAGATCATCGGGAGCTGGGGGTGCGACCCGCGCCTCTATGCCGATGTGATCGCCCATGTCAGCTCGGGCGATGTCGACATCATGCCCTTCACCGAGACGCGACCGATGTCCCGCATCAGGGAGAGCTTCGCCGAACTCAAGGAGCGGCGCAGCGGTCTCAGACGGATCGTGCTCACCAACGACTGGGCGGCAGAGCCAGACTGAGGCCGTCCGGGTGCCGGGTTCATATCACGTTTCCAAGGGAGTTCGCGACATGCACATGGAAACCCGTCCACGCCGTACCGGCTGGGTCGAATACATCAACAAGACCGATTACGTGCCTCGTCCGGAAGAAGTGCTGTTCACCACCGCACCCCGCGACATCTATGTCGAGGAGGGGTATGACGGTGACATCCCGTGCATCACGGATGACGGCCGGCTCGACTGGTTCGCTCATCATCCGCTGGCCTATCCCGAGGAGTACCAGCCCTCGGTGAAGTCGCGCTCTTATGACATCGCCTTTCTGGAGCTGAATGTTCCGGGGCCGACCTATCTGGAACTGCCGCTGCAGGCCGAGATCATCGCTGCGCTCGAGAGCGGGCAGTACAAGGTGCTGGCGATCACCGCCTATACCTGGATGATTCCGTGGGCGCTGAAGCTGGCCGAAAGGGCCCGCCGCGACTACGGCATTCGCGAGGTCTGGCTCGGCGGCTATGGGATCATGACGCCCGAGCCGAAGATCCGGCAGCTCTTCGACCGGCTGTTCTGGGGGTATGCCGAGAGCACGATGCGTGAGGCGCTGGGGCTTTCACCGATGAAGCCCTCGCAGATCGAGCATCCGATGCTGATCAACGAGAGCACCTATCTTGCTCACAAGATCAAGATCGGCCATCTGTTCTGGGAACGTGGCTGCACCCAGCGTTGCACCTTCTGCGCCGACCCCGTCTTCCAGCCCGGCGGCGAGGGGACCTTCTCGGTCGAGAACGTCCGCCGTACCCTGGAGCGGTACAAGGAAGAGGGCGTGGTCACCGTCCATCTGGTGAACCAGGATGTCCGTCCGTTCAAGGATGTCGGCCGGCAGATCATCGAGCTGCTGTACGAATACGGGCTCCCCTTCACCATGATGACCAGCTTCCTGGCGCTGACCGCCAAGGGGCATGACGGCATGAAGTGGCTGGCCGACAAGGGGCTGACCATGGCGCAGCTGGGTGTCGAGTCGCTCGACGACACCAATCTGTCGAAGTCGCTCAAGACCACGAACTACGACCACATTTCCAAGACCGTGCGCCAGATGGATGACCTGCGCATCCGCATGTCGGCGACCTACATCGTGTGCTTCGAGGATGATACGCCGGAAAGCATCCATCGGTCCAAGCGTCTGCTTGGCGACCTCGGCCCGATCTATACCTATTTCAGCATCCTTCAGCCGATGCCGAGCACGCCGCAGTACTACGACATGCACAAGCGCGGTCTGATCAACGACTGGGACTTCCGGAAGTGGACCGGCGGCTATCTGGTCTGGGATCATCCGACCATCAAGCCCGACGAGGCTCGCGAGATCGTCCGCGATATGGACCTTGCGATCAATACGCCCCAGTACAACCAGCGGCTCAAGCGCGAATGGCAGCGTATCAGCCGCATGCGTGAGCGGATGCATGAACGCGGCCGGGCGGGCTACACCCTCGATATGCGGGCCCGCGCGCGCGTCTACTATCACCCGCAGAGCGATGCCCAGCTGCCGGCTGCCGAGTTCAGCGCCCGCAGCGGCATTCAGACGGCCACCACCCGTACGCCCACCACGGCCTGACCGCCGTCGGCCATTCCGTTTCCGCTGCCGCATCCGCGCCCCAAGGGGCCGGTGCGGCGCGGAGGCGGGCGGCCGGCCGTTCGAAGCGAGGATCCGGACCACATGTGGACGACCACCGAGATCGCGCCCGGCGCCTGGTTCGTTCAGCGGGACTGGCTGAGCTGCAACCACTTCATCGCCCGGGATCCGCAGCTCACCCTGATCGATACCGGCTTCGACGGCGATCTCGACGAGACGGTGTCCATCCTGAAGCAGATGGGTGCCGAACCGCGTGACGTGGAGCTGATCGTCAACACGCACTGTCACTGCGATCACGCCGGCGGCAATCGCTTCTTCACCGACGCTTCGGGTTGCGATGTGTGGATGCACGCGGCCGAGAAGGCCCGCATCGATGCTCGTGACGACATCGGGACCTGGTGGCGCTTTCACGATACCTGGGCGGCCTTCTTCGACGTGAACCGCGGGCTGGAAGAGGGCGACGAGTTTCGCTTCGGGCCGCTGACCCTTCAGGTGCTACACGCACCGGGCCACAGTCGCGGTCTGATGGTGCTGTACGCACCCGAGATCAAGGCCCTGTTCAGTGCCGATGCCGTGTGGCAGGGCGACATGGGGGTCATCAATCCCATTGTCGAGGGCGAGGACGCCCTGGAGCGGGCCGTGGAGACGCTGCGCCGGCTGGATGCGCTGAACGTGGCGACGGTTTATCCGGGGCATGGTCCGGTGGTCACAAATCCGCGCCCCGTGATTGCCAGGCTTCTGCGCAAGCTCGATCGGTATGCCACCACGCCGCTGATGATGCATACGGATCATCTTCGCAAGATGCTCGCCTACATCGTGATGACCAAGGGCGGTATGCGTGAGGCCGGATTCTTCGAATATCTGATGGGAACCGTCTGGTATCCGCAACTCGTCGACCGGTATTTCGGAGGCGACTATGCCGGCGTCTATGACGAGACCATTCAGGGGGTGCTGCGCACGCGGATGATGGTTCGTCGCGGCGACAGCTTCTACGGAGTGGGGAGCGATAAATGACCGTGCAGACGAGCAGTGACGTGGTGCCCGTGGATGCCGAGGAAGGCCGCGTCGATCCCGTCATGCCTGATGTGATCGACGCGATCACCGGCCGGCGGTCGATCCGCGCCTTCCTCGACCGGCCGGTCAGTATGGCGCAGGTGACGGCCGTGCTCGATGCAGCACGATGGGCCCCGTCGGGCGCCAATATGCAGCCTTGGGACGTGCATGTGGTGCAGGGGGCGACCAAGGCTCGATTGACCCGGGCGCTGCTCGATGCGCGTAACGCCGGCACGGCCGAGACGGCCGACTATCAGTATTATCCGACGACCTGGTTCGAACCCTTTGCCGCCAGGCGTGTGGCGCTTGGGGTGCAGATGTACCGTGCGCTCGGGGCTGCACGGAGCCCGGCCGCCCGCAAGGAAAGCTGGAACCGCAATTACGATTTCTTCGGGGCACCGGTCGGCCTGCTGTTCTTCGTTGATGCACGGCTGGAAACCGGATCCTGGGTAGATTGCGGCATGTTCATCCAGAACGTGATGCTGGCCGCCCGCGCCTATGGCCTCGAGACGTGCCCGCAGGCCTCTCTTGCCGAATATCCGGATGCCGTGCGCTCGGTGCTGGGCGTGCCTGCCGATCGTCGGCTCATCTGTGGCATCAGTCTCGGCCATCCTGATCCTGCCGCACCGGTCAATGCTTTCGAACGCAGCCGGGTGCCGGTCGAGAGCTTCACCCGCGTGCATGACTGAACAGATCCCCGAGGGCGAAAAGCGCCGGACCGGGACCGCGGCCGACCGTCCGCCGGACGCAGGCAAGATAATCATTCAGGGAGAACCAGCCCATGGCGGAAACCAGCCGTGTGATCGGTTTTACGGAACTTAAGGAGCGCTATCTGCCTCAGCGCTATCCGCTGCTGTTGCTGGATCGGGTCACCGGCTTCGCGGCCGGCGAGTGGATCGAGGCGATCAAGGCCGTTACCGGCAATTCGCCCGATCTGGTCGGTCATTTCCCGGAGCGGGCGATCCTGCCTGGTTCGGCCATGATGCAGTCCTTTGCTCAGCTTGGGATCGTCTTCTTCAAGGTGACGAACGGCGCGCTGGCCGACAATGAACTCACGGTCGTCACCTCGTTCAAGATCCGGCTGATGGCACCGGTGATCCCGGGGGAGATCATGCGCCTGAGACTCGCCGCCCGCCGGTTCTCTCCGACCGTCGGCGTCTTCAGAGGCGACGCCGAGGTCGATGGCCGCAAGGTGGCGGCAGTCACCCTGACCATTGCCAAGACCCGGTTGTCGACCTATGCCGATATTCCATGGTGACGGGACCACATGGTGAGGGATGCCGGGGCCCGGCCCTGATGATCGGACAGTACCCGTGCCCGGCTTTTGCCGGGCATTCCTTTTGCCGGGGGTCGTTCCTGGGCAAAAAAAACGCATGCCCGCCGGGAGGGGGCATGCGTTTCGAGGTACAGGGACCCACGGAGACGGTTCAGCCGGACCGATCCGATGAGCACCACCCACCCGGCCGGGGCCGGATGTCACTTGCCGGTGAACCGTCCGAGCCTTGCACGGGCATCGGAGAAGTCACCCAGACTTGAATATCCGTTGATCGTCTCAAGGCGGAGTGCGTCGTCCAGCGGTCGCCCGATCAGATCGAGGATCGTCTCTTTGGCCGAGCGCACGGCCGTGGGCGAATTCGCCATGATCACCCGGGCCACCCGTTCCGCAGCCTGAAGCAGCTCGTCGGCAGGGACCACCTGAGATACCAGACGAAGGCGGAGTGCTTCCTCTGCATCGACCTCGCGACCGGTGAGGGTCAGATCCAGAGCGACGCCGATCCCGGCCACGGCCACCAGCCGGACCAGACCGCCGTCGCCCTGATGCAGGCCATGGCGGACCTCGAAGACTCCGAACTTTGCCCGATCGGAAGCGATTCGGATGTCGCAGGCGAGTGCCAGTTCGAACCCACCGCCGATGGCATGGCCGTTGATGGCGGCAATCACCGGCTTTGTCAGCCGATGGCGGCCTCGCGTAATCCCGCCGGCAATGCCCATGGCGGCGTTGCGCCGTGGCGCCATCAGATCCGCATCTTCCCATTTCGGGATAAAGGTCTTGAGATCCGCGCCCGCACAGAAGGCCTTGCCGGCCCCCGTGACCACCGCCACCTGGGCGTCGTCATCCGCTGCGAAGCGATCCCAGATCCGGCCCAGTTCATCATTCAGGGCGTCGTCCAGCGCATTCAGCGCCGCCGGACGATTTAGCGTGATCCAGGCAATGCCGTCGCGCAGATCGTAGAGGGCGAGGCTTGTATGAATTCCACTCATCGGGCCGTCTCCTGGTAGGATGTTTGGCCTGATAGCCGGGAGAGGGTCGCCGCGTTGCGCTCGAAGGATGATC